>Ga0134079_10000235_pt1 | contig 14113 bp, 12 predicted proteins | sample 15_taG_2_FD_119770 | JGI IMG/M metagenome (GOLD analysis project Ga0134079, IMG submission 119770) | Grasslands soil microbial communities from the Angelo Coastal Reserve, California, USA - 15_D_Rain_40cm_2_09182015 | ecosystem: Environmental > Terrestrial > Soil > Grasslands ...
ACCCGTCGCCGAAGCGATCGATCATTTCCGCAAGAAACTCGACTCAGACGCGATGTGGATCGAGATCGCGGCGTTCACCGACGCCGAGGGTCGTCCCTTCGCCGCCGTGAAGCGCGCGCTGGCGGAGTACACGGGCGGCAGCCCGAGCGAGATCGCCTGCACATTTAACACGACCACCGCGCTCGCGATGGCGTACCACGGGCTCCGGATCCGCGGCGATCAGGAGATCCTCACGACCGAGCACGATCACTATTCGCATCACGAGTCGATCCGCTACGCCGCGGCGCGCTCGGGCTGTCGTGTGCGCTACATCGCGCTGTTCGATGCTCCCGCGGCCGCTCGCGCCGATGAGATCGTCGACCGCATCGCGCGCGCGATCACGCCGACGACGCGGGCGGTGGGTGTGACGTGGGTGCAGTCCTCGACCGGCATCAAGCTGCCCATCGCGCCGATCGCAGAGGCGGTCGCGCGGGCGAATCGCGGCCGCGCGGCGGCGGATCGCTGCCTGCTGATCGTCGACGGCGTGCACGGCTTTGCGAATCAGGACGTCGATGTCGCGCGCCTCGGCGCTGACTTTTTCGCGAGCGGGACGCACAAGTGGCTGTTTGCGCCACGCGGCACCGGTTTCCTGTGGGGCCGGAGCGACGCGTGGCCGGAGCTGCGGCCCACCGTGCCCAGCTTCGATCCTGACGCGATCGACGCGACGTTCGCTGCCTGGGCCGACCGCAAGGAGCTGCCGCCCACGCAGGCGGCGTTCGTCTCGCCGGGCGGGTTCACTGCCTATGAGCACGTGCTGGCGGTGCCGGCCGCCGTCGAGCTGCACCGCACGATCGGACGCGACCGCATCGCGGCGCGCATTGCAGAATTGAACGCCGCGTTCCGGGATGGTGCGGCGCGCATACCGGGCGTCACCCTGCACACGCCGCGCGACCCCGCTTTGTCGGCAGGGATTTCCTGCTTCGAGGTCCGCGGCCTGGCGCCGGGACAGGTGGTGGCCCGGCTTGCGGAAAAGAAGCTTCGCACCACAACATCCCCGTATAAGGTCAGCTACGCCCGCGTTTCCGCGGGTATCATGAACAAGCCGGAAGAGATCGATGTGGTCCTACGGGAGATCAAAGCGCTGACTTAAGAGGAGGGATTGTGCAGGCACAGAGCTTCGACGCCATCGTGGTCGGGTCCGGCATCTCCGGCGGCTGGGCCGCGAAGGAGCTGACGGAGAAAGGTCTGAAGGTCCTGCTGCTCGAGCGCGGCAAGAACATCGAGCATGTCAAGGATTATCTGAATGCCACGAAAGGTCCGTGGGAGTATCCGCACCGCGGCGGCCGCACCCGCGCGATGGAAGCGGCGTACCCGGTGCTCAAGCGCGATTATCCGCTCAACGAGAAAAACCTCGACTGGTGGTGTTCGGACCAGGAGTCGCCCTACACCGAAGTGAAGCGGTTCGACTGGTACCGCGGCTATCACGTCGGCGGCCGCTCGTTGATGTGGGGTCGCGTCAGCTTACGCTGGAGCGACTTCGATTTCGAGGCCAACGTCAAGGACGGCATCGCGATCGATTGGCCGATCCGCTACGCCGATATCTCGCCGTGGTACGACTACGTCGAACGCCATGCCGGGATCTCGGGTTCGCTCGAGGGCATGCCGCAGCTCCCCGATGGCCAGTTCCAACCGGCCATGCCGCTCAACTGCGGTGAGGAGCTGATCGCCGGCCGGTTGAAGCAGCAGTTCGACGGCAAGCGGCGGATCATTCCGGGCAGAACCGCAAATCTGACACAGCCGCGGCCGGGTCGGGCACCCTGCCAGTATCGCAACGCCTGCTGGCTGGGCTGTCCATTCGGCGGCTACTTCAGCACGCAGTCGTCCACGTTGCCAGCCGCGATGGCGACGGGCAATCTGACGCTGCGGCCGTTCGCGATCGTCAGCGAAGTCATCTACGACAAGAAGAAGAAGCGCGCGACGGGCGTGCGCGTGCTCGATGCGGTGACGAATCAGTGGAGCGAGTACAACGCGAAGATCATTTTCCTCTGCGCGTCCACGCTGAACTCCACGTGGCTCCTGCTGCGCTCGGCGACGGACGTGTGGCCGGGCGGGTTGGGCTCGAGCTCGGGCGTGCTCGGCCAGAACCTGATGGATCACCACTTCCGCGCCGGGGCGTCGGGCACGATCGAGGGGCTCGACGATAAGACCACCTACGGCCGCCGGCCTACCGGCTTTTACATTCCAAAATTCCGCAATCTGTTCGGCGACAAGCGCGACTATCTGCGCGGGTTCGGTTATCAGGGCGGCGCGAGCCGCTCGGGTTGGTCGCGCGGCGTGGCCGAGCTGGGCGTGGGTGGCGCGTTCAAGGACCTGATGGCGCAGCCCGGCGGTTGGTCGATCGGCGGCACCGCGTTCGGTGAGATGCTGCCGAATCCGGCGAATCGCGTCACGCTCGACAAAACGAAGACCGACAAGTGGGGCATGCCGGTGCTCGCGATCGACTGTGCCACCGGTGAGAACGAGCGGTTGATGCGCAAAGACATGATGACTGACATGGCGGAGATGCTCGAAGCGTCGGGCGTGAAGAACGTGAACACCTACGACGCGGGCTCCTGGCCGGGCATGGGTATCCACGAGATGGGAACGGCGCGCATGGGCAAGGATCCCAAGACGTCGGTGCTCAATGCGCACAACCAGGTGTGGGATGCGCCGAACGTCTTCGTGACGGATGGCTCGTGCATGGTCTCGTCAAACTGCGTCAATCCATCACTCACATACATGGCGATCACGGCGCGGGCGGCGGACTTTGCCGTCAGCGAGCTGAAGCGCCGAAATATCTAACGGAGAGGTCTATGCCTGATCTTCAGTCCTCACCCCCTGGCCCCCTCTCCGTGCCGGAGAGGGGGAATGCGGGGATCGACCGGCGCGAAGCCATCAAGCGTGTCAGCGCGCTGCTCGGTGGCTTTGTCCTGGCCGGGCACAGCGATCTGCTGGGCGCGGTCGAGCGGGCGCACGGTCGTGCCGCCACAGTTCGTCAGGCGGGAGCGTTTACGGCGCAGGATATCGCCCTGCTCGACGAAGTCGCCGACACGATTCTGCCCGACACCAAGACGCCCGGCGCCAAGGCCGCGCACACGGGTGCCTTCATGGCATTGATGGTGACCGACACGTACGACGACGCGCAGCAGGCGATTTTCCGTGACGGCATGCAGAAACTGAACGCTGCCGGATTCATGACCAAGACGCCGGCCGAGCGGCTCGCGTTTCTCGAGCAGCTGGACAAGGACGCGAAGGCGTATATGGATGCGCGAGCCCGCGGGGCGCCGAGCCACTACTTCCGGCAGATCAAGGAGTTGACGCTGCTCGGCTATTTCACGTCGGAGATCGGCTGCACGCAGGCGATGCGCTATCGCGAAACGCCGGGTCGCTTCGATCCCTGCGTCCCGTACACGCCCGGTGAGACGGCGTGGGCAGGGCACGCGTAGCCTCCGCGTCCGTTTTGCGCCGTGCCCGTTGTTCGCTGACGGCTCTCCAGCAATACCACGCGGCCACCGTGCGGTAGGGCCGGAAGCGTTCGCCCGCGACTTGGAGCTCCTTCGGCGTAGGCAACCTCGACAATCCGTAGGCCAGCGCGTAGCCGTTGCGCACGCCATAGTCACCGACCGGCCACACGTCGAGCCGGCGCAACTGGAAAATGAGGAACATCTCGGCGGTCCAGCGTCCGATGCCGCGCACGACCGACAGGCACGTGATGATCTCCTCGTCGGGGAGCCTGCCGATGCGATGCAGGGGGACTGTCCCAGCGACTATGCTGGCAGCGAGATCCCGGACCGCCGCGACCTTGCTGCGTGAGAGCCCCGCTGCGCGAAGCTTTCTGGCGGGGAGTGCCAGGACGGTTTTAGGGGAGAGATCCCCGTCGAACAGCGCGACAAACCGGCCGTGAATGGCGGCCGCCGCGGCGCCGGCGAGCTGTTGGTAGAGGATGCTCTCGGCGAGTGCCGCAAAGTGGGTGGTCGTAGGCCTCGGGAGGCGAAACACCTCAGTTCGGTCGATCAGCTGGGCCATGATTCGATCGCGGCGCGCTATTTCTGCGACCGCAGTGGAAAACGTCTTTACCAAGCGAAGCCTCCCGTGCGCGGGCCGAGTCGAGCAAACATTGTAGCGTAACTGCCACAATGGTGTTTGTTCCCGTCGCGGTGGCCGCGTAAAAGAGGATTAATCCCAATTCTGACGAACGCGATCGGCCCCTCGGTGTACCTGAGGGTGTCCTCGGCACTGAGGCAGATCGTGAGTCCCTCAACCGACTTTCCGCTTCCACCACCACCGCCGCCCAGTCCGCTGCTCTGCGCCAAGTGTCACCGCCCTCTCGATCGCCTGGGTCCGAACGCGCAACGCGATCCCGGGACACGCCAGTGGAAACACAAGGACTGCAGGAGAACCCCTCGCCCGACATTGCGATACACCCAGAATCGTTGACGTAACCTGCACGGCCAGCGCATCCCAGCGCTGGCCGTTGTGCGTCAGCGCTGCCTCCGCTTCGCCATCACAGGATCCGGGGTTGCCGTCGCGGGCAGATTCCCCTACTATATCGAGTATCGATATATCGGTGGGTGACCGTTTGGGAGTCAGGAGGGGGGAGCCATAGTGAGGAAGCGGCAGGCCGGCGGGCCGCCCGAGGCATACCTGCCTCTACCGCCCGCAACGTTCCACATCCTACTCGCGCTCGCCGACGGGGAGCTGCACGGCTACGCAATCATGAAGGGTGTGGCAGCACGCTCCGAGGGCACCGTGCGGTTGGGGCCGGGGACCCTTTATGGAGCGTTGAAACGGCTGCTGGAGGCGGGCCTGGTAACGGAAAGTGGCGAGCGGGCAGACCCGGAACGGGGTGACGAGCGACGCCGCTACTATCGACTGACACCACTCGGCCGATCCGTGGCCCGGGCGGAGGCGCGGCGGCTCGATGCGATGGTGCGTGCGGCGCGGCGCAAGAAACTGATCGGGATCAGGCCCGCATGAGCCCCGCTTTGGCCGAACGCATCTACTGTTTCCTGCTGCGTGCCTACCCGCCCGCGTTTCGAGCCGAGTATGGACGCGAGATGGTGCTGCTGTTTCGGGACCAGTGCCAGGAGAGCGACGTGCACAGCGTCGGTTTCTGGGCACGGGTCTTGGGCGACGTGGCACGCAGCGCGCCAGCCCTGCGCCTAGAGGCTTGGCTTACGCGGTGGAGTGAGAACACTCGAACTATGGAGGTCATTATGAAGCTCGCTGCAATGCTGACCGTGTTGCTCGGCGTGATTGGCGTCCTGAACGCAGGGGTCGAGTGGGGGGCGGGGGCGGCGCAAACGATTCAGGGGGCGCACGCGGTCTCGCTCATGCTGGGAGTCTTCGCGAGTTTGCTGCTCCTCGCCGCCGGTGTCGCGCTGCTCAGCGGGACGCCACGGAGCCGGCAGGCGGCGCGCCTCGCGTTGCTCGCCTCGGTCGTGATGATCGTGGCCGCCCGGATCCTGTTTCCGTGGATGTCCATCTTCTCCCAGTTCGTCGGCATTGGACTGCCAGTCGCGCTTCTGATCGCGCTGTACCTGCCACGCAAGGCCTCCCCCTTGGGTGCGGCCTGAGGTCCGCCGGCGTGTAGAGCCATGTCGCGCTTAAACTCTCGCGCGCTGGCAGTCTGCGTCGTGCTCGTCCTGGCAGCGGCGTCGTCTGCGCTGCGCGGTCAGGCGACATTGCCGAACACACCCGCCGGACAGGCCCTCCGCGCGTGGCTCGACGCGTACAACAGCGGCGACTCCGTTCGCGTCGCAGCGTTCTTTCGCACCTACGCAGTTGAAGGCGACGCCCTGCGCGGCGCATTCAGGTTCCGACAGATGACAGGCGGGATTGACGTTCTCAGCGCCCCGGTGAATGAGCCGAGGCACATTGAATTCATGACTCGATTCCGCAACGGCCCCATGGTCGCGTACGGGGCCGTCGACGTGTCCCCAGACGATCCGAGTCGTCTCAGCGGGTACCTTTTCCCGCTCGGCATGAACGTTTCTCTGGACGATATCCGTATCGACGCCCCTACTCGCGGGCGCGTGGTCGGCCGCCTGGCCGCGCTCCTCGATTCGTTCTACGTGTCCCCCGAAGTCGGGCGGCGCATGAGCGACTCCCTGCATGTGCGCCTCGCGCGGGGTGTTTATGGCAGGTATACGAACGCGGCGAGCCTCGCGATCGGTCTCAGGGCGGAGCTTGATGCGATCGCTCACGACAAGCACCTGCAGATTCTCTATTCTCTTCTCCCCCGCGGCCCGGCACCGCCACAGCAGACGGCGGCGCCGCAGCGGCGCGAGAGTGAGGCCAATTGCCCGGCCTGGACGGCCGAGCCGCTCGACGGAAACGTCGGGTACCTGCGGTTCGATGGGTTCGTCGATCCGCAGGAATGCCCGTCGACCATCGTCAGAGCGATGACCGCCCTGGCCGGAACCAGAGCGCTGATCATTGACTTGCGGGAGAACGCCGGCGGCGGCATCGCCGGCTCAACGCCGCTCCTCGAGTCCTACCTGTTCGACCGCCGTACGCATCTCGCGGACTTGTCGTTCCGTAATACCGGCGAAATACGGGAGCGCTGGACGCTCGACTCCGTTTCCGGTGCGCGCTTCGGCGGCCAGAAGCCGGTCTATGTGCTGACTTCAGCGCACACGCTGTCAGCAGCGGAGGAACTGGCATACGACCTGCAGGCGCTCAAGCGTGCCACGATCGTGGGCGGAACTACATCCGGACAGGCGCATGCGACGTTTGAGGCGCGCATTGACGACCACTTTGAAATCCTGCTGCCCACGGGAAAGACGCTCAACCCGGTGACGGGTGCGGACTGGGAAGGGACTGGCGTCGTGCCGGACGTCAAGGTGCCGGCAGACGAGGCACTGGCCGCCGCGCTAAAGCTGATCCGCGAGAGGGCGCCGTAGGCTCCAACCTGAGACATTCCGGAGCCAACGGCACGCGCCGAACGGCTGTTTCGCCATGATGCATGGGACACTGGCGTTGACGCGACGTCCTCGCCACTTTAACACACTCATGAGGACCGCGAGCGACGAATTCGTGTTCTCGGCGGCACCAGAGCCGCACCGGCTCCGGACGAAGCAGCTGTTACAGCGTCATCCCGAGCTCCGTGAGCTGATCGGTCCCAACCCGGTCACGTTCTGGTGGACGGCGGGCATCGTCGCCCTGCAGATCGCGGTCGCGTGGCTGGTGGCGCCGCGGCCGTGGTGGGTCGTGCTCGTGTTGGCGTACACCGTCGGCGCGTTCGCGAATCATGCGCTCTTCGTGATGGTCCATGAAACCGCGCACAAGCTGGTCTTCAAGCGAAGACTTCCGAACATCCTGACCGCGCTGCTCGCCAACCTGCCGCTGTTCGCCCCGGGCGCCATGTCGTTCTCCAAATACCACCTCAAGCACCACGCCTTTCAGGGCGTGTACGAGCTCGATGGTGACCTCCCGTTTCGATGGGAGGCCCGACTCGTCGGGCGGTCGCCGCTGGGCAAGGCGCTCTGGCTGTTGCTGTTCCCGATCTTTCAGGCGCTACGCCCGTGGCGGGTGAAAGAGGTTCCGCTGTGGGATCGCTGGACGGTGGCCAATCTCATCGTCCAGGTGGTGTTCAATGCGGCCGCGTGGGTGGTCTTCGGGCCGAACGCGGTGCTCTACTTTGCGCTGTCGTTGTTCTTCTCGATCGGCCTGCACCCGCTGGGCGCGCGCTGGATCCAGCGACACTACCTCACGGAGGAGGGCGAGCAGGAGACGTTCAGCTACTACGGCTGGCTCAACGTGCTCGCGTTCAACGTGGGCTACCACAACGAGCACCACGATTTCCCGTCGGTGCCGTGGAACCTGTTGCCCCGAATCCGCGACGCCGCTCCCGAGGTGTACGGCACCCTCTCGGCACATCGGTCGTGGGCGCGCTTGCTATGGCGGTTCCTCTTCGACCCCAAGGTCACGCTGTTTTCCCGCATGGTTCGGAACGATCGCAACCACGTCGCGCTCGACGACGCGGTCAAGCCGGACGTCGAGGCGCTGCGCGGCGCCTGATTGTTCTCGATTCGTAATCCGACACGGCCAGCGCCCACCAGCGCTGGCCGTTGTGCTTAAGCTTGTTCGGAAGGTCGCGCGATTGCCGTACGCTGCTGGTCTTGCCAACCCCACGAAGAGGCGCTCAGCAGACTGAGACCCATGACAGACCACTCGCATCATCAACACGCGATGGCGCCTTCGCACGGCCGTCCCATGACCGAGCCGGCTCACAATGGGCACGATCACGGCGACATGGTCTCCGACTTTCGGCGGCGGTTCTGGATCTCCCTCGTGTTGACGGTGCCGGTGCTCGCGACGTCCGAGATGGTCCAGCATTTCCTCGGCTTGCGGCAGGTCTTGGCTTTTCCAGGTGAGCGCTACGTCGAGTCTGTGTTTGCGTCTGCGATCTACTTCTACGGCGGCTGGCCTTTTCTCACTGGTCTCGTTGATGAGTTGAAGAAGAAGCTCCCAGGCATGATGACGCTGGTCGGCCTGGCAATCAGCGTCGCGTATCTCTACAGCGCGGCCGTCGTCTTCGGTCTGCGTGGCACCGTGTTCTTTTGGGAGACCGCGACGCTCATCGACATCATGCTGCTAGGCCACTGGATCGAGATGCGCTCGGTGATGGGCGCATCACGGGCGCTCGAGGAGCTGGTGCGGCTGCTTCCGGCCGAGGCGCACCGGCTGCGCCCCGACGGATCAACCGAGGACGTCCCTGTCACGGAGCTTCGGCAGGATGACCTCGTGCTGGTCAAACCCGGCGAGAGGATTCCCGCGGACGGTGCAATCACAGAAGGTCGGACGACCGTCAACCAGGCATTGCTGACGGGCGAGTCGCAGCCCGTAGAGCGGGGTCCCGGAGATGCGGTGCTCGGCGGAGCGGTAAACGGGGAAGCGGCGATTACGCTGCGAATCACTCGAACCGGCGCTGAGACGTATCTCGCGCAGGTAATCGAGTTGGTGCGCCGCGCCCAGCAGACCCGCTCGCGCACACAAGACCTCGCCGATCGCGCGGCGATGTGGCTCACCGTGATCGCGATTGCCGCGGGGGCGACGACGCTGGTAGCGTGGCTCGCGGGTGGACGCAGCTTTGATTTCGCGCTCGAGCGCATGGTGACGGTCATGGTGATCACCTGTCCCCATGCGCTCGGCCTCGCGGTCCCCCTGGTCGTGGCCGTTTCGACCTCGATTTCGGCGCGGAACGGACTGCTGATCCGCGATCGGGCTGCCTTCGAACGTGCGCGCGCGCTCGACGCCGTCATATTCGACAAGACGGGTACGCTCACCGAGGGACGATTCGGCGTTACGGACGTGATCTCCCTGGACGGCCGCAGTGAGAGGGACATCCTACGCATCGCAGCTGCACTCGAGAGCCGCTCCGAACACCCCATCGCAGACGGGATCGTGCGCGCCGCAACAGATCAGGGCATCAGTTATCCGGCGCCGGCCGAGGTCAGCGCGATCCCAGGGAAAGGTGCGCGGGGGATAGTGGACAGCATGGAGGTTACCGTCGTCAGCCCGGGCTACCTGAAGGAGCGCAGCCAGACCATTAACGATGCCCGCGTGGCGCGCGTTGCGGAGCAGGGGAAGACGGTCGTCTACGTATTGGTGGACTCAAAAGTGGTTGGAGCCATTGCGCTCGCGGATATCATCCGTGCCGAGTCTCGTGAGGCGCTGCAGCGGTTGAAGCAGATGGCCATCCGGCCGATGATGCTCACCGGCGATTCTCAGCCAGTGGCGCGGTGGGTCGCGCAGGAGTTGGGACTCGACGAATACTTCGCGGAAGTGCTGCCGGATCAGAAGGCGGCCAAAATCCGGGACGTCAAAGCGCGCGGCTTCACGGTGGCGATGGTGGGCGACGGCGTCAACGACGCGCCGGCGCTGGTGGAAGCTGATGTGGGCATCGCCATCGGCGCTGGCACCGACGTCGCGATCGAATCCGCCGATATCGTGCTCGTCCGGTCCGACCCGCGTGATGTAGCGGCTATTGTCGGCTTAGCGCGCGCGACGTACCGCAAAATCGTACAGAATCTGTGGTGGGCGACGGGATACAATGCAGTGGCCGTCCCGCTCGCGGCCGGCGTGCTCTATCGAGCCACAGGCGTTTTGCTTTCGCCTGCCCTTGGCGCGGTCTTCATGTCGGTGTCGACTGTGATCGTCGCGGTGAACGCCCAGTTGCTGGGACGACGCAAACCGACCGCTTCAGCCGCCATCTGACTGCGCCGATACACCCCCGGGTCAGGTGCGGCATCGGTCCCAGTCCGTGGAGTACCGTGTGGCGCGGCACGTTGCTCGACCTTCAGCCACCGTAGCTCAGTGGTAGAGCTCTCGATTCGTAATCCTGCACGGCCAGCGCACACCAGCGCTGGCCGTTGTGTTTCAGCGGACCGGGTTTCCCGGGAGATTGCCTGCGCCGGCCACCGACGAATCATATGTCACCGCCATTGGCACCACGGGTTATCATCGATCAGTTGCCGTTTCGCACACCGTTGGGGAGTATTGAGGCGATGACCATCGAGATCATTCGCGCTCCGATCACTTGGGCGCACCTTTCGTCACTTGCCGAGGCGCAGTTCGGTGATATGGTGAAAGGCGTGGTCGACGTGGAGCGACGAGTGTTGGCCGTCGGTGGTGAGCTGCATTCCGACGAAGAAGCGGCGCTGATCGACGACGGGTCGGCGCAGGCGAATCTTTGGGGGATCAACCTGTTTCCGGCCGAGCCAGGAGATGGGTGGATCGCATTCGACTCGCTGATCAATGTGCGGCCCGCGCAGGGGAACCGTTCACGGAATGTCGACGATCCCGACCTCCAGAATCGTATTAGACAGGTTGTCGCCGCGTTGGTACAACGGGAGAAATGACGGGACACCAGACACTCGCCGCGGGGCGCTGGATGACGCTGACGCTGGAAGCCCAGTTAGCGAACGTGGGCAGCGAAGTCGATCGCACCATCAGCGCGTGGGAGGCGCAGCGGCCGGATCGGTTCGACCGCGCCCTGGCGCGGGCTCTCGAGCTGTTTGATCTCACGGCGGGCGATGGCCGATGGCGCGGTCCGCGCCGCCGGGAAGTCCTCCGCGCGCGCGAGGAGTTCTGCCGGCTCTTTTTTAACCAGGGATATGTTCGGGACGCGGCACGCGCGCTGAGCACCTACTTTCTGCAATTCGCGGTATTGGCACGTCGGCGGTCGAGTTGAGCGAGGGCAGCGGGTTGTCGCCGCAGCCGCGGATTCCTCGGCGCGCTCCCTCCGAGCTCTGCGGCGCGGTGCCGTGTTGGGTGTGCTTGCAGTTGGAGGACGGCGAGCGCGCCCGCGCGACTTTCCAGCTGGTCGCTATCGTCGGCGCGGCGGCATACGCCGTGTGCGCCCGCTGTGGCCAGGAGGCCGTGGATCTCGCGGATCCGGCATATCGGGCGCGCGTGGATCGATATGTGGGGGCGCTCGAATCCTGAGGCGCCGAGTACCGCGCGGACGCGCCGCTCGCTAAGTTATCGTGCCGCCACCGTAGCTCAGCGGTAGAGCTCTCGATTCGTAATCGAGTGGTCGTCGGTTCAATTCCGACCGGTGGCTCTGGAGAGGCAGGTTGTCGACGGCGGTGCAGGTTGGTGCAGGTTGGTGCAGGGAAATGCTACGCAAGATTGCCGAATGGTACGGCCCCAAACCAGTTATCCCGTAGGTTCGTGTTGTGGCTCCCCTTCAGGCGCTTCCTCGACATTTCCCTGTCCTTCCCTTACCGAAGCAGGCTACGCCCTACGCTTTGCTAAAGAGGCAGGATTACTGGAAGAAGGCGTGTGGAGGGATCTGAACGACAGGCAGAATCGCTCCTCCACCAACCTCCACCAACCCTCGACCGTCCTCCACCATCACTTGACAAACCGCGTGCCAAGGGGCATATCGTCTCGCATCCAAGCAGGACATGGTGGTCAAGCCCATAACGGTCTGCAACGTCAGGTGGAGTGCTCCTCACTGGGTAGTCTCTTGTGAAGATGGGTCGTTCACGCAGAGCAAGCACCGCTCGCGCGAAGAGGCGATTTGGGAAGGGCGACAGCATGCACATAAACACCGCCCAAGTGTTCTGCGTATTCACCGCGTGAATGGTTCCCTAGATATCGAACACCCGTATCGCGCCGGGCTCCTCTACTGACTCTCGACCATCCCTTGACACCGCACGGCATAAGTGGAGATTGATGGCTCGCACATGACCACCACTTTCGCGCTGCTGCTTACTCTGGTTCTGCTGCTGAGCCTTACGCTCAGCAGGGGGGTCGCGGCGCGCGCGGAGGTAAGAATCTAGAAGTCGCTCAACAGCAGACAGTAGCACCGGCGCCGCGAACCCAATCAGGTTCGCGGTCTTTTTTTTCTCACCGCGGAGGAGAGCCATGGCCAGGGATGTCATCATCTTCGATACGACGCTGCGCGACGGCGAACAGGCGCCCGGGAATGCGATGACACCCGAGATCAAACTGCGACTGGCCCGCCAGCTCGACGCGCTCGGCGTGGACGTGATCGAGGCCGGGTTCCCCGCCGCATCCCAGGGCGATCTGCGCGGCGTGCAGCAAATCGCCGAGAGCGTGCGGCGCCCGATCATCGCCGCGCTGGCGCGCTGCCACGACCGCGACATCGATACCGCCGCCGAAGCACTGCAGCCGGCCGCCAAGAAGCGCATCCACGTGTTCATTGCGACCTCGGACCTCCATCTCGAGCAGAAGCTGCGCATCGATCGCGCGACCTGCCTGGAACGGGTCCGGGCGTCCGTCCGGCGCGCCTGCGGGCACACGAGCGATGTGGAGTTCTCCGCGGAGGACGCGACGCGGAGCGAGTTCGATTTCCTGTGCCGCGTGGTCGCCGTCGCAATCGCCGAGGGCGCAACGACGATCAATCTGCCCGACACCGTGGGCTATACGACGCCCGCCGAATACGCCGCGCTGTTCCGGGCGGTGCGTGAGCGAGTCCCCGAGACGGCTCAGGTGGTGCTCAGCGCCCACTGCCACGACGACCTGGGCCTCGCGGTCGCCAACTCGCTGGCCGCGATCGAAGCAGGCGCCGGTCAGGTCGAATGCACGATCAACGGCATCGGCGAACGCGCGGGTAACGCAGCGCTCGAGGAGATCGTGATGGCCGCGCGCGTGCGGCCTCAGGTCGTGGCCTTCGAGTGCCGCGTGAATCCGCGTGAGATCGTACGCACCAGCCGGATGCTCTCACACGAGATCGCCGTCTTTCCACAGCCCAACAAGGCGATCGTCGGGCGGAACGCTTTCGCGCACGAAGCGGGCATCCATCAGCACGGCATGCTGCAGAACGGACTCACCTACGAGATCATCTCACCGGAAACGGTGGGTGCCGGCGGCTCGAGCATGGTGCTGGGCAAGCACTCGGGCCGGCATGCCCTCGAGCGCCGCTACAAGGAGCTCGGCTACGAGCCCGACGCCGCCACACTGGAGCAGCTCTACCAGGCGTTCACCGCACTGGCCGACAAGAAGCGGCAGATCCTCGACGAGGATCTGCTGACGCTGCTCCACGACGGATTTCACCGCGCGCCGGAGGTCTACAACCTCACGAATCTGCGCGTCACCTGCGGCACCGATACCGCGTTTGCCGAAGTGCAGATCGCCGGTCCGGGGTTCACGGATCGCCGCGCGGCGGCGTCCGGGAACGGTCCGATTGCTGCCGCGTTCGCCGCTATTGCAGACGCGGCGGGCCGGGCGATCGAGGTGATCGACCTGTCGGTGCAATCGGTCACGCCGGGACGCGACAGCCTGGGTCGCGTGATCCTGCAAGTGCGCATCGACGGCAAGTCGCTGAGTGGGCACGGCGCTTCGACCGACATTGTCGAAGCCGGTGCGCGCGCGCTGGTGCATGCGCTGAACAAGGCCGATCACGCCGACGGACTCGAGACAGTGGCGCTGAGCAGCAGCTACTTCTGGGGAGTGTAGCCATGAGCGAGCTCCTGACGGGGGCGCAAATCCTGTGTCGCACCCTGGTCGACGCCGGCGTCGAGGTGATGTTCGGCTACCCAGGCGGCGCCATCATGCCGTTTTACGACGCGCTACACGGCCACGCCGGCCTGCGGCACATCCTCGTGCGCCACGAGCAGGC
>Ga0134079_10000236_pt1 | contig 14100 bp, 12 predicted proteins | sample 15_taG_2_FD_119770 | JGI IMG/M metagenome (GOLD analysis project Ga0134079, IMG submission 119770) | Grasslands soil microbial communities from the Angelo Coastal Reserve, California, USA - 15_D_Rain_40cm_2_09182015 | ecosystem: Environmental > Terrestrial > Soil > Grasslands ...
CCTACATCGAAGAGCTATCGCGGTTGGCGAACGTCCCCGTCAGCTGCCATCCCAACGCGGGGTTACCGAACGCGTTCGGCGGCTACGATCAGAGCGCTGCGGAGATGGCCACGCTGGTGAGCGAGTTCGCGCGCTCGGGATTCGTGAATGTCGTCGGCGGCTGCTGCGGCACGACGCCGGCGCACATTCGCGCGCTCGTCCAAGCAGTGGCCGGCGTGCCGCCGCGCGTGGTGCCCGAGATCGCGCCAATCTGCCGCCTTTCCGGGCTCGAGCCGCTCAACATCCGGCCCGACACCCTGTTCGTGAACATCGGTGAGCGCACCAATGTCACCGGCTCGTCGCGGTTCGCGGGGCTCATCAAGGCGGGCAACTACGAAGCCGCGCTCGAGGTGGCGCGCCACCAGGTGGAGAACGGCGCGCAGATCATCGATATCAACATGGACGAGGGCATGCTCGACGCGGTGGCGGCGATGGAGCGCTTCGTCAGGCTCGTCGCCGCGGAGCCCGACATTGCCAAGGTGCCGGTGATGGTGGACTCGTCGCGCTGGGAGGTGCTGGAGCTGGGTCTTCAGAACCTCCAGGGCAAGGGCATCGTCAATTCCATCAGTCTCAAGGAAGGCGAAGCCGAGTTCCTGGCCAAAGCGCGGCTCGTCCGTCGCTACGGCGCGGCGGTCGTGGTGATGGCGTTCGACGAAGCGGGCCAGGCCGATTCCGCCGATCGCAAGGTGGCGATCTGCGCGCGCGCGTACAAACTGCTCACCGAGCAGGCCGGGTTCCCGCCCGAGGACATCATCTTCGATCCCAACGTCTTCGCGGTGGCGACGGGGATCGAAGAGCACAATGCGTACGCGATCGCCTACATCGACGCGGTACGCCGCATCAAGGCGACGTTGCCGCGCGCCCTCGTGAGCGGCGGCGTCAGCAATCTGTCGTTCGCGTTCCGAGGGAGCCCGCACGTCCGCGAGGCGATGCACTCGGCGTTCCTGTTCCACGCGATCGCCGCCGGCATGGACATGGGCATCGTCAACGCCGGCCAGCTCGCCGTGTACGAGGACCTGCCGGCCGATGTGCTAGTGCTCGTCGAGGACGTGCTGTTCAATCGCCGCGCCGACGCGACGGAGCGGCTCACGGCCCTCGCCGAGAAACACCGCGAGAGCACCATCGCGACGCGGGCGGATGCCGCGTGGCGCTCGCTCCCCGTCAACGAGCGCCTGCGGCACGCGCTGGTCGAGGGCATCCTCGATCACGTCGAGGCTGACGTCGAGGAGGCGAGGCGCCATGCCCCGCGGCCGATCGAAGTGATCGAAGGGCCCCTCATGGACGGCATGAACGTCGTGGGGGACCTGTTTGGAGCGGGTAAGATGTTTCTGCCGCAGGTCGTGAAGAGCGCCCGCGTCATGAAGAAGGCCGTCGCCTACCTCGTGCCCTTCCTCGAGGCCGAGCAGCGGGCGGCGGGGGGCGTGCGCCGGGCGGGCAAGATCGTGCTCGCGACCGTGAAAGGCGACGTGCACGACATCGGCAAGAACATCGTGGGCGTGGTGCTGCGCTGTAACAATTACGAAGTGATCGACCTCGGCGTGATGGTGCCGGCGCAGACGATTCTCGACACGGCGCGCAAGGAAGGCGCCGACGTGATCGGCCTGTCGGGCCTGATCACGCCGTCGCTCGACGAGATGGTGCGCGTGGGCCGGGAGATGACGCGCCAGGGCTTCACGCTGCCGCTCCTCATCGGGGGCGCGACGACGTCGCGCGCGCATACGGCGGTGAAGATCGCGCCGGCGTATGAGGGCCCCACGATTCACGTGCTCGATGCGTCACGCGGCGTCGGCGTCGTCAGCCAGCTGCTCTCCGCCGAGCGCCGCGATGCCTACCTGGCCGACGTGGGAACCGAGTACGCGCGGCTGCGCGCCGAGTATGGGTCGCGCGATGCCGAGCGCGTGATCCTGCCGCTCGCCGAGGCGCGCCGCCGCAGCCTGCGGCTCGAATGGGACGCCTACGAGCCGGCGCGCCCCTGTCGTCCGGGTGTCACGGCGTTGCCCGACTACCCGTTGGAGGAGTTGGTTCCCTACATCGACTGGACGCCGTTCTTCCAGGCGTGGGAGTTGAAAGGCAGCTACCCGGCCATCTTGGAGGATTCGACAGTCGGTGACGCTGCCCGCAAACTCTTCGCGGACGCGCAAGCGCTGCTCAAGCGCATCGTCGCGGAGCGGCTGGTACAGGCGCGTGCGGTCGTCGGTCTCTTCCCCGCCAACGCGGTGGGGGACGACATCGAGGTCTACACAGGAGAGGACCGCGCCAAGCTGCGGGCGGTGCTGCGCGGACTGCGGCAGCAGTTCGAGAAGGGGCCGGGGCGCCCCAACCTGACGCTGTCCGATTACGTCGCCCCAAAAGACAGCAAGAAGCCCGACTGGGTTGGGGCCTTCGCGGTGACGGCGGGCCACGGCCTCGACGCGGTGTGCACCGCATTCGAGCGCGATCACGACGACTACTCGAGCATTCTCGCGAAGGCCCTCGCCGACCGGCTCACCGAGGCCCTCGCCGAGCGGCTGCACGAGCGGGTGCGGACGGAGTTGTGGGGTTACGCGCCCGAGGAGAAAAACGATGTGGCGGCGCTCGTGGCCGAACGCTTCCGCGGCATCCGGCCAGCGCCCGGCTACCCGGCGTGCCCCGACCATACCGAGAAGCGGACGCTCTTCGACTTGCTCGACGCGACAGGCGCCACGGGCATCACCCTGACGGAGTCGTGCGCCATGCTGCCCGCGGCGTCGGTGAGCGGATGGTACTTCGCGCATCCGGAAGCCAAGTACTTCGGCCTGGGGCGCATCGGACAGGATCAGGTGACGGACTACGCCGCCCGCAAAGGCCTGACGCAAGAGGAAGTCGAGCGCTGGCTGGCGGCGAACTTGGCGTACACGCCGTGAGGCCTTAGGTTGCGCACATGAGTCAGGTCGAGATTCGGATTACGGCGGAGCCGGTGGACAACCACCGCTGCAAGTTCGTGGTGAGCCAGCCGCTGCACGCGGCGGGGGTGCGGCGCTTTGCGTCCGCCGCCGACGCGAAGGGATCGCCCCTGGCGGAAGCGATTTTCGCGATTCCCGCCGGCGGGGTCACCGAGGTGATCGTGTCGGGCAACATCGTCACCGTGGTGAAGGACAATCCGGCGCCGTGGCCGGCGGTGGGGAAGGCGGTCGGCGCGGCGATCCGGGCTGCTGCCGCGTCGGGAGCCCCTGCCGTGGCGGCGAAGGCGGCCCCGGCCGCGGGCGTCGTCGATGATGACGCGCTCTACGAACGTGTCGCGCGGCTGTTTGACGATCAGGTGAACCCGATGGTGGCGCGCCATGGCGGGCACGTCGAGCTGATCGACGTGCAGGACGCCGTCGTGATGCTGCGGATGGGAGGCGGCTGCCAGGGCTGCGGCATGGCCGACGTCACGTTGCGCCAGGGGATCGAGGGGATGTTGGCCCAGCACATTCCGGAGGTCCGGGGCATCGTGGACATCACCGACCACACCACGGGCGCGAACCCGTACTTCCAGGCGTCGAAAAAATGATCATGGTGTGCCGGTAGGGGCGCAGCATGCTGCGCCCCTACACTCCACATACACATGCCCCGCCTGTTGTTGTTATTACCAACCACCACCTACCGCACCGCGGCGTTCGTGGAGGCGGCGCGCCGGATCGGCGCCGATCTGACCGTGGCCTCGGAGCAGCCCAGCACCCTCGAAGCCGCGAACCCCGCCGGCCTGCTCACCCTCGACTTCCACCATCCCGAGCGCGCCGCCGATCAGGCGCGTGATTTCGCGCGTCACTCTCCGCTCGACGCGGTCGTGGGCGTGGACGACGACACCGCGGTAATCGCGGCCACCATCGGGGAGCGCCTTCGCCTCAAGGGGAACCCGGTGCGCGCGGCCGAGGCGGCGCGCAACAAGCACCGGCAGCGCGAGCTCCTTGCCGAGCATGCCGTCCCGGCGCCGCGTTTTGCTCTACACCTTCTGGACGAGGATCCCCACGAGATCGCGCGGAGCCTCGTCTACCCGTGCGTACTCAAACCGCTGCGCCTGAGCGCGTCGCGCGGCGTGATCCGTGCCGACGATCCGGGCTCGTTCGTTGCCGCCCACGCTCGCCTCAAGGCCATCCTGGATTCGTGCGACGCGGCATTCCTCGTGGAGGACTTCGTGCCAGGCTATGAAGTCGCTCTGGAAGGCCTGCTCGTGAACCGGCGGCTCCACCTCCTGGCGATCTTCGACAAGCCCGACCCGCTCGACGGGCCGTACTTCGAAGAAACGATCTACGTGACGCCGTCGCGCGCACCGGCCGGCTTACAGAGGACCATCGCCGATTGCGCCGAGCGCGCGACACGCGCGCTCGGCCTCGTGGAAGGTCCGGTGCACGCGGAGTTGCGCTACAACGAACGGGGTCCCTGGCTCATCGAGCTCGCGGCCCGGCCGATCGGCGGGCGCTGCTCCGCGGTGCTGCGCTTTGGGGAGGGTGTGTCGCTCGAAGAGCTGATCCTCCGTCACGCACTCGGCATGCCGATCCCCTCGCTTGTGCGCGAGCAAACCGCCGCGGGGGTGATGATGATTCCCATTCCCGGCGCCGGCGTGTTGCAGGAAGTCCGCGGTGTTGCGGAATCCAAGGCCGTGCCGCTCATCGAAGACGTGCAGATCACGGCGCACCCCGGCGAGCGGCTGGTGCCGTTCCCCGAGGGATCCCGCTACCCCGGATTCATCTTCGCGCGCGGCGCGAGCCCCAACGTGGTCGAGGCCGCGCTGCGGGAGGCCCACCGGCGACTGACATTCGTGCTGGCGTGAAGTGGCGACGCGTCGTCACGGTGCTCCTGCTGTGCTTGGCGGCACTCGAGGTGGCACGCAGCGTCGGCCGGCTCGACCGGGTCATCTTCGCGTCCTACGTGGATGTCGGCGAAACGGTGCTGCAGGGCGGGGACCCCTATGGCCCGCACTTCACCACCTGGCCCCCGACCAACACCTGGCCGCCGTTCTTCCTCTTCATAGGGGCGGGCATCGCCCTCCTGGCCCGTGTATCCCTCGCCGGCACGCTGCTACTGTGGCAGGTCGGCTGCGTGGCCGCCATCTGGGGCACCTGTCGCTTGCTGGCGCGGCTCGTGGACGAGGAGCCGCCTGCGTTCTCGGCCGCGGCGACCCTCGTCCCTGTTCTCATGACGGCGCGGCTGTTTCAGGAGCACCTGCAGCACACCCAGGTGAACTTCTATCTGGTCTTCCTCGTGGTGCTGGCGTTTCTCTTGTTCCGCCGGCGTCGAGAGGCGTGGGGCGGGCTCGCCCTGGCAGCAGCGGCGAGCGCCAAGGCGCTGCCGATCGTGTTCCTGCCGTACCTCCTCTATAAGCGTGCATGGCGGGCCGCGGCGTGGACGGCCGGGTTCCTGGTGGTGCTGAACGTGGTCTTGCCCTACGCCGTGTTCGGGCCGGCGCGGACCGGAGAGCACTGGCGCGCGTGGCGCGGCATCGCCGCCGCGGAGATTGCGGACCCCACCCCGCAGCACATGAATCAATCGTTGCTCGCGTCGTTGAAGCGCTTGCTCACCACCGAGGGCGGCGCACGCGACCCCGTGCAGTACGCCGTCGCCGCCTGGTCCACGGAACGTGCGGTGCGAGGGTTCTACGTGCTGGCGGGGCTTGGTGCGCTGGGCCTCGCGTTCGCCTTCCGGCGCCATCCCCCGGCGCTCGACGCGCCTCCCCCGACCTTGGCGGCGGAGTTGGCGGTGTGTCTCGCGGCTATGACGCTGGTGTCGCCGCTCGCCTGGAAGGCGCACTTTGTCACGTTGCTGCCGGCGTACTGGTTGGCGTGGCGCGCGCTGCGCGGGCGAGGGGCGTGGGGCGTCTGGTGGGCCTCGTTCGCCTGCCTGACGCTCAGCGCACCGGCGCTCGTAGGCAATCGTCTCAACGACGTGCTCGAATCGCTGAACGTGATTACCGTGGGGGCCCTGCTCGTGCTGGGACTCGCCCTGTGGGGGGGGGCGGCGCTCAGACCGCTTCCGCCACTACCTCCAGCCAGTTCCGCGACACGCTCGGCACCTTGAGCTCTTCCATGGTACGGTCGAGGCCCTTGATCAGAGCCTCCGACCCCTCTTCGAGCGGCACGCCGGGGAGCGCACCCTCGATAAACAACGAGAACTGGCCGATATCCGCGAGGCTCTCCCGCGTCATCTCGACTTTCAGCAGCTCGACATTTGTGGGACGGAGCCCGGCCGCTTCACACGCCTGGGCATATTCGTCCGCCGAGAACCACTTCATCGCTGCGGCGTGGCCGTCGTGCTTCACGGTAATCCCCTTCTCACGCAGCGCTTGCACAGCGCGGACGACCCAACGGCGCCAGAAGCCGCTCGTGCCCTCGACGTAGGCGCCGGCGAAGAACGTCGAATTGAAGCCGAGCCGGCCCCCGGGCTTCAGCGTCTTCCGGATCTCGCCGAGCACCTGGTGCTTGTCCTGAATCAGGTGGATGGCATTCAAGAACACGACCGCGTCGGCGGGAGGGACGAGACGGGACAGCAGTTCCGCGCTGCCCTCCATGAACTCGGCCAGCTTGGAGGAAATCGCCGCGCGCGCCTTCGCGATCGCGGAGGGGGAAGGGTCTACGCCAATGACGCGCGGCTGCGGCTCAATCCCGGACACATGATCGAGAATCAGCTTCGTGACCGCCCCTGGGCCGCACCCAAGGTCGACGATGACCTGGCGCCCCGGGCAAATCACCTTTTCCACGATCCAGGTGTTTACCTGCGTGAAAAAGGAGTGCCGCGTGAACGGCGTGAACGAATACTTCTCGTCGTCCGCGAAGGCCGCGCCGCTCACAGTTTGTGGATCCCGAGCGGCCCGAGGTGTACGTCGAGGTTGTGGTTCACGCGATAGCCGACCACGCCGCGCGTGTCGAGACCGGCCGCGTCGGCGGCGTACACTTCCTTGCCGTTCATCATGAAGCGCACCCGGCCACCCGACACCGCCACACTCAGCTCGTTGGTCGCTTTGCCGGTGCTGTCTGACTTGACCACGGCGTCGCTCGCCGTCCATTCCACGACGGCGGTCGGACGGGCCGTGTAGCCCGCGCGGCGGCGGATCGAGTACATGCCGTCCACCGCGCGCACCAGGAAGTAGGTGTAGCTCTGACCCGAATCGGCGAGGTTCCGGCCGCCCATGATGATGCCGTAACTCTCGGGATGCGCCGGGTTCTGCATCTGCGTGATCTTGGTGACGATGTGATAGTTCCCCGACGCCGTGTCGGCATCACGCCAGTAGATCGCCGCGGGGCCGACGGTCACATGCATGCCGTCGCCCATCCCGCTGAACTTCACGTTCGCCAGGGGGGCCGGTTGACCGGTCTGCCGAGCCAGCTCGGTGCGCACGTGCCAACCGGCCGGGAAACTGCCCCCCCCCGCGACACTGCGGTCGGGGTCGGCCTGGGCAGACAGGGTCGTCGCGGCGAGGGCGCAGAGGGCGGGGACGAGTACGAAACGCTTCGAAACCATGGCTGACCCTCGAAAAGTGTGAGGCCTGTAGTCGCCCACCCGGAGCGACACTAGAATAAGGAATCTAAGTGACCCAGCCAAAACGTCTTAGTCAAGAGGACCAGCGAACCCTCGTCCGGCGCCTCAAAGCGCGGGAGGAGAGCGCCTTGGCCGAGCTGTATGACGCCATGGCGCCGTGGGTGCTGGGGCTCGCGACACGCATCCTCCGGGATCAGGGTGAGGCCGAGGAAGTCCTGAGCGACGTGTTCGTGCAGGTGTGGGCACGGATTCACCAGCACGACACGAGCCGCGGGCCGCTCGTCCCGTGGGTCCTGGCGATCGCGCGCAGCCGCGCGCTCGACGCCCTGCGGCGGCGGCGGCGCTGGTGGCGCAAGGCGGATCGCTGGGAGGCGGCGCGGCGCCACGAAGACGACGGTGTGGTGCCGGCGCCCGACCCGGCGGAGGCGTCGGTGCCGGGCTGGCCGGTGCACCAGGAAGTGCACGCCGCCCTGGCCGCGCTTCCGGTCGATCAGCGCCGCGTGGTGCTGCTGGCGTACTTCGAGGGTCTGACGCACTCGGAGATCGCGCGCCGCACCGGGCAACCGCTTGGGACCGTGAAGACGCGGTTGCGCATCGCGCACGGCAAACTCGAGGAGACGTTGAAACACGTGAAGGATTGGCTGCGATGACCGACTGGCTGGGCATGATCCCGAATCCGCGCGCGCCGCGGCCCGAGCTTCGGGCGCGGGTGCTGGCGCGCGCGGTACGGGCGGGCAGCGGTGCTCGCCGCTGGGTGTGGCGGGCGGCCGCGGCTGTCCTCGTGCTCGCCGGTCTTGGCGGCGCGGGGTACTGGGCGCGTGCCACGATCCAGGATCTCTCCGCCGAGCGTGATCGGCTCGGCGCCGAGCTCGCCGCCGCGCGCGACACGCTGGGCTTCATGCGGGGACCCGCCACGCGCGTCCTGTGGGTGCCCGTGACCACGAACGGCCGCCTCGGCGGCGTGACGATCTTCGCGGACAGCGCGTCCCGTCGCTGGCTGGTGCGCTGCGAGGGCATGGCGCCGAACGAGCCCGACGAGAGCTACCAAATCTGGTTCGTGACGGCGAGCGGGATGAAGCGGGCGGCGGTGATGACGATGGGCGGCGAGCAGACGACGGTGATGGCGATGTCGTTCGATGTGCCGGAGGACGTGGGTCCGGTCACGGGTGCGGCGATGAGCATCGAAGCGCGCGGCGGATCAGCGGAGCCGCGCGGGCCGATGGTATTTCACTTGCGTTTGTGACTCTCAGCGATGTCGTGGACGGTCTCGAGATCCACGACCTTCAGCTTCCGCTTTCCCATCGGCAGGACAATCTCAACCTTTTCTTTGACTTTTTTGCCGAGCAGCGCTTTGCCGAGTGGTGAGGCCATCGACACCGGCAATTCCCCTGCGCCGTCCTCACCGCCCTCGATGAACTCACCCAAGGTCAGCGCGTAGACTTCCTTCTGTTTCGTGTCGACGTCCTCGACCGTGACGCGGGACCCGAACCCCACGCGATCGCGCGGGATTTCGGCCTCAGAGACGCTCGACAACTTGCCGAGTCGCATGCGCAGGTGCGTGAGGCGCGAGGCCACGAACTGCTGGCGCTCGAGCGCGGCTTTGTACTCGGAGTTCTCCCGCAGGTCGCCGTGTTGGCGCGCCTTATCGATCTCCTTCGGGAGAACGAAGTTGATCTCGTGGTTCAGGCGCTCGACCTCGGCCTGGAGCTTGTCGCGCAGTTGTTCGATCATGAGAAGGAAGGATAATAACCCGCCTACCCGTCATCCCGTCCAGCCGCCATCTTTCCGCCCATGTCCCCGATTCGTACGTATCACGAGCTGACGGACGCCGATCGCTCCGGCCTGCCCGAGCAGATCGGGGCACAGCGCAAGCGCGTCGCCCAGCGGCTGGCGGGGGTGGGGCGGGTGATCGCCGTGATGAGCGGAAAGGGTGGGGTCGGCAAGAGTTACGTCACCGCCCACCTGGCGCGGGCCCTGGCGCGCTCCAAACAGGCCGTCGGCGTGCTGGACGCCGACCTGAATGGCCCCACGATCCCACGGCTGCTGGAGATCGACCACGCCCCACTCCCCACGTCCCCGAATGGCATCGAGCCGGCCAGGGGTGCCGACGGTGTGCGATGCATTTCCATGGGGATGCTGATCGAAGACGGCGCTCCCCTCGCGTTCAAGGGACCGACCGCCGAGAGCTTCGTGTGGCGCGGCGCGATGGAGGCCGCGGCGCTGCGCGAGCTGCTTGGCGACGTCGCGTGGGGCACGCTCGACGTCCTGTTGCTCGACCTGCCACCGGGGATGCAGCGCTACGTCGAGTTGTGCGACATCCTGGGCGCGCCCCCGGCGGTCCTGACGGTGACGATCCCGACTCCCGAATCGCGTGACGCCGTGCGCCGCGCGATGCGTGCGGCCGTCGATCGCGGCTCGCGACTCCTCGGCATCATCGAGAACATGACGGGTCAGGGCTTCGATGGGAGCGCGGGCGATGACCTGGCGCGGGAGTTTGCCGTCCCTGTCCTCGCCCGAATTCCCTGGCACCCGACCCCGGACACCTGGGACGGGTTGGGGGCCCGGGTATGAAGTTCCTCTGCGTCGGCTGCGACAAACAGATGACGTTCGAGGAGCGCCAGCTCCCCGGCGACGGGACGCTCGCCGCCACCTTCAAGTGTCCCAAGTGCGGCCGCGTCGTGGCGATGCTGACGAATCCGATGGAGACGCAGCTCGTCTCGTCACTCGGCGTCGAGATCGGGGGCCGGACGGTACCGGAGCAGCCATTTGAGACCGTTCGGAAGATGGTGGCGACGGGTCGCGATGACGCCTTCACTGAGAGCACCAGCCCGAACGGAGCACCGTCATGGTCGCCCGACGCGCAGGAGCGCCTCGCGCGTGTCCCGAACTTCGTGCGCGGCATGGTGAAGCGCATCTACGCCGACTACGCCAAGGAGCGGGGCATCGCGGAGATCACGCCGGCCGTCATGGACACAGCGCGGGCGGAGCTGGGACTGGAAGGGATGTGAGCGATTTCGAGGAGCGCATCGTCGGCGGCCTCCGCGTCCGTATCGACCGGACCCTGTGCGTGGGGTTCGGCGACTGCGTGACCGAGGCGGCGGAAGCCTTCGTGCTCGACGACTCCGGGACCGCGGTATTCGTGAAACCGGAGCAGGTGGACCGCGACCGGCTGTTGCGGGCGTGCGACGTCTGCCCCGTGGACGCGATTACAGTTTGGGACGAAAACGGAGGGCAACTCGTCCCGGGAAGTTTGTGAATTTGTTCCTTGACAGGTCCGCCTCCATGTCGCATATGCAATGCCGACACCTCCCCCTCCCATCGCTCTAGGAGACGCCGGTGTACCGCGAGATTTTTGTGCCGGTCGACAACTCGCAGCACTCCGATTGGGCTGTCGATCGCGCCATCGAGATGTGCCGCCGGGCGAACGGTGAAGGGGGGCCGGCGGGACGCATCACTGGGAATCATGTCTACGCCGCGCGTCTCCACGACGTTCGCTTCCGCCAGCTCGAGACCGGCCTCCCCGCGCAGTTCCAGACTCCCGAAGAAATAAAAAAACAGCGCAAGATCCACGACAAGCTGATCGAGAAGGGCCTGCAGCTCATCGCCGACAGCTTCCTGGACCAGATGGGCAAGCGCTGTGAGGCCGCGGGCGTGCCGCTGACGCGGCAACTCCTCGAAGGCATCAACTACGAGGAGATCGTCAACGAAGTGAACCGCGGCGCCGGGCGCCTCCCGGGCCTCATCGGCTTCGATCCGAACCGCGCCGCTGGATACGACGGCGGCGACAAGGTGCGCAGCGACGTGAAGCTCGGCGAGAATGGCCGGCTCGTCGCCGAGGACGAAGACGCGGCGGCGCGGCTGGTCGGCTCGTCGGGGCGCCAGTACGACCTGCTCGCCGTCGGCGCTCACGGCCTGGGCCGCCAGCAGTTCTCGCAGTTGGGTGGTGTCGTCGCCCGCGTGCTGCGCGGCGTCGAGAAGGACGTGTTAATCGTCCGCGACGATCGGGCGTTCGAGGGCGGCCGCTTCCTCGTGTGTGTGGATGGGTCGTCGTACAGCTATAAGGCGATGAAGTCGGCGCTCGAGTTGGCGCAGGCATTCGGCGGCTCGCTGTACGTGTGCAGCGCGTTCGACGTCGAATACCACCACGTCGTGTTCCACAACATCAAGGACGTGCTGTCGTATCAGGCGTCGAAGGTCTTCAAGTTCGAGGAGCAGGAGGAGCTGCACAACAACATCATCGACAAGGGCCTCCTCAAGCTCTGCCAGGCGAACCTGAAGCGCGCCGAGGTGATGGCGCAGCAGTTCCCGGACGTGCCGATCAAGACGCAGATCCTCATCGGCAAGCCGTTCCAGGTGATCATGCAGTGGGTCGAAGAGGTGAAGCCGTCGCTGATGGTGCTGGCGCGCCACGGCGCGCACCGCATCGAGGGCACCCAGCTCGGCTCGCAAGCCGAGAACCTGGTGCGGCTGGCGCCGTGCAACACGCTGCTCACGGGCACCGTGGGGATTCGCCCCGAGGACATTCCCTGGATAGAGGAAGACGGTCAGGCGGGGCTGCCGTGGGCGCCGGAGGCGGAAGTCCGCATCCTGCGAGTACCGCCCTTCGCGCAAGGGATCGCCCGCCGCGCCGTCGAGGAGTACCTGCTCGAGCAGGTGGGCAACGCCGGCCCGCCGCCCACCGTGACGAACAAGTGGCTCGACGAAGCGATCCAGAAGCTGTTGCCGACGCACATGCAGCTCATTATGGGCATCGGCAACGCCGAAGAGATCGCGCCCGCCGAGGTGAAGGCGACAGAACAGATGAAGGCGACGAAGGTGCAGGGTTTTGACGCCGATCCGGTCGCTGCCGTCCCCATGATCGAGACGAAGTGCCCCGTGACGGGGAACGTGAGCACGCGAGAGCGGGTGGTGACGGATCCGATCGTGTGGACGCAGGAGGCCTGGCAGCGGCTGCAGCTCGTGCCGCTGATCGCGCGGCCCCTGGCCCGCAACACCGTCGAGCGCTTCGCCCGCAATCACGCGATGTGGCGTGTCACGACGCCCGTGATGGACGACAACAAGCAGGCCATGATCGAGGCCGACGAATTCGACATCGACACGATGATGGTGATGTTCACCGAGCTGCGGGCCAAGCAGATCCGGGCCGAGGCCGAGGGCAAGGACGCGCTCTCGCCTGAGATGCGGGCGTTCATCGAGGAAGCGAAGGCGCAGGGGATCACGCGCTGCCCGATCCGCGACATTGAAGAGAAGATGGACAAGTGCCCCGTGGACATGAAAGCGGTGACCCCGGAGGACGCGAAGCGGGCGGTGGAGAAGCTGCTGCAGTGAACTTCGTCCCGCACGTCGTCGCCTGGAACCTCACCAGGCGCTGCAATCTCGAGTGCGCCCACTGCTACATCTCGGCGGGGCCCCACGAGAGCGCGACGTCGGAGCTGGCGACGGCCGAGTGTCTGCGCATCGTGGACGAGCTGCTCGCCCTGAGTCCCGCTCCGATGCTCATCCTTTCCGGGGGCGAGCCGCTGCTGCGCGACGACCTCACCGAGATCGCCGCCTACGCGTCGCAACGCGGCGCGACGGTCGTCGTTGGGACGAATGGCACGCTGCTGACCGACGAACGCATCGCCGGCCTCAAGGCGGCCGGCGTTCGCGGAGTGGCCGTCTCGATCGACTCACTGCGACCGACCTACCACGACAACTTCCGCCACGGCAAAGGGTCGCTCCAGGACACGACCGCGGCCCTCGGCCGTCTCCAGGCGCAACGGCTCGACTTCATCGTCCAGACGACGGCGACGAAGGGCAACCGCGCCGAGCTCGAGCGGCTGGTGGCGTGGTCGGCGGAGCAGGGTGCGGTGGCGTTCAATTGCTACTTCCTCGTCGCCACCGGGCGGGGCGCGGGTCTTTCCGATCTCGCGCCCGCGGAGTACGAGGCGGTGCTCGCGGATCTGGCGCGCTGGCAGAAGGACTACCGCGGCCGGATGATGGTGCGCTCCAAGTGCGCACCGCACTTCATGCGGCACGTGCATGCCCTGGATCCTGACTCCCCGATCCTGAATTACGAGACGCGCTGCCCCTGCGGCACGCAGTACTGCCGCATCACGCCCGACGGCAAGCTCACGCCCTGTCCCTACCTCCCCGAAGTCGCCGGCGATCTGCGCGCGCAGAGCTTCGGCGAGATCTGGCGGTCGGCGCCGCTGTTTCAGCAGCTGCGCGAGGGGACGCTGGGCGGGAAGTGCGGGCGCTGTGAGTACCAGAAGCTGTGCGGCGGCTGCCGCGCGCGGGCGTTCGCGCTCGAAGGAGATGTACTCGCCGCCGACCCCTCCTGCACGTATGAACCTCGAGGGATCGAGGTGATTGAACCGGCCAGCGTCAGTTATGGAAGCGAATTCGCCCCCGCGCTGCGGTGGAGCGACGCCGCGCGGACGCGGCTCGAGCGCATTCCGTCGTTCGTGCGCGGCGTCGTGATGCAGCGCGTGGAAGGCTGGGCGCGCGAACGCGGCCTGCACGAGATCACCCCGGAGCTCCTCACCGAGATCCGGTCCGCGATGCCGGTGGATTTCAGCAAGCGGCGCCCCTTCTTCGTAGCGGATA
>Ga0134079_10000237_pt1 | contig 14055 bp, 9 predicted proteins | sample 15_taG_2_FD_119770 | JGI IMG/M metagenome (GOLD analysis project Ga0134079, IMG submission 119770) | Grasslands soil microbial communities from the Angelo Coastal Reserve, California, USA - 15_D_Rain_40cm_2_09182015 | ecosystem: Environmental > Terrestrial > Soil > Grasslands ...
GATCCGCGCGATCACGTCGCGCAGCGTCTTCAGACTCCAGTCGGACTTGACGCGCAGGTGCACTCGCGCGGGGCCTGGACCTACGTGATAGGTGATGCCGAGCCCGCCACGCCATTCCTCTGGCGCGACGGCGCCGCCGATGGCGGCAAGAAGCGGCTGGGCGTCGCCGTAGGAGATCGGCAGCACGGGGATCTTGGTGAGCGTGCGTGCCTCGGCGATCGGGAGTCGCTTTGCGTCCTTCGTGGCCCCGACGCCCGGCGTTAGCGGATCACCCGGATAGACCTCCATCTCCATCACGCTGCCGCGCTGCACGCCATCGCGTGGACGCCATGGTCCCTGCGGGTACGTCGCTCCCTCGGTGAAGCCGTCGTCCTTGGGATCAGAATAGATGAGGCAGCCCACGGCGCCGTGTTCGGCCGCGACCTTCGGCTTGATGCCGCGCCAGGAGCCGAAGTAACGCGCGATCACGATCGCCCCCTTCACCGAGACCCCCATGCGCTCGAGCCGCTCGTAATCCGCCGGCACGCCGTAGTTCACGTACACGAGCGGTGCCGTCACGTCGCCGTCGATCGAGTAGGCGTTGTAGGTGGGAAGCTGTTCGCGCTGCTGCGCGGACGTCGGATCGCCCGGAACGGGAGGTTCCTGAAGCTTGGCCACAAATCGTGTCGGTGCGAGCAGCTCGACCACGCGTTCGAGTGGCGTGGGGAACAGCACGTCGAACGTCTCGATGTGCGCGTCGAGGCCGAAGCTCTTGAACTTGGCGAGAATCCACTCCGCGTTGTCCTGGTCGTACGGCGACCCCACATGGTGGGGTCGGGCGGAGAGCCGTCGCATGTAGGCGCGCAGCGAATCGGGGGAGGGGATGGCCCGGAACTTCGCCTCCAATTCGCGCTCAGTTTTGGCGGATTCGGGCGTGTAGCCCCGCAGCTCGTCGCTCGGGGAGCCGGCGGGCGTCGCCGCGAGCAACAGGCCGGCACTGAGTGCGATCAAGGGACGTTGGAGCGAACGCATCGCGCACCTCGAAGTTGTGAAGGCAGGAGTGAAGTTGGCCCCCTAGGATTCGAACCTAGATTGACGGATCCAAAGTCCGCTGTCCTGCCATTGGACGAGGGGCCAGTAAGCACGGGACTTCAAGTTAATCAGGGGTGAGCCGAGATGCTCGCCCCTTCTCGTTTCGCGCCGCCGCGAATCGGCGCACGATTTCTCCGGCCGGCTCGATCGCATGAATCCCCGCGACGCTCTTCCCCGCCTGCCAGTAGTCCTTCGAGGTCTTCTCTCCCGCGCCGCCAGCGAGCGAGGCGCGCTTGAGCTGCCACGCCGAGCGCAGGGCATAGATCGTTCGCATCCAGTGCTTGGTCCGGCGTCCGCGCAGTAGCCACCGCGCGATCGGCCCGGCCCGGGTTCCGATCCGCTCGACGTACGGCGTCCGGATGACGGACAGCGGCACGCCGGTCACGCGTTCAGTGAGAACGATGTCGCTCTCCTGGGCCCGGACGATCGCCTGTTTGTAGTCGTCGTGCGCACCGCACTCGGTGGTCGCGATGAAACGCGTGCCGAGCTGGGCGCCGGCATAACCCAGCCGCAAGGCCGCAACGAAGCCCGCCTCGTCACCGATCCCGCCAGCGCAGACGAGCGGCACGCCCAGATCCGCGAGCTCCTCGTACAGCGTCTCGGCGCTGTGCGGGCCCGCATGGCCGCCCGCGCGATTGTTGACGGCGATGAGCCCGTGCACTCCGCCCGCCAACCCCTTCTCGGCCCACTTCCGCTTCGTCACGTCGTGATAGACGATGCCGCCCACCGAGGCAACACGATCGACGACCCAGCGCGGATTGCAGAGCGATGTGACGAAAAAGCGCACGCCCTCTTCGAGCGCTACATCCAGGTAGCGGTGCATCCGGTCGAGGTAGAGCTTCGAGCTGCGCTCGATCAAGACGTTCATGCCGATCGGTTTGTCGGTGGCCCGCCGGATCAGCCGGAAGCCCTCCCGCAGGTCGTGGCCATAGACGTAGATCATGGACAGCGGCTGGACGACGCCAATGCCGCCAGCCGCCGAGACGGCCGCAACCAGCTCAGGATTGGTGCAGGGATACATCGCGCCGCAGATCAGCGGCACCTCGATCCCGAGCTGCCGCGTCAGAGGCGAATCCAGCAGACTCATCGAGCTGGGATCGGCCGCAGGCGCCAGCGGGCGGTGGCGTGGGCGACGACATCGCCCTGCGCGTCGGTGATCGTGACCGGCGCCTCGTACTCCTGCTCGGCGGTCACCTTGAGCGCGCTCGCGCGGCACTCGGCGGTCAACAAACCGCGGGCTTTCTTGAGATAGGAGATCGAGAAACCGGTAACGATCCCTTGGACCCCCGGTGGGAGTCCCACCAGAACCGCGAGTCCACTCGTCATCTCCGCGAGGTTCGCCAGCGCCATCGCGTGCACCGACGCGAGATGATTGCGCACGCGACGGCGGTCGCGGAGCGTCACGCGGCACAACCCCGGCTCGAGGTCCGCCACCCGCGCGCCAATCGTCCCGGAGTACGGCGTCATCCAGCCGACCATGAGACTGAACAGCGTCTTGCCGCCCGGGAGCTTGGACAGCCGGCGCCAGGACGCGCGCAGCCGCTCGCCAGGGGCTGACATAGATGAAGGCACGGGTCGAATCTAATCGGTAGTTAAGTTGTCTCCACATGACACAAATCGCGTTCGCCGGGGTGGGCGTGGACTTCGGCGCCACCAAGCTGTTCGCCGACGTCACCTTCACGGTTGCACCGGGCGAACGCTGGGGCATCGTCGGCCGCAATGGCAGCGGGAAGACGACTCTGTTCCGGCTGCTCACGGGCGACCTCGAACCGACGCGCGGGAGCATCGCGCGCGCGCCCGGTCTCCGCGTATCGCTGCTCGAGCAACATCGCGACTACGGGACCGCTGCGACGGTCTGGGAAGCGGCGGCCGGGGAGCTCGCCGAGCTGCTGGCGCTGGAACACTCCCTGGTGGAGCAGGCCGCGAATCTGGCCCACGACTCCTCGCCGGCGGCTCTCGCCCGCTACGGCGATGATCTGGAGCGCTTCGAGCGCGAGGGTGGCTACGCCGTCACGGCGCGCATCGATGCCGTGTTGCACGGTCTCGAGTTCGACCCGGCCCAGGCGCGCATCACGCCGCTCGCTGCGCTGAGCGGCGGTGAGCTCGGCCGCCTCGGCCTCGCCCGCCAGCTCATGTCGACCGCCGACGTCTTACTGCTCGACGAGCCGACGAATCACCTCGATCTCGAGACGACGCGGTGGCTGGAACAGTACCTCACCGCCAGCGAGCGGACCGTGCTGCTCGTCAGTCACGATCGCGCGTTTCTGTCCGCCACTGTCGATCATGTGCTGCACCTCGAAGGCGGCACTGCGATGCCGTATTCAGCCGGCTACACCAACTTCGTCGCGCAACGCGCCGAGCGGCGGCTGGCGCAGCAGCGGGCGTTCGAGCAGCAGCAACGGACCATCGCGCACGAGAAGGACTACATCGCCCGCAACATCGCGGGACAGAACACCAAACAGGCCAAAGGGAGGCGCAAGCGGCTCGAGCGGCTGCCCCGGCTGAGCCCGGTCATTGGGGCTGAAGGGACGATGGCGCTGCGGTTGGAGGTGGCGGACCGCGGCGGGGATCAGGTGCTGACGGCCAAGAACGTGAGCTTGGGCGTTGCTGAGCGCACGCTCGTGGAGCGATTCAGCGGAACGCTCAAGCGAACCGATGTGGTCGGGCTCATCGGCCGAAACGGCACGGGGAAGTCCACGCTGCTCCGCGCGCTGTTGGGCGAGCACCCAGTCCACGCCGGCGAGCTCACGCTCGGCGCGTCGATCACCACCGGCTACTACCGCCAGGATCTGTCGCAGGTGCCGCTCGATCGCACGCTCTACCAGGTGATCGAGGGCCTGCGTCCGAAATGGGAGCGCGGTCCAATCCAGGGGCACCTCGGCCGCTTCGGGTTTTCGGGCCAGGAGGTGCTGCGCCGCGCCGACTCGCTGTCGGGCGGTGAGCGTGCGCGGCTCGCGCTGGCGATCCTCATGCTGTCGCGTGCCAATCTGCTCATCCTGGACGAGCCGACGAATCATCTCGACGTCGAGTCGATCGAGGTGTTGGAGGACGCCGTAGAGGAGTACGATGGCACGGTGATCCTCGTGAGCCACGACCGGGCGCTGCTGCGCGCGCTGACGACGCGGATCTGGATCCTGCACGAGCGGCGCATCACGGAGTTCGCCGGCGGTTTCGCCGAGTGGGAGGAAGTGAGCACGGAGCGCGACCATGCCGCCCGAGTCAGCGCGGCCGAGGAACAGGCGCTGCGGCGCGTGCACGAGCGCCAGCGCGTCGCCCCATCCGCGAAAAGCGATCCGCGCCAGGAGCTGCGCCGCGCGCAGCGTAAGCTCGAGGAGGCAGAAGGAGCGGTGGCGGCGCTGGAATCCGAGGTCGCGCGCGTCGTCGCGGCGCTGGAGGATCCGGCGCTCTATACCCGTCCGGAAGGCGCGCGGACCGCCCACGACCTCGGCACGCGGCTCGAAACACTCAAGCGCGAGCTCGAGGCGGCCATCGACCGCTGGACTCAGGCAACGGAGCAGGTCGAGATGCGCACGCCGCGATAAGGCGTAGGTTTCCTCTATGCGCAACCGATTTTTCACCGCACTCGCCACGATCGCGCTGATTCTTCCGGCGCGCTCCGTCGCTGCCCAAACCTCTTTGCAGCTCCGCTGGGAGCTGCTGCGCGACACCACCGCGCCGAACGCGGCCGGATCCTGGGCGCAGTTCACGCTCACCAATCGGGGTACCAAGCCGCTCCCCAAGACCGGTTGGGCGATCTACTTCAACGCGCTGCACTCAGCTCTGCTCGACAGCAGCGCCGCATTGCTGTTCCAGGACGTCATGGCTGATCTGCACCGGCTCGTGCCCGGCCCCAAGTTTGCCGGACTCGCGCCGGGCGCATCCGTCAAGATTCCGTACCTGACCGATGTGTTGCTCAATCGCAGCTTCGCGCCGGCCGGCCCGTACATCGTGTTCGACAGCGCCAGGACCGTCGGCGTGCCGTTGAGCGACTACGTCGCGGCTCCTTTCGAACATGCGGCCGGCGTCGTGACGCCCGCGATGCAGTTCACGCGCGACTCACTCGTTCGGGACATGCCGGTGAGCCAGTTACCACTCGTGTTCCCCACGCCGGTGCAGGTGACACGAGCATCGGGAGGCGTGCGGCTCGATACGATGCCCGTGATCTCGGCGTCCGCTGAGCTGACGAATGAGGCGGCCCTCGCCGCCGAGTACCTCCGGCCATATGTCAAAGCAGGGAAGGGAGGCGTTGGGGTTCGGCTCGAGATCGGAGCGGTCCAGGGTCAATCATCGCCTGAGGCATATGATTTGACGATCGACCCGGCGACCGGGATCCGGATCGTTGGCGCATCGCCTGCAGGTGTCTTCTATGGACTGCAGACCCTGCGCGGGTTGCTGCCCGCTCCGACGCCGGGCGGGGGCGGGGGCGTGACGCTGCCCGCGCTGCACGTCGTGGACGCGCCGCGTTTCGGTTATCGGGGCTTCATGCTCGACGTCGGCCGCAACTTCCACCCGAAGTCCGCGGTGCTGCGGACGTTGGACCTGATGGCGCGCTACAAGCTCAACGTCTTTCACATGCATCTGACGGACGACGAAGGCTGGCGCATCGAGATTGCCGGACTCCCGGAGCTGACAACGGTTGGCGCACGACGCGGCCACACGCTCGACTCCAAGCAATTCCTGCAGCCGGCGTTCGGCTCGGGGCCGCTGGTGGGGAAGCCGTATGGAAGCGGATTCTATTCGCGCGCCGACTACATCGAGATCGTCCGGTACGCGGCCGCGCGACACATCGAAGTGATCCCCGAGATCGAAATGCCGGGACATGCGCGCGCGGCGATCAAGTCGATGGAAGCACGCAGCGACTCGCAGTACCGGCTCAGCGATCCCCAGGATCAATCGAAGTACGAATCCGTGCAGGGATATCCCGATAACGTGATGAACCCGGCCCTCGAGTCGACCTACAGCTTCATCCAGCGCGTCGTGATGGATCTCGGCGCGATGCACCGTGAGGCTGGCGCGCCGCTGCGTCATATCCACATGGGCGGCGACGAAGTCCCCAGCGGCGTCTGGACGGGATCGCCCGCCGTGCAGAAGTACATGCAGGCGCTCGGCCTGAGCGACGTCAAGGATCTCTGGTACGCGTTCTACTTCCGCATCGAGCAAATTCTGAAAGGTCAGAATTTGCGTCCGTCGGGCTGGGAAGAGATCGCCGTGCGCACGACGCAGCGAGACGGACGGCCCGTCAACATCGTCAATCCAAGTTTCGCCGAGCGCGGCTGGCGCGCGTACGTGTGGAATAACGTCGCGGGGTGGGGCGCCGAGGATCTCGCGTATCGCTTGGCGAACGGCGGGTATGACGTGGTGCTCAGTCCTGTCACCAACTACTACTTCGATCTCGCGTGGAATCAGAATCCCGAGGAGACTGGACTCGACTGGGGCGGCTACATCGATATGGAGAAGCCGTTCCGGTACATCCCATTCGACTACTACCGCAACACGCACACCGACCGAACCGGTAATCCGCTGCCTCCGGGCATCTTCACCGGTAAAGATCGGCTCACCGACTACGGCAAACGACACATCGTCGGACTCCAGGGCAATCTCTGGTCGGAGACGCTCGGCGGCGACGGCCGTCTCGACTACATGCTCGTTCCAAAAGTCTTTGGACTCGCCGAGCGTGCGTGGGCGCCCGATCCGGCCTGGGCGACAGAGAAGGACTCCGCCAAGGCCGATTCGCTCTATCGCGAAGATTGGTCGCGTCTCGTGAACGTGGTGGGTAAGCGCGAGCTGCCGCGGCTCGATCGTGAGGTGCCCGGGCTCAATTACCGCATCCCGTCTCCCGGCCTGCGAGTCCAGGGGACTGTCGTGAACACCAGCCTCGAGCTGCCAGGGTTCACCCTGCGATATACGACTGACGGTAGCGAACCCAGCGCGAAGAGTCCGGCGGTGCGGGGGCCCATTCCCCTGAGCGGCACGATTCGCGTCGCCGCGTTCACCGGGGCGGGGCGAAAGGGCCACACGGCCACTGTTAAAGCGCCCTGACAACGTCGAAGCAGATCCTAAGAGAGAAACCCGACCTCAATGCTTGCGGGGCCGCAGCGTGCTGTCGGCCGGGGTCAACTGATCGGTCACCCAAGTGCTCAACCGATAGATCGTCCCTCCGGCCGATCGCCGCACCCAGAATCCATTGGACGTAGAATCGAAGTCGAGCGTGAGGAGCGGCGCCGCGCCGGCGTCATAGAGAGCCACGTGCCGCTGCGCCTGTCTACGGAACGCGGAATCGAGCTGCGCGCGCGTTGGAAAGCCATCCGCGTTCACAGTCTTGAACGCGTCGAGGAGCCGCGCTGCCGCGGCCGAGTCGGCCGGCGCTGTGCCGAGCAGCCAGTGTTGGTCCTGGTGCCGCAGGGTGTAGCGGCGCGGGCCGCGCGCCACGTCGATCCGGCGCACGCTGTCGGGGACGACCGACGCGATCTTCCGGTCCCGCCAATCGTCGACGCGGCGGCGCGTGAGCTGGCCGAGGCGGCTGGTCCAGGCATACACGGCACTGTCGCCAGGCAGCCTCACGAACGCACCATCCGAGCTCCCCTCAGGGCCGCGCATGCTCACCATGACGTCGAGCAGCATCCCGTGACGTCCCGCGACGCGGAGGCGCAGGCCCGATGTCGAGTCGACGCCGAGCCGCGCGAACGACGCGGCGCTCCTGGCGACGAGCTCGGGCCGCACGGGCAAGCGCAGGGTGCCGAGGAATTCGTCCACGCTGGAGCGCGCGGCCGCAAAGCCGTTGACAGTCCACGTGCTGTCGGGACCACGCGCGAGCGTGACCGTATCCCCCCGACCGGACACGGTGATCGTGACCACCGAGTCGGCGACGACGGTCGGCAGGCGAAAATCCGCGGTCGGCCGATCCGTGCCCGAAGGCAACAGCGCCATGACGCCCCAGAACGCGAGCAGCGCGCCTACCACGATTGCGAGGACTTTGAGCTGTTGCGGCGTCATGGCGCGTCGAAGCTCTTGCCTGCGAGCCGGCGCCGGCGCACGAGTCGGGTCCCGCCGAAGCCGACGAGCAGCAACGGAATCCCGATCACGTTGCCGTACTTGGCGAATCCGTGCGCCACATCGCTCGAGAACGCAAGACGGGGCGGCGAGCGGTCCTTGGACCGGATCGCCATGAGCGCCTCGTCCTGCGCCAGCCAGTCTACCGCATTGAGCACAAATGCCTGGTTCTCGGCGGCGCCGCTGAAGAACCGGGCGGACGCGATGTCCTGCGTCCCGGCGACGACGAGACGGCCGCGCGGCAGCTTCGTGGTGTCTCCGCCGAGCGGATTCACGAGCGCCGCGATCATGCGGGTGGCGAGCGAGTCGCGCCGATATTCGCGCTGCGGCTCGAGCATTGCGAACTCGCGCTCCACGCCGCCCGCCCGGGTCGTCGTGAACAGCGGCACGACCACGCGGCGCAGCGCGGTGTCCAGGGCGAGACTGCTCGTCCACGGCGCCAGCAGCCCGTCAACTTCGGCGTTGACCGGCGATGCTTTCGTGCTCACTGCCCGCAGCCACAGGGGATAGGCGAGCAGGACGCGGCCGAACTGCGAGGACATCGCGACGTGCTCGTTCGAGATGAGATCGTACACGAGATCGGACTGGATCGTCACGCCGTACGGCTTGAGCAGCGCGTTCCATCCCACGCGCCGCGGCGTCGCGAATCCGGGGCCGCCTCCCGCGGCGGGTCCGCTACCGATCGACATCCCGCCGGCCAGCACCAGCATGCTCCCGCCACGTGCCGCGAACGCGCGGAACCGGGCGAGCTGCGCTGGGGTCAGCGAATCGGGTGTTCCAAGGGCCACGATCGCGCGGATGCTGTCGGCGATGGGCGTGGAGTCGGACAGTGTCACCGGCCGGACGTCGTAGCTGCGACGAAGCTCCTCGTCGAGCGGCTGGAACTCGCTGGGGTCGGTGCCCGCACCGGGGACCTCCAGGATGCCAATGGCTGGGCGGGCGGGATGCGCGAGCGCCCGGATGTCTGACGTGAGACGGTACTCGAGGTCATCGGCCTGGCGCACGAACGGAATCGTCTTCGTCTCGCCCGCGTACTGCACGGCGATCCCGAGCCATCCTTCCTTCACGTTGAGCGAGGACTGGCCGACGACGTTGAACTGCACGGGGGGGATGCCGAGCTGGCGCGCGTCCGCGATCGCAGCGGTGTCGCTGGAGGGATCGCGCACCACGAGGCGCACTTTGCCGTGGCCCGCCGAGCGATAGTCGTGCAGGAGGTCGTCCACGTCGCGTCGCAGGAAGGCCACCTCCGGTGGCAGCTCGCCCGAGGCGAAGAACTTGATCGTGACGAGGTCAGGGAGGCCCCGCAGCAGCTGGCGGGTGGAGCGGGCGAGCGTGTAGGCGCTCCCTGGTGAGAGATCGAGTCGGAGGCCGATCCGCTGCACGACAAGACTCACGAGGACCGCGGCGGCGACGAGTAGCCCAACCGCCAGGCGCAGCTGCTTCGCGGCCGCGCCCTGCGGCGACAGCTTGCGGCGCAGCAGGGAGCGATACGCGAACGCGAGGAACACCGCGGCGAGGCTCACGAAGTAGGCGACGTCGCGCACGTCAATCAAGCCGCGGGCGATATTCTGGAAGTGGCCGAGCACGCCCAGCGCTTGCGCGATCGACCCCAGGCGCGGCCCGAGACCGACGAGCAGCGGATCGAGCCCCACGAGCACCAGGACGAACGTCACGGCCACGCCGAGGATGAATGCGGTGATCTGGTTCGGCGTGACGCTCGACGCCCAGACACCTACGCCGGCGAGCCCGGCGATGAGGAGGGCCGAGCCCAGGTACTGTGCGAAGACGACGCCCCACTGCATGTGCGCGCCGAGCGTGAGGCCAAGCGGGAGCCCGAACGTCGCGCCGAGGGCGAGGAGCAGGAACAGCACCTGGCCGAGGTACTTGCCGGTGAGCAGCTCGAGCTCGGTGAGTGGCTGGGCCAGTACCACCTCGAGCGTGCCGCTGCGGGAGTCTTCCGCGAGCGCGCGCATCGTCACGGCGGGGACCACGAACATCAGGACCCACGGCAGGAGGTCGAGCATGGGCCGCAACGACGCGACGCCGTACAACTCCGTTTGACGGAAGAACAGGAAATCGTTCACAACGACGAACACCACGAGCAGGAGGTAGCCCGTCGGATGATCGAACAGCGCCTTCACTTCGCGCCGGGCGACGGTCCAGACGGCTTTCACGGCTGCTTCACTCCGCTGGTGAGCTCACGGAACAACGTCTCGAGGCTTCCGGCCGCCTGGCGCAGCTCGTACAGCGTCCAGCCGCGGGCGGCCGCGAGCCGGAACACTTCGGGGCGCACATCGCCGTCACCCTGCACGCTCAGCGTCGCGCCGACCCGGCCGTTGGTCGGCGTCGCGACCGGCGTGGCCGACACGACGCCGCGCAGCGAGCGCAGCGCGTCGAGCACGCCATCGCCCATGACTTCGACGTAGACCTCCGCCGCGCCTTGGGCTCGACGCACCAGCGTTTCGACCGGCCCGTCGGCCACGAGCCGTCCGCCGTTGATGATCAGCAGCCGGGCACACGTGTGCTCGACTTCGGAGAGCACGTGTGTCGAGAGCAGCACGGTGCGTTCTTTGCCGAGCTCGGTGATCAGGCGACGAATTTCCGCGCGTTGATTCGGATCGAGCCCCTCGGTGGGCTCGTCGAGCACGAGCAGATCGGGGCGGTGCAGGATCGCCTGCGCCAGGCCGACCCGCTGGCGGTATCCCTTCGAGAGCTCAGCGATGGGCCGGTAGTAGACGTCCGAGATCCCGGCCCTCGGGACGGTATCCTCGAGCGCGCGCTTGCGCTCGGCGCCGGCGAGCCCGCGCAAGTCGGCGATGAAATCGAGATAGTCGGCGACCAGCATGTCGCCGTAGAGCGGGTTGTTCTCGGGGAGGTAGCCGATGCGCTGTTTGGCCGCGCGCCCCAGCTCGGCCACGGGTTGCCCGTCGAGGAGCACCTGCCCGCGGTCGGGCTCGAGATACTGCGTGATCATGCGCATCGTCGTGGACTTGCCCGCGCCGTTGGGGCCGAGAAAGCCCACCACCTCGCCGCGGTCGACGGCGAACGACACACCGTCCACAGCGGTGATATCTCCGAATCGCTTGGCGACGTCCGTCAGCGCGAGGAGTGTCATGCAGTAAGCAAGAGCTTTCGGGACGAGATGCTAATTGGGGTGCGCGGGCGGCGTCAAGAATGCAAACCGAAACGCTGTTGGCCCATGCTCGCCCCTTTCTCGTACCGGCCGTAACTTTGCCGCATGACTGCCCATCGCTATCCCAACGGACACGTCTTCTACCGTAAGCTCGGCTATGAGTACCCCAAGATCGTTCGTGGCGAGGGGTGCTGGCTGATCGACGAGCGCGGCAAGCGCTACCTCGACGCCGTCGGCGGCGCGTACGTCGCCAACCTCGGCCACTCCAATCCGGAGATCGCCGACTCCATAGCCGAGCAGTGCCGCCAGTTTGGGTATCTGTCGGGCACCATGTTCACGCATGGACCGGTCGAGCACCTGGCCGACGAGCTGGCCGACACGCTCCCGGGCGACCTGTCCAAGCTCTACTTCCTTTGTAGTGGCTCGGAGGCGGTCGAGGCGGCGCTGAAGCTCGCGCGGCAGTACTGGGTGGAAGTCGGCAAGCCGAGCAAGCACCGCATCATCGCCCTCGGTCCCGGCTATCACGGCAGCACCCTGCTCGCGCTGTCCGCCTCGGCGCGCGAGGCGCACAAGGCGCCGTTCCGGCCATGGCTCGTGGACGTTCACCGTATCCCCGCGCCCTATCCGTATCGCTGCGAGTGTGGCGGGAAGGGAAAGGCCTGCCCGGTCTGCAGCGCCGAGGTGCTCGAAGAAGCGATCGAGCAGCTCGGCGCAGACAACGTCGCGGCGTTTATTGCCGAGCCGGTGGGCGGGTCATCGACCGGCGCCTCGACGCCGCGGCCCGACTACTTCAAGCGCGTGCGCGAGATCTGCGATCGCCACGAAGTCCTCTTTGTTGCCGATGAAGTCCTCGTCGGCATCGGTCGCACGGGTACCTGGTGGGCGATCGAGCCGTACGAAGTCACCCCCGATATCATGACGTTCGGCAAAGGCGTGTCGGCGGGGTACGCCGCGCTCTCAGGGATAGCCGCGGGGCAGCGCGTCGTCGATGCGATTGCGGAAGGCTCCGGGAGCTTCGTGCACGCGCAGACGTTCTCGCACCATCCGGTCTCCTGCGCCGCCGGCGTGGCGACGATGCGCTATCTGAAGAAGCACAAGCTGGTCGAGCGATGCGCCCAGATAGGGCGCGTACTCCACGAGCGGATTCGACTGCTCGGCGATCTCCCGCACGTCGGAGATGTCCGCGGCCGTGGCCTGCTCGCCGCGTTCGAATTCGTCGAAGACAAAGCGAGCCGCGCTCCGTTTCCGCGCTCGGCCAAGTTCGCGGAGCGGTTCGCCGACGCGGCGCTCGAGGCCGGGCTCACGGTCTGGCCCAACGTCGGCCACGCCGACGGCACGAGCGGCGATGCCGCGCTAATCGCGCCACCGTTCATCATCACCGAAACGGAAATCGACGAGATCGTCGGCCGGTTCTCGATTGCGCTCGAGAAGACCACTTCGAACGTGAAGGCTCGGGTATGACGGCCGCCCGCGATTACCCCCGCATCGTCGTCCCGCCGCCCGGTCCCAAGGCACGCGCCATCGTCGAGCGCCAGGATCGCTTCGCCTCGACGTCGTACCCCAAGGAGTATCCGCTCGCGGTAGCGCGCGGTGCAGGCCCCATGGTCGAGGACGTGGACGGCAATCGTTTCCTCGATTTCATGGCCGGCATCGCCGTCGCTTCTACCGGATACGGACATCCCAAGGTCGTGAAGGCCGTGCAGGATGCCGCGGCGCGCTTCCTTCACATCTGCGGCAGCGATTTCTACTACGAGAGCTTCGCCGCGTTGTGCGAGCGGCTCGCCCAGCTCGCGCCCGGGCCCAGCAAGAAGCGCGTGTTTTTGTCGAACTCCGGCACCGAAGCAGTCGAGGGCGCCATCAAGCTCGCGCGACATTCCACCGGCCGCCCCGCGATCATCGGCTTCCTCGGCGCCTTCCACGGGCGCAGCTACGGCGGCCTGAGTCTCACCGCCAGCAAAGCGGTCCAGCGATCCGGCTTCGCGCCGTTCCTCCCCGAAATCCATCACGTGCCCTATGGCTATCGCTATCGCTGCGAGTACTGCCGCGGCGAATCGGAGTGCACCAGGCGCTGCACCTCGTGGATCGAGGAGGAGTTTTTCGTCAAGAAAGTGCCGCCCGACAGCGTGGCCGCGATCTTCGTCGAGCCGATTCAGGGCGAGGGCGGCTACGTGGTCCCGCCGGCGGGCTATCTGCGCGAGCTGCGCGCGATCTGCGACCGCTACGGCATCCTGCTCGTGTGCGACGAAGTGCAGTGCGGCGTCGGGCGCACCGGCAAGATGTGGGCGTGCGAGTACGAGGGGGTCGAGCCGGACATCCTGCTGTCGGCCAAAGGGCTGGGCAGCGGCATGCCGATCGGCGCGATCATCGCGAAGGAATCGATCATGAAGTGGCAGCCGGGCGCGCACGGCACGACGTTCGGCGGCAATCCCGTGTGCTGCGCCGCCGCGCTCGCGACGCTCGACATCGTCGAGAAAGAATTGCTGCCCAACGTCACCAAGATGGGCGACCGCCTGGTCAGCGGCGCGCGCCGGCTGCAGGACAAGTACGCCGCGATCGGCGACGTGCGTGGCCGCGGTCTGATGGTCGGTGTCGAGTTCGTGAAGGACCGCCAGACTCGCGAGCCCGCGCCCGAAATCCCGCACGACCTCGTGGGCCGCGCCTTCAAGAAGGGTCTGCTGCTGCTCGGCTGCGGCAAAAGCTCGCTGCGGCTCGCGCCCCCGCTCGTCGTGGACGAGTACGACGTCGACACCGCCCTCCGGATCATCGACGAGTGCCTGCACGAGATGTCGGACTAGCGTCAA
>Ga0134079_10000238_pt1 | contig 14053 bp, 11 predicted proteins | sample 15_taG_2_FD_119770 | JGI IMG/M metagenome (GOLD analysis project Ga0134079, IMG submission 119770) | Grasslands soil microbial communities from the Angelo Coastal Reserve, California, USA - 15_D_Rain_40cm_2_09182015 | ecosystem: Environmental > Terrestrial > Soil > Grasslands ...
ACGGGCCGCCGAAACGCGCGCGTCGCGAGCTGCGCGAGGATCCGTGCCGCGCACGGTGCCTCGTCCGCGGCTGAGCGCGGGTCGCAGACGAAGATTTTGCGGCGGCTCGGAGTGTCGCCCGCGCCCGTCGCGTTGTACGGTCCGTCGATCACGATTCCCAAGACCGCGCCTTCGAGCGCGACCTCGCCGAGGTACAGCTCGTTCACGCCCGCACATCGTTTGCCGTCCACGAGGGCGGCGGTCACGCGTTGCGGCCCGGCGGGCGCGCGGACGCGAATTCGCCGGTGCCCGTCGAGCGCGAGCGGAGCGCCGTTGAACGCGAGCTCGACGCTCGGCCCGTCGCACCAGACCATCCGGCCCGTCGGGTTGCCCCAACCGGCCGCCGGCAGCACGGCCTGCACAGCGATCTCGTACTCGGCGTCGAGCGGGAAGTTGTGCTCGACGGCGATGCCGCCGCGCGTTCCGAGCGGTAGGCCTTCGATGTGCCGCTGCTGCGAGTTGCCCGGGGCGGCCGCATACCGTGTCTCGCTGTGGCCCATCGAGAGGTCGCCGACCGCACGGCGGCCGATTTGCATCGCCGCGAGCGCATAGCCTTCGAGCAGGGCGGGCGAGACGCTCAGCGCCGCGGCGATGTTGTCGAAGCCCGCGACGGATACGTCCGCGGGCAACGTCGCGGCGATCCCGTTCGCGTCGTAGTCGAGCAAGTCGCGGACGGCGTTCGCGTATTCGGTGCGGTTCAAGCGCGCGAGCGGTCTCACGCCCGGGTTCGGCGCGCGATCCCAGGCCGCGTCGAGCTCGCGCTCGAACCATCCGGCCGTCGCGTCGAGCACGGCGCGCTCGGGTCGACGCTCGCCTTTCGGCGGCATCAGGCCCGCACGCAGCTTGCGTGCCGCGGCCTCCCACATCTTCGCGTTCTTGCCGACGGCGCTCTTGTCGATCTTCTTGAACGACACGCCGCCGGCTAAGTCGTCGTCGTTATGGCAACCGACGCAGTAGCGGTCAAGCACGGGCCACGGCGCGGCGTCCGCGGTTCGTCGCATCGCCTGGTGGAGCGCTGCGCCGCCGCCGATGACGGCGGTCACTGAAACGGCGACGAGCCAAGCGCGGCGCTGCATGCGACTCCCCGATGCCGGCCTCGCCGATCACCCAGCCCACGAGACCGGCGTCTGACGCGCGCCCGGCGGCGCCGAGCCCGCGTCGCTAGCATACGGCATGGCGCCGCTCATCGTTCACCCGCTCCTCGGCTGACAGTCGCGGCCGATTTAGAGAGTTATGTCGCAGTTTGAAGCGCCGAAACTTGAGCTTTGCGGAGGCTCGCCGATACCTTGGGCGCTCGACGTTGGAGGGCGAAATCAGGCCGATGAAGGCGCTAGCGATTCTCTACATGATTGCTGCCGCCATGCCTTGGCCCGCGTTCGCGGAGTGCGCCGCGCCGACCCCGCCGGGCGAGCCGCCGAGCGGGGCTACCGCCAGCCGCGAACAAATGGTCACGGCGCAGGCAGCGATCAAAGGCTACAACGCGGCGGTCGCGGAATTCGCGGCTTGTGTCGGCAAGGGCGGCGGCGGGCGTCCGGCGCAGGCCGAAGAGGCCGTCCGGTCCGTCGAAAAGCTCGCGGCAAAGTTCAATGCCGAGTTGCGGGTGTTCAAGCAGAGGAACGGCGGATAGTGGAGCTGCGATCAATGAAGAGTTGGACGATTCGCCAGCGCATCGTGGCGAACTTTGCGATCGTGCTCGCGTTGATGGTCGTGACGGGCCTGATCGCGCTCCGCGACCTCGAGAACATCGATGCGCGCGCGAACAACGCCGCGAATTCTTCGGTGCCCGGACTCTATGCGAGCACGGCGGTGCAGGCCGAGCTCATCGTCAATTACTCGTTGACGGCCGAGTACCTTGGGCAGACCGACGTGCTGCGCGTGAAGAAGATCGAAGAAGCCCTGCAGGCGAACGAGAAGCGGTGGGAGGAGGCGGTCAGCCGCTACGCGGCGCTCCCGTCGGTCGCGAGCGCCGGCGCGGCGTTCGGCAGATTCCAGGCGACGCGCGCGGCGTACATGGCCACTCAGCGCGAGATGCTGAAGCTCAGCGCGGAGCTCGACACCGGGGCGGCCAACCAGATCTGGCGAGCGCAGTTGAGCCCGCAGTTCGAGCAAGCGCGCGCGGCGATACAGGCGGTCGTCGACGACAACAAGGCGGCCGCGGATGCCGCGATGCGAGAGATACCGAAGGAGCTCGGCAGCGCGCAGCTCGTCCTCGAGACTAGCTTCCTCGCGGCGGTTGCGTTGACGTTCGTCTGCGCATACTTCCTGCTCCGTGCGATCTCGGATCCGCTCAACCAGCTCATGTCCATCGTCGAAGTGATGCGCAGTGGAGACTTCTCCAGGCGTTTGAAGCTGCAACGCCGCGACGAGTTCTATGCTCTCGCGGCCGGATGCAATCGAATGGCCGACGATCTCACCGCTCTCGTCGCGGAAGTGCAGCAGTCGAGCGCGCGCGTGACCACATCGGTGGCCAAGATTGCCGCGACCGCCAAGCAGCAGCAGGCCACGGCGAGCCAGATCGCCTCGACGACGATGGAAATCGGTGCGACGTCGAAGGAGATCTCCGCGACGTCCCGGGAGCTCGTCAAGACGATGAACGAGGTCGCCACCGTCGCGGAGCAGTCGGCCTCGCTTGCAAGCGTCGGCCAAACGGGCCTCGCGCACATGGGCGAAACGATGCGCCACGTGATGGAAGCCGCCGGCTCGATCAATTCGAAGCTCTCAGTGCTGAATGAAAAGGCCGCAACCATCAATCAGGTGGTCACGACGATAACGAAGGTCGCCGACCAGACCAATTTGCTGTCCCTCAATGCAGCGATCGAGGCCGAGAAGGCCGGGGAGCACGGGCGGGGCTTCGCGGTCGTCGCGACCGAGATCCGGCGGCTCGCGGACCAGACGGCCGTGGCCACTTACGACATCGAGCAAATGGTCAAGCACATCCAATCGGCTGTTGCCGCCGGCGTGATGGGCATGGACAAGTTCTCCGAGGAAGTGCGACGCGGCATGCAGGAAGTCCAAGAAGTCGGCGGACAACTGTCGCAGATCATCCAGCAAGTCCAGGCCCTGGCGCCGCGCGTGGAGTCGGTGAACGAGGGCATGCAGGCACAAGCGACCGGCGCCGAGCAGATCAGCCGCGCGCTCGCTCAGTTGACGGAAGCGGCTCAGCAGACAGTCGAGTCGTTGAGTCAGTCGACGCATGCGATCGGCGATTTGGACGAAGTTTCGAGCGGACTGCGCAACGGAGTTCTGCGCTTCAAGCTCGGCAACGCGAGCTCGGCTGTCCCCGCGACCAACTAGCCCGCCTCGAGGAGCTGCCGATGCTGTTTCTGCTAATGCAGCTCGACGGGAACCGTTACGCGCTGGATATCCGCCAGGTCGCCGTCGTCTTGCCGCTCGTCGATCTGCGCGCCGTTCCGGGCGCGCCGGCCGCCGTCGCGGGCATCATCGACTACGGCGGTGCGCCGGTGCCCGTGATCGATCTCGCCCAATTGCTCGCGAACCGGCCGGCGCACCGGCGCCTCGGCACACGAATCGTGCTCGTTCACTACGGAGAGCGACACGTGCTCGGGCTCATTGCCGAACGCGCGACCGAGACCGTGCGCCGAGAAGCCTCGGAATTTCAGCCGTCGGGCATAACCCGCAGCGAGCCGCCGCACTTGGGTCCCGTAGCTCTCGATGCGACGGGCTCGGTGCATTGGATCGACGTGGGCCGCCTGCTCCCGGCGCCGCTCGTCGATTCGTTGTTCCGACCATCGGGCGGCTCCTGATGGGGGTAAGCGAGATCCAGACCTTGTTGCAGCAAGTAATGGGGTTGCACGCAGAAACGATCGGCTCCTCGTCCATCGAGCGCGCCGTGCAGGCCCGCATGATGGCGTGCGGAGCGGCGAGCGTGGACGACTACATGGATCGGCTCACGGCCTCGCCGCGGGAGCTCCAGGACCTCATCGAGGTCGTCATCGTCCCGGAGACCTGGTTCTTTCGCGATCCGGAGGCGTTCGTCGAGCTCAAGCGCATCGCTTGCGAGGACTGGCGGCCGAACGGCCCCGGCGACGTCCTCGACGTTCTGAGCGTCGCATGCTCGACGGGCGAGGAACCTTACTCGATCGCGATGGCGTTGCTCGACGCGGGCTACCCGAGCGATCGCTTCAGGATCGATGCGGTGGATATCAGCGAGCGCTCACTGGACTACGCGCGGCGCGGCATCTACGGCAAGAATTCCTTTCGCGGCGACGGCCTCGGTTTCTGCGAGCGGTATTTTCACAAGGTCTCCGCTGGTCACCGCGTGCACGACGCCGTGCGTGAGTCCGTGCATTTTCGCTACGGCAACGTCCACGCCGAGGACTTTCTGCTCGATGCGCAGCCGTACGACGCGATCTTTTGCCGCAACCTGCTGATCTACTTCGACCAACCGACTCAGGCTCGCGCGATCGCCGTGTTGCGGCGGCTGTTGAAGGACACCGGAGCCTTGTTCGTGGGCCCGGCCGAGACGGGGTTACTGCTCAATCCCGACTTCGTGTCGGTCAAAGTTCCGCTCGCGTTTGCGTTTCGCAGGGCTTTGCCCACGCCAGCGTTCACGGCTGCGGCCCGCTTGCCGGCGATCCCGGCGAGAACGAAGCCTGCTACGCAAGCCGCCGCATTGAACGGCTCCCGACGGCTCGAGCGCGCGCCGGTCGAATCGCGGCCGTCGCCGTCGCGCAAGAACGGCATCGAGGAAGCGTTCGCGCTCGCCGACCAGGGCCGTCTGATGGAGGCCGCGGCGCTTTGCGAGGAGCACATGCGCGAGCACGGAGCCTCGGCGCAAGCCTACTATCTGCTGGGGCTTATCTGCAGCGCGGACGGCCGCTTGTACGCGGCGGATCGTTGTTACCGCAAGGCCCTCTATCTCGACCAGAATCACTCCGACGCGCTCATCCACCTCGCCCTGCTGCTCGAGGAGCAAGGCGACAAGCGCGGCGCCCAGTTACTGCGCGACCGCGCGCAAAAGCTCTAGGAACGACAGGTGAGCGCGGTCATCAAGGATTGCTGGAACACGATCGGTGTGCGAGGCGATGCCTCGTGCAAGGAGCTCGTGCAGCACATCCACTGTCGCAACTGCCCGGTCTACTCCAGTGCGGCAGCGCATCTTCTCGACCGCGAGCCGACTGCCGACTACGTCGCGCACTGGACCGAGCAGGCTCGACGGGCGAAGGGGCTCGCGGAGCAAGACGCGATATCCGTCTTGATCTTTCGTATCCGCTCCGAACGGCTCGCATTGCCGACGAAGGCTCTGACGGAAATCGCGAGCTTGCGCCCAATCCACTCTATCCCGCACAGGCGCAACGGCGTCGTGCTCGGCGTTGCAAACATACGGGGCGAGTTGCTCGTCTGCCTGTCCCTGCAAGAGATGCTCAGCGTGCAGACGCCCGCCGTCGCCGAGAAGGGGCAGAGCGCGGCCGGACGTTTCCTGGTCATTCAGCGCGACGGGACGCGCGCCGTCTGTCCGGTCGACGAGGTGCATGGAATCGAGCGCGTTCTCGAGCGCGACCTCGGCCCCACGCCTGCCACCGTACGAGGGTCCGCCGCGACGTACACGCGCGCTCTATTGACGTGGAAGACGCACACCGTCGGCCTGCTCGACGAGCAGGTCTTGTTCCAGGCAGTGAATCGGAGCGTCGCGTGAGCGCGCCGGATTTGAGCGATCTGTCCATGATGGACTTGTTTCGCTTGGACGCGGAGACGCAGCTCCAGGCGCTCGATGCGGGGCTGCTCGCTCTCGAGCGCGACAACGCATCGGCCGTTCACCTAGAGGCCTGCATGCGCGCCGCGCACTCGCTCAAGGGTGCGGCGCGGATCGTGGGTCTCGCGGTCGGCACGGAGATCGCCCATGCGATGGAAGACTGCTTCGTAGCCGCGCAGCGCGGTGCGATCGCGATCGGGCGAGGAGAGATCGACGTCATGCTGCGAGGCGCGGATCTGCTCAAGCGGATCGCGCAGACGTCCGAGGCGCAGATCGCGGAGTGGTCCGGAGCGCGGCGCATGGAAGTCGACGTGCTTCTCGGCGCGCTGCGGGCCGTGCGCGAAGGCGCGAGCGGCTCCGGCTCGCAAGCGCGTGCCGGCGAAGAAGGTCCGAGCGACCCGGCGAGCGAAGCGCCTGCAGCCATGCTGCCGGAAAGCGGCGAGGGCGCGGCTCGCGTGCTGCGAGTGACGGCGGAGCATCTGGATCGGCTGCTCGGCTTGGCGGGCGAGTCGATGGTCGAGTCGCGTTGGTTCAAGCCGTTCGCGGAGTCCATGTTCCGCATGAAACGGCTGCAGAATTCCGCCGCGGCCTCGCTCGACGCGTTGCGTGAATCGCTCGGGGACGCCGTGCTCGGCGAGCGCGGCAAGACGGTGCTCGCGGAAGCGCGGCAGAGGATCGACGAATGCCATGGCCTCCTCGCGCAGCAGCTCGTCGATTTCGACATGTTCGACAGCCGCTCCACGAAGCTCGCGCACGGCCTGTATAACTCGGCGCTCGCGTGCCGGATGCGCCCGTTCGACGATGGCGTGCGTGCGCTGCCGCGCATGCTGCGCGACGTCGGTCGGGCTCTTGGCAAGGAAGTCCGCCTCGAGATCGTGGGCGGGAACACACCGGTCGATCGCGACATTTTGGAGAAGCTCGATGCGCCGCTCGGCCACCTGCTGCGCAACGCGGTGGATCACGGCATCGAGCCACCGGACTTGCGCGTTGCCGTCGGGAAGCCTCGCGAAGGCGTGGTGCGGCTCGAGGCGCGTCACAGCGCGGGCCGGCTGCAGATCACCGCGAGCGACGATGGCCGCGGCGTGAATGTGCCGAAGCTGCGCGAGGCGATCGTCGAGCGCAGGCTCACGAACAAGGAGACCGCGCAGCGGCTCAGCGAGCCGGAGCTCCTCGAATTTCTGTTCCTCCCCGGATTCACGCTGAAACCGGACGTGACGGACATATCCGGCCGCGGCGTCGGGCTCGACGTCGTGCAGAACATGATCAAGCAGGTACGAGGCACGATTCGCGTCTCCTCGGAAGCGGGCAGGGGCACGCGCTTCCAGATGCAGCTCCCGCTCACGCTGTCGGTCGTGCGCACGCTGCTCGTCGAGATCGGTGCAGAGCCTTACGCGTTTCCGCTCACCCATATCGTTCGCACGCTCAAGGTTCGGGCGGACGACATCGAGCTGCTCGAGGGGCGCCAGCACTTCAGGGTCGACGGCCGGTCGGTCGGCCTCGTGAGCGCCCAGCAACTGTTCGGGGGCGAGACTCCGGAGGTCTCGGGCGGCGAGTTGCCCGTGATCATTTTCGGCGATCCTGCCAATGCCTATGGTCTCGTCGTGGATCGATTCCTCGGCGAGCGAGATCTCGTCGTTCAGCCGCTCGACAGCCGCCTCGGCAAGATCAAGGACATCGCGGCCGGGTCGTTGATGGAAGACGGCTCGCCGGTGCTGATCGTGGACGTCGACGACATGCTGCGCTCCGTGGAGAAGGTCGTCGCGGGCGGGCGTTTGCAAATCGTGCGGCGCGACGCGGCCCACGCGGTTCGCGCCTCGCGCCGCCGCGTGCTCGTCGTCGACGATTCCTTGACGGTCCGAGAGCTCGAGCGGAAGCTCTTGGACCAAGCCGGCTACGACGTCGAAATCGCGGTAGACGGAGTGGATGGCTGGAACGCCGCGCGTGCGGGCGAGTTCGACCTGATCATCACGGACGTCGACATGCCGCGGATGGACGGCATCGAGCTCGTGAAGCTGATCAAGAAAGATGAGAGACTCGGACGCCTGCCCGTCATGATCGTTTCCTACAAGGACCGTGAAGAGGATCGCGAACGCGGCCTCGAAGCCGGGGCAGACTATTACCTCACGAAGGGCAGCTTCTACGATGACACACTACAGCAGGCGGTCGCGAGCTTGATCGGATCGGCGAGCTCATGAGGATCGGTATCGCCAACGACCTCCCGATAGCGACGCAGTTGCTGCGGCGCGTCGTTCTATTGCGGCCGGACACGACGGTCGTTTGGACGGCGCGGGACGGTGCCGAAGCGATCGCGATGTGCGCGAAGGACACGCCCGATCTGATCCTGATGGATCTGATCATGCCGATCACGGACGGCGTGCAGGCGACCAAGCAAATCATGGCGAAGACGCCGTGCGCGATTCTCATCGTCACGACGAGCATCGACATCAACGCGGACAAGGTGTTCGAGGCGATGGGTTACGGCGCGCTCGACGCCGTCGATACGCCGGTGCTCGGAGCCCAGGACCTGCGCGAGAGCGCGAAACCGCTGCTCGCTCTGGTCGACAGAGTCGCGCAGATGAACGCGAGCCGGACCCAGCGCCTGGTCGCCAAGCCCGCGCCGCGCCGTCCGCGCGAGCCCGCGTACAACGGCAGGATGGTCGCGATCGGTGCGTCGGCCGGTGGCCCGGCCGCGCTCGCCCAGCTGTTGGCGGGGCTGCCGAAGGACTTTCCGGCCGCGATCGTCATCGTGCAGCACGTCGACGAGAAATTCGCGAGCGGCATGGCGGAGTGGCTGAATCAGATATCGCCACTCCCGGTGCGCGTCGCGAAGGAGGGCGATCGTCCCGTGATCGGCGGCGTGCTCCTCGCGGGCTCGGGCGATCACCTCGCGCTGAAAACGGCCGATAAGCTCGGCTACTGTTCGGATCCGCGCGACTCTACGTACCGGCCCTCGGTGGACGTTTTCTTCGAGAGCATCTCGCTCAGGTGGAAGGGCGAGGCGGCCGCGGTCCTGCTCACGGGGATGGGGCGCGACGGCGCGGTGGGCCTCCGGTCGCTGCGCGACAAGGGTTGGCACACGATCGCGCAGGACGAGAAGAGCAGCGCCGTGTACGGGATGCCGAAGGCGGCGAAGGAGCTCGAGGCCGCGGTCGACATTCTGCCGCTCGATCAAATCGCGCCGAAGCTGCGGAAGATCTTCGCGTCCTGATCAGTCCTCGATGCGGCAGCGAGCTCGCCGCTCTGACGGCGCGGCGCATGCTTGCGAGCGAGCCGCCCCGAACCGGCGCGTCATGGTCGAAGCTCGCACTGCGCTGGGGCGCCCCGGCCCGTGCAGACGTCGGGAGCCGGCCTAGATCCTAGCGTTCGATCTGGCACGGCTCCTGCAATCCGATCCGCACCGGTGCTCAGAGCAGAGCGCCCGGTGCAAGGCAACGAAGCCGAACTTCGTCTCTCCGCGTCGTGCGACGGAGACAGGTGGCGCGGCGTTGCCTTTTTTTGTTTCCGCACAACGGGACCTGTCGCAAGGGAGATCCGTATGGCCGACAAGGACATCGTCACCGAAATCGATCTCGCTAGACGGCAGTTGCTGCGTGATGCGGTCGCAGCCGCCACGGCTGCCACCGCCTCGATCGTGCTGCCGCGTCCCCTGTACGCCGCGATGCCTAGACCGGAAGTCACGAGGGCCGTGCTCGGGTTCATCGCGCTGACCGATGCGGCACCGCTGATCGTCGCGAAAGAGAAGGGTTTCTTCGCGAAGCACGGCATGCCGGACGTGGAGGTGGTGAAGCAGGCTTCGTGGGGGACGACGCGCGACAACCTCGTGCTCGGCTCCGTGGGCAACGGCATCGACGGGGCGCACATCCTCACGCCGATGCCGTACCTGATCAGCACCGGCAAGGTCACACAGAACAACGTGCCGACGCCGATGTACGTCCTCGCGCGGCTGAATCTCGACAGCCAGGGGATCTCGGTGGCCGCGGCGTATGCCGATCTGAAGCTCGGGCCCGATTCGAGGCCGTTCAAAACGGCGCTCGAGAAGAAGAAGGCCGCGGGCCAGGCAGCGAAGGCCGCGATGACGTTTCCGGGCGGGACGCACGACTGTTGGCTCCGTTATTGGCTCGCGGCCGGCGGCATCGACCCCGACAAGGATATCGAGACGATCGTCGTGCCCCCGGCGCAGATGGTCGCCAACATGAAGGTCGGCACGATGGACTGCTTCTGCGTCGGCGAACCCTGGAACGAGCAACTGAAGAACCAGAAGATCGGTTACACGGCGATCAACACGGGCGAGCTCTGGAACAAGCATCCGGAAAAGAGCTTCGCGATGCGCGCGGATTGGGTCGACGACCACCCGAACGCGACCAAAGCCTTGCTGATGGCCGTGCAGGAGTCGCAGATCTGGTGCGACGAGCCCGGCAATCGTGCCGAGCTCGCGCAGATCGTCTCGGGGCGGCAGTGGATCAGCTGTCCCGTGCCGGACATCCTGCCGCGCCTTCAGGGTCGCTTCGACTACGGCACGGGCAAGATCGTCGACAACAGCCCGCACACGATGAAGTTCTGGAAGGACGACGCCTCCTACCCCTATCGGAGCCACGAGCTCTGGTTCCTCGTCGAGGGCGTGCGCTGGGGAAAGTTCAGGGGAGACGAGGATCTCGAAGCGCTCGTCGCCAAAGTGAACCGCGAGGACCTGTGGCGCGAAGCCGCGCAGGAGCTCGGCGTGCCGCCGGCCCAAATTCCGAAGTCCACGTCACGCGGTGTCGAGAAGTTTTTCGACGGCAAAGTATTCGATCCCGCCGACCCGGCGGCCTATCTCGCGAGCCTCGCGATCAAGAAGTCGGGGTGATGCGATGAGCCTCGCTCCGCCTCTGTCGGGGGCCTCCGATGGCAAGGTCGTAGCCTTGAGCGTGCAGACGAAAGACCCTGCCGCGAGCGATGCGCGTCCACCCGGACGGCTGAGGATCGCAGGGTTACGAGCCCTGACGGCGACCAAGCGGCAGCTCGTCAACACGCTGCCGCTGTTACTCACCTTGGGCGCGCTGGTCGGAATCTGGGAAGTGCTCTGCGCCGCGCCCGACGCGAGCTTGCCGCCGCCGTCACGCGTGGTCAGCGAGACGTGGGAGCTGATCGTCGATCCGTTCTACGACCACGGCGGGATCGACAAAGGGCTCTTCTGGCACATCTACGCGAGCCTCAAGCGCGTTGCCCTCGGCTATTTGCTCGCGGCGATTGCCGGGGTCGCGCTCGGCGTGCTCGTGGGCAGCAGCAAGGTGGCGACGCGTGCGCTCGATCCGATCTTCCAAGTGCTGCGAACGATCCCACCGCTCGCGTGGCTGCCGCTCTCGCTCGCGGCGTTCCGCGACGGCCCGCCGTCGGCCATCTTCGTCATCTTCATCACGGCGATCTGGCCGATCATCATCAACACGGCGGTCGGCATCCGAAACATCCCCCAGGACTACCAGAACGTCGCCAAGGTGTTGAGGTTGAATCGCGCCGAGTACTTCACCGCCATCATGCTGCCGGCCGCAGCGCCGTTCATTTTCACCGGGCTACGAATCGGCGTCGGGCTCTCCTGGCTCGCGATCGTCGCGGGCGAGATGCTGATCGGCGGGGTGGGCATCGGTTTCTTCATCTGGGACTCGTGGAACAGCTCGCGCATCAGCGACATCATCTTGGCGCTGCTCTATGTCGGTGTCGTCGGCCTGCTGCTCGACCGCACGATAGCGGCCCTCGGGCGTTTCGTGACACGCGGCACGGCCAGCACCTAAGGAGCCGTCGCTCATGGATGGGAACCATCGCTACTTACAGATCGAGAACGTTTTCAAGAGCTACGGCGGTCCTTCGGGCAGCGACGTGCTGCGCGACGTGTCGTTGACCGTGCGCAAGGGCGAGTTCGTGTCGATCATCGGCCACTCGGGCTGCGGCAAGTCCACTCTGCTCAATATCGTGGCGGGGTTGACGCCGGCGACTTCCGGTCACGTCTTCGTCGACAACCGCCAGGTCGCCGAGCCGGGGCCGGATCGTGCGGTCGTGTTCCAGAACCACTCGCTGCTGCCGTGGCTCAGCGTGTATCAGAACGTGCGGCTGGCCGTCGACAAAATCTTCGGCGGCCCGATGTCGTCGAGCGAGCGCCACGCATGGACGCTGCGCAATCTCGAGCTCGTCGGCATGGCGCAAGCGCGCGACAAGAAGCCGGCTGAGATCTCGGGCGGCATGAAGCAACGCGTAGGCGTCGCGCGTGCGCTCGCCATGAAACCGAAGATATTGCTGCTCGACGAGCCGTTCGGTGCGCTCGATGCGCTCACGCGCGCGCACCTTCAAGACCAAGTGATGCAGATCAATGCCGAGCTCGACAATACGGTGATGATGATCACTCACGACGTCGAAGAGGCCGTGCTGCTCTCAGATCGCATCGTGATGCTCACCAACGGCCCGGGGGCGACGATCGGCGGGGTCTGCGCAGTGCCGCTCGCTCGGCCACGGCAGCGCCTCGAGCTGATCGCCGACACCACATACGTCGGTTGTCGCACGGCAGTACTCGAGTTCCTGCACAAGCGCCACCGGTTCGTCGACGCGGCGTACGCCCGCGTCGGGTGACGCGCGCGGACACGAGCTCCGGAGACAGGCAGAGCCCGGTCTAAGGCCCCGGGGTGTGCGGGCGACACAACGGGTGCGTGCGGGACCCTACAGGGCGACGTGCGCTCGCACCCGCGCGCGGAGACTCGCCGCGCGATTGTTAGGTGACGGTCTACCACCAATTCAAAGGAGGACTTACGATCTCGCCCCAGGGAGGGCTCGCCCGCGGGGGTGCGGCACCGCTCACCAGATTTCTGCCGCCTGATCGCGGCCGCGGTGAGGTACGGCCCATTAACGCGCTTTGGCGGACTGTACTGTCGAAGAGGTCACACTTCGGCGCGGCGCCCGCATGCTATTTTTTCGCGGAAATCTTGCGCGGCTGCCGCCGCGCCGGGTAGCGTGTGACTCGGTTTTTCTTTGAGGAGTAGGGGAAATGGCACGAAACGGGGCACCGACGAAGTCGGAAGTGTTCGCACAGATTTGCAAGGACACCGGCCTGTCGCGGAAGCAGTTGGATGCGGTATTCGAATCGCTGAATGGCGTCATTCGCAAGAGCCTTCGTGGTAGCGGGCTCTTCACTTTGCCGGGCTTGATGAAGCTCAAAGTCGTGGCGAAGCCCGCCACCAAGGCCCGCGAGGGTGTGAATCCGTTCACCAAAGAGAAGATGATGTTCAAGGCCAAGCCCGCGAGTAAGAAGGTGCGCGTGCTGCCCCTCAAGAGCCTCAAGGCGATGGTGAACTGAGCGCACCGGGTCCATCAGCCGTCGCGCTACTCGAACCGCCGCGCCGCGGGCGGTTCGAGTTGAATTGTCCTGCGGGGCGACAGAGTCGATCGCCGACAGCACGGACGCTGAGACGACGACCACGAGCCGGACGTCATTCGTAGCGCAGCGCCTTCACCGGCTTGGCGCGGGCCGCGCGGCTCGCGACGGCAGCGACCGTGATCGAGGCGATCAGCAGCGCGAGAAGGCCGCTCGCGACGAACACCGGCGCGCCGAGCTCGATGCGGTAGCTGAACGTCGCGAGCCAGCGCCGCATCAGGACATAGGCGGCCGGCCATGCGAGCAGGTTCGCGAGCAAAACGAGCGAGCCGAACTCGACGGTGAACAGACGCACGATGTCCCCGACGCGCGCGCCGAGGGTCTTGCGCAGGCCGATCTCCTTCGTGCGCCGCGAAGTCGAGAACGCCGCGAGACCGAAGAGTCCGAGGCACGCGACTACGATCGCGAGCGAGGCGAACACCGTGAACATCTGCGCTTGCCGCTGCTCGCCGCGATACAGCGCCTCGAAGTCCTGATCCAGGAAGCGACGCGTCACGGGCTGATCCGGCACGAACTGCCGCCACATCGCGTCGATGTGCTGAAGCGTCCGCGCGAGATCGCGGCCGCTCACGCGGATCGAGGCTTCACGCATCGATCGGAATCCCGTGGTCTGGACCGGCGGCACTACGTAGACGATCGGCTTCACGGGATTGCGCACGGACTCGAAGTAGACGTCTTCCACCACGCCGATCACGACGCCTTGGAGACCGGCCGCGTCGACCTGCTTCCCGACGGCGTCTGCCGGCGTCCATCCGGGGCGCCGCACCGCGAGCTCGCTCAACACGATCGATGACGGCGCGGGCGGCGGCGCACCATTCGTCGGGAACACGGCGCGATCCGTGCCGCGCTCGTCCGAGAACGTGCGCCCCGCGACGAGATCGATCTCGTAGGTGTCGAGCTCGCTCTCG
>Ga0134079_10000240_pt1 | contig 14024 bp, 13 predicted proteins | sample 15_taG_2_FD_119770 | JGI IMG/M metagenome (GOLD analysis project Ga0134079, IMG submission 119770) | Grasslands soil microbial communities from the Angelo Coastal Reserve, California, USA - 15_D_Rain_40cm_2_09182015 | ecosystem: Environmental > Terrestrial > Soil > Grasslands ...
GAGGAGGTTGCGCTCCGCACTCTTGCCGGACGGGTCGCCGACCATTCCGGTCGCGCCGCCGACGAGCACGATCGGCTTGTGGCCCGCGCGCTGGAGGCGCGCCTGAACGACCAGCGGCACGAGGTTGCCGACGTGCAGGCTCGACGAGGTCGGATCGTAGCCGCAGTAGAACGTGACCGGACCCTCGTCGAGCAGGTCCGCGAGGCCCGCGCGGTCGGTCACGTCGGCGACGAGGCCGCGAGCTTCAAGCTCAGCGAGAATGTGCATGGCGCGCGCAGACTAACGCGTTCCGCGGCGCGACGCCTAGTGGCGCGAGTGCGCGTTGCGCGGGCGCGTCGCGCAGCTCAGACGGCCGGCTTCGCCGGTGCCGGCGGGGGCCCGCCGGGACCCAACACGCGCCCGTCCGGCAGAGTCACCGTCACGAGCCGGCCGCTCGGCCCACCGTCCCTCAGCGGATTGATGACGACTTTGATTCTGTCGTTCGGCTTCAACGTGCTGCTCTTCCAGCCCGCGCGCGTGAGCATTCCCGTCGTGCCCATCTCGAGACTCCACTGCGTGCTGCCGCCCTTGCCGTCCGGAACCAGGATCTCGAGCCAGACATGCGGATTGGCCCACTGGAGCTCTTTGACCACGCCGTCGAGCGTCACTTCTTTGTCGAGATCGAACATCGCGAAGGAATGATGGCTCCACGCGGAGCTCGCAACGCCGATCGCCGCGAAGAGCAGCAGCAACTTGCGAAACAGGTTCATGGCGTGCTCCCGTGTGGCGTTCGGCTTAGTGTCGCGGGCTATCGGCGCAGAAATACTCGAGCACGTCGAGATCCGGACGACGCTGCCAGTAGTGCTTGACGGTGAATGGCCGCGTGTAGGTCTTCAGATCCGTGACGGTGATCTCGTCCTGCAAATACTCCCCGCCGCCGACGAGCCGGATGCGTTCGACCACGTGCAGCTGATCGCTGACCGGCAAGCGCGGCGCGGTATCGGTCTTCGAATACACGGCGCCGGCGACATAGCCGTTCAACGGCCGGCCTCTGCCGTTCGTACCGACGGTATCCACGACGAGCGTGTCGCCTTCCCAATGACCGACGGAATGTCCGAGCCAGGTGGCGTCGAGCTCCTCCGGATGCGTGCGCCCGTCCATGAAGATGCGGCGCGGAAGCGGGCTCGGCTCATACATGATGACGATGCCGGTCGTGGTCCTCGCGATCTCCAGAGGGAAGAGGCTCGTGCCGCTCATGTGCGCGATGGGACCGTACGGCATGCACGCGTCCGGAGTCTCCGGAGTCGTGAGCCGCTTCGATTCCGCCGCGCCCCAGGCCGTGAACTCGAGCTGAGGCCACGGCGTGTTGCGATAACGCGGGTCGACGTCCGTGTTGGCGGTGCCGAGCCACACGCCCCAGATGTTCGGCTCGCGCGACGGTTCGGCCGCAACGCCGATGCTCGCAAAGAGCAGCGCAACGAGGCCGTGGACAAGACACGCAAGCGATCGCGCACGCATGGTGTGCCTCCACGTGGACGCCGAGTCCCCGCCCACCTGGCGCGAGGAGCCGTCGCTTCGGTTCAGTTTCGGGAGCGGATAGTACTTTCAATTCGCGCGCTCCGCGAGCCCGCGCATCCCAAGCGCGGATGGAAATCGAGTTAGACTCTGCCGCCGTCTGCAACAACAACGAACGGTCGCTTCATGAGTCGCACGCCATCGCACGCAGCCGCCCTGCCCTGGTATCGGACGCTCTCGCCCGAGCAGTGGCGCGTGCTCGCCGCCGCGAAGCTCGGCTGGATGCTCGATGCGCTCGACTTCATGTTGTACACGATGGCGCTCAACCAGCTGCGCAGCTACTTCATGTTCGGCGACGCGATGGCGGGCTTCCTCGGCACCGCGACGCTCGTGATGTCGGGCGGCGGCGGAGTGATCTTCGGCTGGGTCGCGGACCGCTTCGGCAGGACGCGCGCGCTCATGGGCACGATCGCGGTCTTCTCGTTCGCGTCGCTCGGTGCCGCGACCTCGCAGAGCGTATTGCAGCTCCTGTTCTGGCGCACCGTGCTCGGGATCGGCATGGGTGGGGAGTGGGCGTCGGGCGCCGTGCTCGTGAGCGAGACATGGCCCGCGCACCTGCGCAACAAGGCGATCAGCATCATGCAGTCGGGCTGGGCGATCGGCTACATCATGGCCGCCGTGCTCGCGGCGCTGATACTCGGCAACCCGCGGTTCGGCAACGAGGGCTGGCGTTGGCTGTTCCTCGTCGGCGTGCTGCCCGCGCTGTACACGCTCTGGATCCGGCGCAACGTGCGCGAGCCGCGAAGCTGGACAGCGCGCGCGGCGACGCCGAAGCCGCGCGCGAATCCGTTCAAGGTGATCTTCGGCCGCGACCTGCTCGGCCGCACGCTCTTGATCATCGCGCTCGGCGGCGCCGTGCAGTTCGCGTACTTCGGGCTGTTCTTCTGGCTGCCGCCGTATCTCGCGCGGCCCGTCGCGCAGGGCGGCGCGGGCATGGGCGTCGTCGGCTCGCTGCCGTGGATCGTGCTGATGGAGCTCGGCGCGTACTTCGGCTATCTCACGTTCGGCTTCATCGCGGATCGGCTCGGCCGCCGCCGCACGTTTGTGCTGTTCATGATTTGCGCCGCGATCATCGCGCCCGTGTACGGCCGCGTCGCGGCGAGCAGCGCGACCGCCCTGATCGCGCTGAGCCCGCTGCTCGGCTACTTCGGCCACGGCTACTTCAGCCTGTTCGGCGGCTTCCTCGCGGAGCTCTACCCGGCCGAGGTCCGCGCGACCGGTCAGGGCACGAGCTACAACTTGGGCCGCACGCTCGGCGCGCTCGGGCCCTACACGATCGGCGCGATCGCGGCCTGGCCTGGCGTCGGAATCGGCCTCGCGCTCAGCGCGACGTCGGCGTTCTTCCTGCTCGCTTCGTTCTTGATCTTCACGCTGCCGGATCGCAGCGGGCAGGCGCTCGAGTAGACGCCGCCGGCAACCGGCGAACGCCGTAGCGAGCCTATCGGCTACGCCTCGGCCTCGATCGCGGTGTCCGTCTCGATGCCTGCGTAGAACACCCAAACGTTCTCGTCTCCGGTCAGGAGCTCGATGTACTTCGGGTGCACGAACAGCGACTCCCGCCCCGTGCTGATCTCGCGCAGCACGCCGATCTCGCTGAGCGATTTGAGGTACACGGAAGCGGTTTGCCGCTTCGCGAGCCCCGCGTCGACCACGTTCGCGATGCGGCAGTAGGGCTGCTTGAATAGCAGCTCGACGAGCTCCCACGTGTAGATCTTCGGCAGGCGGCGGTGGATGAAGTCGCCGGTGTGACGCATGAGATCGCGGATCGCCTTGATCTTGTCCGTCGTCCACAGACACGTGCTCTCGATGCTGTCGAGCATGTAGAGGATCCACGGCGCCCAGCTCTGCTTCGTCGTGACCTCGAGCAGCAGGCGGTAGTAATCGGCCTTGTTGCGGATGATGTGGCGGCTCAAGTACAGGATCGGCGTGTCGAGCAGCCCCTGCTGCACGAGGTAGAGAATGTTGAGAATGCGCCCGGTGCGGCCGTTGCCGTCCGTGAACGGGTGAATCGCCTCGAACTGGTAGTGCTGCACCGCGCAGCGGATCAGCGGATCGAGATCGTTCTCCGCGGTGAGGAACTCCTGCCAGTTCTCGAGCTTCTCGCGAATCACGTCCTTGCCTTGCGGCGGCGTGTAGACGACCGCGCCCGTCGCGTTGTTGCGCAGCGTCGTACCGGGCTTCGAACGAATCTCGAGCTTCTCGTTCTTGATCGTGCGGCACACTTCGACGGCCGTCTCGATCGTGATCTGCTTTTTCTGCACCTTGCGCGTGCCTTCGAACAGCGCGCGCCGATAGCGCAGCGCTTCCTTCGTCGCCGGGTCGGCCGCTTTGGGGTCGGGCAGGTCCACGTACTCGAGCAGCTTGTCCGTCGTCGTGACGATGTTTTCGATTTCGGAGCTCGCCTGCGCTTCGAGCAGAGGCAGCGTGTTGACCAGCACCGAGGCGTTCGGAATGAGCTCGGCGGCCTGCTTGAGCTCGGCCAACGCAACGCGCGCGCTGATGCATTTCTTCAAGATCGCCCCGGTTTCGATGCCGTCGGCCGGCGGCGGCAGGAGCGGGAGGTCGTTGTACGGCACGGACGGATCGAACGTCATGTACGAAATCTCCGTGTTTATCGACAAATCAGCGCGTCACGTCGACCGGATCGACAGATCGAGTCGATGTATCTAAAAAGACCGAGTTTCTCGACATATCGGACCGATCCGTCGATCCGATCGACAGGTCGCCAAGATGTGTCGAAAAAGCAGGCGACTTTAGACATATCTGGCGTATCTGTCGATCCGATCGACAGGACGCCCCCCATATGTCGAAAAATGGCCTCCTTTTCGACACCCGAGTATAGGCCGCCTCTGTGACGCGCTTCCGTGACCCCGGTCTCAGCCCCGCGGCGGCTGGCCGGGACGGGGACCACGCGGACCGTCGCTATTTTTGGTATAGTTTCCAGACGTTTGTGGACTTTCGCAGCGTTTTTCTAGACGTTTATGGACGTTTCCGGAGGTTTCTGGCGGAGGTTTCTGGGACAGTCCCCCCCTTGGGGGACAGTCCCTTAAGAGTCGACCCAGTCGAAAGAGCGCGTGACCGCCTTTCGCCACGCGCCATACAGACGCGCGCGGTCCTCGTCGCCCATCGCGGGCGCCCAGCGCTTGTCGACGCGCCAGTTGCGCGTGAGCTCCTCGGGGCCCGACCAGTACCCGACCGCGAGGCCCGCCGCGTAGGCCGCGCCGAGCGCGGTCGTCTCCGCGACGCGCGGCCGCACGACCGGCACGCCGAGGATGTCGGCCTGGAATTGCATCAGCAGCTCGTTCGCAACCATGCCGCCGTCGACGCGCAGATCTTTGATCTGGATCTTCGAGTCCTTCTCCATCGCCTCGAGCACGTCGCGCGTCTGGTACGCGACCGCTTCGAGCGACGCCCGCGCGAGATGGCCGCGATTCGCGTAACGCGTGAGGCCGACGATCGCGCCGCGCGCGCGCTCCTTCCAGTACGGCGCGAACAGCCCCGAGAACGCGGGCACGACGTAGACGTCGCCGTTGTCGGGCACCGAGCGCGCGAGCGCCTCGACCTCCGCGCTCGCACGGATCAGACCGAGGTTGTCGCGCAGCCACTGCACGAGCGCGCCCGCGATCGCGATCGAGCCCTCGAGCGCGTAGTGCACGGGCCCGCCGCCGAGACGGTACGCGACGGTCGTGACGAGCCCCGCGGTCGACGGCACGGGCGTCGTGCCCGTGTTCATCAGCATGAAGCAGCCGGTGCCGTACGTGTTCTTCGCCTCGCCGGGCGAGAAGCACGTCTGGCCCGCGAGCGCGGCCTGCTGATCGCCGAGGATTCCGGCGAGCGGGACGCGCGCGAGCGCCGCGATCTGCGCGTCGGCGTAGATCTCGCTCGACGCCGCGATCCGCGGCAACACCGCGCGCGGCACGTCGAACGCCGCGAGCAGCGCGTCGTCCCAGTCGCAGGTCGCAAGATTCATGAGCTGCGTGCGGCTCGCGTTCGAGACGTCCGTGACGTGCAGGCCGCCCGCGGGGCCGCCCGTGAGGTTCCAGGCGAGCCACGAGTCGATCGTGCCGAACAGCGCGTCGCCGGCCGTCGCCTTCGCGCGCGCGTCCGGCACCTGATCGAGCAGCCATTTGAGCTTCAGCGCGCTGAAGTACGTCGCGAGCGGCAGCCCGGTCGCCGCGCGGAACCGGTTTCCTCCGCCGTCGCGCGCGTAGGCCGCGACGAGGTCCGCGACGCGCGTGTCCTGCCAGACGAGCGCGTTGTGCAGCGGCCGCCCCGAGCGGCGATCCCAGAGCACGGTCGTCTCGCGCTGATTCGTGATCCCGACCGCCGCGAGATCGGTCGCGTGCAGGCCCTCGCGCGCGAGCGCGCCGCCGATCACCTCTTGCGTGTTGCGCCAGATCTCGACCGGGTCGTGCTCGACCCAGCCGGGGCGCGGATAGATCTGTGCGTGCTCCTTCTGTGCGCTCGTGACGATCGCGCCGGAGGCGTCGAACACGATGAAGCGGCTGCTCGTCGTGCCCTGATCGATCGCTCCGACGAACCGGCTCATTGGCACTCCTCCGCCGCGCAGCGCGCCGTCGCGGCACCGCCCAAGTTCTAGCGCGATAGCAGAACACGAGCGAGACCTTGTCCGTCAAGATCAGGCCGCAGACCACTTTGTAGCCGCGGCTTTCGGCGCCGAGTCGCTCGCCATCGCATTGACCTGCGTCTTGGTTTCCCTGGCCTCGTTCTCGGTAGAGTGCGCTTGTGTCGAGTGCCGAGCTCATCGACGCGCGCGGTCGCAGGGCATTCGCCCCTATTTATTGTTGACGTGTCATCATAATAGGCGCATCCTGCTGCGATGCGTTCACGAGGTCGACCCAAAACCAGCTTGCTGCCGCGCCGCGAGCAGCTGCGCCGCGCCAAGCAGGCGCATCGCGCGCGCCAGCGGCGCGCGAACATCGTCGAGGTGCAGTTGGCGCTGCCGGCCGCGCTCGCGGCCAAACTCGCCGCCGCGAAGCGCGCGCCGGGCTTCGTCGAATTTCTCGACGGCGCTTTGGAACGCGTCATCGTCCGCCTCGCGGACTACCCGCAACTGAACGACCTCGCCTGGAATCGAGTCGACGAGCTCATCCCGGCAAAGCAGGCGTTTCAACTGTATGAGCGGAATTGGCGTTTTCTCGACGCACGAACGCTCGAGCCCGCCGAGCGGGAGCTGATAGCTCGCCTAAAGACCGAGTTCGGCCATGGCGAAATCAACGCCTGAGTTTCGCCGGCCGCATCATCGCGCGGTCGCGCGGGCGCTACGTGCGATGAACGCGGATTTTCTATCGAGAGCGCGGTGCTTCTTCGGTGGCGGCACGCGGCTCGTGATGACACTCGGCGAATACCGCGAATCGCGCGACATCGATTTCCTGTGCTCGAACCGCGCCGGCGTTCGCGCGCTGCGCGAAGAGGTCACGAATCGCTCGCTCGGCGCCGTGCTGCGCCGTGAGCTCAGCTTGGTCCGCGATGTGCGGACGGACCGAGACGGCATCCGAACGTTTCTTGCCGTCGATGACGTTCGGCTGAAGTTCGAGATCGTGTTCGAGAGCCGGATCGATCTCGAGGGCGACCTCGACCCTGGCTTCCGCGTGCCGGTGCTCCGCCCGGAGCACGCGATCGCGGAGAAGCTGCTCGCCAATGCCGATCGCGGCCTCGACGAGTCGACGCTCGCGCGCGACCTCATCGATCTCGCGTTCGCGGCCGTCGGCTTCGGCAAGCCGGCGCTCGATGCGGGCGCGGCAATCGCTGAGCAGGCCTACGGCACCGCCGTCAGGCGTTACCTCCGCGAAAGCTTGACGGCGCTTCGCAGTCGCAGCCGCGCTGCGGCCTGCATCAAGTCGCTCGGGGTTCAAGACACCGCGACTCTGCGCAAGGGGCTCCGCGTGCTGCGCGCGCTCGTGTGACGCGAGTCGAGCGGTAGACTTCGTTGCTCTACCGGACGCTGGGCCGCAACGCAAACGGTGCTCTCGTTCCGCATACAGGCGGCGCTTGACACCGCCGCGCTGCGAGGTATTCTGCGCGGCTCTAATTTTGGAGCATCCCGATGCCAGCAACGGCGTTCCGAATATCGATAGTGCATGAGATGACGTGACACGTTTCGTGCCCTTGGCTCGAAGCGTGTGCTTTGAGCCAGTGGCAGCGCGGGTCTGCGCGACAGCCCCTGGCGAGCGATCCCAGGGGCTTTTTTGTCGGCGGGTTTTGAGCATGAGCGAGAAACGGGCTGATTTCGAGATCGCCGAAGCACGGGGCGAGTGGACCCGTGGATTACCCCTGCACGTCGCGGTGAGTGGCGACCTCACGTATTTCGCCGACACCATCCTCAAGGCGCGCGCTCTTCAAGCCCTCGACTGGGGCGCGAGGCGTTTCCCGATCCATCGAAAGGTGCGTTTCGCCGCGCGACGCCCGCTCGAGGAGCTGTTCGACGACCTCGCTCTGCACGCGGATCTCGTCGCGCAACGCCTCGATACCGCGTCCCTCCTTCTTGACGGCGCGGGCGTCTTCGTCAGCGCCGAAGGCAAGCGGAAACCGGACTACAGCTCCGGTACCTTCGATATCTGGGCGGACAGCGTCGCGCGGCTCGAAGCTACGCGATCGCGGTTACTCGAGCTCGTCGGGGCGCAGCGCGTTCGTGAAGAGATCTTCACGATCGACTGGCATTTCTCGAGCGTCCACAGCGGACTCACGAGCGTTACGTTCGATGAGCTCGCCGATCCCGACCTGCTCGACGAGGCGTATCCGATGCTCGGGGAGCCGGTCGCCTCGTTCGTCGACCGTTATTTGAACGCCCGCGAGACCGTGCTCGTTCTCCAGGGTCCGCCTGGCACCGGCAAGACGCGCCTGGTGCGCGCGATCCTCGCGGGGCTGTCGCGTCGGAAGGGCGACAGCGCCCAGGTTCTGTATACGGCGGACAAGCGCGCGCTAGAAAACGACGAGATCTTCGTGGAGTTCATCACGGGTGCCCACGACGCGTTTGTTCTGGAGGATGCTGATCACATCCTCGGGGCGCGCGCCGGCGGCAACGCACATGTGCACCGCTTCCTGTCCGTCGCCGACGGCGTCGTCCGCGCTCTGGGACGAAAGATCATCTTCACGACGAACCTGCCGAACGTCGGCGACATCGATGAAGCGTTGTCGCGCCCGGGACGCTGCTTCGCGATGTTGCGCACGCGGGCGCTCGATCGCTGCGAAGCGCAACGCTTGATCGAGAAACTGTGTGGGCGTGACTCGCTGCGTGCGGAGCAGAAAGTGGCCGTCGCGCTCGCACAGACCGAGCGTGGGATGACGCTCGCTCAGGTATTTCGCGCGCTGGAAACGGCCGGACACGCTTGCGGTGGTTCGTGTGTCCCCGCAGTATTGCCGCGTGGCTGCTAAGAGCCCCTCGAAAGGGCAGCTACGGATCGGCGACGACTGGAATGCGATCCGAGTCGTCACGCTCTCGCAGAGCAACCCCCTGAAGGCCGTCGCCGAGCTCGTCGAGAACAGCATCGACGCGCACGCCCGCACGGTCACCCGCGAGCATGGCGAGCATTATCTGTCGATCCGCGACGACGGCGACGGCATCCCGCGCGATGGCGAGAGTGACTCTTTTTTCGCGCAGACTGCCGGCGCATCATCGTGACTCGCTCAGTTGAGCGCCTGGCAGTGAGGCGCGATCCTCTCTCAAGAGACGGCTCATGTACGCGATACGGCGAGTGAACCGCGACGCTGCGCGCGCTTCGCATGCGCGCATACCGCCGCGCGAACCGCGAGCTCCACCGGGCGGCGCGGCCCGCGGCGCGACTGCGAATTTCGGCGGTGCCGCGCCCCGTTCCGCAACTCAGCCGAGGATCGACGTCGCGAAGGCGTGCCAGAGCGCGGTTGCGCCGAGAGCGTCGCGAGCCCACTGCTCAGCGACGATCGCGAACCCGCCGTAGAGATACACCGGCGAAACTGAGCGGCGCGAGACGAAGTCGTAGATCATCGCGGCGAGGATGCAAGCATCGGTCACGGCGTAATACCCGAGCGGATTGCTCTCGATGCCGGGAATCGGCATGCGCGCGGCCGCCGCATCGAGCAAGCTCAGCGTCGCGAGCAGCATGAGCCGCTTGTGCGTTTCTGCTCGGCCGCGCAGCGCGACCGCGACCGCGACGAGCGTCGCGAACGTCGCTATCGACAGCACGGGCGTGGAGAAGAATGCGAGCGCCTCTTGCGCTTGGCCGGCCGCGATGTCGCGCTGCGCGCCGTGCACGGCCGCGTTCAGCGCGACGACGACCATCAGGACCGCGAGGCACGCCCCGGCCCAGCCGAGCTTGCGATGAATCGCGGTTCGGCGCGCCGCGACGAGCGACGTCTGCGCGACGAACAGCGCGATCCACGCGCTGAACACGAAGCCGTGGACGCGGAACGCGGTATCGAGCGGCGTCGTCTGAAAGTACGGCCGCAGGTAGTACGTCCGCGAGAAGCCGAGCAGCACCGCGAGCGCCGCCGCGACTGCCATGCCCGTATAGAACGCGCGATCGTTCGGGCGCGCGCGAGCAGGCGCGGCGTCGAGGACGGAGGAGGCGGCCCGCATGGGACGGGGATGCTAGCAGAGCACCGCGGCACGACCAACGAAAACGGGGACATTCCGCTTTTCGCGCGAGAGGGCTCGGCGCCCGCACGTTGCGGTCGCGAAAAGCGGAATGTCCCCGTTTTCGCGTCTGGCACGCCGCTGCGCTGCGGCCGTAAGATGCCGCTTTCAGGGGAGGGACACGAATGAGCAAGCAAACCATTACGCTCGCGGCCGCCGTCGCGGCGGCCCTGTTCTCGACCGCGACGTCCGCCGCGACGTGCGCGGACCTCGCGAAGCTCGCGCTTCCGGACACGAAGATCACGACCGCCGAGAGCGTGAGCGGAACCTTCGCGGCGCCCGGCCTGCCGCAGCCACTCAAGGTGCCCTCGATCTGCCGCGTCGCGGGCGTCGTGTCGCCCGCGATCAAGTTCGAGGTCTGGCTGCCGGCGACCGCGGCATGGAACGGCCGGCTCGAGTCGGTCGGCGGCGGCGGGCTCGCGGGCGTGATCAGCTACTCGGCGCTCGCCGCGGCGGTGAACGCAGGCTACGCGTCCGCCTCGACGGATACGGGTCACGAGGCGAGCGACAGCGCGTGGCTCGACGACCGCCAACGCGTAATCGACTACGGCTATCGCGCGATCCACGAGATGACCCTCAAAGCGAAGGCCGTGATCGACGCTTACTACGGCAAGGCGCCGCAGCACTCCTATTTCAACGGCTGCTCGACGGGCGGCCGCCAGGGCCTCATGGAAGCGCAGCGGTTCCCGAGCGACTACGACGGCATCGTCTCCGGCGCGCCCGTGAACACGTTCACGCGCCTGCACATGGGCCAGCTCTGGACCGCGCACGCGACGCTCGCCGAGCCCGGCTCCGTGCTCACGCGCGACGACCTCGCGACGATCAGCAAGGCCGTGCTCGCGCAGTGCGACGCGGCCGACGGCGTCACGGACGGCATACTCACGGATCCGCGCACCTGCGGCTTCAAACCGCAGTCGCTCGCGTGCTCGTCGGCGAAAACCGAGGCGTGCCTACAGCCGGGCCAAGTGAAGGCGCTGGAAATGATCTACCAAGGCGCGCGCAATCCGCGCACCGGCGTGCAGATCTATCCCGGCCTCGAGCGCGGCGGCGAGGCTCCGCAGCCCGGCAACCCGGGCTGGGGAATGATCATGAACGGCAAGGATCCGTTCTTCATCGATAACGCGGTCCTCGGCGGCATGGGCTTCCGCGACCCGAAGTGGGATTGGAAGACGTTCGACTTCGACGAGGACGTCGCGCTCGTCGACGCGAAGCTCGCAGGCGTGCTGAATGCCGTCGATCCGGATCTCCGCGACTTCAAGGCGCACGGCGGCAAGCTCGTGATCTACCACGGCTGGGCAGATCCCGGCGTGATGCCGCAGCGCACGGTCGACTTCTATCAAGAGATGATCGACTTCGCGACCAAGGCGCACGGCGGCGACGGCCGCGCGTACACGAGCGAGTACGCGCGCTTGTTCATGCTGCCGGGCATGGGCCACTGCCGCGGCGGCAACGGCCCCGACGACGCCGACTGGATGGGCGCGATCATGAACTGGGTCGAGCACGGCACGGCCCCGAGCGTGATCACCGCGCGCAAGCTCCAGGACGGCAAGGTCACGATGACTCGGCCGCTCTGTGCGTACCCGCAGGCCGCGCGCTACAAGGGCAAGGGCGACACGAACGACGCGGCCAACTTCGAGTGCGCCGCGTCGAAGTGACGCGGGCGTGAGGCCGCGCCGCCGAAGTGACGCGGCCGCGACGTCGTGCCGGCGCGTCGCGGCTTTGCTCGCCGCGGCATTCACGCTGACCGCGGCACCACCGCTCGGCGCCCAGGAGTCGAGCGGCGGCCTCGGCGGCACGGGCGCGGTCGGCCGCTATCTCGCGCCGGCTGCGCAGGTCGTCGCGATCCGCGCGGCGCGGTTGTTCGATTCGCGCTCGGGGAAACTGCTGACCGGCCAGACGATCCTGATCCGCGGCGACAAGATCGCGGAGGTCGGCGCGAACGTCCGCGTCCCGAGCGGCGCGCGCGTGATCGACCTTGGGCAGGCGACCGTGCTGCCCGGCATGATCGACGTGCACGTGCACGTCAACGTCGGCGGCAACGAGGGCGCGAGCTCGCCCGCCGAGCGCGCGTACGTCGCGCTCGCGAGCGCGCAGACCGATTTGCTCGCCGGTTTCACGACGATAGCGGACATGGACTCGCGCGGCGGCTTCAACACGGTCGACCTGCGCGACGCGATCAACAAGGGGATCGTGCTCGGGCCGCGGATGCAGGTGGTCGGCCAGTCGCTGAACATCCGCGCGAGCAACGCGTATCCCGACTCGGATGCGGGCCGCTTCTATTCGGAGTTCACGGAAGGCAAGAACGTGAACTCGCCGTGGCTCGCGCGCGCCGCGGTCCGCGAGGCAAAGCTGCACGGCGTCGACTGGGTCAAGATCTACACGACGCAGGACTTCGTCGGCCCATACCACCTGTTCATGCCCGACGGCAGCCTGATCACGACGCCGTCGCTGACCTCCGAGGAGGCCGAGGCGATCACAGACGAGGCGCACCGGCTCGGGCTCAAGGTCGCGTGCCACACGTACGGCGGCGAGGGGATGCGGAGCTGCCTGAACGCCGGCGTCGACGCGCCGACGCACTTGCTCGAGCTCGACGACGCGGGCGTGCGCGTGCTGCTCGAGAAGAAGCTACCGTTCGTCTGCACGCTCGACGACCTGATCTACCAGGAGGCCGCCGACAAGCGCGAGAGCGGCGGCAAGCTCACGCGCCTGTCGCTCGCGGAAGCTGCGTTCAAACGCGCGCTCAAAGCCGGTGTCCCGATCGTGTTCGGCAGCGGCGCGACCTCCGCGATCATCCCGCACGGCGTGCAGGCGAACCAGTTCAAGTACTACGTCGACTGGGGCATGACGAGCGCGCAGGCGCTACAGACGTCGTTCCTCGTCGCGGCCGCCATGCTGAACTACCACTGGGAAGATCAGATCGGCAGCCTCGAGCCCGGCAAGCTCGCCGACGTGATCGCCGTCGCCGGCGATCCGCTGCGCGACGTCGCCGAGATGCAGCGCGTGCGCTTCGTGATGAAGGGCGGCGTCGTCGCGCGCGACGAGATCAGCAAGAGCCCGAGCGCGAAATAGCCACGGCGTCGCATGCCGGCCGGTCGTGACCGGCGGCTGCCCGAACCGGCGGCGCGCGCGGAGCGGACCGCCGCTCGGAGCGACGTCCTCCACTTTCGTGGAATATCGACCCACTCACCCCCGTGGTATCTGCGGAGTGTTCCTTTGTCTGATTCTCTGAACGAACCACAGATTGAACGGAAAACCTTGGAGGACTGAGCAATGAAACATCTGCACCTGGATATCGAGAAACTCGAGCAACGCATCGCGCCGGGCGTCGTCGGCGGCGGCGGCGGCGGCACGGGCAGCGGCGGCAGCGGCGGCAGCGGCGGCAGCGGCGGCAGTGGCGGCAGTGGCGGCAGTGGCGGCAGCGGTGGCAGCGGTGGCAGCGGTGGCAGCGGCGGCAGCGGCGGCAGCCACGCCAGCCACGCCAGCGGCAAGTCCCACGGCTCGGGCAAGTCTCATAAGTCCCACGGCTCGGGCAAGTCTCATAAGTCTGGTAAGTCGCATAAGTCTCACGGTTCGAAGTAGTAGTACCGCTCTTGGGTACGGAATCGGGCGCACACGGACGGCGCCCGGTTCTCTGATTTGACGACGCGCCCGCGCCCCGTGGCCACGACCAGCTTCGCGTTCGAACCGCCGCCGGCGCTGCGGCGGGACTTGCTCCAGCGCGCGGAGACCGGCCCTCAGGGCAACGCGCAGATCCTCAAGGACCCCGCGAGCGGGGATTTCTTTCGCCTCGCCGAGGTGGAAGCCTTCATCTCCCAGCAGCTCGACGGGCACACCTCGC
>Ga0134079_10000241_pt1 | contig 14000 bp, 11 predicted proteins | sample 15_taG_2_FD_119770 | JGI IMG/M metagenome (GOLD analysis project Ga0134079, IMG submission 119770) | Grasslands soil microbial communities from the Angelo Coastal Reserve, California, USA - 15_D_Rain_40cm_2_09182015 | ecosystem: Environmental > Terrestrial > Soil > Grasslands ...
CTCCACCGCCAGCCGCCGCTGCTCGGGCGCTCCCTTGAAGCCGAGCGCTTTGAGATCCAGCTCCGCGAGGTCTGCGATCGTGCGATGGATCCGCTGCACAATGAAGGCGCCACTCTCGCGACCCACAATTGCACGATACAGCGCCAGATGGCTGCGGGCGTGCTCGAACATCGCGAGGCTGAAACCGAGCGGTCCCGACGCCCGACGCCGCTGCTCTGTCAGTAGCATTCGCAAGTCCTCGAGCCGGCTCGTCAGCAAGGTCTGTTTATCGGGGAAGTGCGCATAAAAGGTCGCCCGCCCCACGTTGGCCCGATCGATGATGTCCTGAACCGTCGTCGCGTCGTACCCCTTCTCGATCACCATCGCCAGGAGCGCGTCCTGCAGCAACTGACGCGTGCGCTGCACCCGTCGGTCCAGCTTTTTCGGCTTCTTCAATTGCGCCTCGTGAGTGAACATCCCGTCACACCCTGTCCCGAACCGAACGAAATGTGCGTGACTGTCCCGAATCGCCCATCGCAGCGGCAACTCCTCGTTGCCCATGCCCGTACATGAACACGATGTTCAGTAGTAGATAGAATGTCAACTACAAAACACATCGTTCGGGAGTGGCACAATGATCCAGGACTTGGGGCTCCATCGCGCCGCCCGCCGCTCGCTGCTGAGCATCGGCGTGACCGCCGCGCTCATCACGATCAATCACCTCTCCGTGCTCGGGCCGAAGGCGTTCGGCCTCGGCGCCGTCTTGATCGTCGGGCCGGCACTGCTGCTCTGGTGGTTCAAGCGGACCCGGAGCAACGTGGCGTTTGCCGGCTACCTGGCGATGAATCTCTGGGTGGTGATCGGCTTCGGGTTGCTGAAGGGATTGTGGAAGAGCACGCTGCCGGTCTTCGTCGGCACGCTCCTGTCCGCGCTTTCGACCGCATATCCTCGACCCACGCTCGCTCCGGTGTGGGTGGAGGTGAGCGGCGTCGCGATGTTCATCGGGAGCGCGTTCGTTGCCGCGTTCGCGTATCAGCTGGTACGGGCGCGGTGGGGCACCGCACGTGCATCCGGTCTGCCAGCGTCCGCCGCCATACTCGCCTTCGGGGTCATCGTCGCCGCCTACATGGTCAGGGATCGCGATCGCTGGGTCGCCCCGTCCAACGGCATCGTCAAGATCGGCGTCATCGTGCCGACGAGTGGACCGTACGTCGTCCTCGGAAACTCATTTCTCAAAGCCGTGCAGATGGCCCAGTCCGACCTCCGCGGCACGAAGTATCAGTACCAGCTCGTCCTCGTCGATGTCGGACAAGAGCCTGGGCAGGCCAGAACGGCCATCCTCCACGCGATTCGTGACGAGCGGGTCGATGCGATTGTCGGTGGCATCTCGCGGTTCGGTCAGGTCACGCGGCCGCTGGCGACGCAGGCGCGGATCCTTCAGACGTGTGTCTGCTCCGTCACCTCGATCGGCGATGGGGCGTACAACTTCACGAACATTCCGTCACCGGAGGCCGAGGGAGTGCGGTGGGTGCAGGAAGCGCAGCGGCGGGGCATCCGGAACATCGCCCTGCTCACGCAGGACTATCCGAGCATTCACGGTCACCTCGAGGCGCTCAAGGTCGAAATCCGCCGCGCCGGGCTCACAATCACCGACGCACAGGAATTCGCCGATTCGGTCACCGATTTTCGGACGATGATCGCGCGCGCGCAGGCCTTGCACCCCGACGTCTATTATGTCGAAGCGCTGAATCCTCAGCTGGATGTGCTCGGCCAACAGCTGGCCGACGTCAAGATCCGCAACATCGCGTCGGTCGTTGCGCCGTCGGTTAGTCAGCGGCCCGAGCTGTTCGAAGCAACCTGGTATACCGACAGCAATCTCCGGGATTTTGCCTTCAAGACCCGGTTCGAAAGGCTGTATCCCGGCACGCAGTTCGCCACGCACATGATGCCGTATGCGTATGACGACTTCAACATGATCGTGCAGGCGTTCGAACGCGGAGAGAATCCGGCGGTGTATGTCCGCAACATCCGAAGCTATGACGGCAACGCGGGCACGCTGACCAAAGGGCAGGGCAGCGGCAACTTCCAATCAACGCCGGCCGTGTGGGAGATCGAGCATGGTAAGCCGGTGTTGCTCTCACATCAATAGGACCACGGAGGTTTTATGACAAAAGTGACGCGGACGTCGATGCTCGTGGCGCTGGTGATCGCAACAATGCTGGGGGGGGCGACTCTCATCACGAGGAGGAACAATGTTGCCATGAACAGCGCACACCAAGAAACGCCGTCCGGATTCCTTCACTAGATGGTCGCAAGAATGGTTGCCGGAGGTGTTTGCCGATTCTGCTACGATTCCCGCTCAATCCTCGGTGTCCGACTCACGTCTAGCCCTCTGCGGGTTTCATCTGTCCCCTTCACCTGGTAGTGCCACCACGCTGTGACGATCCCGCAATCCAGTGCCGGATGAGGTGGCGTGATGAAACAGTCAGCCGTAGCGATGTGTGTGAGCAGCCCTTCCATAGTATGTACTCCGTCAGCTTGTAGCGTCTCCGGGCGAGAAGGAGGGGTGCGAGCAACCCGCCGCCCTCCTCCTCGAACAGCCCCGGTCAGGCGGTCAACGCCTTCTGCGGCGTGAGTTCCACCTGGATCAAATGCGGCTTGGCCGTCTCCGCCTTCGGCAGCGTGATCGTCAGCACGCCGAGGTCGTAGGTCGCCTTGATCTTCTTGGGATCGATCGAGGCCGACAGCCTGAACGACCGCTCGAAGGCGCCATAGGTCCGCTCATAGCGATGGACCTTCTCGGCCTTCTCCTCCGCCACCTGCTCCTTTATGCCCTTGATCGTCAGCAGGTTGCCCTCGACCGAGATCTTCACGTCCTCGGGCCGCACTCCGGGTACTTCCGCCACGAGGCGGATGACATCGGGCTCTTCGAAGATGTCAACCAGCGGCAGCCAGGCGGTCGTCGCGGCCTCGGGTACAGGCCACTCGGACGCGCGTAACAGCTCGCCGTTGAAGGTCCGGCCCATTCGGTGTTCCAGTTGATGCAGCAGATCCAGCATCGGGTCCCTCGTCATAATACCGGCCATATGGTCCTCTTTTGCTCTTGTGAGACAATTGCAACGAACTATCGTGCCTTCTAACCCATTGCCAAGATACGTGAGCTGTACTAAGCGTGTCAAGTGACTATGGTCATTGGAAGGGATCACTTCACAAATATAGTTAATCAACCCTGAGCTGGGATTTGCATTGACTCCTGCACAACTGAAGCGTGAGTTGCGGCGCATCGCTTGGGGACACGCGCGACTCGCCCGGAAGCTTGGAGTGTGACCAACGGAAGTCCGGGAGTGTGGCTCGCGGGCAAGGATGTAGCGTTCCGCCCCGTCCCTGCTATGGCGCGCGGAAGTGGAGCGGGTCCCGGAGGTTCTGGAGCTCGCGGTAATAATAGAGGGGCGTCGGGTGCCGGTCTTTGAAGCGCAAGGCCTTCAGGAAGGCCAGCTCGTCCGGCGTGGCGGTGCCGCTGAGCCCGGGATCGCGCAGGAACTCCATCAGCCCCTTCTCCCGCTCGACATCGGCTTCCATCCGTTCGGCGTAGTCGAAGTGCTTCGTGGTTTCGGCGCGGCGGCCCCCGTTCGTGGCCAGGGTGACCGCGAGCGCGAACGTGACCGGATCCCACTCCCAGGCCGTAATACTCGCGTCCAATCGGGCCCGCTGCTTCGGCGTGACGTGCAACACGTCGCTGCCCAGTTGCGCGACGCGGAGCAGCGTTTGCGCGACGAGCCGCTCGAGCTCGCCGAACGGCTGGCGCTCAATGATCGCGCGCACCTGCTCGCGCTGGGCCGGGACGCATTTGTCGAGGATCAGCTCGCGCACCGCGGGGAAGAGGGGCGCGGTGTCACCCAGCCGCCGCTTGAGCTCCTCCTTGAGATGCGCCTCGGCGACGCGGGCCAGCTCCCCTCGGGGAAGCTTCAAAAAACGGTCCATGCGGTCGTAGATGTCGGTGCGATCGGGGGCCGGCGGCGTCTTCTTGCGGGTGAGGATTTGCGACACGTAGGACTCTGTGACGTCGGCGGCGTCCGCCAAATCGCGCTGGTCCAGGCCTAACTCGTCCAGCCGCTGTCGAATCACCAAGGCCACGTCCATTTTAACTTGCTCCGTTAATATGAGGAACTGATCACATAATTGACTTGACAAACCTAGTACAGTGGGCTAGGTTCTGCCAGCCAGGTCGTGTCACTGCACGTTTCGAAGGAGCGTCCATGCCGGAGCTTCACTGTCAGCGCTGTGGCGGGTCTATCGGCAATCCAGCGGAGACGACGAACCGCGAGACGTCGCTGGCGGCGCCCCCGGTGCCGCCGCATAGCGCATTATGCGTCTGCGGCGATCTGGTCGTGTTCGGCCCGGCGCGCGAGCCGTCGCTGTGGGAGCGTCAGGGCGGGGGCGTGCATCGCATTCGTTCGGCGTCGCGCAACTAATGGTGAAACGTGCGGCCGCGCCGATTCTGTTGGGGGGGGACCGCGGACCGGCCCGCTGTTCGGCGTGCGGCGAGAATCGCGAGTTCCGGACCGACCGCAATGGCCGCGTGCTGGAGCAATGCGGGTGCGGCTATCGGACGTACGTGGAGCCGCGCAGCGGCAAGCGCAACGAGCCGCCCAAGAATTGAATCCCCTGCCAGAGATCCATTGTCACACCTGCGGCGGATTCATCACCGATCCGGCGACCGTGTCCCACCGCCTCCCCGACGCTACGGTGGCTGTGGCGGCGCCCCACACCGGCCTATGCGGCTGCGCGCCGGCGATCGTATACGGCCCGCCGGCGGGCCGCATGTCCTGGCCGGCTCTCCCGAGAGCTGTCATCCCCCCATCCCGCACCTAGAGGCGGGGCGCAAGAGTTCTGAAATAGTCGGTTGATGCGCGGTGCCGATTCCCCCGCTTGCACTGCAGCACGCGCGCCATCACTTACCACCCAGGGTCTTGCCTCCGTCCGTCCAGCCATTTAGTTACCACCCAAGAGCCGAGTCCCGCTTCCGAAGCGGGAACGGGGGACCCAGGTAGTCGGGGCGCAGCGCCGCAAGGCGCCGGGCAGTCAGTCTCTTCCGCCCGAGCCCGTCAGCTAACCCCGTAGGCTGCGAGGAGAGACCGATGTTCTCCGTCACCAGCCGCATGCAGCGCAACCTGCCCCCCCGGCAGGCAGCGCGAGCTCCGCCTTAACCAACCCCAGAGTCTTGGCTCTCGCGTCGCTCGCCTGGACGCGTTACGGCATTCATGTGTCTCACACGCGCATGGAAGGAGTTCAGTATGAACCGGGATCTCGTTCCGTTGATCGGGTGGGGCGTAGGCGTCCTTGTGATCTTGATCGCGCTCATCGCCCACAAGAAGGTGCTGCGGCTGTTCGGCTTGTTTATCGTGCCGGAGGATAGCGTCGCGATCGTCACCAAGAAGTTCGTGCTCTTTGGAGCCCACAAGACCCTCCCGGATGGGCGGATCATTGCGCTCCAGGGCGAGGCCGGCGTTCAGGCTGACACGCTCGCCCCGGGGCTGCACTGGTGGCTGTGGCCATGGCAGTACGCCACGACGCTCCAGCGATTCGTGGTGTTGCCGGAAGGGACGATCGGGATCGTGGAAGCCAAAGATGGCGCTCCGATCGCGGTCGGCCGGGTGTTGGGCAAGCGCGTGGCGTGCGATTCGTTCCAGAACGCCCGGGCGTTCCTGGCGAACGGCGGTGAGCGCGGCCCGCAGCTGGCCGTGATTCCGCCGGGGAACTACCGGATCAACACCGCGCTGTACACCATCCGGCCCTGTCCGGCGGTCGAGATTCCTGCCGACAAGATCGGCATCGTGGAAACGATGGAAGGCGTGCCGCTCTCCACCGGGTCCGGTGATATCGCCGGACCGGTGATCGAGGGCCACAACTCGTTCCAGGACGCCCAGGCGTTCGTGGATCACCGCGGCCGCAAGGGGCTGCAGGAGGAAGTGCTCCTGCCGGGCCGGTACTTCATCAACCCGAGGTTCGCACAGGTGGAAATCGTGGACATGACGGTCGTCCCGATCGCGCAGGTCGGCGTGGTGATTTCGTACGTCGGGTCTCTGGGTGAGGATGTCACGGGGTCGGCGTTCAAGCACGGCAACATGGTCATCAAGGGACAGCGCGGCGTGTGGGTGGACCCGCTCGACCCGGGCAAGTATCCCATCAATCATCGGACCACCAAGATCGAATTGGTGCCGACGGCGAACGTGGTGCTGAACTGGGCGACCGGGAAGACCGAGGCGCACAAGCTGGACGAGCGCCTGTCCAGCATCACGGTGCGGTCACAGGACGGGTTCACGTTTAATCTGGACGTGTCCCAGATCATTCACATTCCGCGCAACGCCGCGCCCAAAGTGATCGCGCGTTTCGGGAGCATGGCCAATCTCGTCACTCAGGTGCTCGAGCCGACGATCGGCAACTACTTCCGCAACGCCGCGCAAAAGTCGGATGTGATCGACTTCCTGAAGGAGCGGGTCAACCGGCAAAGCGAAGCGCGCCAGGCGATCACCGCCGCGCTCAGCGAGTACGACGTCGGAGCGGTGGACACGTTGATCGGGGACATTGTGCCGCCGGAAGCGCTGATGAAAACGCTGACCGATCGGAAGCTGGCCGAGCAGGAGCGGGTCACCTACGACACCCAGCGAGCAGCCCAGGAGGTGCGCAAGCAGTTGGCGCAAGCGCAGGCGCAGGCGGACACCCAGCCGCAGGTCGTGAACGCCGAACGGCAGGTGGAGATCGCCACGTTCGACGCTCAGACGAAGATCAGAAGGGCCGAAGGCGACGCGAAGTCGAAGCAGATCAACGCCGAGGTCGACGCCCGGGTGTTGCTGCTGGTTGGCGAGGCCGAAGGCAAGAAGGTCACGGCCGTCGGCAACGCCGAAGCCGAAGTACTCAAGCGGAAAGGCGAGGCCATCAATCCCGGGAACTACGCGACGATCGAAGTGGCCAGGGCCCTGGCGGGCAGCGGCATGAAACTGGTGCCGGATGTCGTCGCGGGTGGCACAAATGGGAGCGGCGGCACCCTGGTGGATGTGTTGCTCGCGCAGCTCATCACAGCCAAGAAATGACGTAACGATCAAGCCCCACAGTCAATTCGACTGTGGGGCTTTTTCTTCACCGCATCTTTTGGCGGAGTTGTCAGCCCAAGTACCCCGGTGCATGATAAAGCTGTCGGGATTCCCGCGTTGAGCACCCATCCAGGAGGTGTCCCATGAAACCCCAGCCTCGTACGATCTCATTTTTCACGGCATCAGCGCTGCTCATGCTGCTCGGCTGCAGCGGCGACAAGACGACGGGTCCCGTGTCAGCGGCGCGCGTCGATCAGTTGGCGGCCGGTCTCGCCGGAGCTCAGTCGCCGTTCTACAAGCAGCACAACCTGGTGTCCGACGGTGCGGTGCCGGCCGACCTCGTAGATCCGAGCCTCGTCAACGCGTGGGGCCTCGTCGCCAGCTCCACCTCGCCGTGGTGGGTGTCCGACAACGGCACTGATCGCTCCACGCTCTACAACGGCAACACCGGGGCCAAGCTCGGATTGACCGTAACGATCCCGGGCGGCGCGCCCACCGGCGTCGTCTTCAACGGCGGTGCCAGCTTCGTCGTGGCGAGCGGCGCGGCGAGTGGCGCGGCCCGCTTCATCTTTGCCAGCGAGGCCGGCATGATCACTGGCTGGAACCCCGGCGTCCCGGCGGCCGGGTCCACGCAGGCGCAGGTCGCCGTCGATAACTCGCCGAGTGGCGCCATCTATAAGGGCCTGGCGATTGCCACCACGTCCTCGGGCGGCAACCGCCTCTACGCCACCAATTTCCACGCCGGCACGGTGGACGTGTTCGACGCCCAATTCCATCCAGTAGCGGCCGCCTTCACCGACCCCGACCTTCCCGCGGGATACGCACCCTTTGGCATTCGCGCTCTGGGGGGCGTCATCTACGTGACCTACGCGCTGCAGGATGACGAGAAGGAAGATGATGTCGCGGGCGTGGGCCATGGGTTCGTCGATGCGTTCGACTTAGACGGCAACCTGCTGCACCGCGTCGCCTCGATGGGCCGGCTGAACTCGCCGTGGGGGCTGGCGATGGCGCCGGCTGACTCCTTCGGGAAGTTCGCTGGAGACCTGCTCGTCGGGAACTTCGGTGATGGCGGGATCAACGCGTTCGACCCGAACACCATCCTTGGCGATGGTCAGCTGCAGCCGCAGGGTCAGTTGCACGGAGCCGGCGGTCAGCCGATTGCCATCGATGGTCTGTGGGCCATCGACTTCGGCAATGGCGCGGCGGCCGGGCCCAAGCACGTGCTCTTCTTCACGGCCGGACCGCTCGGCGAGCAGCACGGCCTGTTCGGAACGCTGACGGCGGCGTCGCCTCCCGGGCGCGTACTACCGTAAGCGAGCGTCCTCAAGATGGCGAACCCCGTCCAGCAACCCTTGCTCGACCGATTCTCCTGGACGGAGAGCCGCTCTCGCGCGAGCAGCTCACGCCGGTTTGGCGCGATGCGACCAACCCGGAAGTGTGGGAGATTCCGATCTACGAAGAGTTCCTGCGGGCCACTCGTGAATCTGCGTCTGCCCCCGCGAGCAACGTGTGCGAGTTTCGGGCCGGAGCTGGATCGGCGACGAAAACTCCTGGCTGATGCCATCAAGCTGAGGCAGCAGCGGCCGTAGCAGGATTGCTTCGCCCGCCATGACCAAACAAACGCACGTCTGCTGTTGGGCCCACCGGTTCATTGCGGGGTGATCCGCACCATCACGACGCCGTGCGCCGGCACGGTCGCGCTGAACCGGCCGGTGAACGTGCCGAGGTCCGTGTGAGCCCAGACGTCACGCACCCGAGCCGGTCCTCGAATGGCGAGGCCACTCCAGGACGCGGTGATCGCGGTCTGCAACGCGGAACGGTTCAATAGTACGACCGCGCGCGCGCTGTCGGCGAGCGGCTTGACCCAGATCTGAACATCGGGTGCCTGCTCTCGCGCGAGCATCCCCTGCACGCCGAGCGAGTCCTGATCCACCGCGATCACTTCCTTGTTCGTGAGGATCTCGCGCGTCGCGGCGCTCATGGTGCGCACGTCGTTGCCCGCCATGAGGGGCGCCGCCATGATCGCCCACAGGCTGAAGTGGGCGCGGTATTCGTCGTCGGTCATGCCGCCGTTCCCGACCTCCAGCATGTCGGGGTCGTTCCAGGCGCCGGGCCCCGCGGCGAGGGCGTACTGGCTCGAGAGATCGACGATGCCAATCATACTGGCCCAGCGGTCGCCGATGTCGCCGGTCGTGCGCCACAGGTTGCCGGTACGTGGCGCCCAGTTCCACGGATGGTTCGAGCCCCATTCGCAGATGCTGAACACGATCGGCCGGCCCGCCTTGGCGAGCGCGTCCCGGAACTTGGCGTACTGAGTTGGCGCGTCGAGCCCCTCGGCGTGGCACCAATCCTCCTTGACGTAGTCTACGCCCCACTCGGCGTAGGTTCGGGCGTCAACCTCCTCGGAGCCGTACGTACCGGGCCGTCCCTGGCAGGTCTGGCGTCCAGCGTCGGTGTAGATCCCGAACTTGAGTCCCTTGGAATGCACATAGTCAGCGAGCGGCTTCATGCCGCCGGGGAAGCGGGTGGAATCGGCGACGATGCGGCCGGACCGGTCGCGCGCCACCTGCCAGCAGTCGTCGATTACCACGTATCGATAGCCGGCGTCTCGCATGCCGCTCGCCACGATCGCGTCCGCGGTTTCCTTGATGAGCTGGACGCTCACGTCGCAGCCGAAGTGGTTCCAGCTGTTCCAGCCCATCGGCGGCGTACGAGCGAGGCCGTTGTCGAGCAGGTGTCGGGGCGGTGGGGACGCGCCGCCGCAGAGGACGGCCACGCCGAGGCAGACAACCATCGCGGAACGTGCGAACATGGGACGGCGCTCCTTTCCAAGACTGTGCTCATGTTGGATTGACGCAACACACCGACTGTGGTGCGAACGCAATACCAGGCCGCCGGCGCGTGATAAACTCTTGTCCTATCCCGTCGCCGAAATCCCTTGACGTGGCGTCAAACTTGAAGTGCGCGTCGTTTCGTCCAGGGGACCGACGCGATGGCGGACAGCATGCCGTCTGTAAGCTGCCCCGCTCCGAGCGGCGACGCCCGTGGCCAGCGCCACGACATCGCCGGGTTCGAAGCCCTCTTCCGCACACACTATTCGCCGCTGTGCGATTTTGTGTACGGCTATGTACGCTCGCGTGCTGTAGCCCAGGAGTTAGTGCAGGACTTGTTCCTCCGCCTTTGGGAGCGCGCCCTAACGCCCGCCGGAACCCTCGCTGCCTCCTACCTGTATACCGCTGCTCGCAACCGGGCGGTGGGCCATCTTCGCCGGGAACGGGTCGCCGCCGCCTGGGCGAAGAGTCCGTCCTCTGCGGCGCGCGCAGCGCCGGCCGGCGCGGACGAGCCGCTCCGTGAGCACGAGGTGCGTGACGCGCTCGAGCGCGCCGTGGCCGAGCTTCCCGAGCGGTGCCGCCTCATTTTTACCCTCAGCCGCTACCGCAGTCTCTCCAACGCCGAAATCGCGCGAATGCTGTGCATCTCGGTGAATACCGTCGAACAGCAGATGTGGCGCGCGCTCAAGACGCTCCGCGCGAAGCTCGCCCCTTACGTCCAGTAAAGGTTCGCCCCGTCGTCCGCGTTCTCACAGGGGGGAGGAGACTGTGTGAACGAGGAGCGCGACGGACCTCGTATTGCCCGCTACGTCGCGGGACGGTCTACGCCGGACGAGGCCGCCGAGATGCGCCGCTGGTTGGCGCAGAACCCGGCGCGTGCCGAGCTCGTGAACGGCCTGGTATGTGTGTGGGAGCTGGTGCGGCGCGTGAGCTTCGTCTGGGATGTCGACGGAGCGTGGCGCGCGTTGGACCTCGGCGGACCGGACGACGCGTCCCCCCTCTCCGGAACGGAGAGGGGGCCAGGGGGTGAGGACTCCGGAACGGCACGTGGGACACAGGGCGAGGCTCGTCCGCCGACCTGGGCGATGTGGCGCGCCGCCGCAGCGATCCTCGTGGTCTGCTCGACGCTGACGGGCGTCCTGGTCTATCGCGGCCTCCGCCCGCCGGTCGAGCCGCTCCGCGAGATCGCGACCAGGCGTGGGCAGCGCGCGACGCTGCGACTCCCCGACGGCACGCGCGTCGACCTCGGCGTGGCGAGTGCGATCCGGTACGCTCCGGCTTATGGCGGCAGGGAGCGGGACGTGTATCTCGAGGGCGAGGCGTATTTCGAAGTCGCCGCCGACCCCAAGAAGCCATTCACGGTCTACGCAGCCAACGCCATCACGCGGGATCGGGGGACGAAGTTCGGCGTTCGGGCGTATCCCGGTGCGAGTCAGGTCGAAGTGGTCGTCGTCGAAGGCTCAGTGGATTTGAGCGGTCTGGTGCTCGGCGCCGCCGACCTCGGCCGGCTGGACCGAGGCGGACGGCTGCGCATCGAGCGCGGCGTGGACACGGCGGCCTGGTTGGGCTGGCGCAGGGACCGCCTGATGTTCCGCAACACACCGTTGCGCGATGCGCTCGCCCAGCTCGGGCGCTGGTATGACACCGATCTCCAGTTGGGCGATTCCGCGCTCGGCGACTATCCGCTCACCGCTTCGCTGCACGGTGAGCCGCTCGACAAAGTCCTCGATCTCATCAGCGCTGCATTGAATGTCCGCGTCGTCCGGCGGAACTCGACCATCCGGCTGTATCACCGGCGGCCGGCGCCGTAATACAAGGAGACTCGGCCCATGCTTCGTTTGCTGTCGCTGCTTTCGCTGCTCGCCGTCGCGACCGCTCCGTGCGCACTGCGCGCCCAGGAGTCCGCTGACGGCGTTCCTGCCCTTGGTCCCCGGTTTCTCCTGGCCACTCGCGCCGCCCGGCGGGTGCCGGTTGATGTCGCTCGCTCGCCGGTCCTGAGCCAGCGGATCTCGCTCGACCTGGAGGGGGGGACGCTGGAGGAGGCGCTTGGGGTGGTTTCGAGCAAGGCAGGGCTGCACCTGCTGTACAGCAAGGCCCTCGTACCGCTGAGCCGGCCGGTGCGCCTGCGCGCGGAAGACATCTCCGTCGCCGGAGCATTGGCCGAGTTGCTCGTCGAGACCGATGTGGACGTGCTGTTCTCCAACGGCAATCAGGTCGCGCTCGTGCCGCGATCGCTGCTCGGTGAGACGGGATCGATCCGGGGGACCGTGACCGACTCCGCCAACGGCGGGCCACTCGCGGGCGTCGCGGTCTGGATCGTGGGGACGCAGCTCGCGGGCGCCACCGGACCAGAGGGCCATTACTCCATCGCCGGCGTGCCGCCCGGCGCCTACCAGCTGCGGGTTCGTCGGCTGGGCTACGCTCCGCGCGATACGGCGGTCGTGGTTCAGGACGGGCAGGAGACCATCGTCGACGTCCGGTTGCCGGCGACCGCCGTCCAGCTGGAGGCGGTCGTGGCGATCGGCTACGGCGAGCAGTCCAAGGCGACCCTGACGGGCGCTGTCAGCGCCGTCAACGGGCAGGAGCTGAAGAGCGTGCCGACGGTCAACCTGTCGAATACGCTGAGCGGCCGGCTTCCCGGTGTCGTGACGATCAACCGCAGCGGGGAGCCCGGATACGACGGCGCAACGATCCGCGTTCGCGGCAATCACACGCTGAACGACAACAATGCGCTCATTGTGATCGACGGCGTGCCGGACCGCGTCGGTGGCCTGGAGCGGCTCGACCCGAGTGACATCGAGAACATCAGCGTCATGAAGGATGCCACGGCGGCGATCTACGGTTCGCGCGCGGCCAACGGCGTCATCCTGATTACGACGAAGCGCGGGAGCGGCAGCAGGCCCGAGCTCACGGCGAGCTTCAACCAGGGCTTCAACCAGCCCACCCGCCTTCCCCGTATGGCGGACGCGGCGACGTACATGACGATGCTCGACGAGATCGACGCGTACCGCCATCAGGCGCCGCGCTATTCGGCGGACGAGATCCAGAAGTACCGCGATCACGCGGATCCCTGGATGTACCCCAACACCGATTGGTTCGCCTCGGTGATCAAACCGATGTCGCAGCAGAATGTCGGGCATGTGGCGCTGCGGGGCAGCGCCGACCGCCTCGGCTACTATCTCTCGCTGGGGAGCCAGACCGAGGACGGCTATTACCGCAACAGCGCGACGCGGTACAACCAGTACAACTTTCGCAGCAACATCGACGGCCAGGTGTCGAATCACTTGCACTTGCGGTTCGACGTCACCGGACGGCTCGAGAACCGAAACTTCCCGACCCGCAGCGCGGGCTCGATTTTCCGCGAGCTGATGCGCGGCAAGCCGAACCTCCCGGCGTACTGGCCCAATGGCAAGCCGGGTCCCGATATCGAATACGGCGACAACCCGGCCGTGATCGCGACGCCGGCCACGGGCTACGAGAAAGACGACCGCTACTTTCTGCAGAGCAACCTGGGTGGGGACTGGGAGGTGCCCGGCGTGAGCGGCCTGACGCTCCATGCCAACGCGTCCTACGATGTCGGCTCGCGGGCGGACAAGGCGTGGCGGACGCCGTGGACGCTGTACACGTGGGACTACCAGACGCGCGACCCGAACGGCGAGCCCGTGCTCCAGCCCGCCCTCCGCGGCTTCGGCACGCCGCAACTCGGCCAATTTGACCTGCACTCCACCAGTAGCCTGCTGAATGTGTACGCCGAATATCGCCGGGAATTCGGGCCGCACTACGTGGGCATCATGGGCGGCATCGAGCGGCAGAAAGTGGATAGCTCGAGTCTCACCGGGTTCCGAGACCACTTCGTCTCGAGTCAAGTGGACCAGCTGTTCGCCGGCGGCAAGCTCGGCGATACCAGCGGCGGGACGGAGTGGACCCCCGCGCGCCTGAACTACTTCAGCCGCCTCAACTATGCCCTCAAAAACAGGTATCTGCTCGAGCTCGTCGGCCGCATCGACGGCTCGTACATCTTTCCGCAGAGCCACCGCTTCGGCCTGTTCCCGGCCGTGTCGGTGGGGTGGCGCATCTCCGATGAGCCGTTCTTCCGTGA
>Ga0134079_10000242_pt1 | contig 13999 bp, 13 predicted proteins | sample 15_taG_2_FD_119770 | JGI IMG/M metagenome (GOLD analysis project Ga0134079, IMG submission 119770) | Grasslands soil microbial communities from the Angelo Coastal Reserve, California, USA - 15_D_Rain_40cm_2_09182015 | ecosystem: Environmental > Terrestrial > Soil > Grasslands ...
CCGCTCTTTGACGCGATCGGGGGATTCGATCACGTCGATGCCGGCGACGGTCGCGGTCCCGGCGGAGGGGGCGATGAGGCCGCACAGCATCCGGATCGTCGTCGTCTTGCCCGAGCCGTTTGGGCCCAACAGGCCGAACACCTCACCACCGGCGATCTGGAGTGTGAGATCGCGAACCGCGGTGATCGGGCCGAAGCGCCGCGTCAGGCCGCGGGTCTCGACCACGAACGCCGTCACGGCAGGAGGGTGATCGCGAGATCGACCGGGAGGCCGGCCTTGAGGCGACCGCGGGGATCGTCGACCTGCACCTTGATGGCAAACACGAGATCGGCGCGCTCGCGCTCGGTCAGGGCCGCGCGCGGCGTGAACTCGGCGCGGGGCGAGATCTCGACGATGCGCCCGGTAAACGCGGAGTCGGAGTACGCGTCGGTGCGCACTGCCACCGGCTGACCCACCGCGACGCGCGCCAGGAACCGCTCGCCCACGTAGGCGCGGATCCAGGGGCGGCTCACCAGGCCGATCGACAGTACCGGCATCCCCGCCGTCACCGCCTCGCCACGCTCGGCGAAGCGCGTGAGCACGATCCCGTCCTCGGGGGCGATGAGCGTGAGTTGATCGCGCGTCGCTTCGATCGCCGACAGTCCCGCGCGGGCGGCCTGCGACTCCCGCACGGCCCCGCGCACGGCTTGCAGCCGCGCGGCCGCGGCGGCCGCGGCGCTTTGCAGCGTTTCGAACTGCTGGGGCGCGAGCACGCCGCTCTCTCGCAGGGGGCGCGCACGCGCCACGTCCCGCGCCGCGCGCTGGCTGTCGGCCTCGGCCGCCTGGATCTCAGCCGTCCGCGCCGTGGCGGCCTCGGACCGGGCACGCTGCTGCGCCACCAGCGCCTCCAGGCCCGGTTGCTCGAGCACCGCCAGCGTATCGCCGCGGTGCACGGTGTCACCTTCGTCCTTGAGGAGACGCACCACGCGCCCCGGGGCGAGCGGGGCGATGCGCACCTCGCGGATCTCGACCGTGCCGGCGACCGCGAGCGTACCTGAGTCCCTCGAGCAAGCGGCGAGCGCCGCGCAGCCCGTCAGCAGGGAGAGCCACGGCCGGGTCACGGCCGAGGCCGGGTGGGCCGGGACGGAGCGGGGCGGCGGAGCCAGTTCGCGGGATCGAGCGCGATTCCGCCTTGACCCCGAATCTCGAAGTGGAGGTGCGGTCCCTCGTCGCTCGACTCGCCTCCCACGTGACCGATGATCTGTCCGCGGACGACGCGATCGCCTTGCCGGACCGTGGCGTCGTTCAGGTAGGCGTAGAACGTGTAGTAGCCGCCGCCGTGATCGACGAGCACCGACGTGAGATAGAGGCCCAACGGTCCGGCGAGGCTCACGGTCCCCGGCGCGACGACTCGCACCGCCGACCCCACGGGGGCCTTGATGCCGATGCCGTGGCGCGGGATACGCGTGTTGTTGGGGCCGGTGGTGGTGCCGAACGGATAGATGACGAGCCCGCCCCCTTCGACGGGCCAGTCGAGCCCGCCCAGATCGGCGGTCGTGATCGCGCCGGGGCCGGCGCTCGCGCCGCGCGCTTCGGCTTCGCGCCGCGCCCGCTCGAGGGCTTCGATCCGGTCGTTGAGCCCCTTCTCGTCGCGGTCGAGCTGCGTCAGGCGCTGCTCCGCCGCGCGCGTGTTGCGACGCGTCTCACGCAGGTTGCTCTGACGCTCGCGCTCGAGCGCCTGATAGCGGTCGAGCTCGTCGGTGCGTTCGCGCCGCCGCCGCGCCAGCGTTTCGCGCGAGTCCACGAGCAGCTGCCGTTGCCGCGCGACGCGGTCGCGCAGCTTATTCATGTCGTTGGTGAGCAGGCGGTCCTGCCGGCTCACGAGATAGAGGTACTTGTAGCGCGACAGCAGGTCCCCGAAGCTCTCCGCCGCCAGCAGCACCTGCCAGCCGTACAGCGGACCGCGTTTGTGAATGTCCACGATGCGGCGTTCCAGCACCGCGCGCTTTTCGAGCAGCGCGTCCTGCGCCAGCAACAGGTCGACGGTGATCTGGTCGATCTGCGCGCCCAGGCCGCTGATCTGGCGGTCCAGCTCGTTGACGATGCGGTTGGTGCTCTGTTTCTGGCGATCGATGTTCGCCAGCTCGTCGGAGAGGGAGTGCGCCGCGGTGCGGAGCCGGGCCAGCTCTTGCTCGACTTCAGAACGTTCGCGGCGGATGCCTTCCAGACGCTGTTGATTGTCCTGCATTTGTTGCTGGTACGTCGGGCGCTGGGCGGCGGCGGGCGCCGCCACCAGTACGAGCAGCCACAACAGCCGCTTCATACCCGCTTCAGGTGGCGGCCGACACTCGTCGCGCTGCCCAAGAAGCCGATGACCGCGCCGAAGCCCACGATCGCCGCCGCCTGCTCTTGCGTGAAGAACGCCGCCTGGATCAGGTAATGGTCGATCAGCGTGTACGCGCCGAACGACAGGCCGACGGCGACGGCGCCGCCCAGCAGCCCCTTGATCGCCCCTTGCAGGAGGAAGGGCCGCCGGATGAAGCCGTCGGTCGCGCCGACGAGGCGCATGATCGCGATCTCCCGGCTGCGCTGCAGGACGGCCATCCGAATCGTCGTGCCGATGATGATGATGGCGACGGTCGCGAACGCCGCACCCACCACGATGCCCACCGCCGCCGCCAGCTGGCGCAACCGGTCGAGTTTCTCCACCCAGTCGCGGCCGAATCGGACGTCGTCCACGAACCCGAAACCCCGCAACCGCTCCGCCACCGCCGTGACGTGGTCGGCATCGCGGAAGTTCGGCTTCAGCTTGATCTCGACCGACGCGGGCAGGGGATTGCGCTCGAGCTCGCGCAGCACGTCGCGGAACTCGACGAGCTCGGCGCGGGCACGTCGCAGGGCCTCTTCCTCTGAGACGTAGTTCGCCGCCTGCACCTCCGGGAACGCCTCGATGTCTTTCAGCCCGATCGCCGTCGCCTCGATGGGTGTGCCCGGCAACAGGTATGCGACGATCTCGACGCGCTCCTGCACGCTGCGCAGCGCATCCTGCAGGTTCACCGCCACGAGGCCGAAGAGTCCGAGCACGAAGAGCGAGAAGGCGATCGTCGTCACCGAGAGCGCCGAGAGCAGCGGCGCGCGCTTGAAGGCGAGGAGCGCTTCGCGCACGACGAGATTCATGGCGCCGCCGCCTGATCGCGGGGCTCGTCGACCGCCGAGTCGTACACCAGCGCGCCTTCCTGCAGCTCGATCACGCGGTAGGGTGCCTGGCGCACGAGGTCCAGGTCGTGCGTCGCCATCACGACGGCCGTGCCGCTGGCGTTGATGTCGCGCAGCAGCTGGAACACCCCGCGCGTCGCGCGCTCATCGAGGTTGCCGGTCGGCTCGTCGGCGAGCAGGACGGTCGGCTCGTTGACGAGGGCCCGCGCGATCGCCACGCGCTGCTGCTCGCCGCCCGACAGCTCGCGGGGGTAGGCCTGGGCCTTGGCGGCCAGTCCGACCTGGGTGAGCACCCGCATCACGCGGGCGGCGATCGTGGAGCGCCGAGCGCCCGTCACCTCCAGGGCGAAGGCGACATTCTCTTCGGCGGTGCGATCCTCGAGCAGCCGAAAGTCCTGGAACACGATGCCCAGCCGGCGGCGCAGCTGCGGCACGTCCCGGGGCCGCATCTCCGTCACCAGGTATCCCGAAACGCGCACTTCGCCCGAGGTGGGCCGCTCGTCGGCGTAGACCAGCTTCAGCACGGTCGACTTCCCCGCGCCGGAGTGGCCGGTGAGAAAGGCGAACTCGCCCTTCGCGATGTGGAAGGAGACGTCCTTCAGCGCCAGGCCGCCCTTGGGGAAGGCCTTGAAGACGTTCGTGAACTTGATCACTTACAGGCGCGCCAGAGCCTGGGCGAAGTCCGCGATGATGTCATCGGGATCCTCCAGTCCCAGGGAGAATCGCAGGAAGCCGTCTGGAATGCCAGCCTCGGCCCGTTGCTTCGCCGTGATGCCGGCGTGTGACGTCAGGCGCGGCTCCGAAACCAGCGTCTCGACGCCGCCGAGACTGGGGGCGTGGGCAGGGATGGTGAGGGCGCGGAGGAACCGCTCGGCGGCGCGCACGCCGCCCTTCAGCTCGAGGCCGAGCATCCCGCCGAAGCCGCCGTCGAGCGTGCGCGTGGCGATCTCGTGATCGGGGTGCTGCGACAGGCCGGGGTAGTGCACCGCGGTGAAGGCGTCCTGGGAGTCGCACCACTGGGCCACGGCGAGCGCGACGGCGTTGTGACGCGCAACCCGCACCGTCAACGTCTTGAGTCCGCGGTCGATCAGCCACGCCGCGAACGGGTCCAACGCCTGGCCCCACACCTGCATCAGCTTCCGGACTTCTTCCACCACCTGCTCGGTGCCCACGACCGCCCCGGCGATCACGTCGGTGTGGCCGTTCAGGTACTTGGTGGCGGAGTGAATGACGATGTCCGCGCCGTGCTCCAGGGGCCGGAAGTTCACCGGCGACGCGAAGGTCGAATCGACGATCAGGGCCAGGCCCTCGGCTTTGCAGAGCGTGGCGACCGGTTCCAGGTCGATGACCCGCATCAGCGGATTGGTCGGCGTCTCGAGGAACACGGCGCGCGTCGTCTTCCGCATCGCCTTCTTCCAGGTGCGCGTCTCCGTCGGATTGACGAACGAGACGTCGATGCCGAGTCGCCCGAACTCCTCGTTGAAGAGGCGGTGCACGCCGCCGTAGATCCACTCACTCGAGAGGAGATGATCGCCGGGGCGGAGCACGGCCAGGTGCGCCAGGGCGGCGGCCCCCATCCCGCTGGCCACGAACAGCGCCGCCTCGGCGCCCTCGAGCAGCGCCAGGCGCTTCCCGATCTCGATCTGGTTGGGGTTGTTGCCGTAGCGGCTGTAGAGGACTTCGGCGGACGAGCCGACCGGGTTGGTGAAGGTGCTGCTTTGATACAGCGGGGGCGCCACGGCCGTCCAGTCGGGCCGGGCCTTGGGATCCCCGTGGATGGCGCGCGTCGCGAGACCGAGGCGACGCCGTTTCGCGGTCACGCGGCGGTGAGCGCGATCGCCCCGCCCGGGGTCCGCGCCGCGACGTGCTGGGCTACCAGCTCGTCGAGCAGCGTCGCCGCGGGCTCGCGGGCGCCGATGACGTGGAGCGTGCCGTCCGGGTGCTCGCACACGACCGCCAGGCCGTGTCCCAGGAGGACCGGCTCGATCGCATCACGGTGCGCGTCGCTCGTGCCGCGCAGCAGCAGGACCCGCACCTTCTCGCGCACCAGCTTCGCGACGATCTCGTCGGCGCAGGAATAGTCGAGGCAGCCCACGCCCGTGAAGTCCATCACGGCGATCGTCCCGGCCGGCAGCGCCCGCTCGATACTCTCCCGCACGGCGCGCCCGGTGGGCCGAGTCACCAGGTCGGTGTAGAAGCCCGCCACCGACTGCTGCAAGACGTCGTGGACTTTTATGTGTTGAATCACGCCCGTGGCGACCCCTGCTCCGGTATGATGAGTAGCACCTGCGACCCTGGAAACGCCGGCAAGCCGTCTCTCAGCGGGACGTCGTCGTCCCACTTGGGCACGATCGCGATGCGCGCGGTGCCGCTGCGAATCGCGACCTTGCCTTCCCACCTGGCCAGGTAGCGCCGAATCCCGGCGAGACCCTGACCCCGGCCCGGGTCCCGGAACCGGCTCGTCCCCTGGATCAACGCGGCCTCGAGTGCCGCCGCGTCCCCCCACCGATCGCCGAAGCGCTTCGCCTGGCTCGGCTCGAGAGAATGGCGAAATCCGACGCCCGCGTCTGCGACGGCGATCACCACCACGCGTCGCGCCAGTTTGCGACGCCAGTTGTACGCCTGCACCGCCACCCAGCCACCTGCCCCGGCGTGCTCTACAATATTCTGACACGCCTCCGAAAGCGCCATAGCGAATCCCATCGTCGCCTTCGGATCGAGCCCCAACTCCTTCGCCAAAATGGCGGACGCGCGCTGCTGAATCGTGCTCACGACGGCGTGGACATCCTCCGCGGCGCGCACCGGCGTCACCGGGAGCAACACTTCGCTCTCCGTCGCCGGTTTGGTCTTGGGGACCTTGCCGTGGATCTCGAACAGATTGGCGGCTTCGCGAAAGAACCCAGCCCGCGCCCAGTAGCTCACGACCTCGGCGCTGGAGGGAACGGTGAGCAACGGTCGTTCGCCCCCGCCGGCAGCCTCGCCGGCCGCGAGCAGTCCGACGAGGCCGTACGGGGAGGCCCATTCCGCCGCGTGCGCGTCGAACAGCAGGCGCTCCCCGCCCGCTCCCGACGTCGCCTGCGCGTACGCCGCCGCGAACTGATCGAACGAGCGGTCGTCGAACTGGGACGGAACCTCGACGAGACGAGTCATACGGCGGACAAACGCCCCAGCAGGTGATCCCGCAAGCCGGTGGCGCCGCGGTGGGACAGGTTGCGCGCCGCGAGGCGCCCGCCTTCGCGCAGCGCATCCTCGAGCGTGGCCCCGCCCACCAGCGCAGCCGCGACCGTTCCCCCGAAGACGTCACCGCACCCGGTGGGATCGCCGTCGAGCGGCGCCGCGTCGTCGGGCGGGATGCGGGCGGTGCGAACCGGGCTGCCGGTGAAGTACGCCGCCCCCCGGCTGCCGAGCGTGACGCACAGCGTCTTGCAGCCGTGCCCGAGCGCATCGGCGGCTGTGGACAAGGGATCGTCGCCCAGGGCCTGCATTTCGTCTTCGTTCAACTGGACCGCGTCGAAGCAGCCGAACCACGCCGGTGCCTGCGGCAGCAGCTGCGGCACGCGCGTCCCGTCGGGAGCTTTCCCGAGGAACAGGCTATGGAGGTCGGCATAAATGAATCGCGGGAAGCCGCGGCGCAGCAGCTGTGCGGTTTCGAGACTCAACTCGTATCCGGAGATGAAGTTCACGTACAGCGCGTCCAAGTCCTGGACCATTGGGCCGAGCTCGGGCCAGGTCCACGGCGCCACGCCTCCGCGCATGCGCTCGGTGCGGCGCTCCGCGGACTGGTACAGCAGCGTCACCCGGTTGTTGGGTTCAGGGACCTCGACGAAGCGGGTGCCCGGAGCCACGTGGGTCAGGCTGCGCAGGAAGGTATTGGCCTTGGGGGCCAGGTCGCGTCCCACCTTGATCACGGGCACGATCTGCCAGGCGGGCCCCAGGGTCGCATCGACGGCCGCGAGCGCGTAGGCGATCCCACCCCACTCCTCCACCGCGGGCTGCGCGGGGTCGCGACCATGGATCGTGTCCCACACCATCGAGCCGATGACCCCCAGACGTCTCAGCACGACCCCCAGGTCTTCTGCATGAACACGGCGGCGGCGCCGTACACCCCGGCGGTGCCAGGCAGAGTGCCGGGGAGAATGCGGCATACCTCCCACGCCGGCTTGAACGCGCGGCGGTGCACTTCGGCCGTCAGCGGTCCGAACAGTTTCTCGCCGGCTTGGGTGACGCCGCCGCAGATCACCACAACGCTCGGGTTGAAGATGTTGACGAGACTCGCGACACCGGCGCCGAGCAGCTTGGCCGTCTCGCGGACCACTTCGAGCGCGTACCCGTCGCCATCGTTCGCGGCTTCGTACACCACCTGGGCCGTGATCTTCGACAGGTCGCCCTGCACGTACTGCGGCAGTGCGCTCTTCGCGCCGGCCTCGATGCCTTCCACGGCTCGCGCGGCGATGGCGGGGCCCGACGCGTAGGCCTCGAGACAGCCCTGGTTGCCGCATTTGCACAGCCGGCCATTCGCGTCGATCGTCATGTGGCCGATCTCACCGGCAACGTCGGAGGCGCCGTGATAGATCTCGCCGCCCAGGATGATGCCGCCCCCGATGCCCGTGCCGATCGTGAGGCCGATGACGTCGTCCACGCCCTGGGCGGCGCCGCGCCACCATTCCCCGTAGATCGCGCAGTTGGCGTCGTTGTCGAGCACGGTGGGCAGCTTGAGCCCGTCCGCGACGCGATCGCGCAGCGGCATGTTGACCCAACCGAGGTTCGGCGTGAGGATGACGATCCCGGTCTCGGTGTCGAGCGGTCCCGGCGACCCGATGCCGACGCCCACGATCTCCTTGCCCTTGGCTTGCGCCATCGATGCGCGCGCCAGCTTCACGATGCGCGCGATGACCGCGTCACCGCCTTGGTCGGGGAGCGTGGGCTCGGAGACGAGCCCAAGCAGCTCGGAGCCGTCCTCGGCGATGGTGCCGACGACGATGTTGGTTCCGCCCAGGTCAATCCCGACGACGTAGCGCACCGGTCTCCTCTATTGCTGCGGCGACCACCTCGGGTGTGAGGTCGCGCATGCAGCGGTGATGGCCCAGCGGGCAGCGTGCCGGGCCGTGTCGCGAGCAGGGCCGGCACTCGAGCCCCGTCACCCCCACGGCCACATCGCCCGTCCTGATGGGGCCGAACCCGAACTCCGGCAGGGTCGGTCCGAACACCGCAACGATCGGCGTGCCCATCGCCGTCGCGACGTGCAGCGGCGCGCTGTCGTTCGTCACCAGGACCAGCGCTCGCGCGATCAACGCCGCCGACTGCCGCAGGGTGAGCGTGCCGCACACGTTGACTGCCTTCGACCGCCCTTTACCGCCTTCGACCGCCCGCAGGATCTCCTCGCCCAAACCGGCGTCTTCCGGGCCACCGACCACCACCACCGGCGTGTGCGTCGCCAGCTGTCTGGCCAGCTCCCCGAAGTGCGGCCAGCGCTTGCTGCCCCAGATCGATCCCGGCGCGACTGCGGCGAACGCGCTCCCATCCGGAATGCCCGCGGCCGAGAGAGTCGCGACGGCGGCGCGCTCGTCCTCGGGGGTCGGGTGGAGGGAGGGAGCATAGGCCGCCGCGGGCTGCTGCGCGAGGGCCAGCAGGCGGTCCACTTCATGGCCTTCCCCGGGCCTCCGACGAACCACTGTATAGAAGAAGGGCCACCCATCGTGGAAGCCGATCCGCTCGGGGATCCGGGCCAGGAAGGCGAGGGTGGCGGTTCGCAGCGAGCGATGCGGCAGGTAGGCGCGTTCGTAGCCCTCGGCGCGCAGCCGTTGCGCCAGGTGGCGCAGGCCTCCCCAGCCGCGATCCCGTCCGCGCTTGTCGTACGCCACGGCGCGGCGGACCGCCGGGTGCGTTTCCACGAGCGCGACGGCCGCAGGCGTGGTCACGATGTCGACGGGTCCATGCCGCGCGGCGAGCGCCGTGAGCAGCGGTGTCGTGAGGACGACGTCGCCGAGGAACGCGGTCTGAATGACGAGGCTACTCAACCTGAAGGACCGCCAGGAACGCCTCCTGCGGGATCTCGACCGATCCGACCTGCTTCATGCGCTTCTTCCCCTCCTTTTGCTTCTCGAGGAGTTTGCGCTTCCGCGTGACGTCGCCGCCGTAACACTTGGCGGTCACGTCCTTGCGCAGCGGCCGGACCGTCTCGCGCGCGATCACCTTGGTGCCGATCGCCGCCTGAATCACCACCTCGAACAGCTGCCGCGGGATGAGCTCCTTCAACTTCTCGGCGATCTTGCGGCCCCACTCGTAGGCCTTGTCCGTGTGGATGATGACGCTGAACGCGTCCACCGCGTCGCCGTTGAGCAGCATGTCGAGCTTTACCAGGTCGGACGTCCGGTAGGCGAGGAACTCGTAGTCGAGCGACGCGTAGCCGCGCGAGATCGTCTTCAACTTGTCGTAGAAGTCGAGGATGATCTCGGCGAGCGGAAACTCCCAGTGGAACTCGACGCGCGTCGGGTCGAGATAGTGCATCCCCTGGTACACGCCCCGCCGCTCCTGACCCAGATTCATGACGCCGCCGATGTAGTCCGCCGGCACGAAGATCCGCGCCTTCACGAACGGCTCTTCCACGCGGTCGATGGCGGACCCGTGGGGCATCAGGCTGGGATTCTCTACCAGCTCCATCGTGCCGTCCGTCTTGTGGACGTGATACTCCACACTGGGGACGGTGCTGATGAGATCGAGATCGAATTCCCGTTCCAGTCGCTCGCGCACGATCTCCATGTGCAGGAGTCCCAGGAATCCGCAGCGAAACCCGAAGCCGAGCGCAACCGAGGTTTCGGGCTGATAGTGCAGGGACGCATCGTTGAGCTGCAGTTTGGCCAGTGAGTCGCGTAGCTCTTCGTATTGCTCCGGGTTGGTCGGGTAGAGTCCCGCGAAGACCATCGACTGGATGTCGCGGTATCCCGGAAGCAGCGGCACATCACGGTGCTCGGCGTCGACCACGGTATCGCCCGGCCGCGTCTCCCGCACGCCGCGCACGTTCGCGACGAAGTAGCCGACCTCGCCGGCCTCGAGCTGCTCGGTCGGTTTGTGCCCGAGCTGCAGGTTGCCGACTTCGTCCACCTCGTACGTATCGTCCTTGTGGGCGCCGAACGCGATCTTCATCCCCGGCCTCAGCACGCCGTCGACGACGCGGACGCTGGGGATCGCGCCGCGGTAGCGGTCGTAGTAGGAATCGAAGATGAGCGCGCGCAGGGGCGCGTCGTGGTCGCCCTTGGGCGGGGGAACCCGCTGGACGACCGCCTCGAGCAGCTCGGGAACGCCCGTGCCCTCCTTGGCGGAAATCCGCAGGATCTCATCGGGGCGAGCCCCGATCAAGTCGTGAATCTCCTGCGCGCGGCGGTCGGGCTCGGCGCCCGGGAGGTCGATCTTGTTCAGCACCGGAATGATCTCGAGCCCGGCGTCCATGGCGAGCAGCAGGTTCGACAGGGTCTGCGCCTGAATCCCCTGCGACGCATCGACCACGAGAATCGCACCCTCACACGCGACGAGCGAGCGCGAGACCTCGTACGTGAAGTCCACGTGGCCAGGCGTGTCGATCAGATTCAGCTCATACAACTGGCCGGTTTTGGCATGGTAGCTCATCCGCACGGCGTTGAGCTTGATCGTGATGCCGCGCTCGCGCTCCAGATCCATCGTGTCGAGGACTTGTTCGCGCATCAGCCGCTTGTCGAGCGTGCCCGTCAACTCGATCAGCCGGTCGGCCAGGGTCGATTTCCCGTGGTCGATGTGGGCGACGATGCAGAAGTTGCGGATGTGGTCTTGGCGCATGCGGCGGGAAATATAGCCATTGGCCATTAGCCTTTGGCGGTTACCTTTCTAATGGCCAACGGGCAATCGCTAACGGCCTATCGCTAACGGCCATCCCCTAACCCGATCCACGACACTGGCACCCATCATCGGCTGGTACGACCCCGCCCAGAAGGGCGGCTCGCTTCGACTCGCGGTCAACAGCTACCTGCCCGGCAAGGGCGATCCCGCCGTGAATCTCCGGGGATTGCGTCGCGGGGACTTGGTGGCCCTCGAGAACGGCCGCGTCGTGAGTGTCAACGGCCTACCGCCCGAGGGACTCGACGCGCGCGCTGACTTTACGAAGCTCGGCGCCGTGCATCCGAATCGCCCCCTGACTCTTGAAACGCCCAACGCCTCGAGCCCCCGGACCGCCGAGACGCAGCGCGTCGTCGATCTCATCTGTCCCTTCGGGTTCGGGCAGCGCGCCCTGATTGTGTCGCCTCCCAAGGCCGGCAAGACGATCATGCTGCAGGCGCTGGCGGAGTCGGTGGCGGAGAACCATCCGAAGGCGACTCTCCTGATCCTCCTGGTCGACGAACGGCCCGAGGAAGTCAGCGAGATGATCGACTGGGGCCGCGGCGAAGTGGTGGCGTCGAGCTTCGACCTGCCGCACGAGCGGCACGTCGCCGCCGCCGACATGGTCTTCGATCACGCGCGCCGGCAGGTAGAGCTCGGCCGCGACGTCGTGATCGTGCTCGACTCGCTCACGCGGTTGGCCCGCTCGCACAACACGACGGGGCGGAGCACCGGCCGCACCATGACGGGCGGCCTCGACGCCAACGCCCTCGCCAAACCCAAGGGGCTCTTCGGCGCGGCGCGCGCGGTGCCTCCCGCGGACGGCGGCGGCTCGCTCACCGTGATCGCCACGGCCCTCGTCGAGACCGAGAGCCGGATGGACGACATCATCTTCGAGGAGTTCAAGGGGACCGGAAACGCCGAGCTGCGGCTGACGCGCGACCTGGCCGACCGGCGCATCTACCCCGCGGTCGACATCGCGGCGAGCGGCACGCGGCGCGAAGAGCTGCTCGCCGATGCCGCCACCGTGGACGCGAAGCAAAAACTCCGCCGGACCCTGGTGGGGATGCCCCCCGACCAGGCGATGCAGGCGCTGCTGCAGCAGCTGAAGCGTTCCAAGACCAACGCGGAGCTGCTGAAGAACTCCGCCTAGTGAGTCTCGTGCTCCACTGACACGATCTTCCCCGTCAGGGCGTCTACCTGGACTTCGGTGATGCCCGCCTTCCTCGCGACCTTGATGTCGAACGAGTAGACGAGCTTGCCGCCTTCCCGCTCCAGCTCCAACTCCTGAATCATCCCGCCCGGGACCCGGCGCAGCGCGACGGCGCGCGCCGAGTCTTCGCTGATCTTCGCGTGTGCCGCGAGACTGTCGGGAACGTCGCGCTGGTACGTGGCGGTCGGTTGCTGCGCGACAGCGACCCCGGATCCGACTGTGAACAGAGCGGCGAGGGCGAGGCTGGTGAGGATCTTCATGATTGAGTCTCCCTGATGGTGTAGTGCGCGCCGCGAATCGCGACGAGCACGATCGGCACTACGAAGAGGGTAATCGGTGTCGACAACGTCAACCCGCCGATGACGGCGAGCGCCAGCGGGCGCTGCAGCTCGCTGCCGGCCCCGATGCCCAGCGCCAGCGGCAACAGGCCGAACAGCGTGCACAGCGTGGTCATCAGGATCGGCCGGAGCCGGACCCGCGCCGCCTCGCGAATGGCGACTTCGAGCGCGACACCTTCGTCACGCATCCGCAGTCGCGTAAAGTCGAGGAGGATGATGCCGTTCTTGACGATCAGCCCCACCAGCAGAATCAGCCCCATGAACGATGACACGTTCAGCGGTGTGGCGGTCACGAACAGCAGGGCCAGCGCGCCGACGAACGACAGCGGCGCCACGAGCAGCACGACGAGCGGCTCGACAAACGACTCGAACTGCACGACCATCACGGCGCACACGCTGACTGCCGCGAGCGCCAGCACGACGAGCAGCGCCGCGAACGCCTCCTGCTGACTCTCGTATTGCCCCGCCAACACGACCCGCACTCCTGCCGGCGCGGGCTGTGCGGCGAGGGCGCGCCGCACGTCGCCCATCACGCCGCCCAACGAGCGGCCGCTGACGTCGGCCGTGATCGTAATCATCTGTTGTTGGTTCTCGCGCTCGAGGCTCAGGCGGGATTCGGCGGACGAGAACGTCGCCAGGCTCCCGAGCGGAGTCGCCCGCCCCTCGGTCCCGGCGACGATGGGCAGGGCGCGGAGGCGCAGCGGGTCGTAGCGCACGGAGTCGGGCGCGCGCACCCGTACGCCCACCGGCCGGTCTTCGGCGCGGATCTCTCCCGCGTTGACGCCCAGCAGCGCCGTGCTGACGGCGCTTCCGACGTCCTCAGGGGTGAGGCCCAGGCGGTCTGCTTCGGCCTGATTGACCCGCATCATCAGCTCGGGCGACGGCTCGCTCACGCCGTCGTACAGGTCCTCGATGCCGCCGACGGAGTCGAGCTGCGGCGCCAGCCGCCGCGCGTAGGCCTCCAGCGTGTCGAGGCGCTCGCCGAACAGCTTGATCTCGACCGGCTTCGCCGCACCGGCAAGGTCGTTGATCACGTCCGACAGGATCTGCACGAACTCGATGCGCAGGCGCGGCACCGCCGCATTGACGCGGTCGCGCACGTCGTCCATGACCCCGAAGATGTCGCGTGAGCGACGGCCCGGCGGCGTCAGTCGCGCGACCACGTCACCCGTGTTCTGTGTCGTCGCGAACAGGCCCAGCTCGGCGCCCGTACGCCGTGAGGTGCCGGCGATCTCGGGTGTCTCGGCGAGGATGTGCTCGGCGATGCCGATCTCGCGATCCGTCTCCGCCAGAGCCGTGCCCCCCGGCGTCACGTAGTCGAGCACGAACGCGCCCTCGTCCATCTCGGGCAAGAAGCCCGTGCCCACGAGGCGCGTCAACACCAATCCAATCACGACGAGCCCCGCCG
>Ga0134079_10000243_pt1 | contig 13993 bp, 11 predicted proteins | sample 15_taG_2_FD_119770 | JGI IMG/M metagenome (GOLD analysis project Ga0134079, IMG submission 119770) | Grasslands soil microbial communities from the Angelo Coastal Reserve, California, USA - 15_D_Rain_40cm_2_09182015 | ecosystem: Environmental > Terrestrial > Soil > Grasslands ...
AGCAGCGCCGCCTGCACATCCGTCAGCGCCGCGCCCATCCCGATCAACGCCGCGCGCGCGCCGAGCATCAGAGAGTAGCCGAGAAATCGATCTTCACCCGAGATGAGCAGCTGGTCGGGATGCTCGCGCATCAGCGCGGCGATCCGCTGGAACGTCATGACCGAATCCAGCGTCGCGACCTTGATGCCGATCACGGCCGGCACCGCCAGAATGTGGTGCAACGTATCATCGTCGTAATCCACGCCGCCGGCCGCTTCATAGAGATAGAACGCGATGACGGGCAGCTCGCGCCCGAGCTCCGCATGGTACTCGGCGGCGCGCGCGCGGCGCGGAAACGCGAGCAAGGCATCAGCGCCCCCGCGCTTCGCATCGCGCGCCATTTCCTGAGAGTTCGCTCCCGCCACGATGACCTTGTCGGGCAGCTCGGCACGCCAGGTTTCGAGGACGCCCTGCCGCTGGCGGGTCGCCAGGTGGGGTCCGCGGCCGGTGTGTGCCCAGACCGCCACGCCGGCCACGGCCTGTTTCGCCATCCAGCGAGCGTATTCACGCTGTGCGCGCTCGTCGATCGTCGAGCCGCTGAACGGTACGGGAACGGCGGGAATGAGTCCCCACTCCAAGCGCTGTCGGACGGTCGGACGGTCGGACAGTCGGTCCGCCTATGCCACCGCGAGGGCTTGCAGGTTGTCGCACTCTATCGCACGCCGCCGCTCCGGCGACAGATCGAGCAAATCGAGCTTGGCGACGCTGGTTTCCGGCAACCGCAGCGGCTGTCCGGTGCCGAACACGAACCGGTCGGTGCCGATCGTGTCGAGCAGCCGCGCGAGGTGATCCTCCGGCGGCCCCCAGATCCACGAAATGTCCCACCAGATGCGGCGCGCTTCATCGGGAGTCGAACCGAAGTGCACTTCTTCGATGAACGAATGATCCGCGTGCGTGACGAGCAGTCGCACGGCTCTGTCGCTCCGGATCAACGCGCGTACCGCCGCCGCGGGAAGCTCGGCCACGCGATCGTTGGGATGGCGTTGACGTCCGTCCTCGAGCCGCACCGCGAGCATCAGGGGCATGCGGGCGGCACCGCAGGCGGTTGCGAGCGCGCGCATCTCACCGCCCGCCGGATCGAGTCCCAGATACAGCGGATCGCAGCGCACCGCGGGCGCCTTGGCTGTAACCGCATCGGCAAGCACCCGCTCCCAGGAGGGCAGCGCGGGATGAAGCGTCGGCACGGGTTTGAAGCGCTTTTCCTTGCGCGCCGTCTCGTACAGCCACGCGTTGCCTTCCGTCGGATCCCGCCAAAACAGGCCGGGCAGGTGCGTGACCCAGGCGACGTCGATCTTCGTGCGCCCGAGCGCCTGCAACAGCCCATCGGGCGAAGTCCCCGGGACCTTGCGCCACGGATAGGCGCCGAGAAACGCATTGCAATCGATGCGCGGCATCAGTCTGCCTGGAAGGCGTCAGGAGGAAAAACTCGCGCCGCGTTCTTCCACCGGACCAGCTCGGCATCCTGCGGTGACAACAACGCCTCGAGGTAGCGCAGCTTGGCCCAGCCGGTGTCCATCGTAATGTCGCTGCCCCAGAGCAGTCGATCGACGCCGACGCTCGCGAGGCACGCCTCCAGCATGCCGCCGTCCACGCCACTCCCGGACAAGTCCACGTAGATGTTCGCGACATCCCGCACGGCATGCAGCGAATGCTGCCAGTCTCCGCCGCCGCCGATATGCGCCAGGATGAAGGCGACATCCGGATGACGCCGTGCGAGCGCGCAGAGCTCGACGGCGTCCGAGGCTTCCTGCCCCGGCCAATCGCGGCGACGATGCTGCCAGATGTGCTGGAGCACGGGAACACGGCGGTCGCGCGCGAGCACGGCGATCGGATCGAGCAGCGGGTCATCCGCGCGGCGGCTCGCCGCGAGCTTGATCCCGATCATTCCTGCGTCGAGACAGCGCACGATCTCGGCGCGCGCATGGGCCGTGTAATTGGGATTCACGCAGACATAGCCTCGAATCCGATCCGGGTGCGCGCGTTGCAGCGCGAGCAGGGCGTCGTTGCCGGCAGTGACGTCGCGAGGCGAAGGGAAATACGTCGGTGAGGTGAAGCCGAAACTGCCCAGAATCGAGGCGACATGCGCTGTGATGCCGATCTTCTCGCCCGCGGTCAGACGGCTGGCGTTGCGCTCGCGCCAGTCGGCGCGCGGCGTCCGGGCATGGAAGAAGTGGGCGTGGACGTCGATCAGCATTGCCACAATCTACGACGCTCTTATCTTGTGGGGTCCTTCGCAAGGGTAAATCTCGATGGAATCGCTGGCGAGCCGCGCGAAAGGCGTCATGTTCGAGCCGCGTGCCACCTTCAAGGAAGTCGAATCCGAATTCACCAAGCCGGGGGAGATCTGGGGGAAGTACGTGATCCCGCTCGCCTTGATCGGTCCGGTGGCGGGCGCCCTCAGCCGGCTGGTCTTCGGGCGGCGGCTGGGCGGGGCGACGTTGGGCGAGCCGGTGACGCTGGCGGGCGCGCTCATGTGGGGCGCGGTCGCATTCGTCATCGCCCTTGTAGCGATTTTCCTTCTCACCCAGATCATCACGCAGCTCGCGCCACAATTCGGCGGGCAGAAGAACGATGTGCAGGCGCTGAAGGTCGCCGCCTACGCCAGTACGCCGGCCCTCGTTGCCGGCATCTTCAACATTCACGGCGTGTTCTACATCGTCACGATTCTCGTCTCGATCTACAGCCTCTATCTTCTGTACCTGGGACTGCCAATCCTCATGAAGGTCCCCAAGGATCGGGCGATGGGATATACGGCGGTAGTGATCATCGGCGCGATCGTGCTCTTCCTGCTCCAGAGCGTCCGCGACTACATCACCTTCTAGCGGTCCTTCAAGGCGTCGGACAACTGCGCGAGGGCACGGTCCACCGTGCCCTCGTCGTGCGCCAGGGACACGAAATTGTACGCCGTCCGCTTGAACAGGAGTCCGCGTGACGCCGCCTGGTGCGCGATCGTGCGCGAGATTTCCTCACTGGCGTAGTGCAGAAAGCACATCTCCGCGATTCCGGCGACTCCCGTGACCACGTGTGGGAACGCGCGCTGGACTTCATGCAACCCGTGCAGCAATCGCGTCCCAGTGCGATGGAGATGTCCGCACACATCTTCCCGCTCGAACACCTCGAGTGTGGCGCGCGCGGCGGCGAGCGCGACGCCCTCGGTGGCGAGTGTCGACGAAATCCAGGTGCGGCTCGCAGCCGCCATGAGATCGGCCCGGCCGCCCACGAGCGCGAGCGGAAAGCCGTTGGCCAGCGCTTTGCCGAGGACGACGAGGTCGGGAGGCGTTGTTTGGAGCTCATAGCGCGCGACCGCGCCGCCGATCGCCAGTCGAAATCCCGTCTTGATTTCGTCGAAGATCAGAATCGCGCCGCTGCGCTGCGTCTCCGCACGGAGCATGTGGAGCCATTCGCGCGACGGCTCGGTCACGACGACGGGTTCGACGACGACGGCCGCCAGGCGGGACGCGCGCTCCCGAATCATTTCGCGGCCTTTGGCGACATCGTTGAAAGGCAGCTCCGCGAAGAGACGGCGCACCGCCGCTGGCACGCCCTCCGTCGCACCCTGGCACCAGTCGAGCCAACCGTGATACCCGCAGCCGAGCACCTCGTCGCGGCGCGTGGCGACACGCGCGAGCCGCACGGCCGCCGCTACGGCTTCCGCCCCGGTTTTGAGAAACCGGACGCGCTCGAGCCACGGGATCTGGCGGGCCAGCGCCTCGGCCAACTCTTCTTCGGCAACGGGAGGTAACGGGCCTACGACACCGGCCGCGATCGCCGTCTCGGCGGCGCGATTGACCGCGGGATGGCCGTAGCCCAACGCCACGGCGCCGAGCGCCATGACGAAGTCCACGTACTCGCGCCCGGATTCATCCCACACGCGGCACCCGGACGCGCGCGTCATGCGCGCGGGAGTCCCGAACAGAGCGTCGGGGCGCTTGCTACCGGTCGACGTGAATCCCGGAACGCGCCAGTCGTTCACCGTATTTCGTCACCTCGATGGCCATCGCACGCAGCAGTTTGACTTCGCGGGCGTCGAGCGGCGTCCGGTGCGCCACCTCCCGGAGGGTACGCATGACGGCGTCGGCGTTGCGGGTCTTGAAAAATTCGATCGTCTGCAGTGCACCGGCGATGTCAGCGAACAATCGCTCGATCTCCGCCGCGTCCGCCGGCTCGGATGTGCGCCGCGGCGTTTTGAAGGGGAGCGCCTCGGCACCGCGCGCCAGGGCGAGCTCGTACAGCATGACGACGACGGCGTGCGCGAGGTTGAGCGAGGCATAAGCCGGATCGCTGGGAATCGTGACGACGCGATGACACCGATCGAGCGCCTCGTTGGATAGTCCTTTATCCTCGCGGCCAAACAGGAGCGCGACGGGACCGGCGTCCGCGAGACCCGACACTTCGGCCGCCGCCTCCCGGGGCCTCTGCACGTTGCGCTTGGCCGTCCGACCCCGCGCGGTGAACCCGACGATGTGCACACAATCGGCGAGGGCCTGTTCCAGCGAGGGCAGCACGTGGACGCGCGCCAACACATCTTGAGTCTGATGCGCGATCCCTTCGACGCGGTAGGCCTCGTACTCGCGCGGATTCACCAGCCTCAGGTCACGAAGGCCGAAATTCTTCATGGCGCGCACGACATGCGCAATATTGACGAGATCCTGCGGCTCGTGGAGCACGACGACAATCATCCCACGAGCTCCAGCATGCCGAACCTGCCGGGATCCTGCCTATCCCCGCGCAGCCACACCCAGCCGCCTCCCCCGCTCCAGACGAGCTGGCCGACCCGGCGCAACCGGCCCGGCAGCATTTCGTTGACGATGAGGTCGAAGCGCACGCGGCTCCCGGCGTGCGCGTACACGCCGGTCGGCCAGGGAATGGCGACAGCCACGCGGTACCCGCTATCGGTGCGACTCCAGGCGCCTCGCACCGTGCTCTGATTGCCCGCGCCACCGGTATCGCTCGTGGTGCTGACGTGCACCGAATGCCCGCTTGGATCGGGCACGATGAGATAGCCGACCGGTGCGGCGCCGTTCGCGCCTGACGGGCCGGCGGAGACGGGAGCGACATAGACCTGGAGACCGTCGGAATGTATCTCGTCCGGCTCGTTGTCGAGATTGAGCGGCGCAGCGCCGACCGGACGCAGCACCAACTCCGGCTTCGTGACATCCACCGCCAGATACAGCATCGTTTCGTCCCATGCCGCGAATGCAACGGCGGACAGATCGGCGGGCCCAGGATAGGGGTCTTCGCTACGGCGATACTGATCCTCGAGGCTGAGCTCGAGCGGCTCCGACACATCGAAGCCTTCGAGCGTTCCGTCGAGTGGCGGCGGATTCCCGACCCGGAACGCGGCGGCGGCGACAGGCGTGGGCGGATCGATCGTCACGAGGGGCACGAAGGGCGGTGTTTCCTCGCGCTGGCCACGCAAGGCGATCGCCCGCTGCCCATCGCATTCGACGATCCACTCGGCCGTGCCGAACCGATGGTGATGCACGCCGGCCCGGGTCTCGATCTCGATCGTATCGCCTCGCGCGCGCACGGCGCGAATCGCCGGCTGATCGGCTGGCGTCTCGATCACGGTGATCATACGAACGGTGCGCCCCTTGCCACGCGCGACGTAGAACGGCGCACGCTCGCCCGCGTCACCACGCTCGCCGGGCAGTCCCGGCGCCTCCATCTGCAGCAAATCACCGTCGAACAGGAGATGGGCGAAGAGCTGAGCACCGTCCTGAACATGCGCCAGCACCATGGGCATCCCCTTTGCAGCCGGGACGAATCGCTGCACGTGGGAGACGAATTCATCCGGCAGCGTGTCGTCCACCCAGCGCCCGCCCCCGGGCGTCTCGACCGATCCGCGGCCCTCGAAATGCCATGGGAGCTCGAGCTGCTGCTCCTCGCCGCCCGAGAACTCCACGATATCGATGAGATAATCCGGTCCACTCACGACCGTGCGCGACAGGCCCTCGAATCGACCCTTCACCCACGCCCACGGCGACTGCTCGTCGAACGATGTGACGGTTGCGTTGCCGCGCGGCTGCGACTCGCCATTCAAGCGGGGCGCATTGTGCGCGAGTGTGGAACGATACCAGAACAGGTCGGGCGTGACGTACTGCCCCGTCCCCGGATCGGGCAGCCAGTAGGCCCCGCCGGCAAACAACGTCAGTTGCAGCCGGTCCTGATGGCCATGCCCGCCGCCCAGGGGTCCGCACTCGAGACTCGCGTACCGCCCATTGTTACGCAGGACCGCGAGGCCCTGACTCTCGAGGAGGACCGTGGGGGGGGTCCAGGGCTCTTGCACCGCGGGCAACTCCGGCAGCATCTCGAGCAGCGCCCACCAGGAAAGCGAGACGCGAGATGCGGGATGCGGGGTAGGGTCGAGTGGAGCGTCGTGTAAATACGATTCCGACTGTTCCCGCGCCGCCGCCGGCGTTTCATACAGCGCCCGAAGCCACGCCGTAAGACCACGCATCTCGCTTCCCGCATCCTTCATCGCGAGTCGTGCGAGACCGATCTCCCACAGCTCGAGGTATGCCGGCTGGGCCAGCGAGACGCCGAACCGCGAGTCTTTGCGAGCAGGGAATGTGAAGTCCGGAAGCGCGGTTAACGCGGTGGCCTGCAACGCATCGTGGAGACGGCCGGCCAATCGCGGATCCTCGCGAAAGTCAACGCCGGCGAGCCGCGCCCAGCCGGCTCCCGTCAACATGCCGCGCAGCGCGAAGAGGTGATAGTTCTCGCCTTCATACCACAGGCCGTCGCGACCAAAGCCACGGCGCAAATGAGCAATGAGTCCTGTGTCACTCTCAATGGCGCGCTGCGCCAGCTCTTCGTCCTCAAACCAGACCGCGACCGCCGCGAGCGCCGCGTTATTCCACGTTTGGCGATTGGAGAAACCTTCATCGTAGTCGCCGATCAGCGTGGCAGCCTCTTCGGCGACCTGATTCACGCCGCGCGCCGTCGCGTCGTCGAGCTGACTGCTCGCGCGCAACAGCGTGGCGGCGGCGACGTAGTTGCAGGTCCAAATCGACTCGAGATAGGTGGAGAAGAAGAGCCGGCTCGGCCCCAGCACGTTATCGCGGTTCGGGTAACGCCAATACGCGCGCGCGTACGCGTTCAGGATGTCGCGCGCGCGCGCGGCCGCGACGCGGTCACCCTTTTCATGCTTTCCCAACGCCGCGACGGCCGCGAGGTGGGCAGCGCGCTCGGCCAGCCAGAGGTGCTGGAACCGGGCCCAACTCCAGTTGTGGCGCTCGCCGGTCCACGTTTTGCCGCAGCGGGGGCAGCGATGCTCGGTCGGACTCCAGGGATCGAACGCCAACGCGATACCGTCGTCGGGACAGAAGCCGCCGTCCTTGGTCAGCAGTGATTTGTAGTCGGGAACCATCGGCATGCGCTCGAGCACGGGCCGCGCGCGCTCGCGCAGGTGCGTAAGCAGGCCGCGCAGATCGTCGGACTCACCAACCACCGCGGCGCGTGCTACGAGCTCTTCCGCGGTCACCACGTTCGCACTCCTTCCCCCGACCACGCCAAGGGAAGCACACGCGCACCATTGCCCGCTGCCGCGATGCTGGCAGCAGCCGCGCGCGCATCGCCACGCATCACGAAAAACATGCAGCCGCCGGCGCCGGCGCCCGCCGCCTTGCCACCGAGCGCGCCGGCCTCCGCCGCCGCAGCCTCGAGTTTCGCCATCTCGGGAGTCCGCATGCCGGGATCGAGCGCCTGCTGATGTGTCCAGTTGGTACTGAGGAGTGCAGCGACGCGCGCCAGGTCGGCCGCGCGGAGCGCGTCGGTCATCGCTTCTCCAGTTTCCTTGAGGCCGCGTAACGCGCCGGTGACCTGTGAATCACCGCGCTCGTACGCGCCCATGACGCGCGCGATCGTTTCACCCGACACGCGCGACTTGTTGGTGTAGCAGATCAACGTGTGCCGCTCCAACGCAGCCGCAAACGCGCCGTCGAGTGTGATCGGCTCGATGCCGACATCGGGATCGCGAAATGTGAGGCGATGAAATCCGCCGAGCGCGGCGGCGTACTGGTCCTGTTTGCCGCCGGGGAGCTGCGCCTCGATCGTTTCGACGTGCCAGGCATCGTCCGCCACATCGTGTTGACTCCGCGTCTCCTGGCGCGCGCGCGACAACGCACCGACAATCGCGACGCCGAGCGCGCCGGAGCTGCCCAGTCCCGAGCCGGGCGGCGCGTCACAGCGCGTGGTGAGCGTGAAGCCACCCAGCACGGGGAACATGCGCAGGGCGGCCATGAGCAACGGCAGCTTGCCATGCCCCGTCAGCCCGCCTGCGTTCGCGCACTCGAACCTCTCTCCGATATCTTCCGCCACGAACCGCAACAGGTTCCCGCCGAGCTGCAGCTCGACATGGGCGCGCAACCCGATCGCGCCATTGACCACGACTCCACCCTCGCGTGTCGAGAACGGCGACACGTCCGTCCATCCGCCCGCAAAGTCGAGCCGCATCGGCGCGCTGGCGTGAAACGACGTCGGAAGATCCCGCCGCTTCATTGTGCCACGCGCCACGACGCGACGGTGGGCAGCTCGCCGCGCATGTCCATGTGGACGCCCTGGATCCGCTGGCTCATCGCCTGAACCCCGCGCGCGTGGTACAACCACACCACCGGCAACGCGTCAGCAAATACCCGCTGCGCGGCCACCGGATCGTTGGGAATGGCAACGCCCGTGACGTCCCCGAGCGGCTGGAGATACGCGAGGCCGGGATCGCCCGCGATTCCCGTCACCGCCGCGGTGAAGTCGTGCCGGGGCCCGAACACGCGGCTCAAGAACGTGGAGTTCTCGAGCTGCCGGATCGTCACCTTGAACCCCACCGCGGTGAGTCGCGCCTGCAGCATCTGCTCCAGCGCCCCTTCCCCGCTCCCGACCGTCAGCAGCTCGAAACTCGGCGCCGAGTTGGGGCTCGAAGCTTTTACCAGTCGACGCGCCGAGTCGGGCGCGAGCGGGAGATGCGGCGGCGCGACGTACTGCGGCAGCCCCGCTGGCACCGGACCGTCGGCCACGTCCGCGAGGCCGAACAAATAGCCGTCGACAATTTCCTGCCGATCGATCGCCAACGCCGCGGCGAGCCGAGCACGCCGGTCATTGAACGGCGGCCGTCGCGTGTTGAAGAGCAGACCGTAGGGGAAGATCAGCGGATACTCGCAAATGCCGAGCGTCGGATGACGGCGCACGAAGGCCACGTGTTGCGGGCTGATTCCCGCGAAGTCAAGCTCACCGGACACGAGGGCCGACAGCTTGACCATCGGCTCGTCTACGACCACGACGATCAGCCGCTCGACGGTGGGCGCGCCGCCCAGCGCCGCGGGAAAATCGGCGTTGCGCGCGAAGACCCAACGTCGATTGGGTTCGTGAGTCACGAAGCGAAAGGGACCGTTGCCGACGGGATGCAGGTTCCAGGACGCCTCGCGCAGACGATCGTGCGGCACGGTGTCCAATAAATGCGCGGGAAGAATCGCCAGGTCGGTGAACACAAACGCGAGATCGCCGGGCGCGTGCGGGTGCGATGCGCCGGTTGCAAAGTGCAGCTCGACCGTGGAATCGTCGGATGCGTCGATGCTCGTGATGGCCTGCAGCTCGTTGAGCCGCGGGTAGCCGGTTGCCGGATCTCGCGCCGCCTGCAGTGTCCACACCACGTCGCGCGCCGTCGTCGGCGTACCGTCGTGCCAACGCACGTCGGTACGAAGCCGGAATGTGAGCCTGAGTCCATCCGGTGACCAACGCCAGCTCCGCGCGAGATAGGCTCGAGGCACGAGCGCCGAATCGTAGCGCGCGAGCGTGGTAAGCAGCACATAGCGCTGCACCTGCCGCGCGAGCGGGTGAACGGTAAGCAGAGGATTGATGCTCTGGAGATCGGCGCCGGACGCGAACAGCACGGTCGCGCGGCGGCGCGCGGCGTCGCCTCCCCCGCACCCGTACGTGAGGAGCAGCGTCACACCGAGAATCCGGGGAATCGTCACGCGCGTCACGCACGGATTCTAGCGGGGCGGGTTGAGCGGCGCGAGATTCTCGGGCGTGCTTTCCAGATTAGGACATCGCCTGCTCGCCGGTATCGCCGTCGTGCTCGGCGTCGTCACGCTCACCTTTCTTCTGTTACATCTCGCACCCGGCGATCCTGTCGACATCATGCTGGGTCCTAGCGCCACCGCGGCGCAGGTGTCGGCGCAGCGGCGCGCGCTAGGGCTCGACCGGCCGGTGCCCGCACAATTCGCGACATGGGTGGGGCGTTTCGTGCGGGGCGACTGGGGCACCAGCATCACCAAAGGCCGTCCCGTGCGCGCGATCCTCGGCGACGCGTGGCCGGCTACCGTACGCCTCGTCGTTCTCTCCTTGATCCTCAGCTACGTGATCGGTCTCGCCGTCGGCGTGGTGCAGGCGGCGCGCGGCGGGACCCGCACCGACACGGCGCTCTCCGTCGTCACCGTCACGCTCTTCGCGATCCCCGGCTACTGGCTCGGTCTGATGCTGATTCTGGTGTTCACGTACTGGACGCAAGTGTTGCCGGCGTTCGGCGCCGCGGGTCTCGACGCCGATTACTTGACCGGTGGACGCTGGCTGCTGGATCGGCTGCGGCACCTCATCCTGCCGCTCACGGCGCTGACGTTGATCGGTATTGGCGGCGCCGCGCGATTCGTGCGCGGTGCGATGCTCGAGACGCTCACCCAGCCGTTCATCACGACCGCGCGCGCGAAAGGGCTGACGACGCGCCGAGTCCTGGGACACCATGCGCTGCGCAATGCGCTCACGCCCGTCGTCATCCTGCTCGGCCTGTCGTTGCCGGCGTTGTTTTCGGGCGCCGTATTCATCGAGGCGGTCTTCGCGTGGCCCGGGGTGGGACGCGTGCTCGTCGAAGCCGTGCAGGCACGCGACTACCCCGTCGTGATGGCGGCGACGGCGATCAGCGCGGCACTCGTGGTCGCCGGCAACATGCTCGCGGACATTCTGGCGGCATGGGTCGATCCGCGCCTCAGAGCGAGCGCATGAGCCGGCTCCTTCGCGACCGGCGCGCCGCATTCGGCGCCTCCGTCCTGCTGATCGTGCTGATCTGCGCCCTCCTGGCGCCGCTCGTGACGAGCGGTGATCCCGCATCGCAGCGCGACATCGTCGCGACGCGGTTCGTGGCACCGCTTTCCTCCGACGTGCACGGCGTGTTTCATCCGCTGGGCACGGATCGCTTCGGCCGTGACGTCTGGACCCGACTCGTGTACGGGGCGCGGATCTCGCTGGGCATCGGAGTGCTCGCCGTACTCGTGTCGCTCGTGATGGGAATCGTGATCGGGGCGCTGGCCGGGTACTGGCGCGGCCCGGTGTCGCTGGCGCTGCTGGGCCTGACCGACTTCGCACTCGCGGTGCCGCGAGTCGTGTTGCTCTTGCTGCTGGCGGCGCTGTGGCAGCCGAGTACAGCGCTGGTGATCGCGGTACTCGGACTGACCGGCTGGATGGGCATCGCGCGGCTCGTGCACGGCGAAGTGCGCTCGCTCGCCGCCCGGGCCTTTGTCGAAGGCGCGGTCGCCCTCGGCGCGCGGCGGCTGCGCGTCCTCGCCCGTCACATTCTGCCGAACGCGCTCACCCCGGTGATCATCGCTGCCGCGCTCGGCGTCGGGAACGCCATCACGCTCGAAGCCGGCCTTTCCTACCTCGGCCTCGGCGTCCAGCCTCCGACGCCGTCGTGGGGCAACATGATTCAGTCGGGACGCGACACACTGGTGAATGCGCCGTGGGTCGCGGCCGCGCCCGGAGTCGCGCTCGTGCTCGTCGTTGTCGCGTGCACCCTGCTGGGAGATGCGCTGCGCGACGTGTTAGACCCGAGAACCCGCCAGTCGTAACAGCGTGGGAGCGTCGATCTCGTGGCCGCCCTCAAACGAGATCAGCTCGTAGCGGATTCCGTGCTCGCGCAAACGGAGCTCGTTGGCGGCAACGACTTTCGGCGTGAAGTACTGATCCCGCGTTCCGTATACCAGCAGCAGCTCGGGCACGCGCAGACGCTGCAAGTCCAAATCGGGCGGGACTTCTCCACCCCACAGGATCAGCCGGTCCACGCGCCCCGCACCGAGCGCCGCCCAACGAGCCACGGTCGCGGTGCCTTGCGAGAAGCCGAGTGCCGTGACCTTCGCCTTCCGGGGCGCGATCGCGGCATAGACCGCGTCGAGATAGCGCAGGTAATCGTCGATCTCGTGCAACCGGTCTTCGCTCGTCATCCAGGTCGCGCCGACGCGCCGCTCTACCGGACTCTCGGTCAGGTAGAAGCGCGACAGCCCTTCGGGCGCCACGACACATCGTCCGTGGGCTTCGATCGGCCGAAAGCGCTCGAGAAACCGCGAGGCGAGCTGCGCATAGCCGTGACAGACCAGCCAGATGTCGTCCGCGTCTTCGGATGGTCCCAGCGTGAAGTAACGCGCCGTTCGCGATGTGGTGAGGAAATGCTCACGCATCAGGTCACCAGAATCGAAACAATCTCGTGCGGTTCGGCGACGAAGCGCACGACATTGCCGCGTTGCTCGAGCACCAGGGCGACGGCTTCGCGCTCATCGGCGCGAACGCGGTGAGCGGTCTTCACGCCCTGCCCGAAACGCCATGCCCCCGCCGTCTTGCGGTCCGTCGTGTTGTAGCAGCGCAGCACTATCGGCGACCCCGCATGCGCGGGCTTTAGTGACGAGAACACGAGGCCCGCGCCCTCCAGCCGGATATCGTGCCGCGCCTCTATCAGTGCCGCCGCATCGCGCAGCCAGAGTGGCTGCAACGGAAGAAACGCATCCTCCCACAACCCGGGCAAGACATCACCGCGTTCGAGGTCAGCCGAGGTCACGGGGGCGAGCGCGAGATCGATTCGGGTGAGGCCCAGGCATTGAGCGCCGGGAATCGCAGTCGGCCAACCGGCGTGGCCTGGACGCGTCGGCAAGTCGCTGCGCGAGAGCTCGCCGATCGCACGCAATAGGGTGAGCAGCAAGTCGCCACCTGACGTCCACTCATACTCAAAGAACGCCGGCGCGAACAGCGCCAGACCTCGACCGCCGCGCGCCGCCGCCACGAAGCGCTGCGCCGGGGCCGTTGGCACCGGCGTTTCACGCGGGTAGGCCGCCCGATCGCACTTCACCGCGGGGCGCTCGACGGCACCGAATGCCGTCCCGGCGACGGCCGGCACACCGGCGAGACCCGTCGAGCAGCGCGCGCGCAGGCGGTGATAGCGATTGCGATTGTCGATCTCGAACGTCACACGGACGATCGGACTGTCGGCAAACAGCTGGACGACCAGGCGCGCATCGATTCCTCGAACCAACTCCCAGCGCGCCTCGAGCGCCGCCACGAGGGGACCGGCCGCGAGCCGGCGCACGGCGACCCGTCCCTTGTTGCCCGTCAGGCGATTGCGAGCCGCTGGGCAGTAGGTGTACGCGTCTCCGGCATCGCCGGCATCTTCGAGGACCAAGAGCGCACCGTAGCGCTCGTTGTGACGCCGGTCCAGTAACGTCAGTGCGCCACTCGACTCGAGCGTCACCTCGACGAATCGATTGACGAGCGTGCGACCGCGCACGCGGGCGTCCTCTGCGCGCGAGGACGGCACAGGACTCGCGAGAGTCAACGCGCCGAGGCCGAGGCCCGGCAACACCGGTGCGCGGAACGCAATGCGGACCTGATCGACTTCGTCCTGGTCGGGATAATGTCGCATCGCGTCGCGCCGCTCTTGCTGCGCGCGCACCGCGAGGACTTGCACGGGAATGGCCCTGCCGTCCGGGCCTGCGAGTGAGAAGGGACGATATCCGGGACCCTGCCGCGGCATGCGTCCGGGCGCCGGCGGGCCCACGAGTACGTCGCTGCGAAAGAAAGTGACGTCGGCGACCGCGACGCCGCCGCGCGGCCGCGCGGCGGGATTCCACAGAACGAGCGTGGGCTCTGACCCCTCGCGTCGCTCGCGCGCGACGTCGGGATCGTAACCGACGAGGTCCTGCAG
>Ga0134079_10000244_pt1 | contig 13992 bp, 16 predicted proteins | sample 15_taG_2_FD_119770 | JGI IMG/M metagenome (GOLD analysis project Ga0134079, IMG submission 119770) | Grasslands soil microbial communities from the Angelo Coastal Reserve, California, USA - 15_D_Rain_40cm_2_09182015 | ecosystem: Environmental > Terrestrial > Soil > Grasslands ...
AGTGCGACCACGAGGGCGAGTCCTACAAAGAAGAAGAACAGATACTCGCGCGTCTCGTGGCTGCGCCGCGCGATGAAGCTCATATCGTGGACCAGCACGAGGTGGCCGCTCGGCGCCGTCAGTGCCGGGGTGTGGAGACCTCCCGCCCCATCCGGGCTTGTCGGCGGAGTCGCGGCGATGGGCCGGACCGACACGTAGACAGCACCCGTGGCGGTCTGCAGGAGCCCGGAGCGCTCGGCGAAAAGATCCTCCACCTCGGCGCACCGCACCTCTTTGGGAAGCGTCGGCGTCGCGATTGGGTTGTTCTGATCCGCCGGGCAGAACGCAACCGCCAACAAGCGCTCGTCCTGCGTAATCCGCGTGAAGAACTGGACGATCCGGCGCTGGTTGCCCGCGGCAATGAGGTTTTGGAGCGGCTCCTCGATCGTACTGGCGACGAGGTTGGCGCGGACGTCGAGATCCCGGCTGAACCAGCGGAGCATGAGCTTGTCCACCAGCGGCAGCGCCGCATAGGCGCACACGCCCAACGCAAGGAGCAGGGGCACGACGAATCGCAGGGATAGACGCATGGGTTTCTGTACATACCCATGTGCTGCAACGAGTTCCGGCCTCGCTGGCGCGAAACGACCGCACTTCGAATATTGGGCGGCGCCCTTCTTACTCCCTGGGGGAACCAATGCGCTCAGTATCTCGCAGTCTCGCGATAGTCTCGGCGCTGCTCATCGCCGGTGCCTCGGCTGCATCGGCGCAGCGTCCGCAGACTCGCAAAGGGTTCTGGATCGGTTTCGGGTTTGGGTACGGGAGCTACACGTGCACCGACTGCGGCAGCCTCGGCAGTGTCAGCGGATACCTGAAGATGGGCGGCACGGTGAGTCCCCACCTGCTCCTGGGTGGCGAGACGAACGGCTGGACGAAGAGTGAGGGCGGCGAGACGCTCACGGCGGGGAACGCATCGTTCGCTGGCTACTATTATCCGCAACCGGCCGGCGGCCTTTTCCTCCGCGGAGGCGTGGGATTCTCGACCATTTCAGGGAGTAGCGGCGGGGCGACCGCGAGTCAAACCGGCGCTGGAGCCACGGCCGGTTTGGGCTACGATCTCCGGGTTGGAGCGAGCACGTCGGTCACCCCGGTATTCAACTTTGTTTGGGGTCATCCCGACACCGGCTTCAGCCAGAGCATCCTGCAGTTTGCCGTCGGCGTGACGTTCCATTGATCGCGTTGTAGTTGCGGCTGGCGAATTTGTAGGCGACCGTTTCGGCCGGTAAACATCGAGCTGAAACGGTCGCTGCGTATATCTTTCCAGCCATGTCGCGCATCCGTCTCGCACTGTCGCAATTCCGGCCCACCAAGGGCGAGTACGCCGAGAACGTTTCCCGGATCGGCGCGGTCCTCACGCAGGCGGTCAAGCTCGAGCCCAAACCCGATCTCGTCGTTTTCCCTGAAACGGCCACGTCAGGCTACTTCGTCGAGGGTGGCGTCCAAGAGCTGGCGGTCACGGCGGGCACCTTGGCGCGCGATCTCGCCGCCGCCTACGATGGACCATCGGTCGATGTCGCGGTCGGCTTCTACGAACGGTTCCAGAATCACATCTACAATTCCGCGTTGTACGTGACTTTGAATAAGCAGAAACCAGACGTCCGTCACGTGCATCGCAAAGTCTTTCTGCCCACCTACGGCGTATTCGACGAGGAGCGCTTTGTCGACCGCGGTCAGGACGGTGTTCGCGCATTCGAGACCGGATGGGGTGGCAAAGCTGCGATCCTGATTTGCGAAGATGCCTGGCACTCACTGGCCGCCACCGTCGCGGCGCTCGAAGGCGCGCAGCTCGTGATCGTCCCGAGCGCGTCGCCGGCCCGGGGGCTCGGACAAGCAGACGATGCCTGCGAGGATCAGGCCCTGCCGGCGTCCGTGCTGCGCTGGGAGCGCATCGTGCGCGGCATCGCCGAAGAGCATGGTGTCTTCGTTGCGCTCGCCAATCTGGTCGGCTTCGAGGGCGGCAAGGGATTCCCCGGCGCATCGGCGGTGATCGATCCGACCGGCCGCGTGATCGCGCGCGGGCCATTGTTCGAGGAAGCGCTGCTGACGGCCGATGTCGATCTCGACTCGCTGACGACCGCGCGGTCTGATTCTCCGCTGCTCGCGGATCTCCAAAGTGCGCTGCCTGTGCTCATCAAAGGCTTAAAAGCGGGAGAAGGGAGAGGGGAGAAGTACACGCCGGTGAAGTTCGACCCCGCGACAAATGGTACATCCCCCCTGTCCCATCTTCCTCCGGAACGGAGTCGTGTGATCGGGACGGGGCCCGCCCATCCCGATCCCCTCGCCCTTGACGCCGAACTGACTCGTAAATGGCTGGTGAGTTTCTTGAAGGATGAGGTCCTTCGCCGGCGCGGCTTCAAAAAAGGGGTCGTGGGACTGTCGGGCGGCGTGGACTCGGCGTTGACCGCATTTCTGGCCGCCGAGGCGCTCGGCAGGGAGAACGTCATCGGCGTACGGATGCCGTACCGCACCTCGAGTCCCGACAGTCTGGACCATGCCCAGCTCGTCGCCGACAGGCTCGGCATCCCGTCAGTGACGATCGACATCTCGGAAGCGGTGGATGGCCTGCTCAAACAGGTGGGCGATCACGATCCGCACCGGCTCGGCAACGTCATGGCGCGGGAACGGATGATCGTGCTGTTCGACCTGTCGGCCAAGCACAAGGCACTCCCGCTGGGCACCAGCAACAAGTCGGAGCGGCTGCTCGGCTACTTCACCTGGCACGGCGATGACGCCCCGCCGGTGAACCCGCTGGGTGATCTCTTCAAGACGCAGGTGTGGGCTCTCGCGCGCCACGTCGGGGTACCGGACGAAATCGTCGGCAAGCCCGCGACCGCCGATCTGATCAAGGGACAAACAGATGAAGGAGATCTCGGCGTGTCGTACTTGCACGCCGACCGCATTCTTTATCATCTCATCCGGGGCGAAGAGCCGAGCAGCTTTTCAAAGGAAGAAGTGGAAATCGTGCGCAAGCGGTTGGACTCGACGCACTGGAAGCGCCGGCTGCCCACGGTGGCGGTCCTCTCCCAGACCGCGATCGGCGAATTCTATTTGAGACCGGTGGACTACTGATGCCAGGCAAGGGCCGTCACCCAAAAGAGTCGGAAACGGTGCTCACCGAGCTCATGATGCCGCACCACGCCAACATCATGGGCAATGTCTTCGGCGGGCATATTCTCGCGCTGGTGGACCGCGTGGCCGCGGTGGCCGCCATTCGCCATGCGCATCGCGAATGCGTCACGGTTTCGGTCGACAAGGTCGATTTCCGCGAGCCCATCCACGTCGGCGACCTCGTCACGGCGATGGCGCGCGTGAACTTCGCCGGCCGGACGTCGATGGAAGTCGGCGTGAAGGTGCTCGCCGAGGAGGTGCTGACGGGCGAGACCCGCCACACGAATTCCTGCTATGTCACGTACGTGGCACTCGATGAGAATGGCCGGCCGACGGAAGTGGAGCAGATCGTTCCCGAGACTGCCGACGAGAAACGCCGCTACGACCGGGCCGCCAAGCGCCGCGCGAATCGGGTGATGGAGCGGCGCTACGATCAGGGCCGGGGTGAATAAAGTCGTACTGGTATTATCGGGCGGCGGCGCGAAGGCGCTGGGCCATGTCGGAGCCTTTCGCGCGCTGGAGCAGGCGAACATCGTCCCCGGCCACATCTATGCCACTTCCATGGGCGCCGTCATGGGCGCCGCGCTCGCGGCCGGCATGCCGTTCGATCAGGTGCGGCGCCGGGCGATGGGCATCCGGCGCAAGGATGTCGCCCCGTTCGATCCCCTGATCCTCGTGAAGGGGTTGTTCGCCCGCAGCCTGTTTCCCGCGTCGGCGCTCCGTAAGACCATCGCGCGCGTGGTTCCGAAGACGCGATTCGAATACCTGCGTATCCCCCTGACCGTCACGGCCGTCGATCTCGACAGCGGTGAGCTGCTGCTGCTTGGGGGCCGGGAGCGCCGCGGCAGCGACATGGACCGGCGCGGGCGCGACATCGAGCTCGAGGACGCTCTGTACGCGACCTGCGCCCTGCCGCTCTACTTTCCACCGCTCGAGGCCGACGGCCGCCGCCTCGCCGACGGCGGCTTACGCGCGGTCTTGCCGCTCGCGGAGGCGCTGAAGCTCGAGCCGGACGCGGATCTCTTCGTTGCGGTGAACGTGGGTCCGGGGTTCGATGAGCTGGCCTCTTCCAGGAGCGGCGATCAGCCCCCACCTGATGCGCCGGTTCCCCCACCGGCACGGATCCCGCGTGTTGTGCGCACGCACGGCGAAGCGATGCGGGCGATGATGGCGGATCAGACGGAGCGCGTGCTCGCCGCCTGGCCGAAGGATGGGCCGCGGCTGATCTATGTCCGAGCGGTTGTGGACCGCGAGGCGACGTTTGCCGTCGATCGCGTTCAGGAGTACGTGGAAATGGGTTACCAGGCCACACGAAAAGCTTTAGGATAGGCAACGGCTAGACGCACCGCGGGGAATCGTTTACCGTCAACCGGACAACGTGATGCGCGCATCTGAGGTCATGGTTACCGATGTCATCGTTGCCGCCGCCGGTGCTACATCCGCCGAAGTCGCGGCGCTGATGCGCGTGAAAAACATCTCGGTCGTTCCCGTCGTGGATAATCCCAAAGACCGGCACTATCTGGGCACGATTTCTGATCGTGATATCGTGGCGCATTGCGTCGGTGCCGGACACGACCCGACGGATTGCTCCGCCGCTGACCATGCGCGCACGGACACACCGGTGGTGAAGCCGGACACCGAGCTGAAGGGATTCAAGGTTGCCAAGCAGCCCGATCCGACGGATCATCATGTCAGATCCACCATCATCGTCCTCGACGGCGACAAGAAAGTGGTCGGTTTCATCCCACACCCCGAAGAGATTCCAGGGATTCAGTTTGGCTCATAAGTTTTTCACCCTCGCCGAAGCCAACCGCACACTTCCACTGGTCAAGCGGATCGTGCAGGACCTCATGGCCGTCTATCCGCAGTGGAAGGATCTCGTCGCGCAGTACGAGCTGATCGCGGCGAAGGCGCGGCCCGAATCGGGCGAGTCCCGGGAGCAGCTCGCGCTCAAGGCGCACATCGACGGCGTCGCCTCGAAGATCAACGGGTTCCTCGGCGAGCTCGAGCTGATCGGCTGCGAGTTCAAGGGGTTCGACGAAGGACTCGTCGATTTTCACGGCCGCCTGGACGCGCGCGAAATCCTGTGGTGCTGGAAGTTCGGCGAGGAGCGGATCACGCACTGGCACGAGCTCGAAGCGGGATTCGCGGGCCGGCAGCCGCTGCCTGAAGTGCTCAGCCGGACGTGACCGGTTTCTGGCTGTTCCTGCACGTCATGGGGTTCGTCGCCTGGATCGGCGGTGGCCTGGCCGTCATGCTCAGCGGCGTCACTGCCAAGAACTTCCCGCCCGACCAGCGGCTCGCGGTCTACCGTATCATGAGCGTGGTGTCGCGCAATCTCATCGGCCCGGGCGCCGTGCTCGTAGTCGTCAGCGGTATCGTCCTCTCCGTGCCCTATTTCAAGAGCGCCACCGTTCCAACCTGGCTCATGGCGATGCAGACGCTCGGCTTCCTCGGCGCGATCGTCGCGGTGTCGATCGTCATGCCCACGGCCGCCCGGCTGGGTCGGCTGGATCTCGATCCTCGAGGCGAGCTGCCCGAAAGCTTTGCCGGTCTGCGCCGCCGGCAGGCGGTCTTCGCCACGCTTGCCGGCGCACTTGCGCTGCTCGCGCTGCTTTCGGGAACTCTGTTTAAGTAGGGGCGGTAAGACACCCCTATCGTTTCGGGCTGTGACCATCCACGTTATCCCAAGGTCGTTCTGCAGTGCGTGGCCTGGTTCTCTTTGATTTCGGAGGCACCCTCGACGCGGATGGCTCCCGCTGGAGCGTGCGCTTTCATGCCGCCTACCAGGCCGCGGGTGGAAAACAGGCATTCGCGGCATTTGACCGCGCGTTTCGCGAGTCGGACCGCGCGCTCGAGCGGCTCTCGGGCATTGAGAGGCTGGGCTTCCGGGCGATGGTCGACGCGCAAACCGCCTTGCTGCTACCGCGGCTCACCGATGGCGCCGGCCTCCCCGCCCGCACCATCGCCGATCACTTCCATACCGCGACCTGCGCGGTGGTGCGGCGCAACGAAGTCCTGCTGCAGCAACTCCATCAATCCTACCATCTCGGCGTCGTGTCCAACTTCACCGGCAATCTCGAGCTGTGCCTGGAGGAGCTGGGCGTGATGCGCTACTTCGCGGTTGTGGCGGATTCGGGGCGCGTCGGCATCACGAAGCCCGATCCGCGGCTGTTTCAACACGCCCTGGGTTGGCCGGGGCTCGTGTCGACACCGGCCTGGATGGTGGGCGACAACTACGATTCCGACATCCGGCCCGCGGCAGCGCTCGGACTGTCCACCGTCTGGCTCGCCCCTGCGTCCGAGAAACCGCGCGACAAGAACCTGCCGACCGCCCGCATCAGCACGCTGTCTGACCTCGCACGAGTCCTGGATTCGTGATGCACGGGCTCATCCTCGCCGGTGGACGCGGTTCTCGCCTCGCCGCCGACGGCGTCGAAACGCCGAAAGCGCTCGCGCTCGTCGCGGGACGCCCGCAGCTCCTCAACCTGGTCGAGACGTTTACGGAGCTTGGCTGCGAGTCGATCACCTGCATGGTGCGCGAGGGGATTCGAGTCGCGGTGCCGCCACCGGCGCGGCTCTGGTCATGCCGCACGCCGTCGTCGCTGCACACGCTCGTTGCCGGCCTGGCAGCCATGCCCCCGGGTCCCGTGTTGTGCGCCATGGTCGATACGGTGATGCCGCCGGCCGATTGGCGCCGCTTGTATCTGGGAATCACGGCGCGCCTCGACGCGGGTGCGGCAGCCGCCCTGGCGGTGACGCCGTTTGTGGATGACGAGCTCCCACTGTATGTCACTCGCGACGCTCAGGGGTTCGCCACGGCGATTCTCGATACACCTCCGCCGGCCGGGACGTCCGTGCTCGTCACGGGCGGAGTCTACGGGTTCAACCCCGTGGCACGACGGCTCGCTTCAGTCGCCGTCGCCTCGTTGCATCGGATGCGGGCGTTCCTGCGCCTGCTGCTCGAGGTCAAGGCCCCGGTCGCAACAGTTGAGGTGCCGCGCATCATCGACGTCGACCACAAGCGCGACCTGGAAGCGGCCGATCGCTGGCTCGCCGCGGGAGCCGGGAGCCGTGAGCCGGGAGCCGGGGCTCCGCAATGAAGCGGTTGGTCGCGCTGTACCGGAGCCCTTCGTACTCGCCGGCTCAGCATCGCAGCAACGACACGGCGATCCTCGACGCCACAGTTGATGGCCTGGCGCAGCGCGGCTGGCATGTCACGCGCGCCGGCGAGGCAGACGTGGCGGCCGGGCGACTGCCCGCCGCCGAGCTGTACGTGAACATGTGCCAGGGTCCCGCAGCCTCCGAGCGCCTGCGTGATCTCGTGCCGCGCGACGCGCTGGCGGTGAATCCGCCGGAGAGCGTGCTCAACTGCCATCGCCACCGCCTGGTTGCGCGCATGGAGTCGGCGGGATTGCCGTTCCCGCGCACACTCATCGTCCCGACTGCCGAGCCGCAAACCCTGTTGCCGCTGGTCCACCAATTGAACGGTGATGGGCGGCCCGTCTGGGTAAAACGAGGCGACGTGCATGCCGAGACGAGCGCCGACGTGGTCGCCGCGAAAGAAGCGGGCGTGGTGGACGCGATCGCCGGGTTCGGGCGTCGCGGCGTCGCGCGCGTGGCGCTGCAGGCGCACGTCCCCGGCCCCATCGTGAAGTTCTACGCGGTCTCCGGCGGCGCCGGCTCCTTCTTCTCCTGGTATTCGGCGGACGGCGCGAGCATCTCGATCTCCGAGCCGCGGCTGCGCGCGCTGGCGTTCGCCGCCGCGCGGGCCGTGGGGCTCGAGATCTTCGGCGGCGACGTCGCATTCCCGGCGCCTGACGCTCCGGTTCTGATCGACCTCAACGACTGGCCGTCGTTTGCTCCTGTGCGCGTTGCCGCAGCTGCGGCGATCGCCGCATACATCGACGACAAGGCCACGAACGGACATTCCGCATGATCGACGTCGCCACCCAATCGCAATCGCAGCGCGTGTTCGACCTGGAGGCGCAGTACCTCGCGCCCGGGACGCAGAGCGTCGCGCTCTTCAGCAAGCTCTGCATGGACCGCGGCGAAGGCGCGGTGCTGTGGGACCTGGACGGCAATCGCTACGTGGATCTGCTGGCCGGCGTGGGTGTCGCGAGCCTCGGATACGCACACCCGCGCTATGTCGCGGAGATGACGCGCCAGCTCGAGCGCGTGCACGTGGGGAGCTTCACGTCGGAACATCGCGCGGCGCTGGTCAAGCTGATCGCCGGCCTCGCCCCCGGTGACCTGAACCGCACGCAGCTCTACTCGAGCGGCGCCGAAGCCGTAGAAGCCGCGGTGCGGCTCGCGAAGGCGGCCACCGGCCGCACGGAGATGGTGGGATTCTGGGGAGGCTTTCACGGCAAGACGGGCGGCGTGCTGCCGCTCCTCTCGGGCAGTTTCAAGCACGGGCTCGGGCCCCTGACACCGGGCACCTATTCGAGCCCATATGCGTCATGTGCGCGGTGTGCGTTCGGCAAGACGTTCTCGTCCTGCCATTGGCATTGTCTCGATTTCTTGCGCGCCAAGATCGCCGCGGAAACGACGAACGATATCGCGGCGATCATCGTCGAGCCGATTCAGGGGACCGCGGGGAATGTGGTGCCGCCGCCGGGGTATCTGCGCGAGCTGCGCGCGCTCGCCACGGAGCTGGGCGCGCTGCTCATCTGCGACGAGATGATCACGGGATTCGGCCGGACGGGAAAGATGTTCGCCGTCGAGCACGACAATGTTGTGCCCGACGTGCTGCTCGTGGGTAAGGGATTCGGCGGGGGCTTTCCCGTCAGCGGAATCATCGCCCGCGAGCCCATCGCATTTTCGAAGCCCTGGGCCAACCCGAGCGGCAGCTCGTCGAGCTACGGCGGAAATCCGCTCGCGGCGGCTGCAGCGCACATCACCATTCGAACCATCGTCGAGGACGGGCTCGTCGAGCACAGCCGCCGACTGGGCGCTGCCATGCTCGCGGAGATGGAGAAGTGGGAAGACGAGATTCCGATCGTCAGTGACGTCCGGGGCCGCGGGCTCATGCTCGGCATGGATCTCGTCGTGCCCGGGACGCGCACGCTGCTCGACAAGAAGACGATGCGCTGGATTTTCGACACTCTGCTCGCGCGTGGCGTGATCGCGATGATCTACAATCCGGAAGTCCGCATCAATCCGCCGCTCGTCATCACGACCGAGCAGGCGATGGAAGCGCTTGCCACCATGAAAGCAGTGCTCGAGGAGGCCAGCGCGCGTGTACGCGAGTAAAGGCCCGGTCGTGGAAGAATGGGCCGATCGGCTGTTCTTCCGCCCGGTCGGCTGGCGCATTGCGACCGCGCTCGCCCCGACCCGCGTCTCGGCCGACGACGTGACCTTCGGCAGCCTCATCCTCGGCGTGGTCGCCGGCCACCTGTTTTGGTACACGAACGGCTGGGTCAACCTGGCCGGCGTCGCGCTGTTCATCTGGTCGGATATTCTGGACAGCGCCGACGGGCAGTTGGCGCGGCTACGGGGGACGTCGACCCGGCTCGGGCGTATCCTGGACGGACTCGCCGACAGTGCTCGCTTTCTCAGTCTCTATCTGCATCTGGCTGCCCGCCTATTCGTGACGGGCTGGGGATGGACCGGAGTCGCGCTGGCGTTGGGAGCCTTGTTCTCGCACGCCTATCAGGCCGCGGCAGCCGACTTCATTCGTCAGGCGTATCTGTACTTCGCCGTGGGCAAGGGGAGCGAGCTGGAGGTGGAGCGCGAAGGTGCGGGCGCTCCTCGATCGGGCTGGAAACGAATCGCCGGGTGGCTCTACGGCGATTACCTGCGCCGGCAGGGCTGGCTCTTTCCGCGCACGACCGAGTTGGCTCGTACGTTCGCGGGCCGCACTGTCCCCGAGGACCTGGCGCGCACCTGGGCCGAGCGGCAGCGGTGGGTCGTCGCCGGGTGTGCCTGGATCGCACAGAACATCCGGTTCTTGTTGCTGGCCGTAACGGTCGTACCTGGCTGGCCGGCTGCGTATTGCTGGATCGTCGTGGGCCCGCTGAACGCCGTGCTCGTCTTCCTTATTGTCGCGCACGAGCGCGAGCCAAGGCTATGTATCGCGGCGTACTGATGGGCCTCGGTGGGATCGCGCGATCCGCGCACCTGCCCGCCTTCCTGCACGACCCCTCCGTCTCGTCACGGTTGCGGATCGTCGGAATCGTTGACGCTGCCATTACCACACCGGGCTCCTTCCACGGGATTCCGCTCTTGAACAGTCCCGAGGCGCTTGCGGACCTCGGCCGGATCGACTTCGTCGACATTTGCACGCCCACATCGTCGCATCTCGCGATGTCGCTCTGGGGTTTGTCGCAGGGCTATCACGTCCTCTGCGAGAAGCCGGTGGCCGTGGATCGCACGGAGGCGTCTCGTCTGGCGCTCGCGGCGCATGCGGCAAGTCGAGTGGTGATGCCTTGCCATCAATACCGGTTCAATCCGGTGTGGCGGCGCGTGAAGCGGTGGCTCGATGACGGTGCGATCGGCCGCTGGCATCTCGCCGAGTTCCGCGTCTATCGGCTCGCGGCGGATCCGGGCGTGGGGCACAGTCCGGTACCGTGGCGCGGGCGGCGCGAGGATGGCCGTGGCGGCGTACTGCTCGATCATGGCACGCACCTGATCTATGAGCTGCTCGATGTCGCCGGACCGCCGACGGCGGTGCGTGGCTGGACCGGCCGTCTCCGCCATGCGAGCTATGACGTCGAAGACACGGCGCAGCTGGTATTCGAGTATCCGGACCGCATGGCCACGATGTTTCTCACCTGGGCAGCGCGCCGGCGCGAGACGGAGATCCGCTTCATCGGGGAGCGCGGGAGCATCACCTGGAGCGGCGGGATGTTGACGCTCGAGCGCGATGGAGAAGTCGAGTCGTTCGATCATACCGTCGATCTCGACAAGTCCTCCTACTCGCGCTGGTTCGCCGGCCTGTTCTGCGACTTCGCCGACACGCTCGATTCGGGCGACAGCGCGCGGCCGATCGCGGACATCGCGCAGGTTGCCGCGGTGCTCGAAGCGTCCTACGCCGCGGTCATATGAGCCGCACCGTTCGGCTCGCGCTCTTTCTGGCCGGCGCCGCGGTCTTCGGCTACCTCGTCGCGCGAATCGGCATCGGCAGGCTCGCGGCCGACGCCGCCGCTACCGGCTTCATGTTCGTGCCCATCGTGCTGCTCTACGCGGTGGTGTATGCCTGCAGCGCGTTCGCGTGGCGGTTGACCATGGGTGATTCCAGCCGGCCGTCGTACTGGCGGACCTACACCATCAGCGTCGCAGGCGGCGCGCTGAATTTTCTGACTCCGCTCATCAATGCCGGCGGTGAGCCCTATCGGATCGCCGCCTTGACGCCCTCGCTGGGTGGGCGGCGCGCCGCGGGGTCGGTGATTCTGCATCGCATGCTGCATTCGTTCGCCTATGTGCTGGTCTGGTTCACGGCGATCGTGCTCGCGTTCGCGCTGCTCCCGCGCGACACCTCCACCGTCGTACTGGTCGTACTCGGGTGCGCCGGGGTGGTGCTGCTCGGTATCATCGCGCTGTTCATGTCGGCGCACCGCAGCGGGTTGCTGGAGCGCCTGCTCGACTGGTTGAACCGGCTGCCGCTCGCCCGCCGACTCGGCGCCATCCTGGAGCCGAAGCGCTCGATGCTCGCCGAGCTCGACCAACAGATCACCGAGTTCTATCATCGCAGTCCGGCACGGTTCGTCCGGGCGATTCTGCTCGAGTACCTGGGCCGCTGTGTGTTCATGCTCGAGATCGTGCTGATCGTCGCGAGTCTGGGATACCGGATCAGTTATCCGCTGGCGTTCACGATCGGCGGGCTCGAGGCCATCGTGGGCAACGTCCTGTTTCTGGTGCCCTTCGAGCTCGGTGCGCGCGAGGGCGCCTACTTCCTGTTGTTCAAACTGTTCGATCTCGATCCGCAGCTCGGGATGTACACCTCGATTGTGGGTCGCGTGCGCGACTTTGCCTGGATCGCCGCGGGCCTCTTACTCATCTGGACGACCACTGTTGCGCCGGCTGCGTCTGCGGCGTCCAAACTATGACCATCGTCACCCACGTGCTCGCGACGACGCTCGGCGTTCGAGCTCTCAAACTCACCGGCGGTGATGCGGTGCTCGCCTATGTTTTCGGCGTCGGCGTAGACATCGATCACGCCATCAAAGCGCCGTTCTACCTGCGAACCGTCGGGCGCCGGCGTGAGCTCGGCTACTACTGGCGGACCTCGCTGCAGGAACCGGTAGCCCTGCTGTGGATCATTCCGTTGTGCTTCTTCCTGGGCACGTGGATCCCGGCGCTCTTCTTTGTGATTCATCTCGCGATGGACTACAGCGTCGGCTACGAGAAGATGCCGTGGTATCCGTACACGCCGGCCGTGACGCAGGGGTTCTTTGTCGGGGTCTCTGATAAAACCAAAGAAATCGCCCTCATCGTGGTTCTCCTGTGTTTGAATCTGCTCCTGTTCTTGGCACCGCTTTAGACCGCGGCACTCGCCCGGTCCTGCGATTCCTCCACGTGCGGCTCGGGCTCCAGCCGAACGAGGTGACGTGGTCGTCGTTCTGGGCGAGCCTCGCCGCCGCGATCGCCTTCGCGACCGGTCACGTGACCGCTGGCTTCGTATTCATGGGGATCGGCCAGGTGCTGGACGGACTCGATGGCGGCATGGCGCGCGAATTCGGGCTCGTCTCGGAAGCCGGGCACCGGCTCGATCAGCGGCTCGATCGCGCGTCGGAGATCGCGATCTTTCTCGGCTGCGCGGTCGGCGGGCTCGTCTCATTCAAGCTCGCGCTGCTCGCATCGGTCGCAGTCCTGCTGCTCACGACGGTGGTCGACCGCTCGCGGCTCGATCCCGGCATGAAACGATTCGCGTTGTACTTCGGAATCTGGGTGCCGTACCCATTGATCTTCGCGATTGTGTTTGTCGTAAACCTGACGGCGTACGTCGTTGGTCTTCTGATCATCGATTGCCAATTCCAGCGCAGCATGGACGCCCTCGGCGGCGATCTCAATACCGTCGCCTCCCGCGCCGCCAGACTCGAGACTCCGTAGTGCAGGCCTTTCAACACCCGTATGTCGTCGTCGCACCGGCGGAAACTCTGCACGTCGAGGCCTGGGCCGGCGACGGCAAGCCCATCGTCCTGTTCCCGGGACTCTTCGGCGCGGCATTCACGTTTCGGAAGGTCGTCCCCCTGCTCGCGGCTCAAGGATTCCGTCCGATCGTCATCGAGCCGCTCGGCACAGGATTCTCGAGCCGGCCACCGAAAGCCGATTACTCGCTGGCCGCGCAATCCCGCCGCCTGGCCGCGGCGATCGATTCACTGGGTGCGGGACCCGTCCTGGTGCTCGCGCACTCGCTCGGGGCGGCGATGGCATTTCGACTGGCCGTCGATCGACCAGATCTCGTGCGCGGCATCGTGTCGCTCGAAGGCGGGCCGACTGAAGAAGCCACCACACCGGTGTTCCGCAGCGCAATGCGCTACGTGCCGTGGGTCAAGCTGTTCGGCGGCATCAATCTGGTGCGCAACAAGATTCGCGGCATGCTGCTCGATTCCTCGGGCGATCGGTCGTGGGTCACGGATGGCGTGGTAATCGGATACACGGTCGGCGAAGCCCGCGACTTCGACGCCACGCTCAAGACGTTCCTGGCGATGTCGCACGCGAAAGAGCCCGCCAAGATCGGGCCGCAACTCGGCGACATCGCATGTCCGGTCACGCTGGTCGTGGGCACCGCGCATCATGATGGGGACGTGCCGCCGCAGGAAGTCGCGCTCATGCAGCGCGCCATCGCCGCGTTCGCGGTGGATAGCGAGGCAGGAGCGGGGCACTACCTCCAGGAGGAGC
>Ga0134079_10000245_pt1 | contig 13977 bp, 10 predicted proteins | sample 15_taG_2_FD_119770 | JGI IMG/M metagenome (GOLD analysis project Ga0134079, IMG submission 119770) | Grasslands soil microbial communities from the Angelo Coastal Reserve, California, USA - 15_D_Rain_40cm_2_09182015 | ecosystem: Environmental > Terrestrial > Soil > Grasslands ...
CCGATCTGGTTCGCTACGCGCTCGATACGGGGATCTTGGATCGGGAGGCAGACGCCCCGTAGTCGGACTGCGTTCTCGGTTGTCCCGCTTGTCGTGTCAGGGGTTTTCCTGACAGCGGTTTAGCACAGAATCCGCATTGTTGCTTGTGACGTCCTCCACACAACAACGCGTACGATCCGGCAGCAGCCGCGGCGTTTCGCTGGAGATCAAGCTGCCGCTCCTCATCAGTGCCCTTCTGGTGCTGGTGATCGGCGGGTTCTCGTGGTCGGCCTACCGGGCAGTGCGGAACACCGCTATCGCGACGGCGACCGAACGCTTGGCGCAGGTCTCGACCCAGCTTCAAGCCTTGCTCGGAGCGGGCAGACGGCAGCGCATCGAGGACGTTCGAGCGCTCGCGACGCACCCGACGCTCGCTACACTCCAACAGCTCGCGTCGCGCGATTCTCTGAACGCGGCGGTACAGGTGTGGACTGCCGACGGCGGTCTCGCGCTGTCCGTCGGTCGTCCCTTGCCTCCGCTGGACGGCGGCGCCGCGCGCGCGCTCAGACAGCTCGTCGCGAATGTCCCCATCGCGATCGGTCCGCTGCGCCGCGTCGGCGACGCGTTCTTCTTCCCTGTTATCGCGGCGGTGGGCGACACCACGCCACGCGCGGCCTACGTGGTCAACTGGCGCTCGGTCGGCACCACACCGGGGGCCGCCGCACAGGTACGGGCGCTCATCGGTTCCGACGTCACGTTTTTCGTGGGAAACGCGCAGGACAACGTGTGGACCGATCTGTCGGGGCCGGTGGAGGGGCCGCCCCTCAAGGTGACCAACCCGCCTGCCGTCGTTGAATACGAGCGACCAACGCTGGGGGCCTACCTTGCCAGCGTTACGACCATTCCCGGCACGCCCTGGCTCCTGGCCGTGGAGTTTCCCCGTGATCCGATTCTCGCCCCGGCCCGGACCTTTCTCGAACGCATCACGATCATCGGGCTGGTACTCATCCTCAGCGGCGGGGCGGGCGCGTGGGTGATCAGCCGGCGTTTCACCAAACCGCTGGGTGCGCGTGGAGAGGAGCGGTTTCGCCTGGCCCTCGAATCAGCACCGAGCGGGTTCGTCATGGTGGACCGGACGGGGACCATCGTTCTCGTCAACAAGGAGACCGAGCGGCTCTTCGGGTATGCCCGTGACCAGCTCCTGGGCCGTTCGATCGACCTACTCGTGCCGGAACGTTTGCGGGGCGGACACCCGGGATACCGCACCGAGTTTTTCGCGCACCCGCAAGCGCGCGCGATGGGCGGGGACCGGGAGTTGCACGGTGTTCGCAACGACGGCTCGGAGATTCCGGTCGAAATTGGGCTCAACCCCATCGAGACGGACGAAGGCGCGTTTGTCCTGGCCTCGGTCGTCGACATCAGCGCTCGCAAGCGGGCCGAGGAGCGGTTCCGCGTTGCGGTCGAATCGGCGCCCAATGGCATGGTGATGATCGACCGGAGCGGGAGAATCATCCTCGTCAATTGGGAGATCGAGCGCCTGTTCGGGTACGCGCGCGAGGAGCTCCTCGGGCAACCGATCGAGCGGCTGGTGCCGCAGCGACTGCGCGAGCGACACCCGGGGCTCCGCACGGCCTTTTTCCAACAACCCCAAACGCGCTCGATGGGAGCCGGGCGCGACCTGTTCGGAGTCCGCAAGGACGGCGTGGAGATCCCGGTCGAGATTGGGCTGAACCCCATCGAAACGGACGAGGGTCTCTTTGTGCTGGCCTCGGTGGTGGATATCGGCGCGCGCAAGCGCGCCGAGGAGGAGTTGCGCCGCTCCAACGCCGAGCTCGAACGGTTCGCCTACGTGGCGTCGCACGACTTGCAGGAGCCCCTGCGCATGGTCGGCAACTACGTCCAGCTCCTGGGGAAGCGGTACAAAGGAAGGCTCGACTCGGACGCCGACGAGTTCATCGGGTTTGCGCTAGACGGTGCGGTCCGCATGCAGCGGCTCATCGAAGACCTGCTCGCCTATTCGCGCGTCAGCTCACGGGGCGCCGAGTTGGCGCCGACCGATGCCAGCGCGGCCCTCGCCCATGCACTCGCGAGTCTCAAACTCTCGATCGATGAGACCGGTGCGAGGGTGACGCACGATCCGCTCCCGACGGTACCGGCCGACCAGAGCCAGATCGAGCACGTGTTCCTGAACCTGATCGGCAACGCCCTCAAGTTCCGGGGATCCGAGCCCCCAACGATCCACGTGACCGCGGCCCAGCGGGACGGCGACTGGCTCTTCAGCGTCGAGGACAACGGCATCGGCATCGAGCCGCAGTACTTCGACCGCATCTTTGTGATCTTCCAACGGTTGCACGGGCGCGAAGAGTATCCCGGTACCGGCATCGGCCTCGCGATCACGAAGCGGATCATCGAACGTCACGGAGGACGGATTTGGGTCGAGTCCCGCCCGGGGCGGGGTTCGACGTTCTTCTTCACGCTGCCCGCAACCCAGGCGGCGGCGTGACGTCCGCCATCCCGGCTGCTCGCTCCCAGGCTGCGAGTCGCGCGCTGGCGGTGGCTGTCGCCGGCCTGGGCGCGCTCGTGCTGCTCGGGTGGGCCTTCGACGTGACCGTGCTCAAGGCCGTGATCCCCGGGCTCGCCACCATGAAGCCCAACACCGCGTTGTGCTTCGTCCTCGGCGGGGTCGGTCTCGGTCTCAAGGCTGAACGCCGAGGCGGCGTGGCCGGGGAGCGCATCGCGACGGTATGCGGGGCCCTGGTCCTCGGTATCGGGCTGACGACGCTCGTGGAGTATCTCCTCGTCGTGAACCTGGGCGTCGACTCGCTGCTCGTCCACGTGTCGCCGCAGCCGGGAGCGCCGCATCCGGTACGCATGTCGGAAATGACGGCCTTGAGCTTTGCGTGCTCCGGCGGAGCGCTGCTCTTGCTCGATGCTGGGCGCGGCCGAACGGCCTCCGGGATCATGGCGCTCGTGAGCGGCCTGGTGGCCTTGACGGCCCTCGTGGGATACGCGTACGGGGTACGCGCGCTGTATGCGATAGACCCGTTCAGCTCCGTCGCGCTGCATACAGCGCTGGGGTTCGCCGCGCTCGCGATCGGTGTTTTGTGCGCCCGGCCCGATCGCGGATTGGTCGCGGTCACGATCGGGAACACGGCGGGGGGAGCCATGGCCCGGCGCCTCCTGCCGCTCGCGCTCTTTCTCCCGCTCACACTCGGATGGGTGACGCTCCAGGGAGAACGCATGGGGTTGTACGCGGCCTCGTTCGCCGTGGGTGCGCACGCGGTGTCCATCGTCGTGATTCTGACGGGCGCCATTCTCTGGTGCGGCACGTCTCTGAACCAGTTCGATGCCGAGCGCCGCCGCGTCGCCTTGGAGCTGAAACGTTCCAACGAAGAGTTGGAACGTTTTGCGTATGTCGCCTCCCACGATCTCCAGGAGCCGCTGCGCATGATCCGCAACTACGTCGAGCTGCTGGGGAGGCGGTATCGGGGCAAGCTCGATGCCGACGCGGATGATTTCATCGGCTTTGCTCAGGACGGGGCTACGAGAATGCAGCGCCTCATCGAAGACTTGCTGAGCTATTCCCGCGTCAACACGCGCGGCGCGGAGCTCCAACCGACCGATGCGACCGTGGCGTTGACGCGCGCCCTCGCGAACCTCCACCTCGTGATCGCGGAGACCGGCGCCACCATCACGCACGATGCGCTTCCGGTCCTCCCCGCCGACTCGAGCCAGCTCGAGCACGTGTTCCAGAACCTCATCGGCAACGCGCTCAAGTTCCGCGGCGCGGATCCGCCGGTCATTCATGTCGCGATGGCGCAGCGGGACGGCGAGGCGGTGTTCGATGTGCGCGACAATGGGATCGGGATCGATCCCCAGTACTTCGATCGCATCTTCGTGATTTTCCAGCGGCTGCACGGGCGCGAGCAGTATCCCGGGACGGGCCTTGGCCTTGCGATCACGAAGCGCATCATCGAGCGCCACGGCGGACGCATCTGGGTCGAGTCCCAACCCGGTCAGGGCTCAACGTTCTTCTTTGCACTCCCCGCGACCGGAGACTCTGCATGACCTCGGGCGTGCCCATCGAGATCCTCCTCGTCGAGGACAACCCCGGCGACGTCCGCCTCACCAAGGAGGCGCTCAAGGACGCGAAGGTCCGCAACACCTTGCACGTCGTCATGGACGGGGTCGAGGCGTTGTCATTCCTGCGGAAGCAGGGGAAGTATGCCGCAGTGCCCGTCCCCGACCTCATTCTCTTGGACCTGAACCTGCCCAAGAAAAATGGGCGCGAGGTCCTCGAAGAGATCAAGCAGGATGACGGCCTTCGGCACATCCCGGTCGTGATCCTGACGACCTCACAGGCCGAGCGCGACATCGCGGAGAGCTATCGGCTGCATGCCAATGCCTACGTGACGAAACCCGTCGACCTGGAGCAGTTCCTCACCGTCGTGAAGTCGATCGAGCAGTTCTGGCTCGAGATCGTGAAGCTGTCCCACATATGAACCAAGCCCCTCAGGCCGCTCCGATCGACGTCTTGCTCGTCGAGGACAGCCGCGACGACGCCGAACTGACCCTGCACGCCCTCCAGGCGGCGAAGATCCGGAACCGCGTGCACGTCGCGCGCGACGGCGCCGAGGCGCTCGACTTTCTGTTCCGGCGCGGCGAGTTCGCGGACGCGCCGACGCCCGATCTGATCCTGCTCGATCTGAACCTGCCCAAGGTCGACGGGCACGAGGTCCTCGAGGACATCAAGGGCGACGAACGCCTGTCACGGATTCCGGTCATCGTCGTGACCAGCTCGCAGGCGGAAGAAGACGTCGCCAAGAGCTATCGCCTGCATGCCAACGCCTACGTGACGAAGCCGATCGAGCCCGCGGCATTCTTGCGCGCCGTAAGTGCGATCGGGCGGTTCTGGCTCGAGATCGTGAGACGGCCGTGACCGTGGCGACGACGCCGCCGCACATCCGCGTCCTGTTAGTCGAGGACAATCCGGGGGACGCGCGTCTCATTCTAGAACTGCTGCGCGAGGTGCATGCCGACACCTTCGACCTCGAGCGCGTGGATCGACTCGAGCCGGCGCTCACCCGTCTCGGGCAGGCCGGCATCGACGTCGTTCTCCTCGATCTGGGCCTGCCCGACAGTAGCGGGCTCGAGACCTTCCATCGCGCGCGCGCGGGCGGGGGCGGCGAGCCCATTATCGTCATTTCCGGGCTCGACGATGAGACGATCGCGCTGGAAGCGGTGCGCGGCGGCGCCCAGGATTACCTCGTCAAAGGCCGCATCGAGGGACAACTCCTGGCCCGGGTCATTCACTACGCGATCGAGCGTAAGCGCGTCGAGAAACAATTGCGGGCGTCTGAATCGCGGCTGGCGGCGATCGTGCAGGCCGCGCTCGATGCGCACGTCACGATGGACGATACCGGCACGATCGTGACCTGGAACCCGCAAGCCCAGGCCGTTTTCGGGTGGCCGCCACAGGACGTGATCGGGCGGCATGTCGCGGACGTGCTCGTGCCTGCCGCTCATCGGGAGGCGCACTGGCGCGGCCTCCGCGCTTTCCTCGCTGGGGGGGAGGGAGCCATTTTCGGGCGCCGTCTCGAGCTGCCCGCCCTACGACGCGACGGCTCCGAGTTTCCCATCGAGCTCGCCGTCGCGCCCATCCGACTCGGGGACTCGTGGATTTTCAGCGCCTTCATGCGCGACATCAGCGAGCAAAAGGAGACCGACAAGGTCCAGCAGGCCGTCTATGGCATCGCGCAGGCGGCGCAAACCGCCGCGAGCCTCCAGGACCTGCTCCGCGCCGTGCACGAAACCACGGCCACCCTGATGCCCGCCAAGAACTTCTACATCGCCCTGTACGACGAGGCCGCAGACCTCCTCACGTTCCCGTATTTCGTCGACGAGGTGGACCCCCCGCCCCCGCCGCGGCAGCCGGGGGCGGGGCTCACCGAACAGGTGCTGCGGACCGGCACGGCGCTGCTCTCCAAGGAAGAACTTGGCCTGGCGCAAGGCGAGGTCCCGGGGATCGGCGCGCCGTCCGTCGACTGGCTGGGCGTGCCGCTGCGCCAAGGCGACCGCACGATCGGCGTGATCGCCGTCCAGACGTACACCACGGGTGTGCGCTACGGGGAGCGCGAGAAGGAGATCCTCCAGTTCGTCGCGACCCAGGTCGCCGCAGCGATCGAGCGCAAGCACGCTGACGACGCCCTGCGTCACAGTGAGGAACGGTTCCGGGCGCTCGTCGAGCACTCGGGGGACGCGATCGCCCTGCTCGATCGCACGGGAACGATCGTCTTCGCCGGTCAATCGACGGCCCTCGTCCTCGGTCGCGAGCCGAGCGAGGTCGTTGGTAACAACGTCTTCGGTCTGTTGCACCCCGATGACCTGCCCGAGCTCCGAGCCGCGCTCGCGACCCTCAAGGACCAGCCCGGGCGGTCTCTGATCGTGCGATCCCGGTTTCGGCACGCCGATGACACGTGGCGCGACGGCGAGGGCACCGTCACAAATCGCCTCCACGATCCGGCGGTGCGCGCCCTGGTGTTCAACTATCGCGACGTGACCGAGCGAACGCGCCTGGAAACGCAGTTCCGCCAGGCGCAGAAAATGGAAGCGGTGGGTCGCCTCGCCGGCGGCGTCGCCCACGACTTCAACAACCTGCTGACCGCCATCTTCGGCTACGCCGATTTGCTCGCCGAAAGCCTCCCGCCCGATCATCCCGGCCTTGAGGATCTCGGCGAGATCCGCACCGCCGCCACGCGGGCAGCAGGACTCACCCGCCAACTCCTGGCGTTCAGTCGCCAGCAGGTGCTCCGGCCCGTCGTACTGAGCGTCAATGACGTCGTCGAGAACGTCCAGAAGATGTTGGGGCGTCTCCTGGGTGAGGACATCGAACTACACGCGTCATTGGCCGGCGACCTAGGCAACGTCCGAGCGGATGCGGGCCAGCTCGATCAGGTCATTATAAACCTCGCCGTCAACGCCCGCGACGCGATGCCGAAGGGTGGTAAACTGACCCTCGAAACGGCGAACATCGACCTGGACACCGGTTACGCTGAGCAACACCAACCCGTTGCCCCAGGGCGGTACGTTATGCTCGCCGTCAGTGACACTGGGACCGGCATGGACGAGAAGACCAAAGCGAAGGCGTTCGAGCCGTTCTTCACGACCAAGGAACCGGGCAAAGGCACCGGCCTCGGCCTCGCCACCGTCTACGGAATCGTCAAGCAGTCGGGGGGCTACATCTGGGCCTATTCCGAACTTGGCCAGGGCACCACGTTCAAGATCTACCTCCCGCGCGTGGACGCACCGAGCGACACGCCGGTGGCGGTACCGGAGCTCACGGGGACCCCAGCGGGCACAGAGACGGTACTGCTCGCCGAAGATGATCCACTTCTCCTGCCCCTGGCCCGCGACCTCCTCAAGAAGCTGGGCTATCGCGTGCTAGAAGCACACAACTCCGCCGAGGCACTCACGGTCGCCCGCAACCACGAGGGCGTTATCCATTTGCTGTTGTCGGATGTCGTCATGCCCGGGGGCGGTGGCTTCCAGCTCGCCCAGAACCTCCTCGTGGAACGCCCGGCCATGCGGGTCCTCTACATGTCCGGATACACCGACGAGGCCGTCGTGCGGCACGGGCTCCTCGAGCGGGGACTCAATTACCTCCAGAAACCGTTCACGCCCGCGGTGCTCGCGCGCAGAGTGCGAGGGGTCCTCGACGCGTCGTGATCCCACTCTCGAGCCACTACAACCTCGACCTCGTCATGCTTTCGGTCATCATCGCCACGCTCGCAGCCGGCGCGGCGCTCGATTTTGCCGGACGAGTCACCGCCACACGCGGGCGCGCTCGGACCTGGTGGCTCGCGGGCGGCGCGCTGGCCATGGGCCTCGGGATTTGGTCGATGCATTACACCGCGATGCTGGCGTTCGCCCTGCCCGTGCCCATTGCCTACCACATCCCGACGGTCGCGGTGTCCTTGCTCGCGGCGATCTTGGCGTCGGGTGTCGCCCTGTCCCTCTCGAGTCGCGAACGGCTCGACACACCACGTCTCGGTCTCGGCAGCCTGGTGATGGGCGCCGGCATCGCCGCAATGCACTACATCGGGATGTCTGCCATGCGTCAGGCAGCGGTAGTCGTGTGGCGGCCTGGCATGATCGCGCTTTCGATCGGGATCGCCGTGGCGGTGTCGGCGGTCGCGCTGACGCTCGCGTTCCGCCACGGCCACGCCCCTTCGGAGGCCTGGACGTGGCGTAAGGTGGGCAGCGCCCTGTTGATGGGCGCCGCGATTCCCAGCATGCACTACACCGGCATGGCGGCGGCGACGTTCCTGTCGACCGACGCGCTACCGAATCTGGCGCAGACACTCACGGTTACGGAACTCGGCGCCGGCGCCATCGGGGCCGGGACGGTGGTGGTCCTCCTCGCAGCCATCGCCACATCGGTCCTGGACCGCTGGGTGGGCACCGAACGGTTGCGCAGCGCGCGAGTGTTGGCCGAACACGAGCGGCGTCTCACCGAGGCCCAGGCCATCGCGCACGTAGGGAGCTGGGAATGGGATATCAAGACCAACGTCGTCACCTGGTCGGATGAGCTGCGTCGGATGTACGGCCTGCCCGCGAATGCACCGGCTGGGTACCCCGAGTTCCTGGCCATCGCCCACCCAGACGATCGCGCGCGGCTCGAGGCCCTGGTCGCTGAAGGGCTGCAGGCCCGCCGGCCCGTCGATTACGAGTGGCGGGTCGTGCGACCCGACGGCGTGGTGCGCTACCTGCAGGCCCGCAACGTCGTGATTACGGACGACGCCGGTGCGGCGATCCGCATGGCGGGCACGTCGCTCGACATCACGGAGCGCAAGCTGGCCGAAGAGAACCAACGCACGCTGCTGCGCGAGCTGCAGGCGTCGTTGGCGGAAGTGAAGACTCTGCAGGGGATCCTCCCGATTTGCGCGACGTGCAAGCGGATTCGCGGGGACGACGGCCAATGGGAAGCCGTCGAGTCGTACGTCCGCGAGCGCACCAACGCCGAATTCACCCACGGACTCTGTCCCGATTGCGCGGCGAAGACTTGGCGCTAGATTTCGCGCTCCTTCCCGAGTAGCTCAGTTGGTAGAGCAGCCGGCTGTTAACCGGCGGGTCGCAGGTTCGAGTCCTGCCTCGGGAGCTTTCCTCCAACCAGCTTTCATTCCCGCACTCAGCCTCAAGCCGACGCCCGGCCGCGTTGCGACCTCATGCGGGCGTCGGCGGCAACTCGACGATCTCGAGCCAGTAGCGACCTAGCACGTTCATCGCCTCCACCAGTCCTGAGAACGTGACCGGCTTCCGAATGAAGGAGTTCACGCCGAGCTGGTAGCTGCGCACGATGTCCTGGTCCAACCCTGACGTGGACAGCACGACCACCGGAATGTCGCGCAACGTCTTGTCTCCCTTGATCACCTTCAGGGCCTCGCGCCCATCCATCTTCGGCATGTTGAGGTCCAGCAGGATCAACCCGGGACGCGGGGCCTTCCCGGTCTCGCCCGCGTACTCGCCACGCTGGTAGAGATAGTCGAGCAGTTGTTCGCCATCCTCGACGAAGTGTATCGAGTTGGCCACGTGCGCGTCTTCCAGCGCCTGCTTGGTCAGCATGCGGTCGTCCGCATCGTCATCGCAGACGAGAATCGTGATGGGGATCTTGTTCTTGTCTCGCGTCATGACGTGAATCCTTTCGCCGCCTGCGTAACGGGCAACGTGACCGTGAACGTCGCCCCCTGCCCCGCCGTGCTGGTGGCGCCGATCGTGCCGCCGTGGCGCTCGACGATCTTGCGACAGATCGCCAGGCCAATGCCGGAGCCTTCGTAATCCGCCCGGCCGTGCAGTCGCACGAACATGCCGAAGATCTTAGTGGCGTACTTCTCGTTGAAGCCGATGCCGTTGTCGGTCACGGTGATGGCCCGGTGCAGGGCGTCGGGGCTCGCGCAACTGAGCCGGACCACGGGCGGCGTGTCGGTGCGACGGTATTTGAGCGCGTTGCCGAGCAGGTTCTGGAGCAGCTGTCGTATCTGGAGCGGATCGGCGGCGATCACGGGCAGCTCGCCCACCTCCACGCGGCCCCCCGACTCCGCGATAGCGGTCTCCAAATCGGCGATGACCTCCTTGGCAATCCGGGCGAGGTCGGTGGAGACGAATGCCTGGACGCGCGTGGACACCTGTGAATACAGGAGCAGGTCGCTGATGAGGGTGCGCATGCGCGCCGCCGAGCTGAGCATGCGCGTGAGGTAGCCGCGGGCTGGGCCGTCGAGCGCCGGCCCCGCAGACGTGTTCAGCAGGTCGCCGAACGACAGGATCTTGCGCACCGGCTCCTGCAAGTCATGGGACGCGACCGACGCGAACTCGTCCAGCGCCGCGTTGGAGCGCTCCAGCTCGCGGTGCTGCTCCGCCAGGCGCCATTCCGTGAGGCGGCGCTCCGTGATGTCCTCAATGGCTAACAAGATGATCCGCGGCAGGTTCGGTCCCTGCGACACGAGCCGGGCGTTGAGCAGCATGATCTTGCGGCCGATGCCGGGAAACTCGTGGTCGACATCGAAATCGTTCAACTGCGGCTCCACCGCGAGCTTGTCGCGCAGCAGCTCGCGCAGCGGCGCGATGTCCCATTGACCGTCGCCGAGGGTGAAGAGGACCTCGCCGATCGTGTCCTCGGGCTCCACGCGAAAGGTGCGGAAGAACGCTCGATTCGCCTGCGTCACGCGGAATTCAGCGTCCAGGACGATGAGCGGCTCGCGCACGGTATCGATGATATCGAGGAGCAGCCGCTGGGCGGCCGGCACTTCGGACAGGGTCTCGATGTCGGGCATGGATGGAGCCTATGGCACCCACCGGGCGGGCACCATCGCACGATCGTGCTAGACGATTCGTGCTACCTTTGGTCTACATGCCCGCGGTCAACACGATCAAGATTGCCATCATCGATGACAATCGCCTGGTGCGCGAAGCGCTTACGGCGATGCTCAATAGACTGCCCGATATCCGCGTGGTCTCCTCGGACGTCGCCGACTCGGCATCGCTCGCGGCGACCAAGCCGGACGTGCTGCTGCTCGACGTGGGGCTGCGCGATCAGGACAGCCTGCGCGTCGCCGCCACGCTCCGGCAGGAGAACCCGGACGCGAAGATCATCGTGATGGATCTCCTCCCCGTGAACGAAGAGATCATGGAGTATGTGAACGCGGGGGTGTCCGGATTCGTCTTGAAGGACGCGACGTTCGATGAGTTCCTGGCGACGATTCGGTCGGTCGCCGCGGGCATCAAGGTGTTGCCACCCCGCATGACGGAATCGCTCTTTTCCCAGATCGCGAAGGAGGTGGACGGCCAGGAACCTGCCAAGGTGCTCGAAGCCGTCCGCATGACGCCGCGCGAGCGCGAGGTCATCGACCTCATCGGCGAGGGGCTCAGTAATAAGGAGATCGCCCAGCGCCTCAACATCGCGACGCATACCGTCAAGAGCCACGTGCGGAACGTCATGGAGAAGCTGGCGTTGCACACGCGGTTGCAGATCGCCGCGTACTCTCACCGGGAAGGGTAGCTCAACCGGCGTACTTACTATTTCAGCCGTTCGTGCGATGTGGGTTCACTGCGATTAGGCCTATGCTGTGTGCAGTGATTCGATGTCCTTCTGTCCCACTACGCACGGAGCACCACACCATGTTCTCATACAATCGTCTTGCCATCGTCGCCTTGGCGTTGCTGTCCGCAGCGTGCAGCGACCCCTCGTCCCGCCTCATGTCGCCCTCGTTCGGCGACTCAGTGAGCAGCGACACGCTCGCCGCAGCGTCGAACTTCCTCGTCCTCGCCAACGCCGGCGCCACGTGCACCGACGGCACCATCCTCGGCGACGTCGGCACGTTCAGCTCCACCGGCGCGATCACCCGCACCAATTGCCCCATCACGGGGATCCTGCACGTCGGCGACAGCGCCGCGACGCAGGCCTACAATGACTTCCTCAACACGTACGCCGTGCTCGCCCCGCAGGCGGGGGATGTCTGCACGATGTTGACGGGTACCCTCGCCGGCGTGATCCTGGCGCCCGGTGTCTACTGCTTCAACGCCGCAGCGACCGTCACGGGCCTGTTGACGCTCGACGGACCGGCGGACGGCATCTGGATTCTCAAGATCGGCACCAGCGGCACCGGCGCCCTCACGGGTACGGGCTTCGAAGTGGCCATGGCGGGCGGCGGCCTGCCGTCCAACGTCACGTGGCGCGTCGCTGACGCCGTGACGATGACGACGTCGAACATCCAGGGCAACATCCTGGCCGGCGCCGGCATCACCCTGACGGGCGGCACCCTGCACGGCAGCGTCGCGGCGAAGGCCGACGTGACGATCACGGGCACCGTGGTGAGCAACTAAAGACAGCACCAGCAGTCGCAAGGCGGAGGGGCGCAGTCCGGCCCCTCCGTTTTCGCGTCCACCCTCGCCGCCCACCGTCGCCATAGCTTTCCACGATCGGGGGAAACTCCATCAGCTGTGTGACCTCCCTCACGTCTTCGGGCGGTGTAGGACAAGACTGACATTGCCCGCACTCGCACGGATTGCTAGCGTGCTTCACTTGGTCCCCTAGGATTTCATGGGCGTACCCATCCGCCTCCTGCTGGTCGAAGACTCCGAAGACGACGCCCAACTCCTGCTGCGCGAGCTGAAGCGCGGCGGGTACGCGCCCGTCCATGAGCGAGTCGCGACCGAAGCGTCGCTCGTGGCCGCGCTCGATCGCCAGGAGTGGGACCTCGTCATCGGCGACCACAGCATGCCGGGGTTCAGCGGCATCGCGGCACTCGTGCTCGTGCGCGAACGCGGCCTCGACATTCCCTTCATTAGTGTGTCCGGCACGCTCACCGAGGACATGGCGGTCGCCGCCATGAAAGCCGGCGCGAACGACTGGGTCACGAAGGGCCAGCTCAAGCGCCTCATCCCCGCCGTCGAGCGCGAACTGCGCGACGCGAAGGCGCGCGCGACGCTGCGGGCGACCGAGGCGAGCTACGCCACGATGGTCGAGCACGCCCCGGTCCCCATCTATCGCTCCACCCCGGACGGTAGAATCCTCACGGCGAACGACGCCCTGGTCCGTCTCCTCGGCTATGCCTCCACCGACGACGTCTTGCAGCTCCGCATGGCGCGCGACGTGTACGCCGACCCCGCGGAGCGGCAGCGGCTCATCGATCGCGATGTCCACACCGAGGCCGTGTACGATGACATCGAGGCCACCTGGAAGCGCAAGGACGGCCGCCTCCTGACGGTGCAACTCAGCGTCCGCACCATCCGGAATGCCCTCGGCCACGTGGACTACTACGAGACGTTCGTCCACGACCTCACGGAGCAACGCCGCCTGCAGACGCAGCTCGTCCAGGCACAGAAGATGGAAGCGGTCGGCCGGCTCGCCGGCGGAATCGCCCACGATTTCAACAACCTCCTCACCGTGATCACGACGTCCTGCGACCTGCTGCTCGAGGATCTCGCCGCCGGCGATTCCAAGCGCGAAGACGTCGAGCAGGTGCGCCAAGCGGCCGACGGCGCCACCGCGCTGACCCGGCAACTCCTGGCATTCAGCCGCCAGCAGGTCCTGACACCACAGGTCGTGGTGCTCGGCGACGTCGTACACGGCGTCGAGAAAATGTTGCGCCGCGTCATCGGCGAAGACATCGATCTCGTGACGCTGCTCGACGCCGAGGCGGGCGCCGTGAAAGCGGACGTGGGACAGCTGGAGCAGGTGCTCATGAACCTGGCGGTCAACGCGCGCGATGCGATGCCGACGGGCGGCAAGCTCTCGATCGAGACCGCCAACGTGGAGCACGATCCGGACTACGCGCGCGAGCAGGACGCGGCCGCGGTCAGCCGCTTCGTGATGCTCGGCGTGAGCGACAGCGGTATCGGCATGGATGAGGCGACCAAGGCGCGCATCTTCGAGCCTTTTTTCACGACCAAAGAGCCCGGCAAGGGCACGGGACTCGGTCTCGCCACCGTCTACGGGATCGTCAA
>Ga0134079_10000248_pt1 | contig 13932 bp, 14 predicted proteins | sample 15_taG_2_FD_119770 | JGI IMG/M metagenome (GOLD analysis project Ga0134079, IMG submission 119770) | Grasslands soil microbial communities from the Angelo Coastal Reserve, California, USA - 15_D_Rain_40cm_2_09182015 | ecosystem: Environmental > Terrestrial > Soil > Grasslands ...
GGCGTCTACGGAGAAGCGAGCGGTAGCCTACGCTTTTCCGATCGGTGGGCGTTCGTGCTGTCAGGGGGCCGCTACCCATCGGACCCGATCCGCGGGAGCATCGCGGGGCGTTACGTGTCGGCCGGGCTGCGGTTCCGCATCCCGCCGCCCATTCGTCCTGCCCCTCGTTTGCCGGCACGGCACACCGGAGCGAACGGCGGGGACGGGAGCGATCCTCCGCCGTGGACGACGCTCACCCTCGTCCCGGAATCGCCCGGCAACGTGCGCCTGGTGTTGCGTGCGCCTCCCGCCACGCTCCTAGAGATCGCGGGAGACTTCACCGATTGGCAGCCGGTCTCAATGGCGCGGACGGCTGGTGGCAGCTGGGAAGTCGTCCTGCCAATGGCGAAGGGCGTCCATCAGATCAACCTGCGCATCGACGGCGGCCGATGGAGCGCGCCGGGCGGTACAACTCGCCTCGTCGGCGATTACGGCGACGAGGTGGGGACGTTCATCGTCCCCTAGCGTTTTCCGCCCGCGAGTCGCAGCGCCTCGGGTCGAAGCCGCAGTGCAAGCATGGCCCACACACCGACCGCCGGCCCGATCGCCAGCACACTCATGCTCCATCGCCAACCGATGGCGCCGGCGAGCGTCGGCAGCAGATAGATGGTCGCGGCGGTGAGCAGAAAGCCGAGACTCGTCTGGAGCGTGAGAGCCGTGCCGACGTATTCGCGCGGAGCGAGCTCGCTCACGGCCGCCGAGAACTGCGCGGAATCGGCCACGATGCTTATTCCCCACAGGAGCAGAATGGGCAACAGCGCGATCAACGGCGCGCCGTAGAACAGCCCGACGTTCAACGCGCAGATTCCCGAGACCAGCATCGAGACGCTCGTGACGAGTGTGCGACCGAACCGGTCCGCGTACTTGCCGCCGAGCCAGCATCCGATGGCGCCACTCCCGACCACTGCAAACGTCGTCAGCGCGGCGAGCGCGGTGACGTCCGCATCACCACCACGCCGCGCGTGCTCGCTCGCGGCGATGAAGACGGCGATCCACGTCCACATCGCGTAGAGCTCCCACATGTGTCCGAGGTAGCCGAGGTTGGCGAGTGCGACCGCGCGGTCCTGGAGAATGCGGGGAGCGGCGGTGAGAGAAAACGGCGGCGATGGAGCGGCGTGCGGCCCGTCGCTCGGTACGAGCAAGACGAGCAGGCCACCGACGAGTGCGCTGAGCGCGGCGACGACGAGAACGATGCGCCAAGCATGCGGCGACACCGCCCAGCGCACGAGATGTGGACTCGCAGACCCGAGCGTGAGTGCGCCGACGAGAATCCCGATCGCCCAGCCGCGCGACTCCTTGAACCACCCGGCAGCGATCTTCATGCCCGGCGGATACACGCCCGCCAGTGCGGCGCCGGTCAGCAACCGGCAGGCGATTCCAACCCCGAGAGCTGGCGCCGCAGCGACACCGAGTGTCGCGAGCGCGGCGACTGCTGCCGAGCCCGCGACGAGCCGCCGAGCCGAGAGTCTGTCGGCGAGAGTGAGGATCGCGCTCACAAGCGCGCCGGCGACGAACCCGAGCTGTACTGAGATCGTAAGCCACGCCGTGGCGGCGGGTGTCAGGTGCCACACGTGCGCGAGTGCCGGCGCGACCGCGGACGCGCTGAACCACGGGGCCATCGCCAGGAGCTCCGCGACAGCCAGCACGATCAACACACGACGCGGGCTCACAACCCGGTGGGATGATCCAGAAAAACCCAGGGCAGATCGAACTTCTTGGAGATGTGCTCGGCGAGTGCCTTTACGCCAACAGTCTCGGTCGCGTAGTGGCCCGCATAAAAGACGTTGAGATGCAACTCTTCCGCATCGAAGAAGGTCCAGTGTTGGCCTTCGCCGGTGATGTAGGTATCCAGACCGGCGGCGGCCACCTGCGGAATCAGTCCGCCCCCTGCCCCGGTGACGATGCCGACGCGCTGGACACGCTCGGGGCCAAACGGCAGGACGCGTGGAGCACTGCCGAGTGCCTTGGCCAACACGCGACCCAGCTCGTCACGTGTGCCGGTTCGCTCGCCCCATACGCCGACGGTCGCGCCATGATACGAGCCGAACTCCGCGCGGATCGTGACCCCGAGTTGTCGCGCCAGGACGGCATTGTTACCGACGTCCGGATGACGATCTAAAGGAAGGTGCGCAGAGTACAGCGCCATGTTTCCCCGGACGAGCCTGGCGACTCGCTCGTAGTTGGGGCCCACCAGCGGTCGCAGACCTCCCCAGAACAGCCCGTGGTGGACCAGGAGCAAGTCGGCCCGCTGCTCAGCCGCCAGCCGAATCGTCGCTGCGCAAAGATCCACCGCGGCCGCGACACGACTGACTTCACCGGAATTGGTGACTTGCAGTCCGTTCAGGGCCTCAGGCGGATCTGCTCCTTCTTCGGCGACACGCAGGTACTGATCGAGGTAGGAGACGAGGGTGTCTAGCCGCATTTAAGACACCGTAGGGACAGTATCGTGGCAGCTGCGAGTCTTCCACATAGCACGGGAGCGTAACGTATTTATTAACAACGAATTAGAGAATCCACATTGGCTAAGCGCTGCCGTGTGGATATCTAGGCTCGAGCTAGAGAGGCCTGTCCCGTCCGTGTGGCGACCTGGGGCGGCTGGCCGGCGTCTTCGCCCATCCGCAGCACGCCGTTCATCTCGCCGCCTTCCTGAATCAGCAGCCGCTTGGTGTGCACGTCTCCGTGGACGACGCTGGTCGACTGCAGCTCCACGCGTTCCTCGGCGTAGATAGCGCCGCGGACTTCGCCGCCGATAATCGCCTCGCGACTGACGACGTCGCCTTCTACTTCCCCGCCCCGCGCGACGAGCACCTGTTTGGCGGCGCGCACGGTTCCGCTGACCGACCCTTCTATCTTTACGACGCCGTCGGCGGAGATATCGCCCACCACCCGCATTCCTGCGCCGATAATCGACAGCCCCTGTACGCCTTCCCGGCCGCCGGTAGCACTCTTTTCGCTGAACACCGCCATCAGTGCGTCCCCCCCTCTTTCACGAGGTCGAGTGGATCGACCGATTTGCCGTCGTGACGAATCTCGAAATGCAGATGCGGCGCCGTCGACCGCCCCGAGTTGCCAGACAAACCGATCACTTGTCCAGCCTGAACTTCGTCACCTTCAGCGGCGAGTAGCCGTGATGTATGACCATACATCGTCTCATACCCCGACGGATGCCGCAAGAGAACGAACAAGCCGTAGTCGGGATCGTAACCGGCTGCGGTGACGGTCCCGCCTCCGGATGCCCGAACGGGCGTCCCAATTGGCACCGCGATGTCGATTCCGGGGTGGGATTCATCGGGAACGCCGGGTCTCACCTGTCCCCGCGTGACGAACCCTCGTACATCGAGCGGCCAATGCGAGGGTGCAGATGGGCCCGTCTCATACTGCTTGGTACTCCCCGGCCTGGCCGCCTGGATCGGCACGGCGCGCATGGCGGTGCTGAAGTCGGCGTTGCTTACGACGTTGCTGCCACCGCGCGTGGTCGTGGGGGGCGCTTTCACGCCCAGCATCTGGCGCAGCTCCTGGTAGTTCGCTTCGGCGCGATTCAGCGCCGACGCGAGCCGCTGTACGCGACTGTTCTCTGTGCGCAGCCGGGAGACCTCGCGTTCCAGTCCGGGGACGCGGGCGGCGTTTCGGGAGATCGGTCCCGCGAACGCAAAGAACCCCACGACCGACACGGCAACAGCCCCGGCGCCCCACTTCCCGGCTGCGAGACCCCACCGAGGAATGCGGTACTGTTTGGATTCGAGATCGCCGTCAGCGTGGATGACGATCGTGACGCCGCGCGTGGTCATCCGTCGAACGGAGCGCCGAGGATCAGCTCGAGCAGGCGCGCGAGATCTTCGTTCGAGTAGAACGACAGATGAATCTGGCCTTTGCCCTTGGCTCGCAGGCTGACACGCACATCGGTGCCCAGCCGCCGGCGCAGCGCGTCTTCCACCCGCCGGACTTCGGGTGCGGCGCCGACGCCCCGTTTCATCCGCGGCCGCCGTTCCGGCGCACGACCGCCGCGCACGCGGTCCTCGACTTCACGCACCGACAGTCCCTGTGCCACCGCCTCGCGCGCCAGGTTCGTGACGATCCGCGGATCCTCGAGCGCGAGCAGCGCGCGCGCGTGCCCCACCGACAAATGGCCTTCGTGCAGCATCTGAAGGACGACTTCGGGAAGCTTCAAAAGCCGGAGTGCATTGGCGACGGTCGAGCGATCGCGACCGACCGCGTCGGCCACGTCCTGTTGCGCCAGCTTGAACTCGGCGATCAATCGCTCATAGCCGCGCGCTTCGTCGACGGGCGACAGATCATCGCGCTGCAGGTTTTCGATCAGCGCGAGGGTTAGCAGCGTGCGGTCGTCGGCGTCGCGCTGCACCGCGGGGATGCGCTCCCAGCCGAGCTGCTGGCAGGCACGCAGCCGGCGCTCGCCCGCGATCAGCTCATATCCGCCGTTCGCCCGGCGCACGACGACGGGTTGCAGCAGCCCGGCCTGCTTGATCGACGAGACCAGCTCCTCGAGTGCCGTCGGGTCGACCGTCTGGCGGGGCTGGAACGGGTTCGGCCGGATGTCCTTGATCGGCAGCTCGACCAAACTCCCTTCTCGTTCCGCCTCGTCTCGAGTCGGTCCGAGGAGCGCCTCGAGGCCACGGCCGAGGCGACGTCTACCTGCGGCGGTTTCCGTCATGCGGGCACCTCTGGGGGACGCAGCGATTCAATTGCGGGCAGGTTTGGCGAGGGTGGAGCGTCCTGCTCGACCCGGCGAATCAGCTCCTGGGCGACGGCCAGATAGCTCTTTGCTCCCACCGACTGCACGTCGTACAAGACAATCGGTTTACCGAAGCTCGGCGCCTCCGCGAGCCGCACGTTCCGCGGGACCGTCACGCTGAACATGCGGCCCCCGAAGTATTCCTTCGCCTCATCAGCGACCTGCCTGGAAAGGTTCAGGCGCGCGTCGTACATCGTCAGCAGGACGCCCTCGATCGCGAGCGCGGGATTGAAATTGCGCTGTACGAGCTTGATGGTGTTGAGGAGCTGCGAGAGCCCCTCGAGCGCGTAGTACTCGCACTGGATTGGGATGACCACGCTGTCGGCGGCCGTCAGCATGTTGAGCGTGATAAGCCCGAGTGAGGGCGGGCAGTCGATGATGACATAGGCGTAATCGTCACGCAGATCCCGCAACGCGTCGCGCATACGCGTTTCGCGCGAACGCTGATTGACGAGCTCGAGCTCGGCCCCGACCAGGTCCTGTGTCGCCGGGACGACGTCGAGATACGGGAAGTGGACGTGGGGGAAGCGTGCCTGCGACAGCGCGGCGCCCTCGATTATCGCGTCGTAGAGCGAATGACGAATGCGATCGCGCTCGATGCCGACGCCACTCGTCGAATTGGCCTGCGGGTCCGCGTCGATGAGCAGCGTTTTGCGTTCGGCGATCGCGAGAGATGCGGCGAGGTTCACCGCAGTGGTCGTCTTGCCGACCCCGCCTTTTTGATTGGCAACCGCAATTACACGAGACATCGTATAAATTATTGTCTCAAAAGGAGTTATGTAACTACCGCATTGCTGTGCGTTCAATATACGTTCGTTTCACGTGAAACGAAAGAGCGTACGTTTCACGTGAAACTGCAACGTAGGGCCTAGGCGACCCTCCGCCGCCACCGCATCGCTTCGACGACGAGGTTGTGCAGGTCGCTCGGTGTGACTCCCGGGACGCGCGCCGCCTGCGCGAGAGACGCGGGACGCACGCGATCGAGCTTCTGCCGCGCCTCGGTCGCGAGCGTGTGCAGATCGAGGTAGGGCAGGTCGGTTGGCAGGGAAAATGACGCGAGCTCTGCCAGCCGCGCGGCAGCGTCACGCTCGCGCGCAAGATAGCCGTCGTACTTGATCTCGATCTCGGCCGCGAGGACGGCGTCCGCCGTCCCATTAACACCGACGCCTGCCGCCGCCAGCAGGGCGGCAAGCGAGACGCCAGGACGCTTTGCGACCACGGCAATGCGCTCGCTTCCGCGCAGCGCCGTCCCACTCTCCGCGAGGATGTTGTTGGCCTGCCCCGGCGCGATCGACGTCTCGCGCGCGAGATCCAGAACGACCTCTTCCTCCTTCAAGCGACGCTCGGCCGCGCGCAGCTCCGCGGCCGTCAACAAGCCGAGTCGCTCGGCGAGCGGCAGGAGCCGGCGCAGGGCGTTGTCCTGACGGAGCAGCAACCGGAATTCCGAACGCGATGTAAAGAGCCGGTACGGTTCGTCGACGCCGCGCGTCACGAGATCGTCGACGAGCACGCCGATATACGCGTCGTCGCGACCGAGGACTACAGGCTCGAGTCCGCGGACCCGGCGCACGGCGTTGATCCCGGCGACCACGCCTTGGCCCGCCGCCTCTTCGTATCCCGTCGTGCCGTTGATCTGTCCAGCGAAGAACAGATGCTCGACGGCCTTCACCTCGAGCCACGGCGTGAGCTGGGTCGGCGGGTAGTAGTCGTACTCGATCGCGTAACCCGGCCGCGTCATTCGCGCGTGCTCCAGGCCGGGGACCGCGTGCAGGAACTCGAGCTGCACGGCGACGGGCAGGGAAGTGGACAGACCGTTCACGTACAACTCGGCCGTGTCGAGTCCTTCCGGTTCGAGAAAGACCTGGTGGCGCTTGGCGGCCGGAAACTTCACGATCTTGTCTTCGACCGACGGACAGTAGCGCGGTCCGCGCCCGCTGATCGCTCCACCGTAGAGCGCCGATTCCTTGATGTGGCGCTGGATGATGTCCTTCAGTTGCTCGCCGGCCCACGTGATCCAGCAGGGAACCTGGCGGGGCCGTTCCACCCGCTCGTGGAAAGAGAAGCGGTAGTCGTCGGCGTCGCCGTCTTGCCGCTCGACTTTGCTCCAGTCGACCGACCGACCATCGACGCGCGGGGGCGTGCCGGTTTTGAAGCGGGATACTGTAAGTCCAATATTCTCAATCACTTGCGCCATCTGAACCGATGGGGCATCGCCGGCGCGGCCCGCCGGGATTTGGGTGTCAGTACCCAAATGAATTCGACCGCGCAAAAACGTCCCCGCCGTGATGATCACCGCTCGCGCGCTGAACCGCCGACCGTCGGCCGTCTCGACGCCGCTGATGCGAGTACCCTGGTCGTTGAAGAGCAGATTTGTGACCATGCCCTGTGTCAGCTCGAGAGCGGGGAACTGCTCGAGCAGATGACGAACAGCGCGGCGATAGAGCGTGCGATCGGCCTGGGCGCGCGGGGCCCACACGGCTGGCCCCTTCGAGCGATTCAGCATGCGGAACTGGATGGTGGCGCGATCAGCGGCACGACCCATCAGTCCGCCGACGGCATCGACCTCGCGAACGACGGTGCCCTTGGCGATCCCGCCGATGGCGGGATTGCAGGACATCTGGCCGATGGTATCGAGGACGGACGTGAGCAGCAGGGTCCGCGCACCGAGACGAGCAGACATAGCGGCAGCTTCAGTGCCGGCGTGACCGCCACCGACAATTAGGACGTCATAGTCGGACATAGCGCGAAGTATACCGGGCTAGACCGCGAGACGGCGAGGGACCCTACGCCCTCACCCAGCGAACAAGCTCCTTCATGGTGGGGCGCTTGCCGGTCATCAGAATCCCAACTCGGTAAATCCGGGACGCGACCCAGGTGATCGCCACAATGCCGATTAAGAGCATCGCCAGCGACACCGCCAGCTCGCCCATTCCCATGCTGCCGGCCGTCCAGCGAACCGGCGTCGCGATCGGCGACGTAAAGGGAACCATTGAAAGCGTCCGGGCAAACGTCGAGGCCGGATCGTTCGTGAGTCCGATGATCGATAAGTACGAGATCATGAGCAAGTAGGTCACCGGCTGCTGCGCCTGGCGCGCCTCCTGTTCGTTGCTGGACATCGCGCCCACGGCCGCAAACATCGCGGAGTACAGCAGGAACCCCCCCAGGAAGAAGGCCATGAAGACTGCCACGGTTGCGAATGGGATGTGAGGCAGGGTGATGTCCATGGCGGAAGCGGGATCCGCACCCAGCAGCCGCGCAATTGGAACGCGAAGGGCGACAAGCAACCGCGCCGATACGCCCCAGATGACAAACTGGAAGAACGAAACGGCACCCGCGCCTGCGACTTTGCCGAGCATCAGTTGGAAGGGACGCAGCGATGAAACGAGCACTTCAATGATGCGGGTTGTCTTCTCTTCCAGTACCGAGCTCATGACGTTCACGCCGTACAACAGGATGGCCATGAACAGGAGAATCGCCATGACATACGCCAGAGCGAACGATTGGCCGGCGTTCTCGGTCGTGATCTCGCCCCGCGCGATCTTCTTCTGGGCCAGCGTGACTCTGAGGGCCTGAGCCCAATCCACCACGGTCGGGTTCACGCCCTTGCCTTCGAGTCGCACCTTCTCGACGACACGATTCAGGGTGCGCTGCAATTCATCGATGGTCTGGAGCGACAGATTCGATGCGCGGTATTCCGCCTTACCGTCGCTGGGCAAGGAGTCGTCGAGGATGAGAAATCCATTGAGCTGCTTGGCCTCCACCGACCGCTTCAACGAGTCGAGGACGCCCGGTGCCAGGTTGACGGCATTCGCGCGAATCGTCTTACTGGCTCCAAGGGCCTCCACGACCTTCTTGCCATAGCCCAGCGTGCCGCTGTCGACAACGGTGATGTTCCGCACGCCGCCGCCAAGCGACTGTACGATCTGGTAAACGATCATACCGGCAAACAGGACAGGACCGAGGATCGCCGAGACCCAAAACCACCTGGTGCGGACGCGCTCCACGAATTCCCGCCGAATGATGGCCCAGACCTTATGCATGCGAGGACACCTTGTCGGTTGCTCCGACCGGGACCGCCGCGGCAGTGGCAGCCTCCGGCCCGACGAGGTCCACAAAGATCTTGTGGAGTGAGGGACTGGCGAGCTCGAAGCGCGACAGCCGGGCGCCGGAATTCACCAGGCCGCGCAGGATCTCCTGCGGATCCGCGCCGTCCGCCAGCTCCAGCTCCGCCTGCTGCCCAAAGTCCTGGACTTTCGCCACCAGCCGCCGGTCCCCGAAGAGCTGCTGCGCGCCGCCCTGGCTGCCGTCGAATACCACGATTACGTGCTTGCCGCCATGCGTCCGCTTGACCTCGGTGAGCGAATCGTCGATCAGCTTCCGTCCACGCGCAATGATGCAGAGCCGATCGCACAGCTTCTCCGCGTGCTCCATGATATGCGTCGAAAAGAGCACGGTCTTGCCTCGGCGCCGGTAGTCGATGATGGTATCCTGCAGCACCTGGGAGTTGACGGGATCGAGACCGGAAAACGGCTCGTCGAGAATCACGAGGTCCGGATCGTGTAACACCGTCGAGATGAACTGGACCTTCTGCTGCATCCCCTTCGACAACTCCGAGACTTTGCGCAATCGCCAATCACCCAGCCCCAGTCGGTCCAGCCAGTCGAGTGCTTTGGCACGCGCGTTGCGGCGCGAGACGCCCTTCGCCTCCGCCAAAAACACGAGGACGTCCAACACGCGCATCTTGGGATAGAGACCGCGCTCTTCGGGCAAATATCCGATCCGCTCGGAATGGGCTCGTCCGCCGGCGCTCGTTCCCAGGACGCGCACCGACCCTTCATCGGGCTCATAGATGTCCATGAGCATCCGAATGGTCGTCGTCTTGCCGGCCCCGTTCGGACCGAGCAAACCGTAGATGATGCCGGACGGGACGGTCAAAGAAAGGGAATCGACTGCGGTGTGACCCGCAAACCGCTTCGTAACGTGATCGACGACGACTGGATCGGACATGCCCCCCAAGCTATTGGGGGCGAGTTAAGGGGGAAGGGGGCTACTGATTACGCGGGAACGCCGAACAATTCGCCGGCCTTCCGGACTGCAGTGACCAACACATCGACATCATCGACGTCATTGTAGATGTAGAACGACGCGCGAGCCGTGGCTGCCACTCCGAGCCGCCGCATCAACGGCTGGGTGCAGTGATGGCCCGCGCGAATACAGACGCCGTCGCGATCCAGGATCGTCGCCAGGTCGTGGGGATGAACGTCGCCGTACGTGAACGGAACGACGCCGGCCCGATGATCACGCGGCCCGTAAATCGTCACGCCCTCGATTTGTGAAAGCCGCTCGATGGCGACACGCGCCAGCTCCTGTTCATGCTCGGCGACGCGGTCCATGCCGAGGTGCTCGAGGTAGGCGATTGCCGCCCCCAGCCCAACGGCGGCTTCGACATTCGGCGTTCCACCCTCGAATTTGTGTGGCACCTTGTTCCAGGTGGACCGGTCGTCCCAGACCCGCTCGATCATTTCGCCTCCCCCGTGGTAGGGAGGCATCGCCTCGAGCAGCGCAGGCTTGGCCACCAGCGCCCCGCTACCCATTGGCGCGAGCATCTTGTGGCCCGAGAAAGCGTAGAAGTCGCAGTCCAGGGCTTGAACGTCCACCCGCAAATGGGGCGTGGATTGGGCCCCGTCGACGACCGTCACCGCCCCCGCCGCATGCGCCAGCTTGCTCAACTGGGCGGCCGGGTTCACGGTGCCAAGGGAGTTCGAGACGTAGGGGAAGGCGACGAGCTTCGGCTTCGCGTCGAGCGCCTTGCCGTAGTCCGCCAGGTCGATCCGGCCATCTGCGGTGATTTCGACCATCCGGAGCTTGGCGCCCTTTTCCTGACAGAGGATCTGCCAGGGGACGATGTTGGAATGGTGGTCCATCGCTGTGACCACCACTGTATCGCCGCGTTGCACGTTCGCCCGGCCCCAGGACCCGGCGACCAGGTTGATGGACTCGGTCGTCCCCCGCGTGAAGACGACCGCCTCGCGCGTCCACGCATTCACGAAGCGGGCGACGGCCGTGCGCGCCGCCTCATAGGCGTCCGTCGCCTCCACCGCGAGGCCATAGGCCCCGCGGTGCACGTTGGCATTATGGCAGCGGTAGTAGTGCTCGATCGCCTCGAGCACCTTGCGGGGCTTCTGGGACGTCGCCGCGTTATCGAGATACACGAGCCGCTTGCCGTTCTCCTGGCGCTCGAGAATCGGGAAATCGCGGCGGAGCTTCTGCGTCTCCAGCATCAGAAGTTCCCCGCCGATTCGGTCGTCACCGGGGCGGCGCTGTTTTGCAGGGCGGCGTGCAGCGCGTGCCACGCCAGGTTTGCGCACTTGATGCGGCTGGGAAATGCGCGGACGCCCGAGAAGGCGGCCAGCTTCCCAGGCGCGTTCGCCCCGCCGGCAAGCATGTCGCGGAACGCCTGAAACATCTCTTCGGCCGCGGCGATCGACTTGCCCTTCACCGCGTCGGTCATCAGCGACGCCGACGCTTTCGAGATCGCGCAACCGGCACCCTGCGGCATCTGGAAGCCGATGTCCGTGATGGTATCGCCGTCGACGTGGACGAAGAGATGGATCCGGTCGCCACACAGCGGGTTGCTGCCTTCCGCCGTGCGGTTGGCGGTTTCGAGCCGGCGGAAATTGCGGGGATTGCGGTTGTGATCGAGAATCGTCTGCTGGTAGAGCTCGCCCAGGTCCACCATCACGCCGCCAGGCGATCGCGCACGATGCGATCGAGTTCGGCGCGCAACGCCGCGACGTCCATGCGACCGAGGATCTCCGCCGCGAACCCGTACGTCATCAGGCGGCGCGCCTCCGCCTCGCCGACGCCGCGGCTGCGCAAATAGAACAGCGCCCGCGGATCGAGCGGCCCCACGGTCGAGCCGTGCGTGCATTTCACGTCGTCGGCGTAGATCTCGAGCTGCGGCTGGCTGTCGGCATGCGCATCGGTCGAGAGCAGCAGGTTGTTGTTCGTCTGCTTCGAATCGGTCTTTTGCGCACCAGGCCGCACGATGATACGCCCGGTGAACACTCCACGCGACTTTTCATCGAGCACACCGTTGAAGTATTCGTGACTCTCGCAGTGATCGGCCGCGTGATCGATGGTGGTGTGATGGTCGGCGTGCTGCTGGCCGGCAAGCAGGTAGAGTCCGTTCAGGATCAAGGTGCCGCCCGGACCCGCCATGACCGCCCCGATGTCGTGGCGCGCGAGCGCCGCGCCGAACGCCACGGTGTGCAGGTGGACGGTGCTGTCGCGCCCCTGATGCGTCTGCGTCGTGGCGACGTGGTAGGCGCGCTCGCTCTCCCGCTGCACGCGGTGGTAGTCCACCCGCGCACCCTCTCCCACCACCACTTCCGTCACACTGTTCGTCCAATACGGCCCCTGACCGAGCGACGCGTACGTCTCGACGATACTCGCGCGGGCTTCGCGCTCGATCACCACCAGATTGCGCGGATGGCTGACGACCTGCTTCGTCCCGCTCGCCAGGAACAACAGCTGGACCGGCTCGGCAATCGTCGCTTTGGCCGGCACGTGAACGAATGCTCCCTCGTGCATGAACGCGGTGTTCAGTGCCGAGAATGGCCGGTCCTGCGTCGCGGCATACGTGCCGAGGTGCTGGCGAACGAGGTCCTGCCGATGCGCGACGACGTGCGCCAGACTCTGGATGTCGTCGAAGAAGGGCGTCGACAGCGAGGGCTGGAAGAAGCCATCGAGGAAGACCAGCCGGTAGCCGGTCTCGAAGAGTAGGAACGGCCGGATGTCGTCGAGCTTCGGCGTGCGAGCCGGCGGCTGCGCCAGCTCGAACGAGCCTTCGGCGATCGGCGCGACGCTGGTGAAGCGCCACGCCTCCTGCTTCATGCTCGGAAAACCGAGATCATGAAAGCGGGCGATGCCGCCTTCCCGCAGATCCTTAAGCCAGCTGGGAGCGCCTGATGCGCCGTTCGCAGCCCACGCGCGATACGATCCGACCAACTGTTCTACATGCGCCATCGTCACGACACCATGGCGGCATCACGAAGCCAGTCGTAGCCTTTTGCCTCGAGTTCATGCGCCAATTCAGGCCCACCTGACTTCACGATCCGGCCGTCAGCGAGAACGTGCACGACATCAGGCGTGATGTGATTCAGCAGCCGCTGGTAGTGCGTCACGATCAGGAATGACCGCTTAGGACCCCGCAGCTGGTTCACTGCGTTCGCGACGGTTTTCAACGCGTCGATATCGAGCCCGGAATCTGTCTCATCGAGAATCGCGAGCCGCGGCTCGAGCACGGCAAGCTGCAGGATCTCGTTGCGCTTCTTCTCGCCGCCCGAGAAGCCCTCGTTCACTGGGCGGTTCATCATCGAGTCGTCCCAGCCGATCGCCTTGAGCTTCTGCTCGAGGACCTGCAAAAAATCGATCGGATCGAGCTCCGGCTCACCCCGCTCTCGGCGAAGCGCATTGAGCGCCGACCGGAGAAAATACGAATTCGTGATGCCCCGAATCTCGACCGGATACTGGAAGGCGAGGAAGACACCGGCGCGCGCACGCTACTCCGGCTTCATGTCGAGCAAGTCTTTACCCTCGTACTTCACGCTTCCCGCGAGCACCGTATACGCCGGATGACCGGCGAGGACCTGGGCCAGCGTGCTCTTGCCCGAGCCGTTCGGTCCCATGATCGCGTGCACTTCACCTTCGCGAATCGCGAGATCGACACCCTTGAGGATCTCGTTGCCCGCGACGGCGACACGGAGACCTTTGACTTCCAGCAACGCGTTTCCCGTTTTCCGTGTCCCGTGTCCCGGCATTATCCGACACTTCCTTCCAAACTGATACCGAGGAGGCGCGTGGCCTCAACGGCGAATTCCATAGGGAGTTCCTTGAAGACTTCCTTGCAGAAGCCGTTGACGATCATCGACACCGCGTCCTCCGCGGAAAGCCCGCGCTGGCGCAGATAGAAAATCTGATCCTCGCCAATCTTCGACGTGGACGCCTCGTGCTCCATGATCGCCGTGCTGTTGCGCACGTCGATGTACGGGAACGTGTGGGCCCCGCACTTGTCGCCGATCAGCATTGAGTCGCACTGCGAGTAGTTCCGGGCGCCCTCCGCACCTTTCATGATCTTCACC
>Ga0134079_10000249_pt1 | contig 13906 bp, 10 predicted proteins | sample 15_taG_2_FD_119770 | JGI IMG/M metagenome (GOLD analysis project Ga0134079, IMG submission 119770) | Grasslands soil microbial communities from the Angelo Coastal Reserve, California, USA - 15_D_Rain_40cm_2_09182015 | ecosystem: Environmental > Terrestrial > Soil > Grasslands ...
GGACTATTCGGTGCGAACGTCTCGGGAGGGAAGGGCAACGTGATGCTCGGCTTCGAGTACGACTCTCGAGCCAAGGTGCTGCAAGCCGACCGCAGTTTCTTTCGCAACGGTTGGTCCGACCCGACGACGGGCGCGTCGTTCTTCGGCATCGCCGAGCCGTTCTATCAGGTGCAAGGCGGCAATCTGCCGACTCAGGGCGCCGTCGACGCCGCGTTCCCCAACAAACCTGCGGGCTCGGTCACCAGAATCCCGGGACAGAACTTCTATTGGAACTACTCCGATGACTCGCTCTACAAGGGGACCAAGGACGGTTCGGTCCCCAACTACAAGGGGCCGACGATTGTGGACGGACTCCAATACCGGGAGATACGCGTCGACAACTCTCCCGGAGCGCCCGCCGCCAACACGATCGTCCAGAACGAGATCGAGGGGCTCGCATCGATTCCGTTCACGCGCTACTCGGCTTTTGGACGCGGTACTTTGAGCCTCGGTGAGCATATCGACGCGTACGTACAGGCGACCTTCAGCGAGGACGAGACACGAACGCTGCTCGGCGACAACTGGGCGCTGTCGTTCTGGGGTGCGCCGGTGCCGCACGGCGACCGGGTCTATGCGCCCTCGGTCGACGCAAGCGGCAACACGTTCGCGAACTACCGGGCCGGCGGCTCGCTCGGCCTGAGCTGCCCGCCGGTCGGCGGCTGCACGGTCTCGCAGGCGTGGCCGACGCCGCCCGCGCTGAGCGCGATCCTCGACAGTCGGACGAATGGCACTGGACGCGAGGCCGACTGGTTCCTCGGCGACACGACGACCTACATCGGCAAGCGCACGTCCGATACGACCAACACGACGTATCAGCTCGTCGCGGGTCTCAACGGCACGTTCGAGAAGAGCGATTGGACCTGGGACGCGTATGTCTCGCACGGCGCCAACAACCTCGGCGCGACTTTCGGCGGCTTCCTCTCGACCGAACGCTATCGATACGTGGTTGCGTCGCCGAACTACGGCCGCAACGCTTCCGCGATCGGTAACCAGTACGGCGGCCGAGTGAGCGGCGTGCTCAAGTGCACGACGGGGCTTCCGATCATGCAGAACTTCACGCCGTCGCAGGATTGCATCGACGCGGTCTCGGCCAACTTGCAGAACCAGTCGAACATGGAGCAGAACGTCGCGGAGTTCGATTTGCAGGGCAAGATGGCCAAGATGCCGGCCGGTGACGCGCGGTTCGCGCTCGGTTCCGACTACCGCCGGAATAGCTACCACTACAACACCGACATTCTCGCGAGCCAGCAGTCGTTCCTCGACGGCGTGATCGGCCTATTCCCGGCCAGCAACTCGGACGGCGAAACCTCGGTGAAAGAGCTCTACGGCGAGCTGCTGCTGCCGCTACTGAGCGGTAAGAAGGCCGCTCAGTCTCTGGGCCTCGAGCTCGGCTATCGCTATTCCGACAACGACCCGAGCGGTCCCGTGGACACGTGGAAAGCGCTGCTCGATTGGTCGGCGACCTCGAAGATCCGCTTCCGCGGCGGCCATCAGGTCGCCAACCGCGCGCCGAACATCGGCGAGCTGTTCCTGTCGAAGACCCAGACAGTCACGTTCAATTTAACGGCCGGTGACCTCTGTTCGACGACCAACCTAGTGTCCCCGGGCAACAGCGCCAATCCCGTGAATCCGAGCGCGCCCGGCGTGCGCGCCATCTGCGAGCAGCAGATGGGCGTCGTCGGCGCGGCCGCGTACTACGGAGACCTGAGCTCGCAACCGCAATTTGGCGGCCTCGCGTTGGCGAACACGATCGGCAATCCGCTGCTCCACAACGAGACGGCAAACACCGATACCTTCGGTGTCGTGCTGCAGCTCAAGGATCGGATTACGCTGTCGGTCGACTATTGGGACATCGCGATCGATCACCTGATCTCGTCGCAAGGTGTGGCCGACGTGATGTTTCAGTGCTTCTCTACGGCCTTCAACCCGACTCTGAGTCCGAACGCTCCGGCGTGCCTGCAGATGACGCGCGACACGAACAACGGCCAGTTCAACGCGGCCGACGTGAGCTACACGAACGCCGCGTCGATCGAGACGAGCGGCGTCGACGTGCAGTTCGATTGGGGGACCAATCTCGCGAGCGGCAACCTGACGTTGAGCTTCCTCGCGAGCTACCTCGACAGCTTCAAGCAGAAGGCGAGCCCGGCGGCGTCCTGGGTCGAGTACAAGGGCACGTTCGGGCCGACGTTGCCGAGCTTGAACGGTGGCGCATTCGACTACCGGACGTTCACCACCCTGAGCTATTTCAAGAACAAATGGAACTTGGCCCTGCGCTGGCGCCACCTGCCGAGCATCAAGGCGGCGGCGGCCGCGTCCGGCGCTACGGCGATACTGCCGACGAACGACTACGACGTCTTCGACTTGACCGGCGGCTTCACGTTCAGCGACAAGTGGCTGCTCAGGTACGGAATCGACAACGTGTTCGACAAGTCGCCCGAGGTCATAGACGCCACGCCGTGGTCGAAGGGCAGCGCGACGAACGGGAACTTCTACGACGTGCTCGGCCGCACGGCCTACGTCGGAGCGTCGATGAGGTTCTGACCAGGCTCTTTCGCGGATGCGCCGGGCCGAACGCGGCCCGGCGCGCCGCTCGACCGCTCTGTCGCCGGAGCGCCCGCGCGTGCGCTACGCTGCGTGCGCCATGCGTGTCCTGCTCGTCACGCCGCCGATGACCCAGCTCAACACGCCGTATCCCGCGACGGCGTACCTGACGGGTTTTCTGCGCCTGCACGCGGCCGAGCTCGGGCTCAGGGTGACGCAAGCGGACGCCTCGCTCGCGTTGTTCCTCAAGCTCTTTTCCGCGCCGCTCGTCGGGCGGATGGCCGATGTGCTCCGCCGGCGCGCGAAGAGCACGGCGCGCGGCGCGTCGATGCCGCCGTCGATCGCGCATTTTTTGAGCGAAGCCGAGCGCTACGCCGATACCGTCGAGCCCGCAATTCGCTTCCTTCAGCGCCGCGACCCGAGCCTCGCGCTTCGGATCGCCGGGCGCGAGTTCCTCCCCGAAGGTCCGCGCTTCGCGCATCTGCGCGCGCGCTCGGCTCGCGAGCCCGTCGCGCTCGACGAGCAGCTCGCGTCGGCGTTCGGCACGCTCGGCACGACCGAGCAGGCGCGTTACCTCGCGAGCCTCTACGTCGACGATCTCGCCGACGTTTGGCGTGAAGGCATCGACCCGCGCTTCGAGCTCGCGCGCTACGGCGAGCGGCTCGCCGCGAGCGCGGCGTCGTTCGAGCCGCTGCACGAGGCGCTCGAGGGCGAGCCGACGCTCGTCGACGAGACGCTCGACGCGCTCACGAGCGAGCTCGTCGTGCTGCATCGGCCCGACGTCGTCGGCCTCTCCGCGCCGTTCCCGGGCAACGTCTACGGCGCGTTCCGGATGGCGCGCGCGATCCGCGCGGCCGCGCCGCGCGCGACGCTCGTGCTTGGCGGCGGTTGGGTCAACACCGAGCTGCGCGCTCTGCGCGAGCCGCGCGTGTTCGACTACTTCGACTACGTGACGCTCGACGACGGCGAGCGGCCGCTGCTGAATCTTCTCGCCGCCTTAAGCGGCCGGCGCTCGCCGCTCGTGCGAACCTACGTGCGCAAGGACCGCGAGGTCGTGCTCGCGACCGACGCGACGCAGCACGACATCCCGAATCGGGACACCGGGATCCCGACCTACGAAGGCCTGCCGCTCGAGCGCTACGTGTCCGTGCTCGAGATGCTGAACCCGATGCATCGGCTCTGGTCCGACGGCCGCTGGAACAAGATCACGCTCGCGCACGGCTGCTACTGGAAGAAGTGCACGTTCTGCGACGTGTCGCTCGACTACATCGGCCGCTACGACCGCGCGAGCACCGACCTCGTGATGCGGCGGATCCGTGCGCTGATCGAGGAGACGGGCGAGACGGGCTTCCATCTCGTCGACGAGGCGGCACCGCCGGCCGCGATGCGTGCTCTCGCGAAGCGCCTGATCGCCGAGAAGCTCGCGATCACGTGGTGGGGCAACATCCGCTTCGAGAAGACGTTCACGCCCGAGCTCTGCCGGCTGCTCGCCGAGGCCGGCTGCGTCGCCGTGAGCGGCGGGCTCGAGGTCGCGTCCGACCGGCTGCTCGATCTCATGAAGAAAGGAGTCACGGTCGAGCAGGTCGCGCGCGTCACGCGCGCGTTCACCGACGCCGGCGTGATGGTGCACGCGTATCTCATGTACGGCTTTCCGACCGAGACGGTGCAGGACACCGTCGACGCGCTCGAGCGCGTGCGCCAGCTCTTCGCGGCCGGCTGCATCCAATCGGCGTACTGGCACCGATTTGCCGCGACCGCGCATTCGCCGATCGGCCTGCATCCCGAGCGCTACGGGATCACGCTCCGGCCGCCGCCGAAGATCGCGTTCGCGCACAACGACCTCGAGTTCGACGATCCCGTCGGCGCGGACCATGACTTCCTCGGCGCGGGCCTGCGCAAGGCGCTTTACAACTACATGCACGGCGTCGGGCTCGAGACCGACGTGCGCGCGTGGTTCGAGTCGCGCGCGCGCGCCCGCCGTGGCGCGCGGCAACGTCGGCGTCGCGGCGCGCTCGATCGCATCCCGGCGACGACCGTGCCGCCCGACTTGATCGACCGTTATCTCGGCTGAGTCCCGCCGGCGCGTGCTGATCGCGTTCAACAAGCCGTTCGGCGTGATCTGCAAGTTCCGCCCGGAGCCGGGGCGACGCACGCTCGCGGATTTCATCGAAGTCCCGAAGATCTACCCCGCTGGGCGGCTCGACGCGGACAGCGAAGGCTTGCTGCTGCTGACTGACGATGGCGTGTTGCAGGCTCGAATCGCGAACCCGCGCCACGAGCTCGCGAAGGTCTATTGGGCGCAAGTCGAGGGCGTGCCGACCGATGCTGCGCTCGCGGCGCTAGAAAAAGGCGTCGATCTCGGCGACTTCGTCGCGAAGCCCGTGCGCGCGCGGCTCATCGACGAGCCAGCGAGCCTCTGGGCGCGCGACCCGCCGATCCGCTACCGAGCGAAAATCCCAACGGCTTGGCTCGAGCTCACGTTGCGCGAAGGCAAGAACCGCCAGGTGCGCCGGATGACGGCGCGTCTTGGCTTTCCGACTCTGCGCTTGGTGCGCGCGCGCATCGGGCGACTGAGCGTGGACGGCTTATCTCCCGGACAGTGGCGCGAGATCGACGCGGCCGCGCTCTGAGGTCGGCGCGTACGATCCGGGTCGGCTCCGCTACACTACGGCCGCAAGAGGGAGACGCGATATGACGAAACGCCGTGAATTTCTCGCGACCTGCGCCGCGGCCGCAACGGTCGCGGGGCTCGGCGCCCGCCGCGCCGCCGCGGCCGGCAAGGTACCCGTGCTCGGCCTGATCTTCCCGCCCTTGAATCGCGGCGTGCCGGAGGAGGGCGTTGCGATGTACGGCGAGCGCTTGAAGTTCGTCGTGACGGGCTTGGGCGTCGAGCAAATGACGCCGGACGGCTTCGACAGCGTGATCCCGCGGATCCCGGCCGCGGCCGAGAAGCTCGCGGCCGAGGGCGCCGACGCGATCGAGCTCACGGGCACGTCGCTCACGTTCTACAAGGGCGAGGCGTTCAACCAGAAGCTCCGCGAGGCCGTGACGAAGGCGTCGGGCCTGCGCGCGACGACGATGAGCAACGGCGTGATCGACGGCCTCAAGGCCGTCGGCGCGAAGCGAGTCGCGGTCGCGACCGCCTACAACGACGTCGTGAACGAGCGGCTCCGCGCGTTCCTGAAAGAGCACGGCCTCGAGGCGCTCGTCGTCACCGGGCTCGGGATCGAGGCGATCCGAGATGTCGACAACGTGACGCAGAAGGATCTGATCGAGTTCGGCGCGCGCGTGCGCGCGTCGGCACCCGAGGCGGATTCGTTGCTCGTCTCGTGCGGCGGATTCCGGACGCTCGAGATCATCGCGCCGCTCGAGGCGCGGACCAGCGTCCCGGTGATCTCGAGCATGCCGCACGGCTTGTGGGCCGGCGCGCGGCTCGTAGGCTTGAGCGGCGCGGCGCCCGGCTACGGGAAGCTGCTGTCGCGCGGGGCATAGCGTTTTTCTTTTGCAGCGCGTCGGTTCGACCGCCGCGCCGACAGGGAGAATCCCGTGAGAGCGTCAATCGTGCTCGCATCGCTGTGCGCTTCGGTCGGCACGCTGCGCGCTCACGCGCAACCGCCCGCGCCGCCGCAACCGCCCTGCAATCCCGCGGATTCGCACTGGGGCTGCGGCCAACAGACGCCCGAGGATCTCGTCGCGCTGCCCGGCGGCCGCTGGGTGCTCGCGTCCGTGTACATGGGCACGGGCGGCATCAACCTGATCAAGGTCGCCGACCGCACGTCGGCGACCGTCTTCCCGGGCCCGTCCGTGAAGATCGAGCGCGACGCGAAGACGTATCCCGAGTGTCCGGGGCCGCCAAAGGCCACGGATGCTTTCACGACGCACGGCCTGTACGTCGAGGCCGGCGTCGGGCCCGTGCTCCAGTTCATGGCGGTCGGGCACGGCGCGCGCGAGTCGATCGAAGTGTTCAAGGTCGACACGCGCCTCGCGACGCCGAGCCTCACGTGGATCGGCTGCGTGATCGCGCCCGAGCCGATCGGTTTGAACGCGGTCCGCGGCCTGCCGGATGGCGGCTTCGTCACGACCAACTGGCTGCCGCGCGGCGGCGGGCAAGCCGCGCTGGAGAAGATGATGGCCGGCGAGAAGAACGGCGAGCTCTGGCAGTGGCACACCGCGAGCGGCTGGCAGAAGGTCCCGGGCAGCAAGGCCGCTGGCGCGAACGGCGTCGAGCTCTCCGCCGACGGCAAGACGTTCTACCTCGCCGCGTGGGGCAGCCAGTCGTTCATTCGCCTCACGCGCGGCGCGACGCCGCCGAAGCGCGACGAGATCCCGCTCGGGTTTCGCGTCGACAACATCCACTTCGCGCGCGACGGCTCGCTGCTCGCGGCCGGCCAGATCACCGACCCGAGCAACCGCAGCTCCCGCGTCGTGAAGATCGACCCGAGGACGCTCGCCGTGCGCGACCTCTTGACCCGGCCGGACGACGCGACGTTCGCGGGCAACACGACCGCGATCGAGGTCGGCAGGGACCTCTGGCTCGGGTCCTATCGAGGCGACAGGATCGCGATCGTTCCGGCGCCCTGAGGTATAGTCCGCGTCACGCGCCGACCGAGCGGCGCATCAATACCAAGCGGAGGGAGACACGCCATGTGCGAGCAAGACTATTTCGAAGAAGACCTGAAGAAGTACACGCGCCGCGACGTCGGCGTTCTCGCGGCCGCCGTCGGCGTCGCGTTCATGTTGCCGCGCGCGGCCAACGCGCTCGACGTGAAGGAGAGCGACGTCACGATCAAGACGCCGGACGGCGAGTGCGACGCGTATTTCGTCGCGCCCGCCGGCGCGCACGCGGCCGTGCTCGTGTGGCCGGACATCTTCGGGCTGCGTCCCGCGTTTCGGCAGATGGGCAAGCGGCTCGCCGAGTCGGGCTATGCGGTGCTCGTCGTGAACCCGTTCTATCGGCAGAAGAAGGCGCCGACCGCGGCGAACGGCGCGAGCACGCCGATCGGAGAAGTGATGCCGCAGATGCAGGCGCTGACCGCGGCGACAAACACGACCGACGCGAAGGCGTTCATCGCGTGGCTCGACGGAAGGTCCGAGGTCGCGAAGAACAAGAAGATCGGCACGATCGGTTACTGCATGGGCGGGTTCATCGTGCTGCGCACGGCGGCCGCGGTGCCGAACCGCGTCGGCGCCGCCGCAACGTTTCATGGCGCCGCGCTGACCACGAACGCCCCGGATAGCCCGCATCTCTTGATTCCCCAGATGAAGGCGAAGTTCTTGATCGCGATCGCCGAGAACGACGACATGCGCGATCCGATGTCGAAGACGACCCTCAAGAACGCGTTCGCGGCCGCGAAGCTCGACGCGGAGATCGAGGTGTATCCGGCCGCGCACGGCTGGTGCCCGCCCGACACGCAGGTCTACAACAAGGAGCAGGCCGAAAAGGCGTGGGGCCGGATGCTCGCGCTGTTCGAGAAGACGCTCGCCTAGCTCGATTCCGATGTGTTGCGGGGACCGCGCTCGCGGTCCCCGCTGCTTCGACGCCGCGGCCCCGGACTTCGACGCCGCGGCGCCGGCCGGCGACGTCTTGGCTGAATAACGCGTCCGGAACTTCTGCCGTTTCGCGGAGTCGCCAGGACATGGCAGTCGGCACGCTTTCCTGAACGTGAAGCCGTCGAGCGTCGCGCAAATCGCCCTCGCGATGCTGGCCCTCGGCGGGGGCTCGGAATCGTGGGCGCGGCCGGCCGAGCTCGCGCGCGACGACCTGCTCTGGCTGAACCGCGTCACGTACGGCGCCGACTCGGCGACCGTCGCCGCCTACACCCGGCTCGGCCGCAGCCGCTTCCTCGAGTCGCAGCTCGACCCGAAGCACGCGTCGCTCCCGCCCGGCGTGGCCGAGCAGATCGCGGGGCTCGGGATCTCCGACGAGCGTGCGAACGCGCCGGTAGTCAGGCTCGCGGCGATCAACGCGGAGAATCAGCGCATCAACGGCCTCGCCAATGACGACGAGAAACAGGCCGCGCGGAAAGCGCTGAACGACGAGGGCAACACGCTCGCCTACGAGGCCGCGCGCCGGCACGTGCTGCGCGCCGTTTACTCGCCCGCCCAGCTCGAGGAGCAGCTCGTCTGGTTCTGGTTGAACCATTTCAACGTGTTCCAGGGGAAAGGGAACATCCGCTGGCTGATCGGGGATTACGAATCGAGCGCGATTCGACCGCACGTGCTCGGCCACTTTCGCGACCTCGTGCTCGCGACGCTCGAGCATCCAGCGATGCTCCAGTACCTCGACAACGCCCAGAATTCTTTCGGCCATGTCAATGAGAACTACGCGCGCGAGCTCATGGAGCTGCACGTGCTCGGCGTGCAGGGCGGGTACACCCAACACGACGTCGAGGAGCTCGCGCGCGTGCTCACGGGCGCCGGCATCAACGCGACGGACAAGACGCCGCAGCTCAAGCCCGCGTGGCAGAACCTCTATCGGCGTAACGGCGCATTCGAGTTCAATCCCGCGCGCCACGACTTCGGCGCGAAGACGCTGCTGGGCCACGAGTTGAAGGGCGGCGGCCTCGACGAGATCGAGCACGCGGTCGACCTGCTGATCGCGCAGCCCGCCTGCGCGGAGTTCGTCTCGGGCCGGCTCGCCGAGTACTTCCTCGGCGCGCCGCCGTCGAAAAAACTGCTCAGCCAGCTCGCGAAGACTTTCGACCGCACGAACGGCGACATCGCGGCCGTGCTGCGCACCCTCTTCGACTCGCGCGAGTTTGCCGACTCGCTGGGCAAGCAGTTCAAGGATCCGATGCACTACGTGACCTCGACGCTGCGCGTCGCGTACGAGGGCAAACCGATTTTGAACACGCGGCCCGTCGTGAATTGGCTGAACGCGCTCGGCGAGCCCCTTTACGGCCGGCAGACGCCCGACGGTTACCCGCTCGACGAGGCGAGCTGGGCGAGCTCGGGCCAAATGAGCAAGCGCTTCGAGATCGCGCGCGCGATCGGCTCGAGCAGCGCGGGGCTATTCGACCCGCCGGACGAGCCCGACGCGAAACGCCCGGCGTTCCCGCAGATCGCCTCGCGCTTCTATTTCGACAACATCGAGAAGCTGCTCGGCGCGCGCACGAAGGCCGCGCTCGATCAGGCGGTCTCGCAAGCCGAATGGAACACGTATCTGCTGTCATCGCCCGAGCTCAACTACCGTTAATGTGTCAATAAGAGGTGTGCCATGGATAGACGCGCGCTTCTGCAAGGGCTGACCGCCGTGCCGGCGTTGTACGTAGCGGGCCGGCTGTATGCCGCGCCGAGCTCCGGGCCGCGGTTCCTGCTGGTCTTCTTGCGCGGGGGTTACGATTGCTTGAACGTCGTCGTGCCGTACTCGAGCGCCGACTACTACGAGGCGCGGCCGACGATCGCGATCCCGCGGCCGCCGGTCGCGACGTCCGAGTCGACCGAAGCGGCCGACGTCGACGCAACCATCGCGCTCGATGCGGACTGGGCGCTCGTGCCCGCGCTCAACGACTCGATCCGGCCGCTGTACGAGCGCGGCGACGCCGCCTTCATTCCGTTCGCCGGCACCGACGACATGTCGCGCAGCCACTTCGAGACGCAGGACTCGATCGAGCTCGGCGAGCCGCTCAAGGGCTCTCGCGACCTGCGGTCGGGCTTCATGGCGCGCTTGGCGGCCGAGCTCGCGGACGCGCATCCGATCGCGTTCACGGATTCGCTGCCGCTCACGTTTCGCGGCCACGGCGACATTCCGAACGTGTCGCTCAAGGGCGTCGGCAAACCCGTGTTCGACGAGCGTCAGGCCAGAATTCTCGCCTCGATGTACGCCGATCACCGCCTGCAAGACGCCGTCAGAGACGGTCTCGCGCTGCGCGAGGAGGTCGGAAGCGTGATCGCCGAGGAGATGGCGGCGGCGAATCGCGACGCGATTACTCCGCAGGGCTTCGAGCTCGAGGCCCACCGGATCGCCGTCCTGATGCGCGAGCAATACGGGCTCGGCTTCATAGACGTCGGCGGCTGGGACACGCACGTGAACGAAGGCGCCGCGGCCGGCGCACTCGGGAACAACTTGCGCAGTCTCGGGCGCGGGTTGCAGGCGCTCGCCGAGGGTCTCGGTGACGAGTGGAAGAACACCGTCGTCTTCGTGATCTCGGAGTTCGGCCGCACGTTCAAGGAGAACGGCAACCGCGGCACGGATCACGGGCACGGCTCGACGCACTGGGTCTTGGGCGGCGGCATCGCTGGCGGACGCATCGCGGGCGAGCAGCAGCCCGTCAGCTCGGCGACGCTGCTCGACCATCGCGATCTGCCCGTGCTCAACGACTACCGCGCGGTGCTCGGCGGGTTGTTCGCGCGGCTATGGGGCCTTTCTCCGAAGCGTCTCGACAACGTGTTTCCGCAGGCCGCGCGCACGGACCTCAAGCTCGTCTAGAGCCTGCGATCGACGAAAAGACGGGACGGCGGGGACTGCGCGGTCGCTCCGCGCTTTTCTGCTTCGATGATCCTCGGGGCGAGGCCGTTTGATACAACGCGGGCAGCTCGCGAACGCCCGCCGCCAAATCGACGAACGGATTGACTGTTCGGACGCCGCCGTAGTGGCGGCCGTGCTCGAAGTCTTCCGACAGAATCTCGGCTACGCCGTGCACTTCGGCGTACGCCCAAAGGTGCGCGTCGAACCATGACAGTTGATACGCGGCGCTGCCACGCAGCGCGGTGACGAGCACTTCGCGCGACGGATACAGGACCTGGAACTGACCGATCAGTGCTTCGGCCTCCAAGCGCGCTTGCTCTAACGCCAGCAGCGGCGCGCCGCCGAGATCGGACCGCGGACGACTCACAGCCGCGACGAATTCGACGATTGCCTGGTGCGGCAGGAGCACGGCACCGTCGCGCACGTGCGAACGCAAAAGCGACTCTGCGATCCGTTGCTTCGCGCGGTTGCGTGGATCGAAGCGGTAGACGAGGACGTTGGTGTCAACGAGGCTCGTCACGATCGGCAGTGTCGCCCCGCACGTAGAGATCGGCGCGTTTCCAATCTCGCTTCGCTCGGCGTTCGTGAGGAATCCGCATTTGCTTCTCGCGTTTGCGTTGTCGCGCGGTTGCCGCGTCGAAAAGCCGCAGGCGCTCGTCAGCGCTGAACTGCATGCGGACGCGTCGGCCGGGCGGGATCATCCGAATGATGTCGCCGGCCGGCTCGAGGTCCACTTCGTCTCCCGGTGCGATGCCGTATTGCTCGGCGATCCGTTTCGGGATCGTGAGCTGGAGCTTGCTTGTGACTTTCGCCATCGTCCTTACTCTAGCAAGGAGACTATCCTTTTCAATCGCCGAGCAGCGGCGTCCTTCCGCGGGCCATGATTCCTCGACGGGCGCGAGGTCCGTCGGCAGTGCGCGATTGGATACGAACAAAAAGGCGGGCGAGGCCTTTCGACCTCGCCCGCCCCGCCTACCCGCGGATCGCCAACACCTTGCCGGCGCCGACCGTCTTGTTGCCCTCGCGGATCGCGAAGCGCTGTCCGACTTCCATCGCGATCGCGCTGCGCAGCTCCACGGACACGCGTTGCGTGTCGCCGGGCATCACGCGATCGATGCCGTCCGGCAGGCCGACCGTGCCCGTGACGTCCGTGGTGCGGAAGTAGAACTGCGGCTCGTACCCCTTCGGGAACGGAGTATGCCGGCCGCCTTCCTCCTTCGTGAGGACGTAGAGCTCGCAGTCGAAGCGCTGATGCGGCGTGATGCTGCGGGGCCGCGCGAGCACCTGACCACGTTCCACCTCGTCGGCCTTGAGGCCTCGAAGCAGCACGCCGGCGTTGTCGCCCGCGCGGCCGTCGTCGACGACCTTGCGAAAGATCTCGATGCTCGTGCACGTGGTTTTGATCGTGGGCTTGAATCCCACGACCTCGACCTCGTCGCCGACGCGCACGACGCCGCGCTCGATGCAGCCCGTCGCGACCGTGCCGCGCCCCGCGATCGAGTAAACACTCTCGACCCGCATCAGGAACGGCGCGGCCGTGAGCCGCTCGGGCAGCGGGATGTAGCGGTCCATCTCCGCCACGAGCTTCACGACCGAGGGCCTGCCGAGAGGCGCGTCGCTGCCCTCGAGCGCCAGGAGCGCACTGCCGCGGATCACCGGCGTGGTGTCGCCGGGGAAACCGTTCTTCGTGAGCAGCTCGCGCACTTCCATCTCCACGAGATCGAGCAGCTCCGCGTCCTCGACGAGGTCGGCCTTGTTCATGAACACGACCATGTACGGCACGCCGACTTGACGCGCGAGCAGGATGTGCTCGCGCGTCTGCGGCATCGCGCCGTCGTTCGCCGAGACCACGAGGATCGCACCGTCCATCTGCGCCGCGCCGGTGACCATGTTCTTCACGTAGTCGGCGTGACCGGGGCAATCGACGTGCGCGTAGTGACGCGTCGCCGATTCGTACTCGACGTGCGCGGTGTCGATCGTGATCCCGCGCTCGCGCTCCTCGGGCGCGCTGTCGATCTCGCCCAAGGACAGCGCCTTGCCGCCGTGGAGCTCGGCCATCACGCGCGTCAACGCGGCCGTCAACGTCGTCTTGCCATGGTCGACGTGACCGATGGTCCCGATGTTGATGTGCGGCTTCGTACGCTCGAACTTCTCTTTCAGCATGATGGCTTCTCCTCAAGAGCCGTCGGCCCCATGCCGGCGGCAGGTTCAAAAACGCAGAGGCAAGACGAACCGGAAAAAGAAAAAGCCCCCTCCGGCAGGACCGAAGGGGGCTTTCTTTGGTAGTCCGCAGCCCGTTATTGGCGCCGCTCAAACTCTAGCCACGACCCTCCCGTCCCGCGTGGGGCAGGCTTAGATCCAAGGCCGACAAGTTGGGCGCGAAAATCATGGGGCGCGCAGTCTGGTGAAACGCGGCTTGCAAGTCAAGCGTTGGCGGCACCCGCCGCGCACTGGACCGCCGTCTCGGGTACGCTCTTGCACCCATGGCGAACAAAAACGAACAGCCCTATTTCCAGCCGCACGCGACTGCGCAGAAGTTTCTGACCGAGCAGGAGATGGATGGGTTGATCGCCGCGCACGCTCCGTTGATTTCCGAGGGCAAGCTCGCCTACGGCAACACGGATCCCGCGATCAGACGTTCGCAAGTCGTGTACCTCGGTCTGGAACAGAAATATCGATGGCTTTACGAGCGGGTGTGGACGGCCGCGCAGGAATGCAATCGGCTTTTCTTCTGCGTCGACGTCGGCGGCGTGGAAAGCGAGCTTCAGCTCGCGCGCTACGACAGCTCCGATCAGGGCTTCTATGGTTGGCACACCGATTTCTCGGGGGTGAGGCCGCTGCGGAAGCTCTCGATCACGA
>Ga0134079_10000251_pt1 | contig 13883 bp, 9 predicted proteins | sample 15_taG_2_FD_119770 | JGI IMG/M metagenome (GOLD analysis project Ga0134079, IMG submission 119770) | Grasslands soil microbial communities from the Angelo Coastal Reserve, California, USA - 15_D_Rain_40cm_2_09182015 | ecosystem: Environmental > Terrestrial > Soil > Grasslands ...
CCCGGCTGAGTGCAGGAGGAGTAGCGGACGAATGGGTGACTCAGATGCTGCGCCAGGGTGACGCGCAAGTCCTCAAGAAGTACTCTCAGATGAAGCTGCAGATGAAGCGCGACGTTCTGGAGAAGCTTAACCGCCACGCAGGCGAAATGGTCCAAGCGATTGCCGAACGAATGTGCACGGTCACGGTACAATGAGCACGGTAAGCGAATAAGTGCACGGTAAATGCACGGTCGAGGTCGAAAGAGATGAATAGAAACGGGCGGAAAGCTGGAAAGTGCTTTAGAATGAGTAGTTGTTTTAATGTGGGCGTGTAGCTCAGCTGGGAGAGCACCTGCTTTGCAAGCAGGGGGTCGCCGGTTCGATCCCGGCCACGTCCACCAATCGTTTTAATGGCAAAAGACTTATTGGATTCATATCTCATTTCCTCTCCCCGCTGTGCACGAACTGTGCAAAATAGGACTGATTGGAGACACTGTGCACAATCATTAGAAATCCAAATTGCTGAAAACACGGAGCGTTTTTGCCACAATAGAATTGTTGGAGATGGAGATCAGTGCTTAAAAAGCAGGCGCGCTCTTCCCACCATGAATTCCAACCTGTCCACTGATTCTAAATGCGAATTACAGCGCGGATTGATCTAGATATGAAAAGTGGCGGTGTTGAAATTTCGAGAACAGTCGTTAATGCTTCCAGGATAAGAGAACCTGCCTCGTGAGCAGGTCCCCTAACCATTGAAATGTTATTATTGTGAATTGTCTTACCTATGCAAAGATAAAAACGGATTTTGAACAAGATTACCTACAGCCTTGAGTCGTCATCGTCGGACCGTCCAGAAGTCAATTCAGTGTCAAACCAAAACGCGCTCACTCGATGAGGAGCGAAAGGATCGAGGTTATTGAACAAGGGGTCCCGTTCGAACGGATGCGAATTGTCCAACTGAATCGGCGGCTCTCACAGGTCCCATTCAGGCCGTCGATTCTCAATACCTGCGCATGGAAGTCTTCGAATCTCTTGCCGGTCGATCCCATTGGCAAACGGTTTTGCATGAGCCGTCGATCCGCAGTCGATTGGGATCAATCGTGTTTGACCTACAAAATAGAATTACGTTCACGCGAGCCTGCGAAAACAAGCATTCCGCGCGAAGGCCATAGTGCCGCTGCTGCTCGAGAAAAATACCGAAAACCTAGTCGCCCTTACGGTAGATGTCCATGATGTTCCAATGACCGGGGGTCGGCGTGGGGGCATTTTCCATGGACGCGTGGATCACGGTAGGCAAATTGGATGCGAGTGCTTCACGGAGAGCCGGGCCCAGCTCGGCTGCGGAATTAATCGTCACTCCGCGAGCACCGAACGACCGAGCGAGCGCGGCGTAATCGACACGATACTCCTTGCCGTCGCGTTTGAACATGCAGCCGAAGTCCCAACCGTAGTGCATTGCCTCCAGCCCGCCAATGGTGCCGAAGCCGGCATTGTCCATCACCAGCCAAACGACCGGCAGATTCGCTTCCATTGCGGTGGCAATCACGGAAGGATTGGTGCTGAAACCACCGTCTCCGACCAAACAAACAGCCGCTCTGTGGGGTTGCGCCATTTTCACACCGAGCACGGCTCCAGCGCCAAAACCCATCGTGGCGAGGCCGCTCGGAGTGATGAACGTGCCCGGGACAGTGATGGGAAACTGCTGGGCCACACCGTTCTTGTTCCAGCCGACGTCTGTAACGACAAAGCCGTCTTCGGGCAGAGCCATTCTGAGTTCACTTAAAATTCTTTCAGGCCGCATTGGAAACTGGTCGGAACTCCACTCCTTGGCCCAGTTGGCAGAAAAGTTCTTGCGACCGTGAGCGATCTCCTCGCGCAATCTGCCGCGGTCGCGATGTTTCCGGCCCTTAGCGACTCTGGCCAACTCGGCTAGAGCCAGCTTGGCATCGGCGACCACGCCGAGCTCAGTTGAAAAATTCCGTCCAATCTCGGCAATGTCGGCGTCGATGTGAATCAGCCGCGTGGGAGGAATCGCGAAGGTGTGCTCCGGGTACCATGAACTCGAATTGGCTTCCGCCAAGCGGGAGCCCACGGCAAGGATGAGATCGGCGTTTCGGCACTTCTCATTGGAAATCGGTGTTCCCCAAAAACCCGTCATCCCTAGAAGCAAGGGATGGTCCTCCGGCAGACATCCCTTGCCCATGAGTGTGTGTGCTACAGGCAATTCCAGAGCTTCCGCTAATTGTCTGAATTCTGTCGTGGCGCGCGCCAGCTGCACACCACCCCCAGCATAGAGAACGGGATTCTTTGCCTCTGCGAGAGCCTGAACAATCCGCTCGGCAATCGCGGGGTCAAGCGCGGGTCTGGCAATCTCAGGAGGTACTTTGTTGAATGCGTCTACGGGTAAGTCCGCCGAAAGCATGTCCATCGGAATGTCCACCAGGACGGGGCCCGGCCGGCCCGTCTGTGCTAGATGGAAGGCCCGCTCCATGATGCGCGGCAAATCTTCGACGCGCTCCACACGGTAGACGCGCTTGCAAAATGGACGATAGATTTGGCTCTGATCGGCATCATGGTGCAGGTTTATCTCTTGGTGCGGGTGCCGGCCGTAATAGTAGGAAGGAATGTCACCAGCGATGACCACCATAGGTATCGAATCGAGAGCAGCCGTCGCGACGCCTGTGGCCGCATTTGTAAGCCCTGGGCCAAGATGGCTCAACACAACACCGGTCTTGCCCGTAGCTCTTGCATAGCCATCCGCTGCATGCGCTGCGATCTGTTCGTGGCGGGTGGAGATAAACCGAATGCGACTCTTGCCCAGCGCATCCAGCAATGCAATAACCGTGTGGCCGCACAAACCAAAGATCACCTCAACGCCAAGGCGCTCCAGGTATTCAACCAGCAGATAAGACGAAATCCGCTTTTCCGTCTTGTATTCGGTTTGCAGACCGATTTGCGCGTTTGTCGTCATGACAATGCGGCTCCCTTTTTTCCATCCATCCACGATTACAGAACTCGCCAAAGAATTAAGAATCGGAGTACAAGTCACCCAAAATTCGGCCACTGCGCTGAATGGCGTTCCGGTAGCGCTTCAGCTGGAGGTTCTTCAGCAGCGACGCTACATCGACGATGCGTCTCGGCGAACGCCGATGACGTTGGATTGTCTGTTACTTCTGCCCTGAAAGACATGCTTTAACGGTGCGTTACGGTTACTTAAGCCGATGACGGCATCCATCGTGGTGCCGCGGTGTTACTACCTTGAACAGTTCGCCTCCCGTTGCGAACGTCGAACACGGAGACGCCGACGAACTATTTGACCGAGGAAATCGGATGGGGCTGAACTGGGTACGGAACCAGGCCCGCAGCCCATTTAATCGCCTCCATATACATGTTCTGCACGCGCGGATCGTCCCAGGCAGCATCTGGATGGCCCAGACAGGAATAAAACACCCGCCCTTTGCCGTAGTTCTTGATCCACGCGATGGGAAAATCGTTATCCGTGCGGTGCACTTCCGGATTTTTCATGTCCAGCTTGGAAGTATCGAGGCGCGCAAGAACGTCCACTTTATCGCGCGAATAGGGACTAGGCGTCATTGCGTACATTTCATCACGCACATGTGGATCGGCGACAAATGCCTGCATACCAGGAAAGTCGGGGCGCTCGACGATTACGCTGGCGTCCACCACTCCCCAGGGATGGTCATCGAAATACGCTCCAATCATCTCCCCGTATTCCGGCCAATAGTACCCAGCCGCGGTGGCGGTATGAATGGCAACAATTCCCTTGCCATCACTTTTCACAAAGGAAAGCAGGTCTTTTTTCTGGCTGTCGGTCAGATTGAGTTCACCATTTACATAGAGAACCACCACATCGAAGAAGTCGAGACTGCGGCCACGAGCCTCTTTGGAGCCGCATTTCGCGTAGTCACCCTGGCCGTAAACTATTTCCTTCGTGAAATTGTGCGTATCGGTCCGGATCAGCATCATCATGTTGTTCTTTCGCGCCAGTTGCGAAAGCGTAGCCATGGCCGTGCCGACGGAAATTTCATGCGCGTTCTGCGCGCCTTCCGAAATGTCGCCGAGGAAGAGCACTTTGATCATTCCCGCATAAGGATCACGCGGAGGTCCGCCGGTGCGAGAACCGGGCGACCCGGGAACGCGCGGGCCTCCGACAATCTGTCCTCCGGCGCCGACCGTACCCGCAGGGAGACTCGGACATCCGGATTCCGCCCTGCCTGCCGGAGGAGGCGCTTGGGCGTACATCGCAATTGCGAAAGGCGCGGCAAACGCAACCACAGCCAATCGACGAGTCATTGATTTCAAAACCGTCCGCCCTGCGGCGCGACTTCGCCGATTGCTGATGCCGCACATAGAGTCTCCCCCCTCTCGTTCGCTCACCGAACACCGACCCGAAACCGGCACTGCCCACTCGCCGCGCACCTGCCGCTCGACAAATCAAGGAAGTGTGAAGGCCACCACCTCGTCGGGACTGTCATTCGCGTGATTATGAACGGCGCGAAGAGAGCCCGGACCGCCAACGGTGATTGCCACCATCTGCTTTCCGCTGCTGTCCAGGTAGGTCAAGGGGCCGGACACGGCCACACCATCCAGCTTCGCCGACCACAGTTCTTTCCCGGTCCGCGAATCGAATGCGCGGAGCATATTGTCGAGCGTTCCGCCGATGAAAACCAAACCCCCGGCCGTAACCATGCTCGCGCCAATATTTGGGGTCCCCGTGGGTTGTTGATTGTGAGAGGGAGGATGCGGCACGCTGCTCGCAGCCGCGACTGGGGCGGGGGACGGATTAGCGACAGGGGAAAGATTGGCCGCAAGATAATCGAGGATCACCGCCCTGTCCACATCGCTTACTTGCATGCCCCTGGAAACCATGGTGTTGACGACGTCGGTCCAAGCTTCCTTGGAAAGTCTTATGCTCGTGGCGGTCGAGAGTGTATGGCAATTCGAGCATGTGGCAACGGTCTCGGTCTTTCCGGGTCCATCCGGGAGGATTGCAGGAGTCGCCGAGGCGGTCGCTCCACTCTGCTCCAGATCATCGTAATTTCCGAGTGGCACGCTCCAAGCAATATCACCCGTATTGGCGTTCACAGCGGTGAGCAGGCCCCAAGGCGGCTGCTGGCACGGAAATCCGTCCGGCCCCACGAATCGGGATACGGCTGCGACGTTGCGGTAAGGCATGGGACCGCCTGCCTTTTCGGGAACCATCTGCGTCAGCACGCCGAGTTCGCTGGTGTTGACAAACACATACCCCAAGTCCGGATCATAAGAAACGCCTCCCCAATTTGCCCCGCCGACTGCTGAGGGAAAATTGACAGTCGGGGTTAGTCCGAGAGGCGTGTATGGGCCGTTGTTGTGCGCGGTGGACCATTTCTCGGCACAGCCTTGCGCCGAACTCGGAGTCATCTTTGTCAAATCCGCCGCAGTCATGGTGTTCCGAGTAAGCGGAGGAGGCTTTACGGTGAACGGCTGCGTCGGCCAGGAAACTTCTCCCGGCACATCGCTCTTCGGTACGGGCCGCTCCTCGACCCCGAATACTGGCTTGCCGGTCGTTCGGTCCAGAATAAACAGCATTCCCGACTTGCTCAGGCCCGCGACTGCGGGAATCGTGGTTCCATTGTGATGCACATCGATCAGGGCTATGCCCACGCTATCGGTGTCCCAGGTATCGTGATGAACCATCTGGAAGTACCAAAGCGATTTTCCGGTCGATGCGTCGAGGGCCAAGATGCAATTCGCGTAAAGATTTGTACCCACGCGGTCAGCGCCATAGTAACTGTCGGCGGGATTTCCCGTCGCTATGTATGCAATCTCCTTCTTTTCGTCGATGCTCATGGGCGACCACGCGCTGGGGCCAGAACGATCCTTCCAGCCATCGGGAGCTCCCCAGGTGTCGCTTCCGAATTCGCCCTCGCGCGGCATGGAATGGAAGCGCCAGACCAGCTTTCCGGTCAGAATGTCATAGGCTCGCGGGTCGCCGTTGCCGGTGGTTCCCCGGCTGGGACCCTCCTGCGTTGCGGGCGCGACGATCGCGAGATTGCGGTAAATCACCGGGGGCGAAGTCAGTTGGAAGCCTTTGCGGAAAGAGGGATCCGAGACGGGTTCTTTCAGATCCAGCTGGCCATGATCGGCAAAGGTTTCCACCAGATTGCCCGTCGCCATATCCAACTCGATCAGACGTCCATCCGATGTTCCCATCACTATTCGCGGCGGTGTTTTCTGATCGCCGGGCCAGTAGGCGACGCCGCGGCTTCCCCGGACGGATTTTTCTTCTGGGTCAAACTTCCAGATTTCCTTTCCCGTGGTGGCATTGAGGGCGATGACGTGGTCTTCCGGAGTGGTGAAGTACATCACGCCCTTGATGACAAGCGGCGTTGCTTCAAACGTCCTGCCTTTCAATCCGGTGTTATATGTCCATGCGACGCGGAGATGGTCCACATTTTTGCGGTCGATCTGTTTAAGAGAAGAATATCTCTGCGATGCGGCATTCTGGCCGATGGAAGACCACTCCTGCTGAGCTCCCGCACCAAATGCGAGAACCAGCATTGTGGCTGCGCCGATGAAAAGTCTGTTTATGCCATGCGCCATTTTGGTTTTGCGTCCCCGCCTTCCGCCAGCCAGCTACGATGGCCGGGCCCGTGGCGTTGCGTCCGCCTTGGTCAGGCCCATTCCCCACTTGATCGCTTCCAGCCACATGGTTTGCATCATCGGATTGTCCCAGGATTCATCCGTGTGGCCGAACGTGGAATAGAACACGCGGCCCTTGCCGTAATTCCTTGCCCAGGCCACTGCGAAATCCTTGTCGGTCCGGTGAACCCTGGGATTGTTCAAATCCAGCTTCGATTCGTCCAGTCTTGCTAGCACACGCACGCGGTACCGGGAAAAATTTCGCACCTGATAGATTTCGTCCAAAGTGACAAACTCATGCGGAAAAGCCTTCATGGCGGGAAAGGCCGGGTCTTCCACGATCACGGGGGCCGCGAAAGTCGTCCAGGGATGATCGTCGAAGTAACCGCCAATCATTTCCCCAAACTCAGGCCATTTGGTAAACGCAGTGATCGCAGTGTGGCAACCGATGAAACCCTTGCCGTCCTCTTTGACGAAGGAGATCAGATCGGCCTTTTGCTGATCCGTCAGCTCGAGTTCGCCAATTCCGTAGAAAAAGATGGCGTCAAAATCATTCAGGGTCAGGTAGTTGGCGGAGTTGCCGTTCACGTCCGGGACCGTTGAGGTCTCCGGGAATGTAATCGGATGTTTTGTGAGCAACTGGATGTCGGTGTGAATGTAGGTATCGAACAGTCCGGATTTGCGGCCCAGTTGCTCGATCGTGGCCAGTGCGTGCGAAACGGAGTCATGCTGGTATATTTTCCTGTGCACGTCCCCGATGGCCAGTATCTTCCGCTTCGGAGGTGCGGCAGGCAGGGAGCCTTCAAGGAGCAGCGATGATAACGACGCAACCAGAAAAGTATTGAAATCACGTCTGCGTATCATCGGTTGGCGAGCCCTGCCTTGAACATGCTTCCGTGCGGCGGGGCACCGCAACATCCGGCAAAGCCGCAGCACGGTAGAAATATTTCCTGGAACCTACACTAAATTTTCAGAAAACGTACTTCAACGCGAATTGCATGATCCTGGCTTGGTTCGGGGTTTGGCCCCCCGGCGCATTTGCGAATGTCCCGAACAGGCTGCTGTTGATGGAAGTGACCGGAGCCAGTAAGTTGGTACGATTCGGCAAGTTGAACACCTCCCAGCGGAACTGAACTTCCTGGCTTTCGCGGATCTTGAAGCTGCGAACCAACGCGGTATCGACCTCAATCATCCCGGGATTCAACACGTTCAACGGGCTCATGTTGCTGTAACCGCCGAATGTTAAGCCCTTGGGGCAAACCGGTACAGCGGTCGTCGGCACGCAGAAGGCGGCCTTATTGAGGTAGAGGCCGTTGCTCGAGTAGGTGTTGGTGTAGAAATTGGATTGCTCCTGCTCGGGGCGCTGATTGCCGATCCCCGATAGAGCGACATCGGATGTGGTCGTGATTGTGCTGAAGTTACCCGTTTCACCGGTGAAAATCGTGGAGAACTGCCAATTCCCTACAACCGCTTCCAGCGCACGATTCGAGAATTTCGGCGTATTCACGATAAAGGAAACATTCACGATGTGCCGGCGGTCGGACGAGCAATTGGACCGATCGGCCGCGGGGTTGGCGGGGTTGATGTACGTGGGCCCGGTAATTTCAGTGGTCTCCGGGCTGCTGAAACAATGCGACCAGGTCCAGTTCGCCAGAATGCTGAAGTTCTTGGTCAAGCGATGCTGCGCCGACAACAGGAAGCCGTTGTAGCTCTCGTTTCCGCCGTCATTGACATTGCCGATCGTCGCGTAAAATTGGCCCTGGGCAAAGTTTGCCTGCTCCAGAACTCTGCGCCGGTTTGTGTTGGTGGTTGTGGAACACGGTTTGCCTACTCCCGATCCAGGGCATGCCGCGCTGGGCCCGGACGCAGGCACCACACCCGGAATGTACACCGCCGGATTCGCTTCTTGTCCCATCCAAAAATGCGTAGCTTTGTTTCCCAGATACGTGGCCGAGAACAACCACGATCCCAATTGTTTCTGGATGCTCAGGTTCCATTGCTGCAGATTCATCGGCTGCATGTGCAGCGGAGCGTTCACGTACACCCCGAAATGAGGGAATACCATTGTCTTGGAGACTGCGTTCAGCGCAGGAAAAGGATCGGCATTGGCCCCTGCAGTCGGATAATTCGCCCACGGATCCGAGAAAGGGACGTTCACCAGACTGATTTGCGCGCCCCACGGCGGATTGTTGGAAAAGCGAGTGAAGAAGAATAACTGCGGCGTGTCATAGAACACACCGTAACCGGCGCGGATGGTCATCCGGCCATCGCCTTTGGGGTCCCAGACCAGCCCGACTCGCGGCTCGAAATCGTCATATTTTCCGAATGTGTTGGAGTTCCCCGGAAATCCAGTATCGCCGGGATAGCTAAAGCCGGCCGGAGAGTTTGCAAATACGGTGCTCGCGGTTCCCGCCGAGAAGGCGGCCATACCAAAATGCTGGACCTGCTGATTGACGTTGTGTTCGGGAAGAAAGGGCTCCCAGCGCAAGCCGAAATTCAAGGTGAAGTGCGGCGTCGCCCTCCAGGAATCATGGGCGTACAACCCGATATAGTTGGACCTGTCGTTCTCCCGGTCCGTATTGCCCTGGACGAAGCCGTCCACGCCACCCGTTCCTGCGACCCCACCGACCGGCTGGTCCCCCAAGAGCATATCTGCATATCCATTTCCATAAATGGCCCCGGTGAAACTGAACTGCCCATTCGTCGGCCGGTTATTGTCCGTATTCATGATGCTGAAAATGTAGTTAACGCCGAAAGTGAACTGATGCGTGCCGTGGAGCAATGTAATGTCGTCGGCGGCCTGATACGAGGTGGAGTTGAAATAACCAGGGTTATTGGCTCCAGTGCCGATGCTGAACCCATTGCTTACGCTGATGCCCACAAACTTTGGGATAATGCTGGAAACTTGCGATCCCAGGTCCGTAGCGGAGAAATACGGAACCATTCCGCGCAGGGCATAGGTTCGGTTCCCGGTAATGTGGAGCGAGTTGAGCAGGTGGGGAGAAAAGCTGTAGTTGTCGCCGATAGCCAGCGACTGAACTCGGTTGGCTTGCACCACTTGATTCAGCTCCAGCACGTTGACGTTGTCCCACGTGGTGGGGGCGCTGTAATTGCCAATGAAGTAGCGAGCGTACAATGTTTGCTTCGAGTTGATTTCATAATCGATGCGGCCGATGCCCTCTTCCTCGCTGGTATTGCCGGTGGTAGCGTAAGAAAGATTGGCGCCGCACGTCGGTTTCGCGGAATCGTCAAGAATGGGGACAAATTTGAGAAGGTTCAGAGCTGTCGTGCTGAAAAGACTCGGACTCACTTTGTTGGCCACGAACGGCGCTGGAAGCGGCTTCCCGGGACTCGCGCAGGCCGAAAAATCCCCACTCATCATCGTAGTGGTAGGAACCAGGGCGCTTTGCGGACTGGAAGACCGCACAGTGTTTTGCTGAAAGCCGGCAAAGAAGAATAGCTTGTCACGAACGATGGGTCCGCCCAGGGTGCCGCCAAACTGATTGCGTTTTAGATGATCCCGCCCCAACTTGACGGGGTCGGCGTAAGAGTTTCTGCCGTTGAACAGGTAATTGCGAACGAACTCAAAGGCGTCGCCATGAAAGGAGTTGCCGCCGCTTTTCGTTACCGCATTCACTGCCGCAGAGGCGTGTTGGCCATACTGAGCGGGCAGTGAGCTTGTTTCCACCTTAAATTCCTGCAGCGCATCGGGGAAAGGGATTGGCAAGTTCAAATTATTGAAGGGATCGTTATGCGTGCTTCCGTCGAGAAGGTAGCTGATGCCGTTCGGCAGCCCTCCGCTTACCGAGATGGCGACCGTGGGGTAGTTCTTATTCGATTGCAGGTCGCCGGCAACAGCATTGGTCGCTCCGCCAGCCAGAATAATGAGTTGCGTCGGCTGGCGTCCGTTTAGCGGCAAGTCTACAACGCGTTGCTGGTCGATGAGTTGTCCGACGCCTGTATTGGTGGTTTCCACCATGGGCGCGGTAACATCGACCGTAACCGTCTGACTGACCGACCCGACTTCTAACGTCACATTCACCAGCGGATTCGTGCTGATCTCCAGCACGATGCCATTTTGCACGTAGGAGCGGAACCCCTCCTTAGTCACTTGCAGGGAGTAAGGACCGATTGGCAAATTCGGGATGAGATAGGATCCATCGCCTCCGCTGGTGACGGTGTGAACTTGGCTCGTCGTGGTTTGTGTCAACCGCACGAGAGCCCCCGGCACAACCGAACCGGAGGAGTCCCGGACGGTTCCCGATACCTGGGAGGTGGAGACAGATTGTCCCCGCACCGAGAAGGCGGATATCAAGATCGCCAAGACAGCACAGTAAAGTCTAGTGAATTTCATCGGCCACCGCGCCTGAGTCAAAATTTGAGACCACCCATGGGCGTGTAAGTAGGACAAAGCCCCTTCAATGGCGCGGATGGTAGGAGTGGTGTATTTCTTTGTCAACGCGTTAACGGTGGTGGCACCGTATCGCTCTTTCGCAAAGTTCGTCTCCTGCCAGCATCCGTGCACTGTAGGGCCGTCACGCCTTACCTGCGCAAAGGCGCAAAGAATCGGACGCCCCGAGGGAGGATCTCCGGCGAAAATGTACGGCCAATGGAGGGTCTTCTCTTCGGCGTGTTAGGGCAGTCCGAGCCGACTGAACTGCGTGACAAATCTGGAGTCGCCCGCGACGGAGTCGAATCGGGGATCCACGCGGATCGCGATCAGCTCAAAACAGCGGTCCTGATACGCTTTCGCGAGCCATTCAAATCCACGATCCACCTGACCCAAGGCGAAGTGAATCAATGCCAGCTCGAAAGGCGAAACATATCGCTTCTTGGCCAGACTGCGGAGTTCGCGGAGGATTCTGAGCGCCTCCTCCTGCTTTCCGGCTATCGCAAAGGCCCGGCCGAGAGCGCCAAGGATACGAGGACTGGGGGGAGAAAGTTGGATGGCGCGCTGGAATGCCGCAATCGATTCGTCAAAGTCTCCTCTCTGTTCCTGAACCAATCCCAGGGTCCAATACGCAGCGGAAAAGTGCGGATTTTGCTCTATGGTGTGATCGCACTGTTCCAGGGCCAGCTCAAAATCACGTTTGTGATAGTAAATCATGGCAACGTCACGCGCCACGATGGAAGAGATCGGGTCGAGAGCTTGCGCCAGCAGCACCTCCTCCAGCGCTTCCTCCAATCTGCCGAGGGGCACCAGGCAGGATGTCGCGTACCAGTGGTGAGCGGTCGAATACCGCGGATTCAAAGTGATGGCGCGCTTAAATTCCCGCTCCGCCCCGGCCCAGTCCCAGTCCTGGGTGGACTTCACGTGGGCTAGCGAAGTGCGCGCTTCGGCCGAGTCTTCATCTAAAAGAACGGCCCATGCGGCGTTTGAGGCTGCTTTGGTCCAAACTTCTGCCGGCGCCAACACTCCATAGTGGGCCAGCAGCCCGTGAGCGTCCGCCAACCCGGAATAGGCGTGCGCGTGTTGCGGGTCTTCCAGGATGGCCTTTTCGAAAAACTCGACGGCCTTGCTCAGTCCCTGTTCTGTGCGCTGGTTCAGGTGATACCGGCCCTGCAAATACATATTGTGAGCAGCCAGATTTTCGGTTGGGCGCCGGGTTCCCTTTGCGCGCCCGGTCCCTTCCATTTCCGCCTGCAACTTCTTGAGAATTGTCTTGGCAACTTCTTCTTGAATCGCGAAAACATTTTTCATCTTTCGGTTGATGGAATCCGACCAAAGATAACTGCCGCGCATGGCATCGATCAGATGAGTCGTGATTCGCAAGGTGTCGCGGGATTTGCGAATGCTGCCGCTGATGATCATCGCAACGTTGAGTTGGTCGCCCGTCTCGTGCGGTTCCGGCATTCGGTCGCGGGCAACTATTGAAATGGTCCCCACTTTTGCCAGAGTGTGAATAATTTCCTGGCTCAGGCCTTTGCAGAAATAATCCTGGTCACCCGCCGGACTGTGATCGGCGAACGGTAACACCACCACCGTATTCCGGCTGACTAGTGCGGAAGCCAATGACCGCTTGGCCCCCGCACCTTCAAAACGCCGGAAGACGGGAGCGTAACCGCCCTTCGGAACTTCAATGACGATTTCATCGCTTTGGCCTTCCTCGCGGTAGTACCGAGTCAATCGCGTCCTCAATCGCCGGGCTTGAACACGGACGATTGGATCCATGCGAGGATCGAAGGAGGGTTCCTTGCTGAAGACTTCGATGCCGATGGGAAATTCTTTCAGACTGTCGGCGCGCCCGGAGATAGTTTCATCCACGATGTAGCTGAGAAAACGCTGCAGGCGGTCCACATGCTGGAAGGACTTGCTGGACAATATTTTCTTGAGCTGCTCCTTAATCTTCTCGGGAGAATCCTTCTCCGCCGTGGGACTAGTTGTTGAAGTTGCCATACGATCGCACCAGGATACTGGAGTCCTTTTCGCCAACTATACAATGCACGCCCAGGGAAAACCATAAACTCATGGGCCGCAACCCAGGCCTGTTCACCTCCCTGCGTGCTCGGATCAATGCCTCTGCTTGCACCACGTCTCTTCCGTGAAGCTGATCAGCAAGCAGGCGAGCAGGGACCAGCCGACAATCAAAAGGAATCCGACGTGGAATGAGTCGAGGCCATACACACGGAGCCCGTTAGCCATTTGGCCCGACCACTCTTTATCAAGGATCCAACCGATACCCGGCTGCAACAGCGTGGGGCCGATCATATTTCCGATGTTGGTGGAACCGGAGATTGTGCCCAGATATTGAACCGGCACGGATTCCTTGCTATACGCAAAACCGAGAATCACTGCGCCGGAAGCGAAGCTCGTCACTGCCGCCAAGGCGATGAAAACCGGCAAAGGCAAACCATTGATGTAGAACATGGCGGCCCATCCTGCCGCTGAGATAATGCTGCCGGAAAGGTAAATAGGCCTGCGCCTGCCAATGCGATCGGAGAGAGCGCCGCAGATCGGGCTTGCCACAGCCCAGCAAACAATCATTATCGAACACACCGTCGCCGCGGTCGTCGATCGCAAGCCGTACCGCGCCCGCAGGAACGGCGCGCCCCACAATCCCGTGAACGCCAGGATCGGACCTACGATCCCGCCCTGCGCAAAAAAGATCAGCCAGGTATTGCGGTATGCGAAGATCCTCTTGAATCCTCGCAGCAGGTCTGAAATTTTGGTTTTGTTTTGTTCCTGAACCGCGGCGTGAGCGTGGCTTTGGAAGCCTCCGTCGGAAGGATCGTTGCGTACGACGGCCATCGCCAATACGCCG
>Ga0134079_10000252_pt1 | contig 13871 bp, 25 predicted proteins | sample 15_taG_2_FD_119770 | JGI IMG/M metagenome (GOLD analysis project Ga0134079, IMG submission 119770) | Grasslands soil microbial communities from the Angelo Coastal Reserve, California, USA - 15_D_Rain_40cm_2_09182015 | ecosystem: Environmental > Terrestrial > Soil > Grasslands ...
CGACGCGCCCGACGAGTTCGTGGACCGCGTCGAAGATGTCGACGTGTTCGTGGACCATCCTCGCGATCGTGTCCGCCTGCCTCGAGATCTCGTCGGCGAGGTCCATGATCTCGGCTTCGCGTTGGGTAATCACGACGCCGCCGGTCGACACCCGCTAAGAAACTCGCAGAATCGTGGTTCCATTATGTACCTTCCGCCGACTAGGCCGAGCACGTACTTGCAGGTTGGGCATGCCACGCTTCGTAATCCATAGGGAAGCAAAGGTTGAACTCGGCGGCGTGGTCGTGTGTCCACTGCTGAACGTTGTCCGACGCAAACCCAAGGTCAGCGGCGAGGCCCTGACAGTGCATCGACTCGCACACGCCGTTCGTTACGCACGCCACCCAGACGCCGCAGCTCGGGCTCCCACCGCCGATGGCCAGCTGGTCGTCGACCGTGCGGAACCCAGAGTTGATCCACACACCCTCGGGTGCCGCGGCGACCATGTTCGCCAGGTCCTGCGAGAAGGCTGGGTCGAGTCCGTCGGACCCGTCGAGCAGCGGAGCACCACCACCGCCGCCGCCTGACGGCGCGGGCGGAGCACCCGGAGCTGGCGGACCAGCGGCTGGAGGTGCGGGTGCCGGCGCTGGCGCTGGGGGTGGCGGCGGTGGGGGTGGCTTCTTGCCGAACGCCCACTGGTCAGCCTTCTCCCAGGCGTCCGGGTTCTTTGTGTGTTTGCCGAAAGCGAGCCACGGGCGGACGACGTAGATGCACCACACCCGGTCGACCACCTTGCCGATGTTGTGGTCGCCGCCCTGGCACGCGTCGGTCTGGCCGGCGAAGGGATCAGCCGGAGCGCCGGGTGGTGGGGCCGGTGCCGCCGCTGGCGGAGCGCCCGGTGCCGGTGCTGCCCCCGGAGCGGGCGCTGGCGCGGCGCCTAGCGCCCCCCACGAGTCGGCTCGGGCGATCACCCGGTCGGCGTAGGCGCTCGCCGCAGGACCGCTCCCGTTATGCGATGCGATGGCGTCGTGACGGTTCTCGTCGTAGTTGTTGGCGCACAGGTGCGCCGCGGTAGCCGCCGCCGCGTCGTAAAGATTGTCGGGCGAGCCGCCGACGTTGTAAGCGCCCCACGTAGGCAAATGGAACTGGAACGCACCGTAACTGTCGCCGCCGTCGCCGCGGATCGGCGCACCGTCCACGGTCACATTGCCGGACTCGTCTACCTCGGCGGCGGGGGACTCTTCGGCTTGGATTGACGCTATGTCCCTAGGGTCGACACCGCAGCCGCCGATCTGGGCCGCAGCGATGAACGCTCCTGCGACGTCGTAGCCGCCGTCAGGTGCTAGGAAGCCGACCGCTGCTGGCGACGCAGTGAGAGCGCCTGCCAGAGCCGCTTGGGCGACGGTGCGCCACATTCCCCCTCCTCTGTACGTGGTGGGTCGATCGTCTGGTCATGCCTCCGCACCGTCCACCGACCGCACTCGGCGCACAGCCCGGGGCGCATATCGCCCCGAGCCGGCCCGGGCCGGGCTAGCCACGCAACCTCGGCTGCTGCGCGGTCGCTGTAGTGAATGGGCCAGAGGCAGTCGGTCACGTGTTCGGGTGCGGGGCGTTGCCGCTCAGCGTGTCAGCCGCTCCCGGGAACGTGTTGTTGAACTGGGTGCGCAGGTCCTGGAAGAGCGGCGCTACGACCGAGGCGGCGTCGTCGACCATGCCGCCCGCGGTGTACATGGCGTTGTACGTCGCGGTCCGGGTGTTCTGCATCACCGGCTTCGTCGACCCCGGGGTCTGGTTCTCTGTGGCGAGCATCATCACGATCGCTCCGGTCGCGATGCCTGCGAGTAGTCCTAGCTTCATTGTCTTGCTCCATTCCCTCTAGTCGAGGTCTCGTAGCTCGGCGTCGGCCCAGTCGTGCCAGTCGTCGAGGTTCCCGACGGCTGACCGGCACGCCCCGGTCACCGCCTCGTAGGTGTCGTTCGAGGTCCGCCACCGCCCGACGACGTGCATCGTCGCCGCAAAGTCCAGCCACTCGATCGTCTCTGACCGCGCGTCGTCAACTAAGGAGAGCGCTCGGCGCAGACCGTCCTCGTAGGTCTCTTCGGCGTCCTCGTCGACCGCCTCCTGGGCGAGCGTCACAAGGCGCACCGGCTCAGCGAGGAGGCCCTCGGTGATCTCGTCCGCGTGTCGCAACGACCGCTGGGCGGCGTCGAGGGCGTCGAGTTCGGTGCCGGCGATTAGGCGCATGGTGTCAGCAGCTCCGATCGGCTGATACGTAGGTGACGTGTCTGGGAGGCGACCATCCGCGCGGCGGTCCCTATCGGGTCGTCGTGCTCGACGAGCGGCGGGGTCAGCAGGTAGGCACGGTGCGGCTCGCAGGTCGCCCGACCGCCCTCGGGGGTGACCACCCGGGCATAGCCCGCGCCCTTCAGGTTGAGGCTGAGGAGGTCCGGTGCGATCGCATAGCCGTCCGCGCCGAGCGTCATCGTCACCGCCTCCGCGCTGTTCATAGCGAGGGCGATCCGCACCCGGCAGTTGTCTCGCTGAATGAGGGGGATCACCTTGCGCTCGGGCCGCTGGGTGGCGATGAAGGACCCCCCGCCGATCTTCCGAGCCCGGGCCAGCCACTGCTCCATCGACCCCTTGTACTTCTCGGGGATGGCGGCGTACTCGTCGAAGACGACGATGATCTGGGGGCCGTCGATGCCGACACGCCAGAAGCGTCGGGGTGGATCCTGGACGTCGAGCCACGCCGTGCGGTGTTCCATTATGGCGACTAGCTCTTCCATCGCCTCGATGACCGTGTCACGGTTCTGGGCTACGACCGTCGCCCGATCCTTGTAACAGCCCAGCTCGACCCCGTCCGGGTCGAGGAGCCATAGGGCGGTGTCGCGCCGGTAGCACAGGTCGCTGACGATGACGTGAAGGTCCGACGACTTACCCGCCCCCGTCTCGCCGGCGAGGAGGACGTTGCCGCCGTGGAGTCCGGGTGGCGGTAGCCGCAGCTCGGATCCGTCGGGGTAGAAGCCGAAGCGCACGGGCGCTCGAGGATCGTCGCTCAGCGGTCCCGGCCACGGACGGACACCGACCTCCGCCAGCTCGTCCCACGGCGTAACAGGCGGCGGGGGGGGTGCGTCAGATATGACGAGGCCTCCGGTGCCGAGCCTCGAGCCGGGGACGACGGTCACCGACCGCACGTCCTGGCCAGTCCTATTGATCGCACCGCCGATCGCGTAGGGGTCGACCAGCTCGGGGTCGCCGTTGATGTGAAGGGGCACGTAGACCTCGCCAGGGCCGATCCGCTGGGGACGCCCCACCGCCGCGGTGTCAGAAAGCTCGCCGCGCACCTGGTGCTGCACGTGGCCCAGCTCGATCCAGTCAAAGAACCATTCCCGGATCGACCGGCCGCCTAGCGACTCGTAGATGACGCCGCCGCGCTGCCCCTCCCACAGGACATCGCCGGGGAAGAAGAGGATCAGCATGCCGACAGCCGTCGTCGGCACGACGAACCGCCACCGCACCCCCGGCACCTTCCACACGAGGACCAGCCAGACGAGCGCGGCACCGCCGACAGCCATGAAGGTCAGCCCACGGGTCACGTCGGCACGCCGACGCCACAGGAGTCCGAGCAGGCCAGCGGTGGCGAGGACGCCGAGCACGGTGGCACCCCAACGGTGGCGGCGGCGGCTCGACCCTATGCCATAGAAGAAGAGCCACGCCCCGCCCACCCAGAACAGGTGGGCTAGAGCGAACCCGAACGCCCACTGGACGCCTAGGTGGAGTAGCTCGATCACGACGGCTCTAGTCGCCGGTCTTCTTAGCGGTGGTCGGCGGCACCGTCCCCTGGTTCGGGACCGTGGCAGCGTTGTTGCCCGACGCCGAAGCACAGTCGACGAGCAGCACGCCCTGGCTGCCGCCGTTCGTGACGGTCAGCGTCGTGGCGTCCGGGGCGGTGAGGCGGAGCGCGGCGACCGGAGTCGTCATCACTAGGGCACGAACCTGCGTGTCCACCTTCGCAGCCCGCCCCGGCACGAGCGTCGCAAACTGGGTCGAGGGGTCGTACCCGATCATCGTCCCAGCGTCCGGGGTGATCGGACAGGCGAGCCACGAGAGCGGCGTCGCGACGGTCAGTTGCGACGGGTTGGTGCCCTCCTTGATCGCCTGGGCGACGAGGCCCTCGAGCGCTACGGAGTTCTTTTCGAGGGGTTCGCCCATTGACTTGCCGATCCGGTCGGCGGAGCGGTTGAGGAAGGTCACCACGAGGAAGCAGGCGAGCAGCACCCCACCGGCGATCGGCACCCACCGGAAGCGTCCCTGCTGAGCCTTCCATCGGTCGACGACTTTCGCCGGCGTACGTGACGACTTAGGGCGACCGACCGGGTCTGACGTGTCGGTGTCAGGGATCGTCTGGGGTCGAGGCGGCGCCGGCCTGGGTGGCGGCTGGCGGAGCAACTGGTCTGCCGGAGGTCCGTCGCTCGGGGCGTCAGTGTCCTCGGTGGTGGTCCACCAGCTCGGGTCTGGTCCGTGTCCGTTGGTCTGGGTATCAGTCATGGCGTCCTAGGTGGGCTTCGTCTATTTAGTCGGTGAATGCGGCGGGGCAGAGGCCCCTAATCGTCTCTATGGCGTGGTCGGGGATCGCACATAAACCTCCTATGCGCTCTAGTTGGGCTGGGCTAATAAGCCTCAGGTCGAGGAGGCCGTAGGCGACGGCGAGCGAGTCCCGGGTGAAGTGCCGACCAGGGACCAGCAGCGAGTTGACGTCGAGCCCGCGGTGCGCCATCACGTCCCGGAGAAGGATGGCGAAGCGAGCTAGGTCGATGAGCTGATCCACCGTTAGACGTCCGAGGTAGTTGTCGACCCCGCGGTGAGTAGACGGCAATCCCACGGCGACTAGCCCGGACTCCATCTGGTCCCCACCACCCTCTGCTACGCAGAGGGTGTTCTGGGGGGACTCGGTGGCGTACGCCACCTCCACGGCCGTCATCGGAGCCCCGGCTGGAGCCCCGGCTGGGGCAGCAGCAGATCGGTCGACGGCTCGGGCCGGAAGGGTCCTATGTCGTTCGGTCCGCGCAGCGCGCCGCCGCCGTTCATTAGCTCAGTCACACCGAGGGCGTTCACCTTAGGGCCGACCTCGCCGGGCGTCGGCTGAGCCGGTCCGGGGTCGGGCGGTGGCGGGTCGACCGGATCCGGCGGGGTAGGTGGCGCAGGCATAGGCGCGGGCGGTGGCGTTGTGTCCGGTGTAGTAGTCGCGACCGGATCGTCCTCCTTAGAGCCCTTAGAGTCGCCGCCACCACCACCACCACCACCACCGCCGCCGAAGCAAGACTTGATCCCCGACGAGATGCACTTCGACCCGCCCTTGCCGAGGGCGTAGGCGCCGCCCGCGTCGAGCGCTAGCCGCTCGCTGCTGAGCCCGCCCGGTGTCGGGCCGACGATCCCACCGGCCGCGCCGTGGCCGCCGCCGAGCATTCCCATAGCCAGCAGGCCACCGCCCACCAGCAGACCCGCGGTGAGTAGCTTCACGGATTCGTCTCCTTTACTAGGACGTGGATCACGACGACGGTCGGCACCGTCTCGCCGCGCTGGGTCGTGCTAGCCGCCTCGATGTGGGACATCTCCCACCCCTCGCCACGGAGCCACCCCATAGCGGTCAGATAGGCATTGAGGGCCGAGCTCGGGCGCAGGGCTATCGACCAGTACTCGACCTCGGTTGGTTGCTCGGGCGGCAGGATGTGCCTGCTTAGGCCGTAGGCATCGAGGAGCGCACCGGCACCCTGGCGATCGCGGGTCACGGTGTACCCGCGGAGACGTCGGACCTACTCGCGTGTCCGTTAGAGGCAGGTCGCGCTGTACCTGCCTGTGACCTGCCTGCAGCCGCGGCTGCCTCCTCCATGGCACGCTCGACCAGCTCCTGCGTCGTCGGCTTGCCAGCGACCATCCCGTCGATGTACTTCGCCGCAATGCGAAGCACCGTAGGCATAGAGCCATAGACCGCTGCGGCTCGCATGAGAATCTTCTTGTCTGCCTCGTAGCACTGCACGCTGACGAGGGCGTTCGGGTTCGGGTCCGTAGTCGTCATGCCGCGCAGCGTAGTGCAGTGCACGTATACGTGTCCACAGACACCTATAGGCCTGGCGTCTGGCGACAAACTGTGCTTGGGTAGGCAGACGCGGACCTACACCCCGGAGAGGATCCGATGGCCAGAACCGAACACGAGGTCACCGAGGACCCAAACGTCAAGCGCAAATGCTCGAAGTGCAAGGAGCCGAAGGCACGGCTCGCCTCGCTATGGCCTAAGGACGAGTACAGCCCTGACGGGCTCGGCTACCAATGCAAGGCCTGCAAGTCCAAAATGACCATCGAGGCTCGACAGCGTAAGCGGGAGGCTGAGCGTGACAAGACGGCGCCCGGAGATTGACCTCGGGTGGATGGAGGACGCACCGTGCCGCCACTACCCAACCTGGGTGTTCTACCCAGAGCAGGAACTGGTAAGCACCACAGGTGACGCCCGAGCCATCTGCGCCACGTGTCCACTAGTCGAACGCTGCCTCGAGCACGCCCTCACCTACCCCGAACCCTTCGGCGTCTGGGCCGGCACGACCGGACCCCAGCGGCGACACATGAGATACCTACGACAGAAGAGGATGGCGGGATGACTACACACATGAGGCGCCTGGCGGACCGGGTGCTGATCGGTGCGCTCGGCTGGGCGTTCACCGCAGACGACGAGCAGGTAGCGAGGCAGGCATGGTTCGAGAGCATGGGCACGGACACCTCCTCGCCGTCGACCCCGGCAACGTCGAGTCGGCGTACACCCTCATCGAGCGCCCCTCGCTGCGCCCCGTAGAGGCAGCCAAGGTCCCCAATGCGACGATGCGAGACGTCGTCGCCATCTACCAGGACTGTGCCGACGTCTACATCGAGATGATCGCCAGCTACGGCAAGCCGGTCGGTGCAACCGTGTTCGAGACAGTCCTCGAGATAGGTCGGTTCGTTGAGTGTTGCGGCGGTCCGGTCAGCGAGGGGGGCAAGGCCCACCTCGTCTATCGGCGCGAGGTAAAGCTCCACCTATGCGACAGCTCGGCGGTCACTGACGCAATCATCAAGCAGGCGCTCGTCGACCGGTTCGCGCCCCATGCCAGCAACCACGGCAAGGGGTCGAAGGCTGAGCCGAGCTGGTTCTACGACTTCAAGGCAGACATCTGGCAGGCGTACGCCCTCGCTGTGTATGCCGCCGACCAGTGTTGACAGACCGCCTAGTGTGCACTAGGTTGGGGGGTGCACGAAGGACCTCCCACCACAGGAGCACACCATGGCGACGCACCACCGCCTACGGGACCTAGAGCCCTACAGCGTCTACCGGCTGACCGCTAGCGGCACCATCGACTCGAAGCTTGCCCAACGTGGACCGTGGATCTATGCGGCTACGCCCAGCGATGCCAAGTCAGGGCGGTGGTACCCCGTAGGAGGCCCCCCGCCCCTCGAGCGTGGCCTCCCCCTCGCCGGCCTCAATGGTCGCTACGGCTACACCCTCTCCGAGGCCGCCTACCTGCCGGTGGGGCGAGTAGCAGAGCGCGTCTGTGATATCGCCAACTGGCCTACCTGGTGGGATCAGCACCGCGACTACGAGGACCGTGCCGCCGAGGCAGTGGACGCAGCCGAGCGCGACAAGCGATCGGACACGATCTGGCTCGTCGCATCCCTCTACGCCCTCGGATACGACGTCGGCGGCGGACAGTGGGACCTAGGCAACGAGTGGGCGCGCTACGTGTCCCACGTGCTCGACATGCTGCCCAACCAACGCCGTCTCACCGTCGCCGCGGTGATGGACTACGCCACCAAGGCTAGGGGGACGCAGGGCGACGCCTACATCGTTCTCGCCGAGCAGTGGCTCAGCCGACACATCTAACCAACACATAGGGAGCACACAATGAGCGATGACACCGAACCCAACGAACCCCTGTTCAGTGACGAGGAGATGGCAGAGGTGCGCGAGGCGTACCGCAAGGCCTGCCGATCCGCGTCGATGACAAGGGTCGACGCCTACGACCGAGGCGAGTCGTGGACGATCCACCCCGCCGACGTGGACGTGGCGCACATGTTCGACATCCACCCCCTCGGTGGCACCAGCATCGGACTGTTGGTCTCCAGGGCCACGTCCACCTGGGTGCTCTCCTCTGGAGCGAGCGGTATCCCCGACTACACCCCAGACGTCGAACTCCACTCCTTCGCCTATGCGCTCGGCGCTGGCGTCAAGGGTGACGTGCTCGTGATGACCGCCGCCGCTGACGCCCCCAGCGAGGACGAGGACGACGAGGGGACACTGGTCGGCTACGGGACGACGATCACCCCGACCGCAGCCCGAGCCTGGGCCGACGCCCTTACCCGCATGGCTGACGAGGCCGAGGCCAACGCCGAGACGTTTGCGACCAAAGTCCAGACGAACGTGGCGTTCCGCCTCGCCGAGGTAATGCGAGAGGCTGGGGTCAGCTACGACCCCGAGGACCTAGCCGACGTCGGCGGTGCGATCGCCGAGGCAGTCGCAGGCAACGGTGACCTGGTCGCTATGACGGGCACCGGTCAGCCGATCATCATTCGCAAGATGACCGACGAGGTAGCAGACCGGCTCGCTGCTGGCGAAGACGTCTCAGACATCTTTGAGGGTGACGAATGAGCGACTACGCCAATCCCGACGCCTGGGGACCGCCAGCCCAGGGGCGGCACCGCCCGCTGCTCGAGGACCTACTCGTAGACGGACGGTTCGCTGATGCTGACGTGCTCGACGGTCAGCGCTACTACTACCGGGTCGGCAACACCGGCTGGGTAGACGCCGATGGCAACCCACACACCCTCATCCGCTACGTGCCCGTGAACCCGAGGACCCGCCATGGATAACCAGCCATTCGCCTGGTGCGGAATCATCTACCAAACGGAAGCCGACCTCATCGAAGCCGACTATGGCATCCGGCGCGCCCTCCGCGGTGCTGCCACCGAACGCCGCACCGCCGACCGCATCGATCTCTGCCCCCACTGTGGGCAGTTCTTGCACAAGGACTCAGACCGTGGCTGACGTCATCATCGAAGCCATCGAGCTGGCGTTCGACGCCCTCGACGACGCCCTAGACGGCGTACCGGGCGATCCGACCACCGCCGACGAGCGGGCGCTGCGGATCCTCGCCGCGCTAGCCGCGTCGTTCATCTTCAAGCACTGGGCGACGCCGCTCGTCACGTCCCGGGTGCTCCGCGAAGAAACGATCCGACAGGCCCACGATGTCTGATCCGATCCAGCTGATTAGCGTCACGTCCGCGCTCAGCGTCATCGACAAGTCAGATGCGCTGTGCGGGTGGACCGCCTACCGGATCGCTGACGGCGTCCTAGACGTCGCTCGGCGTGCCCTCATCGTATTCGACGAAACCCTCCGCGAGGTGAAGGCCCAAGCGGTCGAAGACGGACGCCTCGAAGCCGGTCAGCCCGCCACCCGCAAGATGCGGGACGAGGCGCAGGCCGAGGCGTGGCGGTCGCTCAGCTTCGTCCGCACCTACGCCGAGGACCCCCGCCGTGCCCGCAACGACATCGCTGGCCTACGACGCGAGACCGACATCGACCTCGACACACACCACCAGTACGAGTTCAGCGCCACGAAGCTCGGCAACGCCGTGCACGACGCCCTCGACTCGTGGCTGCTGACCGGGCACCGCCCCGGGTGCCACCCCGAGATGATGGCGATGATGGACCAGGCGGAGCGGTGGCTAGACGCCGAACAGCCCGAGCCCATCCTCGCCGAAGCCACCGGGCTGAACTTCGAGCACGGCTATGCGGGGCGGACCGACCTCGTAGCGATCGTGAACTACCTCGACCGGGGCCGTGTCCCCTGCGAGATCGACTGGAAGACGAGTCGAAAGTCGTACACCGGGTTCGGCCGCGACGAGGGTCCGACGACGCCCTACCCCGAAGCCGGGCTCCAGCTCTCCGCCTACTCGCGGTTTGAGAAGGTGATCCGCTGGGACCACTCGAACCGCCTCGAGAAGCAGGGGCAGCGAGGGCGGTACTACTACGTCGAAGACGAAGACCTCGCCTGGGCTCAGCCGATGCCCGCCGTCGAGGGTGGCCTCGTCGTCCACATCACCCCCGAGCACTGCAACGCTCACCCCGTCGTGCTCGACGAGTGGCTGTGGGAAACGTGGCTCTACACCCTCGAGAATGCGCGGCGGGTCAACAGCCCGACGTACAACCGCATCATCGGCCCGGCCCAAGCGCCGGCCGGGCGCCCCAACCTGCGGGTCCCCGACGACCCCCAGCTCCGGCTGGTTACTGACACCGACGCGCCAGAAGTGTCTGCCGACTAGACGTGTCACGTGGCACCGTCCTAGTGTGCCATAGCACAACCTGCCCACCAACGAAAGGACCCGCAGTCATGTGGGAGCAGTACGAGACCGCCGCGCGCGGTCTGCCCAAGTCGCTCTTCGATCACCTCGGAGCGGCGCTCGGCGGCAACACCGCGGAGAACGGCTACGTCAGGAAGATCCAACACGCCCAGACGGTCGTCTTCGATTACACCCCGGGCGACGACACCCTCTACCAGCTAGCGCTGACCGTCGTCGCTGACGGCGTAGGTCACACCGACATCATCGTCGCCATACCCAACCACGGACAGGCCGCCCGGCTCTCCTTCGAGCCGAACACCTTCCTGCACGGCGGCTACGTCGCGATGAAGCTCGGATCGGCCGAGGCGACGGGCTGGGCTATCGCTGGCGTCGTCCACCGAGCGATCGAGGTCGTCTACGACGTCGTAGTGGTCGGACGATGAGCGAGCGCATAGACGACATCGAGCTAGCCCTCGAGCTGATCGGCCGGCGGTTCGTCGACCTCGACCGCCGCGTCCGCGAAATCGAAGCCGAGCACGCCGAAGCATTGCGCACCCGGGACGAGTGGGCCGAGGCGATCCGCCGGAGCAGGGCGATCGACGTACAGGAGGCTTCCAATGGCGATCGTTGACCTACAGCGGCGGCTCGTCCAGAACGGACGGATCCGCATCGGTGCCCAAGCCGACCGTGGACGCCCCACCAAGCTCGAACACTTCCGGTTCACGTCACAGCGCGCCGACCTCATCGAGAAGATCGCCGTGCTCTACGGCGGCGAGGCGAGGGCGTGGACGAACGACCGCTCGACCGACCGGTGGGAGGTCTTCACCGAGGTAGACAGCATCGACGTCCTCGTCCCCCCGCCCGGCCCCGGGCGCTCCGTCCTCTCCCAGTATTACGAACAGTGGAACGCCGGGGGGTGCACCTACCGCTGTGACGGAGAGTACGCCGAGAAGGCTGACGGGAAGATCCTCGAGCGGCCCATCCCCTGCGTCTGTGCCGACCGCGGCCAGATCGGGGCCGACCGGGACTGCTCAGCACACACCCGCGTCAGCGTCATCATCCCCGCCCTCGGCGAACTAGGCCAGTGGCGGCTCGACACCGGCGGCTGGAACGCAGCCGAGGAGATGGCTGGCATCGCCCAGTTCCTCGACACCGCCACGTCGCTCGGCTACTCGGTGCCCTGCACCCTCTACATCGACAAGCGGACCCGCAAGGTCCTCGACGGCAAAGCCGAGACTCTGAACTTCGTCGTCCCCGTCCTCGCACCCAACTTCAGCGGTGCGGTCGCAGAGGCGGTAGCGGCGGGGGTGCCGTACCGTCCCGATGCGTCCCTCTACGGTCCTGGTGCGTCCCTGCCGCCCGCTAAGGCGCTAGAGGCCACAGTCGTCCCAGACGGGGTGGCACGGGCGCCTAGGGCCGTGTCGAGCGGTAGGCCGAAGGCTCTGCCGTCCGACCAGGCGGTGCCGCCGACCGGAGTGCCGATCCGCACCGCACGAGAGTCCGCCGACGCCGAACGTGGCGCTAGCGGCTCGAGGGCAGCCTTCGCCTTCATCAACTCGCTGCCCGAGCAGTTTCGTGGCGACGACGCCAAGGATGCGAGGCACGAACTGTATGGGCTCGCTGCTGGGCGGCCCGACGCCGAGTACGCCGACCTCACCGGCATCCAGCGCGGCCAGGTTCAGCGCTGGGCCACCGAGCTTGACTCCGGCAAGACGACCCTCATCGACCTCGTCGCTGAGCGCAACGAAGGGAAGCAGCCGTGACGTATGACGACTACGACGACGCGACGAAGGACGGCAGCGCCATCCGGGGGCTGATGTGGTGCGGGGCGCTCTATGCGACCGCTGGTGGCTTCCTCCTCGCCGCTGGCCTCGTCCGACACCTCTGGCGCTGGGTGGCACCGTGAAGCCGCTGCCGATAAGGATTCACTGCCCCGAATGCCACCAGCTACACATCGACGAAGGCGACTTCGCCGCCACGCCACACACGTCGCACGCCTGCCAGCACTGCGGCAACGTATGGCGGCCTGCCGTCAAACCAACCGTCGGCGTCCGGTTCCTCCCAGGCTTCAAGAATGACGAGGTGGCACCGTGACCGCCGAGCCGCTGCCCGGGCTCGGACGCATCGACCTCGACGTCCCCTACGAACTAGCCGAAAGTGGCAAGGTCGGGACGCACTGTCGATCGTGCGACACGCCCGTCATCTGGTGCTTCACCCAAGGCTCGGACGGACGGACAATGCTCGTCGACGCGGTCCCCGACCCAACAGGCAACCTCAAGTTGAGGGTTGCCCGTACCGGCACCGTCTACTGCACGGTCATATCGGCCAGCGAGCGCGACGAGTTCGAGGGGATGCTGCACAAGAGTCATTTTGCTACTTGCAGGGACGCCGCGATGTACAGGAAGAAGCGATGACGTGGGATCGGACGGCGCTGGAGTGTCGGGAGGGGTCGCCGTCTAGGCGGGCCTGCTTCACCCTCACCGACGAGATCCACGCCGCGCTGGACAAGCTCTCGGCGGAACGCGGGGTGCCCCGCTCGGAGGTGGTGCGCACACTCATTCGCGACGCGGCGGGGTGACCGTGCCCGACTTCGCGGCGATCGCAACCGACTACGCCCTCCTCGGCTGCCCGGTGTTCCCGGTCGTGCCGCTCGGCAAGGTGCCGGTCATACCCAACGCCCATCCCAAGGGAGACCCGCTCCGAACTACGTGTCACGCCCGGTGTGGTCGGGACGGGCACGGGCTCTGGGACGCCACCCTCGACCTCGAGCGGATCGCTCGCTGGTGGCACCGCTGGCCACGCGCCAACGTCGGCATCCGCACCGGCGAAGCGTTCGACGCTCTAGACCTCGACGGTGAACTCGGCATCGACAGTTTCGACTCCTGGTGTGTCGAGCACGAGGTCAGCATCGACTACGAGGTGGTCCCCGTCGTCACTACCCCCTCCGGTGGCCTCCACTACTACTGGCGTCCGGTCGGGCACGGCAACCGCACGAAGATGATCCCCGGGGTCGACTGGCGTGGCACCGGCGGCTATGTCGTCGCCGCCGAATCCGTCCGCGAGGACGGCGCCTATCGGTGGCTGACCGAATACAACGATCCGGTCGACCCGCCACCCCCGCTAGTCGACCTTGTGTGCGCCACAGAAGCGCCGCTGCCGCCCGCAGCCCGACCCTGTGCACCACCCGGCCCAGGGGAGGCGAGGAATGGCTACGTGGTCGCCGTGCTCCGCAATGCCTGCGATGACATAGCACGGGCTCGGCACCCCGGGCCGGGGGTGGCCGGTGAACGGCACGACACGCTCTGCCGAATGGCGATGCGGGTCATGGGGTACGTGAAGGGAGGCGAGCTAGACGGCGGGCTCGCTGTCCAGTGGCTGACGAATGCGGCGCTCAGCGTCGGACTCGGGGACGCTGAAATCACTGACGCGATCGCGTCAGCTAAGGCGAAGGCGACCGTACGGAACGCACCGCCACCGAAGCCGCGTGGCCCATGACCGACTACGGGGATGTCCCCATCGTCGTCCGCGGC
>Ga0134079_10000253_pt1 | contig 13805 bp, 14 predicted proteins | sample 15_taG_2_FD_119770 | JGI IMG/M metagenome (GOLD analysis project Ga0134079, IMG submission 119770) | Grasslands soil microbial communities from the Angelo Coastal Reserve, California, USA - 15_D_Rain_40cm_2_09182015 | ecosystem: Environmental > Terrestrial > Soil > Grasslands ...
CGGAAGCCGCTCCGGTCGTACGGCAGTATCGAAGCCCAACGACCTCAGCTCTGCCTCATTCAGACCCGGTACGGCGTTTTTTAGCTGTTTGCGGCGCTTGCTGAAGCACGCTGTCACAAAAACGCGCAAACGCGGTATCTCGTCCGCTGTCACCTGTGGCTCAACCAGTGGCGTCAGCCGAATCACCGCGCTCCGCACCCGCGGCGGCGGCCGAAACGCCCCCGGCGCCACCGTGAAGACCTTCTCGACTCGCGCCACCGCCTGCACGCCCACCGACAGCGCCCCGTACGTCTTACTGCCTGGCTTGGCGGCGATTCGGTCCGCCACTTCCTCCTGTATCAGAAAAACGACGCGCTCCGGAAGCGGCGGCGTCAGCGCCCTGTCAATCAATGGAGAGGTGATGTAGTACGGAATGTTGCCGACGACCTTCGTGACACGCGGCCACTCGAGCCGCAGCGCGTCCCCTGCGATGACGGTCAGGTTGTCACGCGCCAGCGCCCCGGCCAGCCGCCGGTCTTTCTCGATCGCAATCACCTTCAGACCGCGCTGGAGCAGGACCTCGGTGAGTGTTCCCTGCCCTGGTCCAATCTCGAGTACGGTCTCTCCGGGGACCGGATCGAGCGCATCCGCGATGCGGCCCAGGATCCGGGGATCGCTGAGAAAGTGCTGTCCGAGTCGTCTCAAACCTTGAGCAGAACCACCGTGCGATCGTCGTTGGCAGGCGCGCCGCCTGTGAACGCCGCGATATCGGTAAAGACGGCCTCGAGAATATGCCGCGCGGGACGACTCCGCAGATTGACGACGTGGCTCAACACGCGCTGTTCACCGAACCGCTCGCCACTCGGTCCCCGCGCGTCAGCGAGTCCATCCGTGAACAGGCACAGAATCGCCTTGCCCCGCTGGAACGGCACGACGCGCTCGGTACCGCCGTTGCCCAGGCCCAGCGGCGGCCGCGTCGCCTCAAGACGCGTAGAGACACCCGCGTCGGTGGACACGAGAAATGCGTGCGGATGCCCGGCATTCGCGTACGTCAAGGTGCCCTGCGCCGGATCCGCGACGGCGTAGCACAGGGTCAGGAACATCTCCGTCTCGGTCAACTCCTCGGACAACGACATCTCCAGACGGCGTAACGCCTCATGCGGCGACTCCGCGGTTTCCGCGTGGATACCAGACGCGGCCATCGCCAGCGCCATGATGAGCGCGGCGCTGAATCCATGGCTCGACACATCGCCGATCATCACGCCGACCCGCTCGCCGTGCAGACTCAACAGATTATAGAAGTCCCCACCCACCGATTCCGCCGGGCGACAGCGAGCGGCGACGTCGGCTTTCGTCGCGATCACGGCGGGCGACGGCAGCAGTTTGAGCTGCAGGTCGTGCGCCAGCTCCAGCTCACGCCGTACCCGCTGTTGGCCCAGATCGAGCTCGACCAGCCGCGCGTTCTCGATCGCCGCGCCGATCTGGTTCGCAATGGCGGCGACGAGCTTGCGGTCGCCCGCCGTGAACGCGTCCTCACCGGTGCGATCGGTCAGGTTGATCACCCCGATCGGCGTCGGCACACGCCCCGGTGACGCATAGACCACCGGAACGGAGAGAAACGCCTGGCCGCGATACTGGCGCTCCGCCGGACTCGTCGGCTTCTGAGCGCGCTGATCGGTCGGATCGTAGCTGATGATACGCATTTCCCGAAACACGCGGGCGGCAATCGATCGCGGATCGTCCACTTCCACCGGATCGACTTCCCCAAGCTCCACGCCGCGAGCCGCCACGAGGCGGAGCACGTTGGCGCGCGGATCGTGCACCATCAGCGTGGCACGGCGCGCCCGCACGACGGCCGATACCTCGCGGAGTATGCGGTTGGCGGCTTCGTCGAGACGGATGGTATGGCCCAGGATCTCGCTGATCGTATAGATCAGATCGATTTCCTCGTACCGTCCCGACAGCTCGGCGGCGACCTGGTCGGTCTCCTCCTCGGCGCCCATGACCGCGCCGATGACTTCCGCCAGCTCGACGGCGCCATGCTCCTCACCCCTGACCTCCAGCCACGCGTCGGACACGGATGGGATGGGCTGAAACCACGCGGGACCGTCGGGAGTCTCGAGCCGCCCGCCACCGTTGGGAGCCGGCGACCAGTGGGGCTCGTCACGTCCTTCGCCCAACCCCCCCCCGACGGGCAACAGCCGGCCCCCCGGGGTGCGGGCGCGCCACAATCGCAGAGTTGTACCGGAAAGGGCCGCGAGCACCGGGATCAGGCGCTCGAGTCGAGTCACCCCGCTCGGAGAGTCAGGCAAATGCCGTTGCCTTTCTCGTTGAACGCGACGTCATCGACCAGGTGGCGGATGACGAACAGCCCCCGCCCGAATTCCCGCTCCAGGTTCTCCGGGCTGGTGGGGTCCGGCGTGTGGCTCGGGTCGAAGCCGGCGCCGTCATCGACGACGTAGATGCGCACGACATCGCGCCCCAGCTCGACGCGGATACGCACGACGCGGTCGGGGTCCTCGCCGTTGCCGTAGCGGATCGCGTTGCCGTGCGCTTCCGCGAGGGCGGTCCGCAGATTGAAGCTGATGCGTCGTGGAGAGAGGGTGCCGGGCGGGAGATGACTGGCGACCAGCTCGACGGCATCCCCGACCATCCCGAGGTCGCTCGGGACGTCGAGCTTCATCGAGTCGCGGCTCACCTGGAGTTGCAGGCTCAAAACGCCGCCAGCGCTTCCTCGGCCGTCCGGGTGATCGAAAACAGGGTGTCGAGCTTGGTCAGCTCGAACAAGGTCTGGAGATCGGCATTGAGGCCCGCAAGCCTCAACTCCCCACCTTGCTCACGGATCTTCTTGGACAGCGAGACCAGCACGCCTAATCCGGACGAGTCGATATAGCCGGTCTTGGAGAAATCGATGACAAACTTCCGGGAGCCGTCTTCGAGCGCATCGAGGACCTTCTGCTTCAGCTCCTGGCGATTGCCGACGATGAGCTGGCCTTCCACCCCCACGACGACCACGCCGCTTTTGTCCTTCTTGAGCGTGAAACGCATCTACCCCTCGCGAGTTTGGAGAATGGCGATCGCAGCCGTGTTCACAATATCATCGGCGGTGGCGCCCCGCGACAGGTCCGCGATGGGTCGGGCGAGTCCCTGGAGGATCGGACCGAGCGCCGTCCAGCCGCCCAGCCGCTGCACCAGCTTGTAGCCGATGTTGCCGGCATCGAGATCGGGAAAAATCAGGACGTTCGCCCGACCGGCCACTCGGGAGGGGGAGCCGGGGGAGCCGGGGGAGCCGGCCGCCTTGCGCGCAGCGACCTCCGGCACCAGCGCCGCATCCCCCTGCAGCTCGCCGTCGAACTCGAAATCGGGCGCCGGCCGGCGGCCGCGAAGCTCGGTGATCGCCGCCTGAATGCGCTCCACGCGCGGGCCCTGCGCGCTGCCGCGGGTGCTATAAGAAAGAAAGGCGACGAGCGGCGTGTCGCCCACGATGCGGCGCCGGTCGCGCGCCGAGGCGATCGCGATATCGGCGAGCTGCACCGAGGTCGGCTCCGGCACGACGGCGCAATCGGCGAACGAGAGCACGCGATCGTCCTTGATCATGTAGAAGGCGCCCGAGACCGTGGAAACTCCGGGCGCCGTGCCCACCGCGAGCAGCGCGGCGCGCAGCGTGTCGGCGCTCGGGAAGACGGCGCCTCCCACCATCACGTCGGCCGCCCCGATGCCGACAAGGCAGGCACCGCGCGTGAGCGGATGCTCTAAGGCTTGGCTGGCTGCAGTGTCCGTGGGAAACCTGTTTGGATGGCGGGATCTCAGCAGGGTAACCAACGTGCGTGGTGCGTCGTGCGTGGTGCGTGGGTCAAGTAGCTGCACCGTTCCCAAGCCGTCACGCTCGATGCGTCGCGCAGCTTCCTGCACGCGCGCGTCGTCGCCTTCGGGAAAGACAACGCGCGGCTTGATGGTCCGCGCCCGGTCATAGACGCGGTCCAGGAAGCTCATTTCGCGAACTTGCGCTTCAGAGCCTTCTGGACGGCGGGATCCACCAGGGCCGACACATCGCCGCCAAAGCGCGCGACCTCGCGCACCAGGCTCGAGCTCAAGTAGGTGAGATCGAACGCGGGGACGAGGAACACGGTCTCGATTTTCGGGGCGAGGTTGCGGTTCATCAACGCCATCTGGAATTCGTATTCAAAGTCGGACACGGCGCGCAGCCCCCGAACGATCACCGCGGCCCCGACCGTTTTGGCGAACTCGGCCAGCAGTCCTTCGAACGATTGGACATCCACGCGCTCGTCGGACACCGCCGCCTTGATCAGCGCGACGCGCTCGTCGAGCGAAAACAGCGGCTGCTTGGAGACGTTGACTGCGACGGCAACGATCAGCTGATCGACGAACTCCAGTGAGCGGTGGATCAGGTCTTCGTGGCCCTTCGTGATGGGATCGAAGGACCCGGGGTACACCGCGATGCGTTTCATGGTGCGTACACGAACGTGATTGCCGTGTCGCCGTAGCGGCGCGTGTCGTCGCCGGTCAGCGCGAGATCGGGGCGGTGCTCGATGCCGAGGATTCTGGCGAACGGCGTCGCGCGGAAAATACCGGCAAGCCGCTCGGCGTCGTCAGTCGCGTACGGCGGATCCGCGAACGCGACGTCGTACTGCGCAGGCTGGAGCCGCTCGGCGAACCGCACCGCGTCCATGCGGTGAATCGTCACGCGATCCTCCACCTTGAGAGCCTCGACATTGGCTGTCAACGTTGCGAGAGCTGCCCGATGATTTTCTACGAAGTCAATCGCCACGGCGCCCCGCGACAGCGCTTCGAATCCCAATGCTCCCGAACCGGCGAACAGATCGAGCACCCGGGCATCCGGGATCGACTGCTGCAGGATACTAAACCAGGCCTCTTTCACTCGATCAGCAGTCGGTCGAACCGCGCGCCCCGCCGGAGCCTTCAGGCGCCGGCCTTTGAGCTCACCCGCGATGATGCGGAGCAAGACTCGCCACCCGCGCCTGAATCGTCACGCGTCCCTGCCAGTCATCCCGCTCCAGCCGGAACGCCACATCGAGCGGGTTCGTGAGCCAGTCCTCCGGCACCGCGTCGGCCCAGCGGAAACCAATCGCCGGCAGCACGGCGTTCCCGTCGTCGAGCGTGAAGCGCAGATGATTGGTTCCCACCCGCCGCGCGCCGACCGCGCGCGCGTTGCGCACACCGAACACCGGGGCCGGATTCCCCGCCCCGCACGGCTCGAGATGGCGCATGAGGCGTTCGAGCTCCGCGCTCACTTTGTCCAGCGGAAACTCGAGGTCGATGCGCTGGCTCGGCGCGAGGTCCTCGGGCGAGAGAAGCTCGCCCGCGACGGCGAGGAACGCAACGCGAAAGTCCTCGAAACGGTCGCGGCGGATCGTGAAGCCGGCCGCCATCGTGTGGCCGCCGTATTTCTCGAGGTGGCTCCCCACGCGATGCAGCGCGCCGTGCAGGTCGAAGCCAGAAATGCTGCGCCCGGAACCGCGCCCCAGCTCGCCGCCCGGTTCCCAGCCGATCAAGAAGGTCGGCCGGCCATAACGCTCGACGAGCCGCGAGGCGACGATGCCGATCACGCCCGGATGCCAGGTGTCGGAGCCGAGCACAATGGCGGCGTCGGCGGCGTTGAGCGTTTTCTCGACCGTCTCGATCGCTTCATCGAGGATCACCTGGTCCATCTCCTGGCGCCGGGCATTGATCGTCTCGAGCTCGCGCGCGAGCGCCGCCGCCTCCTTCAGATCTTCGGTCAGGAGCAGGCGCAGCCCGTCGTTCGCATCGCCGATGCGGCCGACGGCATTGAGGCGCGGCGCGAGGATGAAGCCGACGTGCGCCGCGCGCAGCGGCCGCTGCGCCAGGCCCGCGGCTTCGACCAGCGCGCGCAGCCCGACCCAGCGGGAGTCGGCGAGCATCTTCAGGCCATGGCGGGCCAGGATGCGGTTCTCCCCCACCAACGGGACGACGTCGGCGATCGTCGCGAGGGCGACGTAGTCGAGAAAGTGCAGCGGCAGGTTGGGCGAGAGGCCCAGCACCTGCACGAGGGCCTGCGCCAGCTTGAAGGCGACGCCCGAGCCGCAGAGGCTCTTGTCCTCCGACTTGCAATCGGGGCGGCGCGGATCGACCACCGCGTTGGCGGGCGGCAGCTCGTCGCCGGGCAGGTGGTGGTCGGTGACGATGACGTCGATGCCGGCAGCACGGGCGGCAGCGACGGCGGAGACGGCAGTGATGCCACAGTCACATGTAATAATCAGTCCTGCCCCGACTCGCTGCGCTTCAGCGAGGCCCGCCGGCCCAAAGTCATAGCCGTCGCGGACGCGGTGCGGCACGAACGCGTGCACGGTCGCCCCGGCGCTGCGCAGGATGCGCGTCAGCATGGCGGCGCCGCACTGGCCGTCGACGTCGTAGTCGCCGTGCACGAGAATCGTGCGGCGATCGCGCACGGCCCGCACCACGAGATCGAGCGCGGCCGGCATATCGGCAAAGCGATGCGGGTCGCTGAGACGGTCCAGATCCGGGCGCAGGAACGCTTTCGCGTGCGCCGGCTCGGCGAGGCCGCGCTGCACGAGAATGGCGGCGAGGGCCTCGGGAATGCGCAGCTCCGACGCGAGGGCGCGCGTCGCCAGGGGATCAGCGTTGGCTGTGACGATCCAGCGAGGAGGAATCATTCCTTGGCGTAAAGTAGGACGCCGCAGGCTTCGCAGCCTTCGATGGTGGCGCCGCGCTGAATCAGCGCCTTGCGCTGCGTCGGGACCGCCGTGAAGCAGTTGCCGCAAGAGCTACCGTGCAGGGGAAAGATCGCGAGCGGCGCCTTGCCGCGACGAATCCGATCGTACCGCGCGAGCAGCGCCGGGTTCACGGCGCGACTCGTTTCCTCGCGCGTGCGGGACGCGGACTCGCGCTCGGCGGCGATCTCCTGCCGCCTGCCGGCGAGCGCCTCGCGCTGCGCCGCCTGCGCGTCGCGCATCAGCTGCAGTGCGTTCTCGGCCTCCGCTGTCTTGCGCTCCGCCTCGCCAACGGCATCGCCCGAGCGCATGAACTCCGCTTCTTCCTTCGCGAGCACCGAGCGCGCGAGATCGAGCTCGGCCATCAGCGTGGACGCCTCTTTTGCGCCGCGGACCCATTCCAACCGCTGGCGGCGCTGCTCCTGCATGGTCCGGTAACTCGCGATCTTCCCTTCGAGGCCATCGCGCCGGTCCAGCGCCGCCTGAATGCCGGCGCGCGCCTGCGCGACCACCCGCTCGGCCGCCGCAATCTGCTCGTCCAGCGCGCGGAGCTCCGGCTCCAACGCTTTCAGCCGGGCGTCGCAGTTGGTCACGGCGACGTCCTTGTCCTGCAACGCCAGCAGTGCTTCAAGATCCGGGTGCACCCTTCCTCCTTGCGTGCTCGAGAATCTTCCAGCTAGGACGCTTGGCATTTCGTTCATTCGCTAACGCTCTCTTTTCAAGGGTCAGGCGGGTCTTGTCCGCTTCGGGGGCGAGATCGATTTCCTGCTGCTTGCGCGCGATTTCCCGATCGAGCCGTCGCGCCTCCAGCCAATTCACCGAACGCCCGAAGACCACGTCGGGCTGCTCGTCGCGGAGCCCTTCTGCCTGTAAAGACTCGTACGCCCGCGCCGCCGTTTCATCGAGCCGGTCCGGGGCGTCATCGGCCAGTGCCTCGAAGACCGTGCGGTACACGGGGAACTCGATTTCGTCCGCGTCGATCGCTTCGACAACTCGAGCACGCCACGGCTCGCCCGACAGCATGAGGATGAGGAGAGACTTCTCGGCATTCGAAGGCAGGACGGTGGAGGACGGTGGAGGTTGGCGGAGGGGGGGGGCCGTAAACCCTTTCGGATCGACTTCCCGTTCCAAAACGTCCTTCCGCACTCCCGCTACCTCAGCCACTCGAGAGATGTAGAGATCTCGCGAGATCGGATCAGTTGCAGCCCTTATGGTTGGCAACAGCCGATCCAGTGCCCTTCTCCGCCCCGGCAAGCTCCCAAAAAAGCCTTTCCGCTCGAGGATCTGAATCTTCCGCTCGAGCACGTCGACCGAGTCCTTCAGCGCCTGCTCCAGCGCCGCCGCGCCCTTGTTCTGCACCAGCGTGTCGGGGTCTTCGCCCTCGGGAAGCGTGGCGACGCTGACGCGCAGCTTGTGGCGCAGCAGCACATCGCCCGCGCGGAATGTGGCGCGCAGGCCGGCGTCGTCGGAGTCGTACAGCAGCACGACGTGTGGCGCATGGCGCTGCAGCAGCGCCGCCTGATCCTCGGTGAGACCGGTGCCGAGGGGAGCGACGACCTCTTCGAAGCCGGCGAGCGACAGCCGCAGCACGTCGAACTGCCCTTCCACCAGAATCGCGCGCTCGGCTTTGCGGGTCGCGTGCCGGGCGACGTGCAGGTTGTAGAGCAGCTGGCCCTTATGGAAAATCGGCGTCTCCGGCGAGTTCAAGTATTTCGGCTCGCCTTCGCCGAGAATGCGCCCACTGAATGCCACCACCCTGGCCCTGAGATCATGGATCGGGAAGAGCAAGCGGCCGCGAAAGCGCGGGGTCTTCGAGCCATCATCCCGTTTAACGATCAGTCCCGCGTCGAGCAACACTTCTTCGCGCAGGCCCAATCCTTTCATCGCATCGAGAAAGGCCGTCCCGCGCGGTGCGAAGCCGAGCGCGTGGATTTGGGCCTGCTCCATCGTGACGTGGCGGGACTCGAGATACTTGCGGGCGCCTTCGGCTTCGGGACTGTCGCGCAGCTGGCGCGCGAACCAGTCGGCGGCGGTGGCGACGGCGGCGAACAGCGGCTCCCGCGGGTCGGGCCCGGTCGGTCCGCCGCGCTCGGGAATGGTGATTCCGACGCGACGGGCGACTTCGCGCACCGCCGTGGGATAATCCATGCCGAGCTTCTTCATGAAGAACGTGTAGACATCGCCCGCTTCGTGGCAGACGAAGCAGTAGAACATTCCCTTTTTCGGAATGACGGCGAAGTTGCGGTGCGTTCCCCCATGAAAAGGACACGGGCCGCGGAAGTCTGAGCCCGTCCGCCTCAGCTCGACGTGTTCGCCGATGATCCCGATCAGGTCCGCCGATTCGCGGACCTGCTCGATGATCTCGTCGGGGATCACGCGAACTCCGCCACGGTCACGCCGTGGCCGCCCTGGTTGGCCGGCGCGAGCGCAAAGCGCTTGATTCGCGGATCTCGCTTCAGCACGCCCTGCACGAAGTCTCGCAGGACACCGGTGCCCTTGCCGTGGATGACGCGGAGGGATGGCAGGTCGGCGAGGATCGCGTCGTCGATCGCTTTGAGAAGTAGAGGCTCGGCTTCGTCAATAGTGAGGCCACGCAGGGAGATTTCACTTTCGGCGGTCGTGGTCGCAGGTGCCCGTGTGGGGGTCGATGGGATATTCTTACGCCGCCGCAACTCTTCAAGATTGACCCAACCCGATTTCTTTTCGTCCCCCGGCTCCGTCTTCTCGATCGCCTCTTCCACGATTCGTCGAGCTTCTCTCGCAGTGGCCTCAGTTACAGCGGCGCGCGCCTGCGCTAATGCAGCCTCAACGGTCTTCCGGGCTTCGAGGAGGTAGGCACGAGCACGATCGCGCGCGTCCTTGTCGAGCGCCTTCTCCCGGACATGCAGCTCGGACGCAAGGTTTTCGAGGTCGGCGAGGTTCTGGCGCTCGAGCTCGAGTTGCGCCGCCCGGGTCTCGAGCTCGGCAGCCCGTGCATCCATGTCACGTCCCCGCGCTTCGACCGACGCGAGCAGGCGATCGAGCGTGCGCTCCGCATCCGGCACAGCGCGCTCCGCTTCGGCGAGCACATCCGCCGCGATTCCCAGGCGCTTGGCGATCGCCAAGCCATACGAGCGTCCCGGCACACCCTTCAGCAGCCGGTATGTGGGCGTGAGCGTCTCGGCGTTGAACTGCAGCGACGCATTGACGATGCCCACGGTTTCGGCCGCGAGCTGCTTCAGCGCGCCGAGGTGCGTCGTCGCGAGCGTGATCGCGCGCCGGCGCGTGAGCGTCTTGAGCGTCGCCGACGCCAGCGCTCCACCCTCAGCGGGATCGGTGCCGCTGCCGATCTCGTCGAGCAGCACCAGCGAACCCGCACCTGCTCCATCGAGGATCTGCCGCAGCACGGCCACATGCGCGGAGAATGTCGAGAGACTCGCGGCGATGGACTGGCGATCGCCGATGTCTGCGAAGACTTCGGTGAAGACTGGCAAGGCGGAATGAGGTCCGATAGGCGGAATAACGCCGCTTTGGACCAAAAGAACGAGCAACCCGACCGCTTTAATGAGAACCGTCTTGCCGCCGGTGTTCGGACCGGAAATCAGGACGGTGAATTCGTCGGGGACGAGGTCCAAGTCGAACGGGATCACCGGCTTCGTCATTTCAAGAATTCTTGAATTGTCCGGCAGGAGCAGCGGATGCCGGCCGCCTCGGATCTTGAGATGTCCGCCGATTTCTGGTACAAAACCATTCACCTCGACCGCATACCGCGCCCGCGCGCACAAGTCGTCGAACGCGATGCACATCTCCCACGCCGCGGCGATCGCGTCGCGGTGCGGTCGCAACAGATCGCTCAGCTCGCGCAGCACGCGCAACACCTCACGCAGCTCCGCGGTCTCCGCGGCGCGCAGCTCGTTGCCCAGCTCGATGATCTCGGGCGGCTCGACGAACACCGTGGCGCGCGTCGCCGATTCGTCGTGCACGATGCCGCCCACCCGAGCGCGGGCCGTGCTGCGGATCGGAATCACGTAACGGCCGCCGCGCACGGTGACCGCCGCGTCGGGGGCGCGCTCCGTCGTGTCGAGTGATCCCAGGATCGCGCCAAGCCGGTCCATCACGCGCTTGCGGGCCTCGCGCACCTGCTGGCGCGCGCGGGCGAGATCCTTCGACGCACTATCCAGCACCTGACCGTCGGGAGAGATCGACCGAACCAGCGTGGTTTCGAGATCGCGTGGAGGCGGGTCGACACGAATAACAACGGTGCGTGGTGCGTGGTGCGTGGTATCGATCCGTTTGATATCGGAGGCAACCACGCGCATCGCCGCCAGCGCCACGGTCAGCTCCGCGAGCGGCAATGCGTCCAGCGCGCTCCCCGGGACATCGAGCAGCTCGAGCGACTGCGCGATGTCGGGAACGGGTTCGGCGCGGATCGATTCGTCGGTGATGAACAAGGCCGCGAGCTCGGCGACCTGCGCCAGGCTATCGCGGATCTGCGTGGCATCCGTACGGGGACGTCGGGCTGCGATGCGTGCCGCTCCCAGGGGCCCAGCGGCGTGCTCCGCCACGCGCGCCAGCGCCTGGGGAAACTCGAGTGTTTCTAGGACTTGGTCGATAACTCCTCGCGCACGATCTGATTGACCACCTTGCCGTCCGCGCGTCCCTTGAAGCGCGGCATCACCACACCCATGACCTTGCCCAGGTCGCTCGCGCCACCGGCGATCGCCTCGCGCACGGCCGCGCGAATCTCGTCCGGCGGCACCAGCGCGGGCAGAAACGCTTCGAGGGTTTGGATTTCGGTCTTTTCGGTGTTGGCGGCCTCGGTGCGGCCGCCCTTTTCGTACGCCTCGACGGCCTCGTGGCGCTTCTTGATGCCGCGCCGCACGACCTCGACCGTTTCATCATCGGTCGGAGGTCGGTTGAGCTCGATTTCCCGGTTTTTTACGTCTGAGAGGATCGTGGAGAGGAGGAGGGTGCGCGCCTGATCGCGTTGTTTTCTCGCTTCATTCATCGCGGCGCGCAGCCGTTCAGCCAATCCCGGGGGAGCCACCATTCACGCGTAGCGCGGCCTGCGATTCTTGCGCCGCGCCGCATTCATCTTGCGCTTCTTCCGCTCGCTGGGCTTTTCGTAGTGGCGATGCTTCCGCAGGTCCGCCAGGATCCCGGCCTTCTCACACTTCTTTTTGAATCGCTTGAGCGCGCGCTCAAAACTCTCGTCATCGTGGATGATGACTTCCGGCATAGCCTCGTGTTTCCTAAGTGGTTAGAGACACACGAACTTAGCTTCGGGCTCCGTTCAGCACAAGGCTAACCGGGCGGCCAATGCATCGGTCTCCCACCGAGGACGTGCAAGTGCAGGTGAAAGACGGTCTGCCCGCCATCGGGATTCGTATTCAGGACGACCCGATAGCCCTTCGTCGCGATGCCGGTCTCCTGCGCGACATCGCGCGCAAAGGCGAGCAGCTTGCCGAGCGAGGCAGCATCCTTGGCATCGTTGAGCGAGCTGACGTGCGTTGTCGGAATGACGAGCAGATGGGTCGGCGCCTGGGGGCTCAGGTCTTTGAATGCCAGCATTCCATCCGCGCGCTTCACGACGGTCGCGGGGATCTCCCCGGCTGCGATCTTGCAGAACACGCAGCTGCCCGCGGGGCTCACTCTTGTCCTCCACGCCGCCGCCTGGGCCGGTGCTCATGCTCCTCCTCCAGCCCCAACGCCCGCCGCACCGTGTCCCAGAAGGTGCTGCCGCCGGGCTCCTCGGGCACCGGATCTTCGATCTCGCCGAGCTTTTCGAGCAGCTTGCGCTGCTCGGCCGTGAGCTTGTTGGGGGTCCAGACGTGCACGCGCACGTGGAGGTCGCCGTGCCCGGCCTCGCCAAGGCGCGGCAGCCCTTTGTTGCGCAGGCGATACGCCATGCCGGTCTGCGTGCCCGGCTCCACCCGCAGCTTGGCCTGGCCGTACGGCGTCGGCACCTGCACGTCGGCGCCGAGCGCGGCCTGGGTGAACGTGATGCCGAGGTCGTAGACGAGATCGTCGCCGTGGCGCTCGAACCGCGGGTCTTCCTTGATGTCGAGCACCGCGATCAAGTCGCCGGGCGGACCGTTGCGCGGGCCGGGAACGCCCTGGCCGCGCAGCGTGAGGTAGTGGTGATCGGCGACACCGGCGGGGACGTCGATTTGAATCGTCTTCTCGCCCTTTACGCGCCCCTCGCCGCCACAGCGCTCGCACGGATCGCGAACGACCGTGCCCTCACCGCCGCAGGTCGGACAGGGCGACACGGTGAGGAACTGGCCGAACAGGGATTGCGCCTGGTGCCGCAGCTCGCCGCTGCCGCCGCACGTGCCGCACTGCACGGGCTGCGTGCCCTGCTTGGCGCCGGTGCCGCCGCACACGGTGCATGCCTCGAGGCTCTTGATCCGGACCGTCTTCGTGGTACCGGTCGCGACTTCGGCGAGCGTGAGCTTCAATCCGACTTTGATGTCGTGGCCGCGGCGCCGCGCGCGGCGCTGCCCGCCACCGAACAGATTGTCGAACCCGCTGAACGCTCCACCGCCGCCCAAGCCGAAGTCGCGCATGAACACCATGAGCGCTTCGGACAGATCGAAGTGCATGGAGCTGAAGCCAGCCGGCCCGCCCTGGCCGCGCACGCCCGCCATGCCGAAGCGATCATAGGCGGCGCGTTTCTCCGGATCGCGCAGCACCTCGTACGCCTCCGTGACCAGCTTGAACTTCTCCTCGGCCGCCTTGTCGCCGTTGTTGCGGTCGGGATGACACTCCATCGCCAGTTTGCGGTAGGCTTTCTTGATGTCGGTTTCGCTCGCGTCGTGCTGGACGCCGAGGACGACGTAGAAGTCCTGCTTCATGCTATTCGAGCAATTCGCCGACCAGCCGCGACGTGTGATTGACCAGCGCGGCGATCTTGTCGTACGGCATGCGCGTCGGCCCCATGACGCCGATCACGCCGCTGAGCGGGCCGAAGCGATAGGTGGACGTGACGAGCGTGAACGACGAGAGACGCGCGTCGGCGTGCTCCTGGCCGATCGTGATCGTCAAGCCTTCCCCACCGCGCGCGGCGATCGCGTCGCGCAGCAGATCGCGCCGCTCGGTCACCTCGAGCAAGCC
>Ga0134079_10000254_pt1 | contig 13800 bp, 8 predicted proteins | sample 15_taG_2_FD_119770 | JGI IMG/M metagenome (GOLD analysis project Ga0134079, IMG submission 119770) | Grasslands soil microbial communities from the Angelo Coastal Reserve, California, USA - 15_D_Rain_40cm_2_09182015 | ecosystem: Environmental > Terrestrial > Soil > Grasslands ...
GCGCCGAGCTTCGGCGGTCAAAAGAGTCAGGTGCAGGCCCTCAAGGTGGCGGCGTTCTCGAGCACCGCGGCGTGGCTCGCCGGGATCTTCGCGCTCATCCAGTCGCTCAGCATGCTCGGAATCGTGGGCGTGTACAGCCTGTACTTGTTGTACGCGGGGTTGCCGATCGTCATGAAGACGCCCCCCGACCAAGCGCTCGGGTACGCGGTCATGGTGATCGTGAGCGCGGTCGTGATGTTCGTTGTGATCGGGGTTATCGCCTCTCGGTTCGTCGCCGCACCGATGATCGCCGGGGCGTGAGCACGCCTCGTGACCGAGGACTCTGGTCGTCACGCGACAACGCTTCGGTTCCCCTCGGCCCGGACTCTGGACTTCCCACTTGGTCTCGCTAGGTTAGCCCGCCATGCGGCAGATGCAGCCAGTCCTCTGGACGAAGGGTGTCCTGCTCACCCCGCAGCACCTGCAGCTGCAGGACCGCTTCCTGGAGGACTTGCTCGAGTTTCGGCTGTCGAGCCTCACCTTCGCGCCCTGGGGGTTTCATCGCCTCACCGTCGATCGCGAGGCCCTGGCGGCCGGCGCGTTTGCCATCACGGCAGCGGTCGGCGTGCTTCCCGACGGCCTGCTGTTCGACATTCCCGAAGCCGATGCTGCCCCTCCCCCCAAGCCGTTGGAAGCGGCGTTCCGACCGGATCAAGACGCCCTCACCGTCTATCTCGCGATCCCCGAGTACCGGCCCGGCGGCGTGAACGTCGCAGCGCTGCAAGGGGAGCGCAGCGCCCGGTTCGTGGCGGAAGTGTTGCTGCGCCGGGACGAGAATACCGGGCTCGCCGAGAAGCCGATCATGGTGGCGCGCAGGAATTTTCGACTGTTGGTCGAGGGCGAGTCGCTGGAGGGACACATCGCGCTGCCGGTCGCGCGGGTCGTGCGCGCCGCCACCGGCGAGCACCAGCTCGACTTGCGGTTCGTACCACCCGTCATCGACCTCGGCGCGAGCGACTACCTGCTCTCGATTGCTCGCCGCCTGGTCGAGCTCCTGTCGGCGAAAAGCACCGCCCTCGCCGACCGACGTCGTCAGAAGAACCAGAGCCTCGCGGAGTTCGGCATCTCCGATGTGGCCAACTTCTGGCTGTTATACACGGTCAACACCGCCATGCCGGAACTGCGCCACTTGTTCGAGACGCGCCGCGGGCACCCGCGGGAACTGTTCGTCGCCATGCTGTCGCTGGCGGGCGCGCTGACGGCGTTTTCAGCGGTGACGCATCCGCGGGACTTGCCGGCCTACGACCATGCGAATCTGGCGAGTTGCTTCACGGACTTGGACGAGAAGTTGCGGCTGCTCTTGGAAACCGTCGTGCCGGCCAACTATGTCTCGCTGCCGCTGCGCGTGGTGGCGCCCTCTGTCTACGCGGCGGCCATCGAGCAGGACCGCTACCTCGAGGCGCCCGAATGGTATCTGGCGCTGAAGACGGATCTGTCCCCGGCGGAGCTCGTCCGCCGCGCGCCGCAACTCGTCAAGGTGAGCTCGGCAAATCAGATCGACCAGCTCATCGCGCGCGCGCTTCCGGGCCTCGAGCTCGTGCACGTGGCGAACCCGCCCGGTGCCATCCCGATGAAGGTGGGTCATCAATACTTCCGCCTGACCAAGTCCGGGGCCGAATGGCAGGGCGTCACGCGCGCACGCAACGTGGCCGCCTACGTGCCGGGCGACTTCCCCAATCCCGAAGTGCAGATGCTCGTGGTGCTGCCGCCAACCTAGAATCGGTGGCGGCTTTCCGGACCGGGCCACCGAGCGCGACCGACCGCGCCCGTCGTGCCAACGTTCACTTCAGCGCGAAGTACAGCACCAGGGCGAGTGCCGCGATCACCACGAACCCCAGCGCGAGCACTAGGACGACGAGCCGCGGTGAGCGCTGCACCGAACCCGCGACTGGGGCGGCGGGCGGCGTTGGCAGCACCGGCGCGAGGGGCGACGCGGGCGCGCCGGCGATCATCCGCGTGAACTCGCCGGGCGCAGCGGACGCCCCGGGTTGTCCGCCCACCGGGCCCACGCCCATCAGGCGGGTGAACTCACCCGGCGGCTGGGACGGAGCTGGCGGTGGCGGCGCTGCGGGTGCCGGCGGCGGCGGGACCTCTGGCGCCTGGGCGAAGTCCCGTGACCCTCGCTCCAGGGCGCTCGCCGAGGGAACCCCGAGGCCCTTCTCGGGCTGGAACAGTCGGGTGAACCCCCCCGGCGAGATTCCCGGTGGCGGCGGCCCGGACGGACTGGCACGGCGGCCGGAGCCCCAGGGGTCGGCTACGGGGAGCGATTCCGGCGCCGGCGATGGCGGTGCGGGATGGTCGAGCCCCTCGCCCCCAGCGGCACCGAACAACTGCGTCAATTCCCCCGCGGATTTCGGGGGCTGCCGCCCGGGGGCCGGCTTGACCGGAGGTTCCGGAATTGGGGGCGTAGGCGGCGCCGCGAGTGAGGGCCTCGGTGCCGCGCCGCCGCTTTCCTTCCAGCGGACAACGGGCCGGTCGGAACTCTCTGGTTTGTCCCGCCAGCGGATGCTCGGCTTTTCGTCGGGCGGATCGGGTGACGGCTGGAGGGGGAGCGCCGGCGTCGCGTCCGCGCCCCCCGGTGCTGCGCGGGGTGGGGCGGGCGTGTGCGGCTGAGCCTGCGCCGGCGCAGCCTTCTCGCCGCTCGAGGGGCCGAACAGTTGCGTGAACTCCCCCGCGCCCCGGGACGCAGCGGGCGCGGGCGGGCCCGCGTCCGGTCGTGGGGTTCTCGTCTCGAGCCAGGTGGCGAGCGATGCGAAGCCTGGAATCAGTTGCGTGATGACGACGGGCGCGCCGTCCACCTGCATGCGCTCGAGGATCCGCGGCTGGTCGCGGGGACCGAGGGCATCGAGCAGCGCCACGAGCTGGGCGGTTTCCGGGGATGCGCCTGGGAGGTAGTGCACCATGCACAAGTGCCCAGCGCCGTCGAGGGCATGATAGGAGCGCACGCCGTGTTCGGCAACGAGCTGCATGAGCCGGTATTTCTGTCGTAGCTCTTCGTTCGTCATGCGTGGCGCGCGCTTTCGAGGCAGCGTTGCTCGCGAGGCCCCACGCCGTATTATTAGCCCGGTGCGCGGCAGATGGGGCGGCGCTCACAATACTCACCGATCCCACGGACCTCAGCAAGTGCGGTTATGAAGCCTTTCACCCGGGTGGTGTGGCAAGAGGGGATGCACCTTGCGCAGCACCACTTCCAGCTGCAGAGCCGGTATTTCGAGGAATCCGTCGGCTTTGCCTTGGCCCAGTTGTTCTTTCGACCCTACGGGCTCGCGGGCTGCGAGCTGGATGCGGAGGCGCTGCGCAACGGCACTGTATCGGTCATCCACGCGCGCGGCGTGTTTGCCGACGGGCTGGCGTTCCACATCCCGGAGGCCGATCCACCGCCGCCGCCCCGCGCGATTCGTGAGCTGTTCTCGCCCACGCAGGATCGCCACGTCGTGCTGCTCGCCATCCCGCCGTACCGTCCGGGGCGAGCGAACTGCGCACTCGAGCTGGAGGCGAGCGATGGCAACCTGCGCTACGTGGCTGAAGAGCGCCTCGTGGCGGACGAGACGACGGGGCAGGACGAGAAGGCGGTCCGCTTCGGTCGTAAGAACTTCCACGTGCTGCTCGATTCCGAGCTGCGCGAGGACATGGTTGCGCTTCCGCTCGCGCGGGTGCGCCGCGACGGGGCGGGGCACTTCGTGTATGACTTGGAGTTCATCCCGCCGGTGCTGGAGATCGGCGCGAGCCCCGGGCTCCTCGAGCTGTTGCGTCGGGTGATCGAGATCCTGGAAGCCAAGAGCGACGCGTTGGTCGGTCCGCGCCGCGGCGCGCATGCCGACCTCGCGGCCTACGCGGCGCGCGACGTGGCGAGCTTCTGGTTGACCCACGCCATTCACTCGAGTCTCGCCCCGCTGCACCATCTCCGGGAATCTCGGCGCGCGCATCCCGAGCGGCTGTACGTGGAGTTGGCGCGGCTGGCCGGCGCGCTGTGCACGTTCTCGCTCGACTCAACTCCCCGAGCCCTGCCCCTTTACGACCACGACCGGCTCGAGGAGTGCTTCGGCGAGCTCGAGCGGGTGATTCGGACGCACCTCGACCTCGTGGTGCCGACGAACTGCTTGACCCTACCCCTCGAGCACTCGCGCAAGTTCCTGCACACCGGCGCCGTGCACGACCGGCGCTGTCTCGGGCCGTCGACGTGGATTCTAGGTGTGCGAGCGGCACGCGGTGCGCAAGCGGACCTCATTACCACGGTGCCGCGGCTCGTGAAACTGTGCTCGGCGCCACAGATCGCGCGCCTCGTGAAGGAGGCCCATGCCGGCTTGCGCCTCGAGCACCTGCCGACGCCGCCGTCCGCTGTCGCGGCACGCCCCGGCACGCAGTACTTCCTCGTGGGTCAAGAGGGGCCGTGCTGGGACGCCGTGCTGAAGACCGCCGACATCGGGATCTACGTTCCGGAGGCGTTAGCGGACGCCGAGCTCGAGTTGCTCGTGGTGTTGGAGTCGGCGCGGAGCGCCGGACGGTGAGCGCGTGAACGCCTCCGCAGCCGGGCTCGTGGCAAGCTCCCCTGCCGAGCGGGGGTACCGTCGGGGAATGCTGGCCCTGGCGCTTCAGGAGCCGTTCACGACGACGGTGCGGTTGCGGGCCAATCGGCAGGCCGCGGCGGATGCCGCGTCGTTTCGCGAGCACATCAAACAGCTCCTCACGCATGCTCACGACGAAGCCCGGCGCGCGGGGTACGGCGGCGAGGACGTCAAGCTCGCGATCTACGCGGCAGTGGTGTTCCTCGACGAGTCCGTCCTCAACTCCGGGCACCCCGCGTTCGTGGAGTGGCCCCGCCGGCCGCTTCAGGAAGAGCTGTTCGGCGGCCACACGGGCGGCGAGACGTTCTTCCAGAACCTGCACGCTCTACTCGGCCGCCAGGACACCGACGACTTGGCGGACGTCTTGGAAGTGCACCAGCTCTGCCTGCTGCTCGGCTTCCAGGGGCGGTACGGCGCGGGGGGACGGGACGAGTTGCGCGCGTGGCGGAGCGCCGTGGCCGAGAAGATCGCCCGGGTGCGCGGCCGGCCCGGCCCGCTGTCACCGGCGTGGGCGCCTCCCAACGATGAAGTGATCCCGATCCCGAGAGATCCCTGGGTCCGGCCCCTGGCGTATGGCGCCGTCGCGACGGTCGCGCTGTGCTCGCTCGCCGCGCTGCTGTTTTGGATCTGGCAACAGTCCTGGATCGCCGATCTGAAGGGGGCGCTCCGATGAGTGCCCCGCGGCGGGCGAAGCTCTGGGTTATGATCGCCCTGGTCTACGCGGTATTCGCCGTGCTGGTGTGGTTCCTGGGGAGCTGGCTGGCGCTCTCCGGCGGAAGTATCTGGTTGCTGCGGATCGGGCTCTGGCTGCTGGGTCTCGGGGCCGTGGGGCTCGTGGTGTGGTTCTTCGCAGGTGGCGAAGCGCAGGGGGAGTCCGCGGGTCGCGCGGGCGGTGGGGAGCTCGACACCACGCTGGCCGCAGCGGCCGCGCGGCTCGCTGGCGCCGGGGGAGCCGCCGCGTCCGGGCTGCGGGGCCTGCCGGTGATCGTCGTGCTGGGGCCTGCGGGGAGCGCGAAGACGAGTGTCGTCGTGCACTCGGGGCTCGGGGCCGACTTGCTCGCGGGTGAGGGGTTTCAGGGCGACCGCATCGGCCCCACGCCGGGCATCAACCTGTGGTACACGCAGCGCAGCGTGCTCCTCGAGGCCGGTGGCAAGCTCGTGGCCGATCCGGGCAGCTGGACCCGACTGATCCGGCGCGTGCGGCCGCGTCGGCTCCGTGCCACGGTCACAGGCAGGGCACAAGCTTCCCGAGCGGCGCTCGTGTGTTTCAGCTGCGAGCAGCTGCTCAAGCCGGACGTCGCCCAGGGCGTCGCGGCGTCGGGCCACGAGCTGCGCGCGCTCTTGGGCCGCCTGTCGCAGGGGTTCGGCGTGGCGTTGCCGGTCTACGTGCTGTTCACCAAGGCCGACCGCGTCCCCTATTTCGCGGAGTTCGTGGAGCAGTTGTCGCGCGAAGAGGCCGACCAGGTGCTCGGCACGACGCTGCCGTGGCCGGGACGCATGACCGCGGGCGTATACGCCGATCGGGAGTTCCAACGCTTGACGGCGGCGTACGATCGCCTCCTCGGGGCGCTCGCTTCGAAGCGACTCGACGTCCTGGCGCGCGAGGGGCCGGGGGACCGCGAGCGCCGCGCGGGGGCATATGAGTTCCCGCGCGAACTACGCAAGACCGTGCCGGCCACCATTCAGTTCCTGGTGGAGCTGTGTCGCCCGAGCCAGCTCGAGCTCGGTCCGGTGTTACGTGGGTTCTACTACACGGGCGTGCGGGCGGTCGCCGCGGGCGACGCCGCGGTACCAGGACCCGCGGCCGTGGGCCCCGCACGCGTCGCCGCGGCCACGCAGGTGTTCGACGCGGCGGTGCAGCAAGCCGCCGCGCGGCTCCAGTCGAGTCCCGCGGCGGGAGCCGCGCGGCGCACGCCGCAGTGGCTCTTTTTGCGCTCGCTCTACCGTGACGTGCTGTTGCAGGACCGGGCGCCGGGCGCCGTGGCCCAAGGAGCGCGCAGCGTGGCGCTGCTCCGACGTATCGCATTCGCGGGCGTGACGGCGGCGTCTTTGATCGGAGGCCTGTGGTCGATGGTGCAGTACGTGCGAAACGGACGCGCGGTCGCGGCCGCCCGGGCGCTCGCACTCGTGGGCCCGAGCGTGGCCGAGCTTCCGACCGCTGAGACGCTCGATCGCCTCGAGACCGTGCGTGAGCATCTCGGACGCCTCAGCCGCGCGTGGCGCTGGTGGTGGTACAAAGGGACCGGCCTCTACCCCGAGCTCTTGCAGATCTACAAGACGCGGTTCGACAGGATCCTGCTCGACCCCGCGCAGGTGGCCCTGGTCCGCTCGCTCGACAGCTTGCCGACCGTGGCCAAGGCGAGCGACCAGTACGGCCGCGCCTACGATCGACTGAAGGCTTACCTGATGACGACCAACAACCCGGACCAGCTGGCGGCGGGGTTCGTGGTGCCGATTCTGATGGACCAGTGGCGCAACGGGCGGCAGGTCGATTCCACGCGGACGGACCTCGCGCGACGGCAGTTCGACTTCTATGCGACGAGACTGTGCCGCACCGCGGCCTGCGGGGCCGACGCCGAAGCGCGCACCGTCGAGCGGACACGCGGGTTCCTCGGGCAGTTCAAGGGCGTCGAACGGAGCTACCAGCTCATCATCTCCGAGGCCAACGCGAAGAATCCGGGCATCGCGTTCCAGCGGCGGTTCCCGAGCGCGGCCGGAGTTCTCGGCGATGCCTACGAGATCCCGGGCGCGTTCACCGACCGCGGCTGGGAATCCGTGCAGCGGGCGCTGCGGCACGTCGATCGTCAGACGGACGACTGGGTGCTGGGCGCGCAGCAGGGCGCCCCGGTCGATCGCGCAAAACTGGCGGGAGACCTGGACTCGATGTACGTCGCCGAGTACCTCCGACACTGGCGGGCGTTCCTCGCGGCGGCGTCGGTCCTTCCGTACGGCAGCCCCAAGGACGCGGCGCGCAAGCTCGCGCAGCTGGGCGGCAACCAGTCGCCGGTGCTCGCGCTCTTGGGCCTCGTGGCGCAGCACGCGAAGGTCGACGCGAAGCGGGTCGGGGTGGTGTTCCAGCCGGTGAGTGTCGTGGTGTCGACCGGTGCCGCGCCGACCGATGCGACCAAGCCCTACCTGGTGGCGCTCAACGGACTCCAGGTGGTGGTCGACCAGATGGCGACGGCGGGCCCGACCCTGATGCCGCAGGCGCTCGACGCGGCACGAGGGGCGACATCGACGGTCGGACAGCTGGCGCAAAAGTTCGCGGCGACCGACGACGCGGCGGACGTCGGCGCGCGCGTGAGCCACCTCTTGCAAGAGCCGATTGCGCGGGTCGAGCAGCTCACCGCCCACCTGCCGGTAGCCGCGTTGAACGGCCGCGGGACCGCGTTCTGTAGCGCCTTCGCTTCTGTGCTCGCCAAGTACCCGTTCCGTCCCGAGGCGCGCGTGGACGCGACGGTGGCGGAAGTCGCCGGGCTCATCGATCCGAGCAGCGGCGCGCTGTTGCGCTTCTACAACGAGGCTCTCCCGGACGTCCTGATCAGGCAGGGCGGTCAGTACGTGCCCAAACCCGGCGCTGCCGTCGCCGTGACGCCGGCGTTCGTGCGCTTCTTTAACCATCTCGCTGGCGTGGCCGACGTGCTGTGGCCGGCTGGGAGCAAGGAGCCCGGGTTCGACTTCACGATCAAGTTGCTCGCGTCCGAGGCGATTCCCACCGCGACTTTCAGCATGGACGGCCAGGTCCACACCTTCTCCCGCACCTCCATGGGGGCGGAGCCGTATCGCTGGTCGGCGCTGACGGCGCGGGACGTGCGCGTCCTGGGAACGAGTCGCGGGCGGGACGAGACGCTGCTCGGGGAGGACGGCACGTGGGCCTTCTTCAAGCTGCTGCAGCGCGCCACGTGGCAGGGGAGCGGGGCCACCACCGTCGTACGGTGGCCCGTGACGCTCGGGGGCCAGGCGGCACAGCTGTGGGCAGAATTGAACTTGGGGGTGGCGCGCCCACTCTTGAAGGGCGACTATTTCGCGGGTTCCGGCTGCGTCAGTCAAATCGTTCAGTAATCGCGGGGACTCCAATGCGACCGAGGTTCTCTCCCCTGGTGTACGGCGTGGTGCTGGTCTCCGTCTGTCCCCGCGGCGGGATTCGACCGCTCACCCCTGTCGTATCCGAGGCGCGTGTCTACTACGACGATAGCCCCGCCTTCCGGGACTCCGTGCGGCTGATCGTGCGTGATCAGACGGCGTGGCAGACCCAATGGAGGCGCGCCACGTCGCTCCAGGCGACGCCACCGCCCCTGCCGGCCATCGATTTCGACCGCGAGATGGCCGTCCTCGTCGGCGCGGGGCGGATGAGCCCGGGCGATCAGATCCATGTCGATTCCGCCGGCGTGCAGGGCGACTACTTCGTCGTCTGGGTCCGCACGATCGTCCAGTGCCGCCGGTTCTCGGGCGACGTCTATCCCCTCGAAATCGTGCGGGTAGTGCAAAGCGACAAGCCGGGACACTTCATTGAACGCCGCGAACGCGGGGCGAGCTGCACATAGTCCCTTCCTCCGACGCTCGACCCGGGAGGGTGAGAATGGCGGGCCGGTAGGGACGTCCCTCTCCTATGGGGAAGGGCGCGAGGCTCGAGCGCGGGTTCGGCCAGCTTACGTGCGGCCGCCGGGCGGCCGGTAACCGGCGATTGATCCGGCGAAGCGCTGGAGGACGCCTGTCAAGCCGATCGAATATTCACGCCCGCCCTCCTGCTGGAGCCGGAGGGCTTCGATCTTCCCTGTCTTGAGCTCGCGAGCGAAGTAGACCATGCCGCCGCCCTCGGACCGATTCATCTCGCCGAGGATCTCATAGGCGCCGCGGGTGGCTTCTTGCACGGCGTTCAGGAGATCCGCCTTGTTCCACCGCTCTCCGGCTGACCGGTCGCTCCACAGATTGAGGCCGCACTGCGTGCAAAACCGGTTCCACCCGCGCACGGTCGTGCGGCAGCGGGGACACTCGCTCGGCGGCGAGGGCACGCTCGAGTCGAGTTGTCGTGCCACGTCGAGCGTATACTCGTTGTGGCCCCCGCCCGGGGTCACCTTCAGGGCGACGAGAGTCCCGTCGGCGCGGTCGCGCGCGAGATAGGCGACCGTGCCCTCCCTGCCGCGCCCCATTTCGCCCAGCACCGTGAAGTCAGGGGCCGCCGCGTCGCGCACCGCGTTCCCTAGCTCGTCGACGGGCTCGGTCACCTCGCCGACGCGCGGTAGACTCAGTTTGCTGCTCCCAGAGTCGCGCAGGCCCATGGTCTACTTCACTTTCCGATCGCCCGGGTGGCGTAATCTAGACAGGTGCTGGTGGGTGCACCATATTCGGCCGCTCACGGCCTCCTCTGTTACCCACCTCGCGCGATGAGCAACCGGTCACCGCAGGCTGCCCCCACCACCGCGTCCGTCGGCGCGTGTCCCGCTTGCGGCGCCGCCGTGTTCGCCGGGGACCGTTTTTGCGGCGGGTGCGGTGCGGCCGTTCCTCAGGGGGTCGAGACAGAGCTCCTCGCCGATTTGGAGCAGGTCACGCTCGGAGAGTACGAGATTCGGGGCGTGCTCGGTCGCGGGGGCATGGGGCTCGTCTACCTTGCCGACGACATCGCGCTCAACCGCAAGGTTGCCATCAAGGTGCTGCCCCCGTCCATGCTGCAGGGCGAGGCGGGGGTGGAGCGGTTCCGGCGGGAGGCACGGATTGCGGCGGCACTCCGGCACCGCAACATCACCTCGGTGTTCGGCCTCAAAGAAACGACAAAGCTCGTCTTCTTCGTCATGGAATACGTCGAGGGGCGGACGCTCGACGCCATCCTGCACGATGAAAAGCGGCTGGGGATCGACGTCGTCGAGGCCATTATCCAGGACGCCGCCGGGGCCCTCTCCTACGCGCACCGCCGCGACGTCGTACACCGCGATCTCAAGCCGGCGAACATCATCATCGACACCGAAGGCATGGCGATGATTACCGACTTCGGCGTCGCGAAGCTCGGGGCGAGCCAGGGCCTGACGACCGCGGGCGCGACCGTGGGCTCACCCAAGTACATGAGTCCTGAGCAGTGGTCCGGCAAGGCGACGGGCTTCACCGATCAGTACGCGCTGGGGTGCATGGCATACGAGCTCCTCGCCGGGCGCGCCCCGTTCGAGGGGGACACGATCGAGGAGTTCATGAAGCAGCACCTCTTCGACGCGCCGGGCGCCTTGAGCGAGCGGCGGCCGGAAACCCCTCCTGCCCTGGCCGATGGCATCATGCGCATGCTCGAAAAGGATCCGGGGAAGCGCTGGCCGTCCCTCGAAGCGGCGATGGCCGCTGTGAGCGTTCACCGCGTCGGGCTCGACGATCCCGCACGCCAGACGCTCGCACAGTTCGCCAAACGGGGCCACGACGTACGCGTCCTCCCGAAGACGCCGAAGAGTCCCATTCCGGTCAGCACAGTGAAGCTGCGACGCGCGGCGGGAGCCAAGGGCCTCTCCACGGGCCGACGTGTCGCGCTCGGAGTCGTTGCCGCCGTGCTCGTGATGATAGGCGTTGCGGCGTACCTGCTCGTGTCTCGAGCGGCGTCGTCGGGCAGAGTGGAGGGCGAGGCGGTCGCCGCGCTCGAGATCGCCGGCGCGCCGGCGACGCTGGGCCAGGGGGAGCGCGTTGCCCTCAAGACCCGCGCGACGAACGCCGCTGGCGGGGTGGTCGCCGACCCGCCAGTGACTTGGTCCACGAGCGACTCGTCGGTCGCGCTGGTCATGTCGGACGGGACGCTTCATGCCGTGACGGCGGGGATCGCCACCCTGACCGCCTCGAGCGGCGGCAAGAGCGCGAGCGTCAAAGTCACGGTGGCGGCGCCACCCGCAACCGTGGCGACCGTCGAGGTAACGCCACATGCGGTGCGACTCGCGCCCGGTGCCTCCACGCAGGTCACCGCCGTGCCGATGGATGGACGTGGCAACCCCGCCGGTCGTCGCATCGAGTGGTCGAGCAGCGACCCGGCTGTCGTCGCGGTCTCGTCGACCGGGGTCCTGACCGGCGGACGAGCGGGGACGGCGCTGGTGACCGCGGCGAGCGAGGGTCGCAACGCCATCATCACGGTCGTCGTCGGGTCCCCCGCGCCAGCGCGAGTGGTCTCGCTCGAGGTGATCCCGGCCAGACTGCAGCTGGCCGTGCGGGGGACCGCATCGTTGCGCGTGATCGCGCGGGACGCGCGGGGCAACATTATCAAATCCGGAGTCGACTGGACGAGTAGCGCGCCGGGCGTCGCCGTTGTCGCGGCGAGCGGTGCTGTTACCGGGGTGTCCCCCGGCGCGGCCACGATCACCGCCAGAAGCGCAGGGGTCACGAGTCCCCCCGCCCAGATCGCTGTGATCGCGACGGCTCCTGCGCCTCCGGCGGTTCTGCAGCTCCTGGTTGCGCCCGCCTGGGCGTATGTGTCCATCGACGGGCTGCCGCGGGGCCAGCGCACCCGCCTGGTGGACACGCTCCCCTCCGGCGTGACTCATCGGCTGCATGTCGAACGGGACGGGTTCGCAAGGGTCGACACGACGATCACGCTGCAGCCGAACGAACAACGGCTCGTTCGAATCCTGCTGATTCCGAAGCATTGACACGACGCGGGCGCCCGGCGCGCCCGCGTCCCCCCAACACCACGGTTCGGTCGGCGATCGGCGCTCGGTGAGAATCCGCGCGCGATCCAGGCGTTCCTTACAGTAGCAGAAGACTCGCTGGGGTGCGCGCCCGGGAGTCGCAACCCCAACGCCGATCGGCAATCCCGATGACACAGAGGGACTTATGAGGCAAGGCTTCGTGACGGGGCTCGGGCTCTGCGGGCTCGCGCTGTCGTTAAGCGTGGCGGCGGTTGCGCCAGCTTTGGGCCAGGACCCGCGCGATGCGTGCCTGGCGCAGGCCTACAAGGAGTTCGACACCGCACGCCGGCAGCAACTCCTCACTCGCTGTCTGAATCCTTCAGCCGGGGCGCCTCGCGGAGCGTGGCCCCTCGGCGTCCAGCTGCTCGCTCAGACCCTGATCGAGGACGGACGAGACTCGGCGGCCGACGTATGGCTGCGCTGGGCGGTGCGCCTCGCGCCGGACCTCCAGCCCGATACCGTGCAATTCCTGCCGCGCGTGATCGCGGCCTACCGGGCGGCGCGGGATTATGTATCGCGCACGCGGACGCTCGGTGACTCGGCGACCGCGACCACGTGGCTCTGGCCGGCGCAGGAGAGTGCTGACGGGGTGGGACGACTCCAGATCTCGGCGGGCCTCGGAGTGCCTGTCCAGGTCGCGGTGCAAGGAGTGGGCTCGATCGGCGTGGGTGGCAGCATCACGCTCGGACCCGGGAGCTACCAGATCACTGCCGCGGCCACAGGCTACGACAGCGTGCGGGTGACGCGCGAAGTAGTGCCGGGCGTGACGACGGTGCTGGATTTCCGGCTTCGCTCCGCCCTGGCGCGCGTGGCGCCCCCGCTGCAGCCCCCGCCCACGCGCACGACAGCGGCGTCCGTGGCCGCGCCTCAAAAGAAGAAAGGGTTCCCGGTCGTGTTGGCGGTTCTTGGTGCGGGCGGGGCGGCGGCGCTCGTAGCGCTCCTGGCGGGCCACAAACCCGGTCCTGAGCCACCACCCATGGGGAGCATCACAGTCACGTTCCCGAACTAGTGCGCGAAGTGCGAGGCGACTGATAACTCGGAGCGTTGTCCAGCAAGAGGGCATCTATGCGTACGAAGGCTTGTGTCACAGCAGCTGTGCTCGCTGTATCGGCCTGCGAAAACTCGACCGACGCCCTCCGCGGCGGCGGACTCACCCTAGTTCTGGCAGCGTCTGGTGCTGGCATGGACTCGGCGTACGTCCGGTTGAGCGGACGCGCCAGCAGGGAAGTCAGGGTGGTTCCACCTACAACGACGGCACGGATCGATGGCCTCGAGCCGGGCTCGTATACCGTGACGCTTGAGGGATTCGCGGGCGGCGTGGTGGATCGTTTCTTCCAGTCGCCCACCATCATCGTGGCCAAAGGCCAGAACACAAGCGTGACCGTGACGGCTGCGCAGTTCGCGTCGTTCGTACCGGGTCAGGCAACCGCTCCGGCCACTGCCTCTGGGAAGACCTTCACGGTCAGCTTCGCCTCCGTCGCAGGGGCGATGCGCTACGAGGCGCAGGCGGCAACAGCGCCATCCTTTGCGACCATCCTAGGAACCGGCCAAGC
>Ga0134079_10000256_pt1 | contig 13769 bp, 8 predicted proteins | sample 15_taG_2_FD_119770 | JGI IMG/M metagenome (GOLD analysis project Ga0134079, IMG submission 119770) | Grasslands soil microbial communities from the Angelo Coastal Reserve, California, USA - 15_D_Rain_40cm_2_09182015 | ecosystem: Environmental > Terrestrial > Soil > Grasslands ...
CGAGCCCGTGCGCATTACGCCGCGCGAGCACGTCGCGTACCAATGGCTGCCGATCGACGCCGCGATCGCGCGCGTTTCGTCGTGGACGAATCGCGAGGCGCTCGAGAACCTCGAGCGCTGGGCGGCGCACGCGCCATGACCGCGGTCGTCGCCGTGCACGGCCTCTGGATGCGAGGCACCGTGATGAAGCTGCTGCTGCGGCGCATGGCTCCGCACGGCTTCGAAGTCCACGCGTTCCAATATCCGTCTGTCCGCGGCGACCTCGACGCGAACGCCGCGCGGCTCGCGCGCTTCGTCGCGCGCGTGCCCGGCGACACCGTGCACCTGCTCGGCCACAGCTTGGGTTGCGTCGTGATCCTCGCGATGCTCGAGCGGCACGCGCTCGAGCGGCCGGGGCGCATCGTGTGCCTCGGGCCGCCGTTCGCGGGCAGCGTGACCGCCGAGCGCGTCGCGCGCCTGCCGGGCGGGTCGCGTGTGATCGGCCGCTCGCTCCGCGACTTGCTCGCGCGTGGCGGCATCAGGCCGGCGGCCGTCGGCCGCGACGTCGGGATCATCGCGGGCCGGATGCCGATCGGTCTCGGCCGGCTGTTCGGATCGTTCGCGGGGCCGAACGACGGCATGGTCGCGGTCGCCGAGACCGAGCTCGAAGGCGCCGTGGATCACATCGTGCTGCCGGTCGCGCACGCGGCGCTGCTCTGGTCGCCGGCGGTCGCTCGCGAGGTCGTGCACTTCCTGCGCGCGGGGCGCTTCGGCCGGACTTAAGCGCCGCAACGGCGCCTTGCGGGCGGCTTGTTAGAGCCAGGTACCGGGAGTACTCTCGCCGGCGGTCACTCCATCGCTCTGACTTTCCGGGGGAGGGAAGAAGAATGAATTCGAAAACCGCGCTGCCGCGGCGGAAGCACCTTGCCGTGGCCATCGGCTCCGCGCTCGCCGTTTCGTCGTCCGTCCTGTTCATCACCGTAGCGAGCGCTCAAGAGCAGCCCGAGGAGATCACGGTCACGGGCTCGCGCATCCAGCGCGCGTCCGGCTTCACGACAGCAGTGCCGGTAACAGCCGTCACGACCGCGGACCTCGCGTCGTTCAAGCCCGGTGCGACGATGGCCGATCAGCTCGACCAGCTGCCGCAGTTCTATCAGACGCAGAGCGCGCAGCGCGGCGGCGGTGCGTTGTTCGGCGGCGCGGGTCGCAGCGCGGTCGACCTGCGCGCGATGGGGCCGCAACGAACGCTCGTTCTGCTCGACGGCTCGAGGCTCGCGCCGGCGGACCGCGACGGCAGCGTGCATATCGACAACATTCCGACGGCTCTGCTCTCGCAAGTCGAAGTCGTGACCGGAGGGGCGTCGGCCGCGTACGGCGCCGACGCGCTCGCGGGAGTCGTGAACTTTCGCTTGAACCGCAAGTACGAAGGTCTCAACGTCTCGGCGAGCGTTGGATCGCTCGAAGACGGCCAGGGCGACAACCGGACTTTATCGGCTGCCTACGGCACCGAGATCGGCAGCCGCTGGCATTTCATCGGCTCGGTCGAGAGCCAGAGCATCGACGAGATCGAATACGATCCGACGCAGCTCGACAGCAGCTGGTTCCGGCGCTGGGGCATCGTCGCCAACCCGGCGTGGTCTGCCGGGAACACGAGCGTGCCGGCGCGGCTCGTATTGCCGGACGTGTATTCGAGCGTCCATACGCCGGCCGGCAGGATCGGCGCGACGCGCAACGCGGCAAACGCCGTCGTCCCATTCACGCTCCGCGGGGAAACCTTCACGGACAACGGCACAGACGTGAGGCCGTTCAGCGCGACCGGCGCCATCGTCGGAGCGCTGACCGGCAATCAGTCCGGCGGCACCGCCGTGATAGACGGCGGCTCGATATTCGGCCCGATGACCGAGGCGGAGAGGGCCAATCGTGCGTTCAACGGCGGCCCATATGGCGCCGACGTCGTGCGCGACAACGTGTTCGCCGGGTTCACGTTCGACGTCAGCGACAGCCTGCACGTCTACTCGAATCTACTCGGGGGCCGGACGCAGTCGAACGACCTCAACGAGCGCGGCATCCCGCACATGACCTCGCCGTGGACGACGCAGATCTTCGTCGACAACGCCTATCTACCGGCGAGCGTGCGAGACGCGATGATCGCGCAGGGCGTCAACTCGTTCGTGATGGAGAAGCAAGGCCAGTGGCTCGGCCAGCCGGGTCTGTATGACGATCACGAGAAGCGCGACAACCAATACGACAGCTGGACGCTGCAAATCGGCGTCGACAAAGACCTCGGCAGCAATTGGAAGATGCAGGCGCACCTGCAGCGCGGGGCGACGCGCCGATTCACGCAGGTCGAGAACGAGGTACGCGTGGATCGCGAAATGCTCGCGGTCGACGCGGTCGAAGTCTACACGGATCGCCGGGACCTGAACGGCGACGGCGTCATCGACCTCGTCGCCCCGGCCGATCGCGGCACGGGGCAGATCATCTGCAATGTGCAACGGTACCCCGTAACCCCGGCGCTGCTGCAGCAATCCGTCGCGAACGTCCGAGTGCCGGCCGCGCAGGGCGACGACTCGCTCGGTAATGGCGACCCGCTCTACCCGGTTCCGATCCCGGGACCGGTGGGTCCGGACGCGATTCCGAATTGCGTGCCGATGAACATCTTCGGGCAGGGCAACGTGAGCTCGGCCGCGGCCGCGTATGTCGTGTCGCCAAAATGGGGCGACAGCGTCGTGACGCAGGAGTTCGCCGAGGCGCTGTTCTCGGGCGACATTTGGAAGGGCTACGGACCCGGCGCGTTCTCGATGGCCGTCGGCGCGACCTGGCGCAATCAATGGTTCTGGCAGCGCGGTCAACCGCAGGCCCTGATGGCCTATGGCCCGCCAAAGAACGCCGATGGCTCACCGGCCGCGAACGGCGTGAACCTCGGGATCCGCGGCATCCAGGGCGGATTCACGACCGGCAGTCCGAACCTGCACGAGTTCTCGACGGTGCCGACGATCAAGGGCAGTTACGACGTCTGGGAGCTCTTCTCCGAGATCAACATGCCGCTATGGGCGGCCGAATCCGGCCCGCGGCGATTGGAGCTCGACGTCGCTGCGCGCTACTCGGACTACTCGATCAGCGGCGGAATAAACTCTTACAAGACCGGCATCAACTTCCAGGCCACCGACTTTTTGCGGTTCCGGACGACTGTGTCGCGCGACGTTCGCGAGCCGACATTCGCCGAACGCTACGACGTTCAGGGCGGCGGCGGCAGCATCATCGAGAACGCGCAGACGTTCCAGATCACGAGCGTGAGCGTCGGCAATCCGAATCTCGAGCCCGAGAAGGCCGACACCGTAACGGCCGGCATCGTCGTCCAACCGGGCGAGACGGGCTTGCAGCTCTCGATCGACTGGTACGACATCGATCTCGCGGGCGCGATCGGGCAGCTCGGCGTGCAGGCGATGGTGACCGAGTGCAACGCGACGGGCGGCACGAGCCCGTTGTGCGCGTACGTCGTCCGCGACCCGCTCACGAACGCGGTCACCACCGTCTATAACCCGTATCTCAACATCAACGCCGCGATGATCCGCGGCTACGACTACGAGTTGCTCTGGAACAAGCAGACCCATTTCTTCGCGAACAAGTCGGAGTCCTTGACGCTGCGGTTCCTGGCCGGCAACCTGCTCGAAGACAGCACGACGACGCCTAGCGGCGCCAAGACCAACAACGCCGGGCAGCTCGGCGAGCCGACCTGGAGAGGTGTCGTCAACGCCCGCTACCAAGTCGGCGGCTTCGGCGTGGCCGTGCAGGAGCGCTTTCTCGGGTCATCGGGAATCAACCCGGCGCCCGGCGCGGTCACGTTCATCCAGTTCGAGCCGGGGCGCGTGCCGGGGTCCGGTCAGCTCACGGTCGACAAAGCGACGGTCGATCCGAAGAGGTATACGGACCTCACGTTCTATTACGACCAGCAAACGTCCAGCGGCAAGAGCTGGGAGCTATCTCTGGCGATCACGAACGCGACGAATGAGGATCCGCCGATCATCCCGACGTTCGATCAGCGTTTCAGTGCCCAATCGGGCGCGCCCGGCTTCAACGCGTACGACGTCTACGGCCGTCGGTACCTGTTGAACTTCACGTACAAGCTCCCCTCGGGCGAGCGACGTGTTCGCGATTGATCGCTTGGCGGCTAAGCGACGACGTCGACCCTTGCCGCGTGGCCGTGCGATCGGCCGAGCTTCGCGTCGCAAGTCAGGAGCGGTGCGTCGAGAGCCTCGGCGAGCTACTCACATGTGCAGCACTGTCAACGTCGCCGACCACAATCCCTGCCGGTCACCCTTTGGTGCCGCGCACGAGGTCGTATAGCAGCTCGAGCGCCGCGCGCGGCGTGAGCGAGTCGACGTCGAGCGCCGCGAGCTTCTCGAGCGCCGCGCGCTGCTCGTCGGATAGCGCGGGCGTGGCCGGCGCGTCGAACGTGAGCTCGCTCTGCGGGCTCGCGGGCAGCATCGTCTGCTGATGCTCCTCGAGCCGGCGTAGGTACTCGCGTGCGCGCTCGACGACCTCATGCGGCACGCCCGCGAGCTCGGCGACGTGCAACCCGTAGCTCTGGCTCGCGGGTCCCGGTTTCACGGCGTGCAGGAAGATCAGCTCGCGGCCGTGCTCGGTCGCGTCGAGGTGCACGTTCGCGCACGACGAGATCTCCTCGGGCAGGCTTGTGAGCTCGAAGTAGTGGGTCGCGAACAGCGTGAACGCGCCGACCTTCTGCGCGATGTGGCGCGCCGCGGCCCAGGCGAGCGACAGGCCGTCGAACGTGCTCGTGCCGCGGCCGACCTCGTCCATGAGCACGAGGCTCGCGCGCGTCGCGCTGTTCAAGATGTTGGCCGTCTCCGTCATCTCGACCATGAACGTCGAGCGGCCGCCCGTGAGGTCGTCGCCCGCGCCGATGCGCGTGAAGATCCGGTCGATCGGGCCGATCGTCGCGGACTCGGCCGGCACGAAGCTGCCGATGTGCGCGAGGATCGCGATCAGCGCCGTCTGGCGCATGTAGGTCGACTTGCCGCCCATGTTCGGGCCCGTGACGATCAGCATCCGCGTGCGCTCGTCGAGCGCGAGGTCGTTCGGCACGAACGGCGCGGCGCTCGCGCGCTCGACGCCGAGATGCCGGCCCGCTCGGTACTCGAGCACGAGCTCGTCCGCGAGCGTCGGCTTGCTCAAGTTCAACGCGGCGACTCGCTCGGCGAGATTCGCGAGCGTGTCGAGCTCGGCGACGCTCTCGGCCGTCTGTTGCAGCGCCGCGAGCCCCGCGCCGAGCTTCTCGAGCAGACCGTCGTAGAGCTGCTTCTCGCGATCGAGCGAGCGCTCGCGCGCGGACAGCACCTTGTCCTCGAACTCCTTGAGCTCCGGCGTGATGTAGCGCTCGGCGTCTTTCAGAGTCTGGCGGCGGATGTAGTCGGCCGGCGCGCGCGCGGCCTGCGCCTTGCTCATTTCGATGTAGAAGCCGTGCACGCGGTTGTAGCCGACCTTTAAGGTCGCGAGACCCGTCCGCTCGCGCTCGCGCTGCTCGAGCCGCTCGAGGTACTGGTCCGCGTTGGTGCTGATCGTGCGAAGCTCGTCGAGCTCGGCGTCGTAGCCCTCCGCGATCACGCCGCCGTCGCGCAGCAGCACGGGCGGGGTCTCGACGAGCGCTCGTGCGAGCAGCTCGCGCTCGGCCTCGTGATCGCCGCACTTCGCGACGAGCGCCCGGACGCGCTCGGCGGCGCACGCAGCGAAGTCGCGCTTGAGCTCGGGGAGTCGGCTCAAGGCCTCGCGGAGCTGCGCGAGGTCGCGCGGGCGCGCCGAGCGCAGCGCAATCCGTGTGAGCACGCGCTCGAGGTCGCCGATCTCCTTGAGCACGAAGCGCGTGTCGTCGAGCGGCCCGCGCTCGGCGAGCATCTCGACGGCCTGCTGCCGGCGGCGAAGCTCGGCGCGGTCGCGGATCGGCCGCGCGAGCCAGCGGCGCAACAGGCGGCTGCCCATCGCGGTCGCGCAGCGGTCCATGAGGCCCGCGAGCGTGTACTCGTCGCGGGCTCCTAAGCTCGTCTCGATCTCGAGGTTGCGGCGCGTCTGGGCGTCCATGAGCACGGCCTCTCCGCGCCGCTCGCGGTGCAGCGCGCGCAGATGCGGCACGGCGCCGCGCTGCGTGTCCTTCGCGTACTGGAGCAGGCAGCCCGCCGCGCCGACCGCGGCCGGCGCGTCCTCGGCGTCGAAGCCGCGCAGGTCGTGCGTGCCGAACTGCGCGCAGAGCTGGCGGTGAGAGGAGCCCGGGTCGAAGTGCCACGGCGGCCGGCGGCGCAGCGCGGGAAACCCCGCGAGCCAGCCCGGGCAATCGGCGTCCTCGGCGAGCAGGAGCTCCGCGGGCCTCAAGCGGTCGAGCTCGGCGTGCAGCGCATCGAGGTCCTCGAGCTCCATCACGCTGAAGCGGCCGCCCGCGAGATCGAGCCACGCGAGGCCGATCCGCGGCGTGAGAGTCAGCGCCGCGAGCAGCCGCGTCTCCTTCTCTTCGAGCAGCGCGGCGTCGGTGACGGTGCCCGGTGTGATCACGCGCACGACCTCGCGCGCGACCGGGCCTTTACTCGTCGCGGGGTCGCCGATCTGCTCGCAGATCGCGACCGACTCGCCGAGCTTCACGAGCCGCGCGAGGTAGGTCTCGGCCGAGTGCACCGGCACGCCGGCCATCGGGATCGGCTCGCCGGCCGACTGCCCACGCTTCGTGAGCGCGATGTCGATGAGCTTCGCGGTGCGCCGAGCGTCGTCGTAGAAGAGCTCGTAGAAGTCGCCCATCCGGTAGAACAGCAGCGTGTCCGGGAACTGCGACTTGATCGCGAGATACTGCTGCATGACCGGAGTGTGGGCGCTGCTGTTCATTGTGCGGCGATAGCTGGACGGGTTTGCGGCGTCAGCGTGAGAAGGCTACAGCATCCGGCCCCGCGTCCGTAGCAGCGTAGCGACGGCGGTTATCGCGAGCCGTCGCGCCGCGAGCGCGCGGTCGTCCGTGAGACGGCGCGTGCGACTTCGTGCAGCCGGCGATCGCAGCGCGTGGCTTCTTCGACGAGCCACGCGCGGAACGCGTCGATCGTCGGCTCTTCGGCGCGCGCCTGCGGCACGAGCAGGTAGTACTTCAGATCGGGCTGGAGCGCGGGGCCGAACGGAATCTTGAGTCGGCCGGCGTCGAGCTCCTCGAGCGCGTAGGTCAAGCGCCCCAACGCGACTCCGTAGCCGGCCGCGGCCGCCTGCAGAACGAGATGACCGTCGTCGAAGTGCATGCCGCGGCTCACGTCGAGGTTGCGGACCTTGGCGGCCCGAATCCACATCGGCCAGCCCGTCGACCGGCCCACGCGGCGCATGGAGTCGTCGTGCAACAGCGGGACCTTGGGGAGATCGGCCGCGCGGCGCAGGCCGTGCTCGCGGATGAATGCCGGGCTCGCGACCGGCACGACGTACTCCTCGAGCAACGGCACGGCGACCGCGCCCGCGAAGCCGCCGCGGCCGATCCGCACCGCGACGTCGATCTCGTCGACGTCGAAGTCCGCGGGTTGGCCGCCCGCCCTGACCTTGACGTCGACGTCGGGACAGCGCGCCGCGAATTCGCTGAGCCTAGGGAGAAGCCAGCGCGTCGCGAACGCGGTCGTCACGCTCACGGCGATCGACGCGCGTGTGTGGCGGGCGCGCAGCTGATCGACGCCGTGCGCGAGCAGCTCGAACCCGTCCCGAAATTTCTCCGCCGCGAGCTGGCCGTGCTCGGTGAGCTCGACGTGCCGAGTCGTGCGGCGGAAGAGCGTCACGCCGAGATAGTTCTCGAGACCTCGAATCTGGTGGCTTATCGCGGCCGGCGTGACGTGCAACTCCCGCGCCGCGCGCGTGAAGCTCGAAAGACGCGCGGCGACCTCGAACGCGCGCAGCGCCGTCAATGGCGGCAGCGACCGCGGCACTTGTGAATTCCGTTCATCAACATCTCGATGATTTCTCGCTGCAGCGGAAACACCCCGGTGCCTAGACTACCGCATAGACCCGCCGCCACGCGGCAGCGGCGGGGTACGAACTCGATAACCGTTGCACGAACGCGACACGGTCGAGGAGCGAGCTGATGTCCGCGACGAGAATGCCCACCCCCTTCCACTTGTCGCCGCTCGCGCGCGTCGCGAGCGGCGATCGGTTGTGCTTGTTCCTCGACGTGGACGGCACCCTGCTCGAGATCGGGCCGACGCCGCAGAGCGTTTCGGTCGACGAGCCGCTGCGTGATCTGCTGCTCCAAGTCAGCGACGCGCTCGACGGCGCGGTCGCGCTCGTGAGCGGACGCCCGCTCGCGTCGCTCGATGAGCTGTTCGGCTTCACGAGCTGGCCGGCCGCGGGCCTGCACGGCGGCGAGCGCAGGGATGCCACCGGCCGAGTGCACCTGTGCGACGTCGACCGCGGCCGCCTCGAGCCCGTGCGCGACGCGCTGCGCCGCCTCGTCGCGGAGACGCCCGGAGCGCTGCTTGAGGAGAAGAGCCACGGGCTCGCGCTGCACTACCGCGCCGTGCCCGAGTTCGAGTGGAGGTTGCGCCGAATCGTGCGGCAGTGCGCGGTGCCGCTCGCGCCCGAGTATCACGTGCTCGACGGCAAGTGCGTGATCGAGATCAAGCCCGCGGCAGCCAGCAAGGCGCAGGCGATTCGCGCGTTTCTGCGCGAGCCCCCGTTCGCGGGGCGCACCCCGATATTCATCGGCGACGACACGACGGACATCGACGCGTTCGGCTACGTCGAGGAAGCGGGCGGCGTGTCGGTCGCGGTCGGAGAGGAGCTGCCGGCGCAGCTGCACCTCGCATCGCCGCGCGAGGTCCGAGTGCTGCTCGGCCATCTCGCGGTCGGCGCGCGATCGCTGCAATGACGGCGGCGGAGCGCAACCTGGATCTCGCCGTCATCGGCAACTGCGAGATCGCGGCGCTGATCGACGCGGACGCGACGATCGTGTTCGCGTGCCTGCCCCGGCTCGACGGCGATCCGGTTTTCTGCGCGCTGCTCGACGCCGGTCCGAGCCCGGACGAGCGCGGCGTATTCGGCGTCGATCTGCCCGATTGCGTCGAGAAGACGCGCCGCTACGTGCGCAACACGGCGATTCTCGAGACGACGCTCGCGGACGCGCACGGCAACCGGTTGCGCGTGACCGACTTTTGCCCGCGCTTTCGCGCGCGGGGCCGCACGTTTCGGCCGATGATGATCGTGCGCATGCTCGAGCCCGTCGGCGGCAGGCCGGTCGTGAGAGTTCGCGTGCGGCCGTGTTTCGCGCACGGCGCGGCGAAGCCGCGGATCACTCGCGGCTCGCACCACCTCACCTACCATGGCGACGCCCAGAGCTTCCGGATCACCACGAACGCGTCGCTGAGCGCCGTGGCCGACGAGACTTCGTGCGTCGTCGACTCGGCGCTCGCCTTCGTGCTCGGACCGGACGAGACGATCGAGGAACCGCTTCAGGCGCACGCGCTGTCGCTGCTCGAGGAAACGCGGGAGTACTGGCAAGACTGGGTGCGTGGTCTCGCGATCCCGTTCGACTGGCAGGAGGCCGTGATCCGCGCGGCGATCTCGCTCAAGCTTTGTACGTACGAGGATACGGGCGCCTTGCTCGCCGCGCTCACGACTTCGATCCCCGAGAGCGCGGAGAGCGGGCGCAACTGGGACTATCGCCACTGCTGGCTGCGCGACAGCTATTTCACCGTGCAGGCCCTGAATCGTCTCGGTGCGACGCGGACGATGGAGGGCTACCTGCGCTTCATCGATCGCGTCGTCGCGGCCTCGGGCCACGGCGACATGCCGCCGCTGTTCTCGCTCGCCGGCGTGCACGACGTATCCGAGCGGGTCGAGGACGCGCTGCGCGGCTACCGGGGCATGGGCCCCGTCAGGGTCGGCAACGACGCGCACGCGCAGCGCCAGAACGACGTGTACGGCGCGATCGTGCTCGCGGCCGCACACTCGTTCTTCGACGAGCGGCTGATCAATCTCGGCGACGCCGTCCAATTCGAGCAACTCGAGTCACTCGGCGAGCACGCGCTCGCGGCGCACGCGACGCCGGACGCCGGGCCGTGGGAGTTCCGCGGCTTCCAGCGCGTGCACACGTTCTCGGCGGCGATGTGCTGGGCCGGCGTCGATCGCCTCGCGCGGATCGCGGACCGGCTCGGGCTCTGGGGCCGGACCGAATATTGGAAGGAGCACGCCGAGAAGGTCCGCGCCGAGATCCTCGAGCGCGCGTGGAATCCCGCGGTCGGCGCGTTCACCGGAAGCTACGGCGGCGACGACCTCGACGCGACGGTGCTCCTTCTGCCCGAGCTCGGTCTCATCGATGCGCGCGAGCCGCGCTTCGTCGCCACGCTCGAGGCGATCGAAGCGGCGCTGAAGGAAGGCGACTGGCTGTACCGCTATCGTCACGAGGATGATTTCGGGCAGCCGCGCACCGCGTTCAGCGTCTGCGCGTTCTGGTTCGTGAACGCGCTCGCGATGACGGGGCGGCGAGAGGAGGCGCGCGCGCACTTCGAGCGGCTGCTCACTCAGCGCACGAGCTTGGGCTTGCTCTCCGAGGACATCGATCCCGCGAGCGGCGAATGGTGGGGCAACTTTCCGCAGACCTACAGCCTCGTCGGCATCATCAACTCGGCGATCCGCCTGAGCCGGTCGTGGGAGGAGATGTCGTGACGAGGCTCGTCGCCGTTTCGAATCGCGTCGTGATCCCGACGCGAGCCGTCGCGGCGGGCGGCCTCGCCGTCGGCGTGCTCGCGGCCATGAGGGCGCGCGGGGGCGTCTGGTTCGGTTGGAGCGGAGAAGTCGCGCAGGGCGACACCGGCGAGGTCGGCGTGACCGTGAAGCAGAACGTCGAGTTCGCGACGTTCGCGCTGCCGCGAAACGACTTCGAGCTCTACTACGGCGGCTTCTGCAACGGCACGCTCTGGCCCCTTTGCCACTACTTCGTGTCCGCGCTCCGCTACTCGCAGCCGCAATTCGACGCGTACACGCGGATCAACCGGCTGTTCGCCGATCGCCTGTTGCCGCTGCTGCGCGAGGACGACCTCGTCTGGGTGCACGACTACCACTTGATCCATCTCGGCCGAGAGTTGCGCGCACGCGGCGTGGCTCAGCCTCTCGGCTTCTTCCTGCACATCCCGTTTCCGCACGTGGAGGCTCTGCGCGCTCTGCCGCGATACGGCGAGCTGATCCGCGCGTTCCTTTACTACGACGTCGTCGGATTCCAAACCGCGCGCGACCTCGAGTGTTTTCGCTCGGCGATCAAAGAGGTGCTTGGCCCGGGCGCGTTGAAATCCGGCGACGAGATCGCGCAAACGCAGCACGGCACTCGGCTCGGAGTGTTTCCGATCGGCGTCGACGTCGAGACCATCAGGCGCGAGGCGTTTCAGTCGCAGTCGTCGAAGACGGTGACACGGATGAGCGCCGGTCTCGGCGGGCGCCAGTGTGTGGTCGGCGTCGACCGTCTCGATTACAGCAAGGGATTGGTCGAACGGTTCGAGGCCTACGAGACGCTCATGGTGAGGCACCCGGAGTGCTTGCGACGGCTCACGTTTCTGCAGATCGCGCCGTCGAGCCGAGCCGACGTGCAGAGTTACGTCGAGATGCGCAGGTCGCTCGAGCAGCATGCGGGCCGCATCAACGGCCGGTTCGCGGAGACCGACTGGACGCCGATCCGGTACCTGAACCGAAACTTCTCTCACGAGGTGCTCATGGGGTTCCTCCGCAACGCCGCGGTCGGCGTCGTCACTCCGCTGCGCGACGGCATGAATCTCGTCGCGAAGGAGTACGTTGCGGCGCAAGACCCGAAGGATCCCGGCGTGCTCGTGTTGTCGACCTTGGCCGGAGCCGCCGAGGAGCTGACGGACGCGCTGCTCGTGAATCCGTACGACCGCGTTGCGGTCGCGGAAGCGATCCACAGGGCTTTGAACATGACGAAGGCCGAGCGCCGCGCGCGGCACGACAGCATGATGCAAACCCTCGAGCGCAACGACGTTCACTCGTGGTACGGGCGGTTCCTGACGGAGCTCGAGAAGCGCAGGCGCCGGCCGCTCGAAAGCGCGGAGCCGGTGCCGCGCGGCGCGCGCTACCCCGCGGACGCCGCCGACGCGCGCTGATCTTGAGGCGCGCGCCGCGAGCCGCGGGCGCGAGGCGCGCGTGCGTCCGGCCGCGCACGTATCATCCCAGCATGCGGATCCTGCACATCGAGGCCGGGCGGCATCTCTACGGCGGCGCGAACCAAGTCCGGATTCTCGTGAACGGGCTCGCCGCGGCGCGGATCGAAAACGTCCTGGTGTGCGCGCGCGACGGCGAGATCGCCTCGAGTCCGCTCGCGGCGAACGTCGTGCCGCTCACGATCGACGGAGACCTCGACTTCGGATCGCTCGCGCGCTTCGCGCGCGCGATTCGCTCCTTAGCCCCGGACGTGGTGCACGTGCATTCGCGGCGCGGGGCGGACCTGTGGGGCGGCCTGGCGGCCTCGCGCGCGCGCGTGCCGGCCGTGCTCACGCGGCGCGTCGATTCGAGCGAGCCGCGCGCGTGGGCCCGTTTTAAGTTTCGGCCCTACGCGCGCATCGTCGCGTTGTCGCGCGCGATCGAAGCGCAGCTGCTCGCCTGCGGCGTCGACGCGGAGCGCATCGCGCGCATCCCGAGCGCCGTCGACGCGCGGCGCTATCGGCCGGACGCTTCGGCGCGCGCGCGCGTGCTCGCCGCGTTCGAGCTGCCGCGCGATGCGCTCGTCGTCGGCGTCGTCGCTCAGCTCATCGAGCGCAAGGGCCACGACAGGCTGCTCGCCGCGTTGCCCGAGCTCGCTAGCCGCGAGCCGCGCGTGAGGGTCTTGTTCTTCGGCCGTGGGCCGCTCGCGGCGACGCTCCGGCGCGAGATCCGGGCCCTCGGCCTCGACGAGCACGTTCTGCTCGCGGGGTTCCGCGCCGATTTGCCCGAGCTCATGCCCGGCCTCGACGTGCTCGTGCACCCGGCGCGTCGCGAGGGTCTCGGCGCCGCGCTGCTCGAGGCCGCGAGCTGCGCGCTGCCGATCGTCGCGTCCTCCGCCGGCGGCATCGGCGAGGTGCTCGAGCATGGCCGCACGGGCCGGTTGGTCGATTGCGACGACACGATCGCGCTCGCGGCGGAGATCGGCCGGCTGTTGTCCCGGCCGGAGGAGCGCAGGCGGATCGGCGAGGCCGCGCGCCGCGAGGTCGAGCGGAGATTCACGGTCGACGAATGGGTCGCCGCGCACGTTCGACTCTACGAGGCGAGCGTTTGCGCGGCGAAGCGTCCGGCGCAAACCGTGCGCAGTCCCGTGCGAATCGGTTAGCGGGATGATCGCAAGCGACGCCGACCTCGCAGACCTCGCGCAGCGGCTCGGCCGCGCGCTCGAAGCCCGCAATCTGCGCGTCGCGGCCGCAGAGTCGTGCACCGGCGGCTGGATCGCGAAGGCGCTGACCGACGTCGCCGGCAGCTCGCAGTGGTTCGAAGGCGGCGTCGTCGCGTACTCGAACGCCGCCAAGTCCTCGCTGCTCGGCGTGCCGGCCGGGCTCATCGCCGCGCACGGCGCGGTGTCGGAGCCCGTCGTGCGCGCGATGGCCGAGGGGGCGCGAGCGCGGCTCGGCGTCGCGCTCGCGGTCGCGGTCAGCGGCATCGCGGGGCCCGACGGCGGCACGGCGGACAAGCCGGTCGGCACGGTCTGGTTCGCGTGGGCGAGCGGGAGGCAGACGACGGCCGCGCGCGAGCTCTTCGCCGGGGATCGCGAGGCCGTGCGCCGGCAATGCGTCGCGCTCGCG
>Ga0134079_10000257_pt1 | contig 13713 bp, 14 predicted proteins | sample 15_taG_2_FD_119770 | JGI IMG/M metagenome (GOLD analysis project Ga0134079, IMG submission 119770) | Grasslands soil microbial communities from the Angelo Coastal Reserve, California, USA - 15_D_Rain_40cm_2_09182015 | ecosystem: Environmental > Terrestrial > Soil > Grasslands ...
AGCTGTACCGCGCGTCCACCCATGATGTCGATGCTCGGTACGATCATCGCCGCACCCGAATTCCCCGGACCGCCAGGTCCGCCTTGATGCCATCCACCGTGTCGTCGCCGTCGTGGAAGACAGATGCCGCGAGCACCGCGTCGGCTCCTGCGGCGAAGGCCGCGGCGACGTGCGCGCGCGTTCCGACGCCGCCCGAAGCGATCACGGGAACGCGAACCGCGGCCGACACCGCGCGCAGCAGCTCGAGGTCGTGGCCCGTCCGTGTACCATCGCGGTCCCAGCTGGTGAGCAGGATTTCGCCTGCGCCGAGACGCTCGCCTTCGCGGGCCCACGCCACTGCGTCAGGTCGCGCCGACTCTCGGCCACTGAGCACCAGGACCTCCCACAGATCGACGGCGCGGCGCGCATCGATCGCCAGCACGACGCACTGGCAACCGAACGCCTGCGCCAGCTCGGTTAGCAACTCAGGACGGCGCACCGCGGCCGTGTTGACACTCACCTTGTCTGCGCCGGCCGAGAGCAACTGACGCGCGTCTTCCACGCTCCGCACCCCGCCGCCCACGGTCAGAGGAATGCGGATCGCTTCCCGAACGCGCCGCACGGTCTCGACCTGTGTATCGCGCCCCTCCGCGGAGGCGGCGACATCGAGAATCACGATCTCGTCCGCGCCTTGCGCTTCGTAGCGTGCCGCCTGCTCCGCCGGGTCGCCGGCGTCGCGCAGATCCTGGAACCGGATGCCTTTCACCACACGACCGTCTTGCACGTCGAGGCACGGGATGATTCGCCGCAGCAGGCCAGACGATCCGTTCGCGGCCGGTGCGGAGCGAGCCGGGCGACCCGTGAGCCATCGCTCGAGCAGCGCGGCGCCGTACGCACCCGACAACTCGGGGTGAAACTGGCACGCGAGCAGCGCCCCGCGCTCGAGCGCGGCGACGAACGGCACTCCGTGCGTCGTCCACGCCGGCGTCCATCCCGCGGGGCTGTCGGGCAGCGCGTAGGAGTTCGCGAACGCCGCGACACCCGTTGTCACGACGCGCGCGCCTTGATCAGCGCTCACGGTGTTCCAGCCGAGATGCGGGATCCGCACATGTCCGGGCAGCCGACGACACGTCCCGAGGGCGATGCCGAGCCCCGTCACGCCCGGCGTCTCCTCGCTCCCTTCGCACAGCAGCTGCATGCCGAGACAGATTCCGAGGATCGGCGTGCCACGTGACGCGTGGTCTCGAATGACGGCGTCGAGACCGCGGGATCGCAACGCCGCCATGCCCGTTCCGAACGCCCCTACACCCGGCACGACGAGACGCGCCGCATCGCGCACGACCGCTGGGTCGGCACTGACGACAGGCGTCACGCCCAAGCGACGAAACGCGCCGGCAATCGACGCGAGGTTTGCCACTCCCGAATCAACGATCACCACGGAGCGACCCCTTGGTGGACGGCACGTCGTCGAACCCCGATCGCCCGACCGCCTGCCGCAACGCGAGCGCGGTCGCCTTGAACGCCGCTTCGGCCCGGTGGTGGTCGTTCTCCCCTTTCAGCACGTCCACGTGCAGCGTCATCCGACCGGCCGTAGCGAGCGAACGCAGCACGTGCGGGATGTTTTCGCACGAGAGCCCGCCAATCGCCTCGCGGCGCAGGCTGAGCGCCACGTCGGAAAAGGGCCGGCCGGAGAGGTCCACGACCGCACGCGCCAGCGCTTCGTCGAGCGGCGCGAGGGCCCAGCCGAAGCGATTCACGCCACGCCGCTCGCCCAGCGCCCGGTCGAGCGCTTCCCCCAGCGCGAGCGCGCAGTCCTCAGCGGTATGGTGATCGTCCACCTGCAAGTCGCCTTCGCAGGTCAGCGTTAGATCAAACCGTGCGTGGCGGCCGAGCGCGTCGAGCAGGTGGTCGAGGAAGCCGATGCCGGTCTTCACATCCGTCTTGCCGGTGCCGTCCAGATCGAGCATCACGCGAATCGACGTCTCGCGCGTCGCGCGCGTGACGGTCGCAGTGCGGGGCGTCATGGCAAGAGCTCCTCGATGTCGGTGAGTTGGTCGAGGACGCGAGCGGCGCCGGCGGCGGTTAATGCGGCGGCCGTCACGGTGAGGTCATCGCCGGGTGCCACGACGCCGAGCGGTACCACGCCCGCACCGGCGGCCGCGCGGATGTCATCAGGCGTATTGCCCACCATCCATGCGCGCCGCACGCCGAGACGTTCGAGTGCGAGTCGGACCGGGGCCGGATCGGGTTTGCGTGCCGCGTCCTCCATGCACACCACCGCGCCGAACAGATCCGCGATCTCCACGCGCTCGAGGAACCAGCGAGCCTCGTCGCGCGGCCGCCCCGTCACGACGGCGAGCGGCAAGCGATCCGCGAGTCGCGCGAGCACCGCGCGCGGGACGATCAATCGCTCGTGCTCGCGAAGCCCGGCCGAGTCCGGCGTGCCGAGGTACAGAGCCTGGAAGCGCGCCGTGACAGTCTCGAGATCGGCTTGCATCCCACGCGCCGTGATGAGTCGCTGCGTCACGATCCAGTCGTTGGCGGCATCGCCCCTGCGCAGCGCGGCTTCGATGTCGGACATAGTGACGGTCACGCCATATGTCGCCGCCGTCTCGACCATCGCCGCGCGCTGGGACGCACGGACGTCCGCGAGCACGCCGTCGAGATCGAATACGATCGCCTCGGGCGCGAGAACCACGTCGAGCGCGGTCGTCAGCCGCTGGAAGTCGGCCGGATCACCGGGCAGCGTAATGCGGAGACTCGTCTCGAGACCCGCACGACCGGGGAAGTCGCGCACGAGAATTCCTCGAGCGCGGAGACCGTCATGCACGAACGCCGCTCGCCGGCCGACGTCGGCGAATACGAAGTTTGCCTGCGAGGCGAAGGCATTGACGGCGCGCGTGCACAGGAGTTCCCGAAGTTTGGCTCGCTCCGCGCGGACCTCGGTCACGTGAGCGCGCAGCGCGGCGTCGCCGCGTCTCAGTTGAGCCAGCGCGAGAGCGAGCGATGGCCCGGCGACGGGATACGGCGCCCCCGCGGCGCGCAACACAGCGATCACATCCGAGCTCCCAATCGCGTAGCCTACCCGGCACCCCGCCAGACCCCATGCCTTCGACATCGTGCGGACGACGACCACGTTCGCGAGGTCGAGCACGGCACGGTCGATACCCTCGTCCGCGTACTCGATGTACGCCTGATCGATCAGCACGAGGGACTGCGGCGCGGCCGCCGCGATCCGTCGCACGTCTACCCCCGAGGCAACGCCGCCTGTCGGATTGTTGGGCGACACGATGACCACGATTGCCGTGCGATTGTCGAGGCGGGCCAGGAGTTCCTCGAGCGGGAACGCATCCGTTAACCAAGGCACGCGCACGACCGGCGCACCGGCGAGGGCCGCGAAACGCTCCAGCATGTCGAAGGTCGGCTCGGGAAGCAGCACCGGGCGATCGGGTCCCGAGTATGATCGGAAGATGCGATCGAGTGCCTCATCCGCGCCGGCGGTCACGACGACGCGCTCCGCACTGACGCCCGCCCGGGCAGCGAGCGCCGTCTCGACGGCGGTGGCATCGGGGTAGCGGCGCAGCACCTCCGGATCCAGGGCTGCCAGCTCGGCCAGCAGCACCTGTGGCGCTCGAGGCCCCTCATTGCTGTTGAGGCGGAGGACGCTCATGGCACGATCTGCGACAGCGTGGAGACAACGACGTCGGTGCCACCGGCGGCTTTGACCGCGGGGATCACCTGCGGCAAGAGCTCGCGCGGCACCGCGGCCTTCACGGCGAATCCCGTATCACCGAATAGCCGCGACACGGTCGCCTGCCGCATGGACGGCAGGACGGCCACCACGGCGTCCAGACAGGCTGCTGATGCGTTCACTTCCAGCATCACGCGGCGCCGCGCTTCGAGCACAGAGTTGATCAGCAAGACGAGATCGTCGATGAAGCGGCGGCGCACCGGATCATCGAGCGCCGCGCGGTGCGCGTACAGGCGGGTGGAAGAGCGCATCAGCACTTCCACGATCGCCAGGCCGTTTGCCTCGAGCGTGGCGCCGGTGGCTGTGTTGTCGACGATGACGTCTGCATCCTCGGGAGGAAACACTTCGGTCGCACCGTAAGACCGCACGAATTCGGCGCACAGGCCGCTCGCGGCGATCCAGCGCCGCGCGAGTCGCTCGTACTCGGACGCGACGATCAAGCGCCGCTTCGGCAATCGTCCGCCAGCGAGCAACGCGACCGGAGCGGCTGCGACGAGGTGCACCGGGTCGAGCCCCGTGTCGAGCAACTCGACCACGTCCGCCCCCACCTCGAGCTCCGCTACCCAGTCCGCCCCCGCGAAGCCGGCGTCGCGGCTGCCGAGCGCCAGCATCTCCACGACGTTCTGGGGTTTCAGCATCTTCGCTTCGGCGCCCGGCAGTGACACGTCGGGGCGATAACCGCGGGCGCTCGGACGCACCCTAATCCCTGCGTCGGACAGTAGGGTCAGGATGCCCTGCTCCATCCGGCCTTTGGGGAGACCGAGACGGAATGGGAGGACTCGTGGGACGAATGTGGACATCGATCGACTCCGTGTTGACCGACCGGAGTCCCCCCAAGAAACGACGCCGCCTAAAAGCACGACGCCGGCCCTTGGGGGGGCCGGCGTCGGTGATGATTTATGACTCTACACGCCTCCGGCTATCCCCCGTGGACCGAGTGATGATGGTGATGCCGGTGCGAAGACGTACGCTGCATGAGTCGTGATATAGCGAGGTGACGAAAGCGTGTCAATGCGGGTGCTCCGGCCCGGTGGTATAGGCCTGCGCTGACCTACATCGGTCGAGTAAAACTCGATTCTATCGTCGAGATCGCGATCGCCGTCGCGGTCACGGTGAGCCTGTAACGATCGACCGCGCCGGAGCGCGCGAACTCGAGCGAGTACGTTCCGGGCGCGATCGGCAGCGCGGTTTGGTACTGCGCTGGGCCCGTCGCTGTGAGACACACATCCGGCTTGAGAATCCTGCCTGACATCGAGACAAGAATGTCTTGTCCTGCGACGCTCAGACCGCTCTCGAGCTGGTAGTTCATGCAGGGATACGTCGCTTGATCGGAAACCAGAAGGACGACCTGCTCTGCGCCGGCCGGCGATACAGCATACCGTACGGCGAATGTCAGCTGACCCTGAGTGCCCTCGGGGCCCGGAAACATCGTGCACGAGAAATAATTATCCGGCCGCCCGGTACTCAGCATGACGGTGGACAACAGGGGCACGATGGCGAATGCGCGGCGCATCGTCTTCCATCGTACGTCCGGCCACCAGGTCACTCCATAGTACTTTGGTTACCAGGCGATCCCGTAATCCTCCCCGTGATTGGACGATCCCCCCCAGAACGACCCGTGCTTCCAGTCGAAGAAGATCGCGTTGATCGGCCCCGAGGTCCGATCGTCGAACTCGAGCCGATAGCCCATCTGCCGCAGCTCGTGGCGCACCCAGGACGGCGTGTCGTCACGCAGCGTGAGGCGGCCTGGTTCCGTCTTGTGGTCGCCGAACGAATTCCGCATCTGGTAGCTCGTGATGTTCGCGGCCTCGACCGCCTGCTGCACGTCCATGCCGAACTCCACCACGTTGAGGAAGAACTGCAGCAGGTTCTGGTCCTGCGTGTCGCCGCCTTGCACCGCGAACGAGAGGAACGGCTTCCCATCCCTGAGCGCCAGGCTCGGCGTCAGGGTCACGCGCGGCCGCTTGCCGGGCTGAATCACATTGAACGGGTTGTCGGCGCTGTCGACCACGAACTGCTGCGCGCGCTGGCTCACCCCGATGCCGGTGTGTCCCGCGATTACCGCCGGAATCCACCCACCGGAGGGCGTGATCGACACGACCCACCCCGCGCTGTCGGCAGCCTCGATCGACGTGGTGCCGCGGCGGAACGCCTCGTCAAACGCCGCGAGCGCCGCGGCGTCGGTGCCGCCGTCGGACGTGGTCACGGGCCGCGGTGACCATTGCTGCAGGAGCGGCAAGTAGGGATTGGTCCCGCCCTGGAATGGATACGGATCGCCCGGCTTGATGTCGGGATCGTTGTGATCGGGATTGATGAGGCGGGCGCGCTGTCGCGCGTACTCCTTCGACAGCAATCCGCGGATCGGCTCCTCGGGAGGAAACGCGGGGTCGCCGTAATAGAAGTCGCGATCGGCGAACGCGAGGTTCATCGTCTGATACAGCGTGTGGATGTAGCGGGTGCTGTTGTAGCCCATCGCCTTCAGATCGAAGTTCTCGAGGATATTGAGCGCCTGCAGCATCACGGGTCCCTGCGACCATGGCTGGAGCTTGTACACGTCGATGCCGCGATACTGTGTCATTACGGGCGCTTCTGTTTTGACCTGCCAGTTGGCGAGATCCGCAAGCGTGACGAGCCCACCCTCCTCCTGCAAGCCGCGAACGAACTCCTGGGCGATGTCACCGCGATAGAACCGCTCGTAGGCGGCCATGATGGCGTCGTGGCGGTTCTTGCCGCGGCGGAGCGCTTGCTGCTCGGCCTCCACGAGCTTCCGCAGCGTCGCCGCGAGGTCCGGCTGGCGAAAGATCTCGCCTGCCTCGGGGGCTTCCCGGGCTTCGCCGGCGTGCGGCAGCATCACCGCGCGCGAATAGCGCCACTGTTTGAGCCAGCGCTTGTTTCGCTCGATCGAATTCGCCGTCTCTTCTTCGATGGGATAGCCGTCGGCCATCTGGATCGCCGGCTCGAGCACGTCCCGCAGGCTGAGCTTGCCGTACTCGGCGAGCATGACCATCAGACCGCCGGGTGTGCCGGGCGTGATCGCCGCGAGCGGGCCGTACTCCGGCGGGTAGCGCATCCCCTTTGATTGATAGAACTCGACCGTCGCCCCGGTCGGCGCGACGCCGAGGGCATTGATCGCAATGACTTTCTTGGTGCGGGGATCGTAGATCAGCGCCTGCGTCTCCCCGCCCCACGACAGCACGTCCCACATAGTCGTCACGGCCGCGAGCATGGCGCACGCCGCATCCACGGCATTGCCGCCGCGCTGGAACATCATGGCGCCCGCTTCGGCGCCGAGGGGCTTGCCGGTGATGGCGACCCAATGGCTGCCGTGGAGTGCCGGTTTCTGGGTACGCTGTGCCGAGAGGAACGTCGGAAGAACGAGGAGAACGAGAAGAACGCAGCGACGGACGGCCATCGGTGCTCCGAGAGAGGATCGAGTGGAAGCTATCTTACCCCCATGCGCCTGGCCATCGTTCCCCGCACCCGCTGGGGGCGGATCCGCATGATCGCGATCGCTAGCATCCTGCCGCTTTTCTTCCTCCTGATCTGGCTCTTGACCATCAAGATGCCGGGCCCGGCATTCAGCGGTCCGCTGCCCCCGCTCACCCCCAACCAGCAAGAGCTGCGCGACGAGCTGCGGCGGCACGTGACGGCGCTCGCGCACGACATCGGCGTGCGCAGCGACGCGCAGTACGGCAACGTGCAGCGCGCGGCGTCATACATCGAACGCACGCTCACCGCACTCGGCTACCAGGTCGTGTCGCACGAGTTCTCGGCATACAACCGGACGTATCGGAATCTGGAAGCGACGCTGCGGGGGACGAATCTTCCGCAGGAGGTCGTCATTCTCGGCGCCCACTACGACAGCGCGCGAAAAGCGCCGGGCGCCGATGACAACGCGAGCGGCGTGGCGGGCGTCCTGGCGCTCGCACGCGTGTTCGCCAAGGAGCGGCAGACTCGTACCGTCCGGTTCGTGTTCTTCCCGAACGAAGAGCCGCCGTCGTTTCCCACAGCCGACATGGGCAGCCGCCACTACGCAACCGACGCACGCCAGCGCAACGATCAGATCGTCGCGATGCTGTCGATTGAATCGATCGGCTATTACGACACCGAGAAGGGCAGCCAGCGTTATCCGTTCCCGCTGAACCTCGCGTATCCGGATGTCGGCGATTTCGTCGGCTTCGTGTCGAACCTCCGGTCGCGGTCGCTTTTGGTCCGGGCGCTCGCGGCATTTCGCGCGCACGCCACGCTCCCCACACAGGGCGCCGCAGCGCCGTCATGGGTGCCCGGCGTCTGGTGGTCGGATCACTGGTCATTCTGGAGAGAGGGATATCCGGCGATCATGATCACCGACACCGCGCCATACCGGAATCCGTTCTATCACACGCCGCAGGACACACCGGACAAGCTCGACTACGACCGCATGGCGCGCGTCGTGCATGGGCTCACGCACGTGGTGCGCGCGATCGCGAATCCGGCCGAATGAGTCAGGCCGCGGGCGGCACGCTCAGTCGCTCCGCCGGATCCTGCCCGTAGAACTCGCGCAGCAATTCATACAACTCCGGTTGCCGTTCCCGCAGCTGCAGCGGCTGCTCGAAGAACGTTTCCGTCGCGACCGCGAAGAACTCGGCCTTGTTGGTGGCGCCGTAGTAATCGAGCACCGTGGGCCGTCCCTGGTTGGCGTCCGCCACGAGATCATCATGGTGACGACCGATGACGGCCGCCCAATGACGAAGCGTGGTCGGCGTTCGCAGCACCGGCATACCGTCGGCGGCTCCGTCTTGCTGATCCAGTTGATGCGCGAACTCATGCAACGTGACGTTCTGGCCGTCAGCGCTGTTCCCAGCCTGCTCCGCCACGGAATCCCACGACAGAATCACGACGCCGTGACGCCACGATTCGCCCAGGCGAAAACCGGTCGAGCCCAAATCGTATTTGAACCAGGTAGGGCTCCGGGGCCGATATGTGCCGGGGTACACCAGTACCGTGCGCAGGCCGGGATAGCATCCGGCATCGAGATTCAGGAGCAACAGGCACGCTTGCGCGGCGATCATGACCTTCATCTCTTCCGTAACCTCGAGCCCATCACATCCTTCAATGAGCTTCTCGCGCAGGAAGACCTGAACCAGCCGCAACAGCCTCTCCCGCTCTTGCTGCGTGAGACGGCTCGTCAGCGGGACTCGGCGCTCGACGATCTCGCTCCATCGTGGGGGAATGGGTTCGACGGACAAGGAGGGCCGGCGCCGCCACCGCACACCCAGCAGCAGACGCCAGGTCAAATAGTAGCTCCCGAAGATGGCTGCACTGACAATCGCGGCAACGATGATCGCGTCGACGATGGTGCCCTCGACTAACAGGCCCTCGATCATTGTCCCAGGCGGGCGAACGCGCGGACTGGAAAACTCCCCATCCCCTTCACCCGCGGCGGGACTGCGAAGAACCGGAAGCCGGTCTCCGGAAGCGCCGCCAGGTTTGTCATGTGCTCGACGATCGCGATGCCGGCGCCGAGCAGAATCGTGTGGGCGGGACGAGTGCCGTCCTTGTCGTCGTCGATGTTGAGGGAATCGATCCCCACCAGGGCCGCACCCGCTTTGGCCAGGTAGTCGGCCGCCTCTCGGGTGAGGTAAGGATGCTCGCCCGCCGAGTAGCTGTCGGTTCGCCAGTGCCTGTCCCAACCGGTGTGGACGAGCACGGCCTTTCCTTTCATCTCTCCGGCCCTGAATCGACCCGCATCGATGGACCGACCGGGACCGCTTGCCCGGACCACGACGCCGGGCAGATCCGCCACGGCCTCCAACTCATAGCCGGCCACGTCGCGACCCTCCGGATACCTATGGAAAGGGGAGTCGATGTAAGTGCCGGTGTTAGCCAGCAGGTCGATCCTGCCGATCTGGAATGTGGTGCCGGCTGCGTAGCGAGTCTTCGAGGCGTCGCGAGAAAGCCAGTCGCTGATCGCCGGGGACGGCAACCCTCGATACGTCACCATCCCGTCCTCGATCTCGTGGCTCAGGTCGATTAAGCGGGCCATATCCGAGCCAGCGCCTTCAGTAGTTGCCCCTCCGGCGAGGAGCCGTCAGGCGCCTCCGAGAGCACCGTCGCCAGACGGCGCCGGAGCAGCGGGTCGCGCGCCGCCTGCGCCGCGAACTGGACGGTCAGCGGAATAAACCACGTCGCCTGACGCGCGCCCGAGCCTGCGCGCGCGACGGCTGCGTACTGCTCGAACAAGGCCAGCAGGAAGGCCCCTTTGGAGGGGAAGTGGCGATAGATGGCGCCCTTCGTGAAGCCGGCTGCCAGGGCGACTTCATCAAGCGTCGCGAGCTCAAAGCCCCGCTCCGCGAACAACTCCAGGCCGCAGAGACGAGCAGGGCGCGCGTCTCGGCCTTGCGACGCTGGTGAATGATTCCCACGGGTATCTATGATACGCACGGGAACCAGTTGCGCAAGAATGGCTTCGTGTAACAGTGTAACATATTGCGACCGATCCCTCGCGGAGACGCTGATGCCCGACAATCTGCAGTTCGATCGTGCCGAACCTGCCCCGGGCGCAGCAGCGCTGGGGGCGATGACGTGCAAGTCCTGCGGCACCCTGCTGCGCGACAGCTACTTCACGGTGAACGGCAACATCGTGTGCGACCGGTGCCGCCATATGATCGAGGAAGAATGGAATCGCGGCGGCGCGGCCGGCCGGCTCGGCAAGTCTCTCGGCCTCGGGATTCTTGCGGCCATCGCGTGCTCCGTTGTCTGGTACGCCGTGCTCGCACTGACCGACAGTCAGTGGGGGATTCTGGCGGTTGTTGTCGGGTTAGTGGTGGGGGGTGCTGTTCGCAAGGGATCGAACGGTCGGGGCGGTTGGCGCTATCAAGCGCTCGCGATTTTTCTCACCTATACCGCGATCGTGTCGTCGTACCTGCCCTACATGATCAAGGGAGCACGGGAGCAATCCACCCAGATCAGCACCGCGTCAAGCACGACACCCGACAGCGCAACCGTCGTCACGGCCTCCGCAACGGAGACCAAGAAGCCCGGCGGGATCGCGATCGCCGTGGCGCTCGTCGTGGCGATCGCAATCCTGTACGCGCTGCCTTTCATAATGGGCTTTCAGAACCTGATCGGTCTGTTGATCATTGGCTTTGCGTTGTATCAGGCCTGGAAACTGAATCGCCGCCGGGAGCTGCAGATCTCGGGACCGCACAAGGTCTCAATGCAGGGCGCCGCGGTATAGAAGCAGCTGCGGTCGCAATCCGCTGTCCGAGCTGCGGGACTGAAGTCGCCGCGGCGCTCCTCGCTTGCCCCTCATGCGGATGGTTGCGGTACTCCGATGAGCTGAAGCGCCTCGCAGGCGAAGCAGAAGAGCACCAGCGACAGGGCCGATTTACTGAAGCGCTCGTCTCGTGGCGCACGGCCCTCGATCTCTTGCCACGCAGCAGCCGCCAATACGCCGCAGTCTCCGAGCACATTGCAGAGCTTGGGCGCCAAGGCCCCAGCACCCAAGAGCAATCACGACCTGCCTGGACCAAGCGCACGGGACTACTCGGCGTCATCGCGCTCTTTCTTTGGAAGTTCAAGCTCGCGATCATTTTCCTGCTGACCAAGGGCAAGCTGCTCATTTTGGGGCTGACGAAGGCCAGCACACTGTTTTCGATGTTGCTCTCGTTGGGTGTCTACTGGCAGGTCTTCGGTTGGAAGTGGGCACTCGGCGTGGTGGCGTCGATCTACATTCACGAGATGGGCCACGTCGCGATGCTACGGCAGTACGGGATCCCCGCCACCGCCCCGATGTTCTGGCCTGGCTTTGGCGCGCTGATTCGCGCCCGGTTCTATCCGAAGGATATCGTCGCACAGGCCCGCGTCGGTCTGGCTGGGCCGATCTGGGGTTTGGGCGCTGCGCTCGCCTGCTTCCTCATCTACCAGATTACCCGTCTCCCAGCCTGGGGCGCGCTGGCGGAAATCGGTGCGTGGATCAACCTCTTCAACCTCACCCCGATCTGGCAGCTCGACGGCGCACACGGCTTCAAGGCGCTCACCAAACAGCAGCGTCTCATCGCTGCCGGCGCGATCGGCGCCGCGTGGATTCTGAGCAGCAAAGGCATTCTGGTGCTTCTCTTGATCGCCGCGCTGTGGGCAGCTGTCGGCACCGACGCTCCAGAGGAGCCAGACCGCCGGACGCTGCTCGAGTACGTCGTCCTGATCGCCGCCCTGACGGCCCTGGCGACAATTCCCGTTCCCGTTTCGGCCCTGTAGTAGATACCCGCGAGTATCTACGGTACTCTACGGTCCCTTGACTGAGCTAACTCTCAGTCTAGGTTTGCCATTCGCCGCCCTGATTGCCTCTCGTTTACGTACTCAGGAGAAGGAATGCCGTACATCATCGCCGAGCCGTGCATCAACGTCAAAGACCGGTCCTGCGTCGATGTGTGTCCCGTCGATTGCATCTACGAGGGGCCGGACATGCTGTATATCCACCCCGACGAGTGCATCGACTGCGGAGCGTGCGAGCCTGAGTGCCCGGTGACGGCGATCTTCCCCGAGGAAGACACGCCCCCTCAGTGGAAGGACTACATCGCCAAGAACCGCGACGTCTTCCAGAGCGAAAACCCGCCCGGCAAGCCGCAGCGCAAGGGCTCCTAACGGAGTTTCTCCAGGAAAGTCACCACCGCCGAGTTTACCTCGCGCGGCTGCTCCAATGGCGATACGTGACCCGCCTCCCGAATCACCGCGAATTCGGCACCAGGAATAGCCTTCGCCATCGCCTCCATCCCGCCGACCGGCGCGATCTGATCGTCCGCTCCAGCTAGTACCAGCACCGGGACATTTATTTGCGCGAGGAGCGGCGTCGAATCGGGACGCTCTCGCAGGGCGTGAAGCGCCCCGACGATCCCAGCGACGGGTTGCCGGTCGATCATCGTTTGAACCTCCCGCACCACATCGGGCCGGCGCTCTCGCGTCGGCGGCGCCAGCAGTTTCGGCACGAGCTCTGCGGCGGCTGCCGTTGCTCCGTCCCGCTGTACTCGCGCCGCCAGGGCGTCGCGCCCACGCTTGCCATCAGCAGTATCCGCTTCGGCCTTCGTGTTACAAAGGATCGCCGCGAGCACGCGCTCCGGAAACCGGCGCAACAGCTCGAAGGCGATGTAGCCACCCATCGAGAGACCGCACACGACCGCCTGCCGCACCTGTGAACGATCGAGCAACGCGATGAGATCGTCCGCATACGCGGCCATCGAATAATCGGCGACCGCGAGCGACGTCACGGCCGCTCCCGCGCCACGCAGGTCCGGCGCGAGACAGTGCCAGCGCGTCAGTGCGGCGATTTGATGTCGCCACATCAGATGATCGAACGGGAAGCCGTGGACGAAGAGAACAGTCGTCATGGCCAGGCGAACGTATTCCAAAAGACAGCACGCTTCACGTTCAGGTCGGCCCGTTGCACGAACACGCTGAACGCCTTGGCGCCATAGGTTGGGTCAAGTTGCAGACCGTGCTCGGCCGCCACACGGGTCGCTCGCTCGCCTTCGACGGTCGGATGTCCGTAGCCTTGGCCCATCGCAGCGACGACGCGAACGCGAATCGCAGCTCGCGAAACGGCGAACTCGATGCCTGCCCCCCGGATCAACGCAGCTGCTCTCCGCGCCAGACGTGTGGTGCGCCAGCGGTTCGCGACGATCGCGGGCGCGACGCGGACACCGACCACATCTGTTGACCAGCCGAGCCACGCGACGGCGAGTGCGATGCCCGCGGCCGTGCCACCGGTGCCGAGTGGCACGACGATCGCGTCGGGCGGGGGGGGCGTGTCGAGCTGCGCTCCCAATTCCAGTGCGGCGAGAAAATGTCCGAGCACGGCGCGCGGGTCCGCGCCGCCGCCGGGGATCCAGTGTGGCCTCCCCCCGCCCTCCGCGATGCGATGCGCCGCGCGCCAAACGCGGAGCAGGGCCCAGGGCAGCGTCGCGATGGACGACGCACGCATGACCAGGTCCGCCGCATCCGCGATC
>Ga0134079_10000259_pt1 | contig 13598 bp, 9 predicted proteins | sample 15_taG_2_FD_119770 | JGI IMG/M metagenome (GOLD analysis project Ga0134079, IMG submission 119770) | Grasslands soil microbial communities from the Angelo Coastal Reserve, California, USA - 15_D_Rain_40cm_2_09182015 | ecosystem: Environmental > Terrestrial > Soil > Grasslands ...
CGCTTCCGCCTTCGGCTCCACCTCTTTCGTTCGCGGATTTCTCGAGCGCTGAGGACACCGCTCCCGACCAGCGGCAACCGTCACTGTCGTTCCCGGTGGTGTGCGTTGGTGCGTCAGCCGGCGGCCTCGAGGCGTTCACACAGCTGCTGGCAGCGACGCCGGCCGACACGGGCATGGCGTTCGTCCTCGTGTCGCACTTGTCGCCCTCGCACGCGAGTCATCTCGCCGAGATCCTCTCCCGCGCCACGCGAATGCCCGTCGATGAAGTGACGGCCGAATCGACGATGCAGCCCAATCACGTCTACGTGATCCCGCCCGACCGCAACATGGTGATGCAAGGCGGAGCGCTCAAGCTGCTGCCGCGGGGCGCGGGGCGCGCCCAACATCACCCGATCGACGTGTTCCTCGAGTCGCTGGCGCAAGCGCAGCGGCACAAGTCGATCGCGGTCATCCTGTCGGGGACGGGCAGCGACGGCACGCTGGGGCTGAACGAGGTCAAGGCGGCCGGCGGCATCACGTTCGCGCAGGACGAGACGGCCGCGTACGAGGGGATGCCGCGCAGCGCGACGTTGGCCGGCTCGGTGGATTTTGTGCTGCCGCCGGCCGCCATTGGGGAGCGGCTCGCCGAAATCGCGCGCCACTCCTACGTCGCACTGGAGACGCCGCTCGTGCACCCGCCGCCCACCGACGGGGAGTTCACGAGGATGCTGAACCTGTTGCATCAGGCGATGGGAGTCGATTTCAAGCACTACAAGATGACGACGCTGAACCGCCGCGTCGCGCGTCGCATGGTGCTGCACAAGATCGATGCGCTGGGTCGATACGTCGAATACCTGCGTGACACGCCGGCGGAGATGGAAGCGCTGTTTCAGGATATTCTCATCAACGTCACGTCGTTTTTCCGTGATCCGGAGACGTTTGAGCTGCTCAACACCCGGCTGTTTCCGGAGCTCACGCAGGAGCGCGCGTCGGGGGATACCATCCGCATGTGGGTCGTCGGGTGCTCGACGGGAGAAGAAGCCTATTCGCTCGGTATCATGATTTCGGAATTCATGGCGAACGTGGGGCGCGTCTGGCCGGTACAGATCTTCGCGACCGATCTGAATGCCATAGGCGTCGAGCGTGCCCGCCTGGGTCTCTATCCCAAGAGCATCGCCGACCACGTCTCGCCGGAGCGGCTGCGGCGCTACTTCTACGAGGTCGACGGCAAGTACCGTGTCGCCAAGACGATCCGCGACATGTGCGTGTTCGCCAAGCACAACATCGCCGCTGATCCGCCGTTTTCCCGGATGGATCTGATCAGCTGCCGCAACCTGTTGATCTATCTCGAGCCGGTCCTCCAGCAGGATCTGATGCCCATCCTGCACTACGCGCTCAAGCCGTCTGGATGGCTGTGGCTGGGTGCGTCCGAGACGACGGGGCGGTTCCCCGAGCTATTCAAGGTGGAAGACGCCAAACATCGGTTGTACCTCAAGAAGGCGGCGGCCGTCCGCATCCCCGTGCCCCTGGCACTCGGTCGCCCGCCGCTCGAGCGCCGCGGGGCGGTCGCGCTGCCGATGCCCGCGGGACGTCGGGCCGATGACATTCAGCGCGAGGCCGACCGCATGTTGCTCGCCCGCTACACGCCGGCCGGGGTTCTCGTGACGTCCGAACTCGAGATTCTGCAGTTCCGCGGCGACACCGCGCCCTACCTCGCGCCCGCGGCGGGGCGCGCGTCGCTGAACCTGCTCAAGATGCTCCGCGAGGGGCTGCTGGTTCCCGTCCGCGGCGCGTTGTCCAGTGCGAAACGGAGCGCCGAGGCCGTTCGCAAGGAGGGCGTGCGCCTGTCGGCCAACGGCGGTGAGCACCTCATCGACGTCGAAGTTGTGCCTGTGAAGACGGCGGCCGAGGAGCGCGGCGATCACTACCTGGTGCTGTTCCAGCCCGCCCAGCGGGTGGAACCGGTGCCGCCCGTGCCGGCCCGCCCCCGTGAGGCCGATGAGGAATCCAAGCGTCTCAAGCAGGAGCTGACCGCGACCAAGGAGTACCTGCAGTCGGTGATCGAGCAGCAGGAGGCCGCGAACGAGGAGCTGCAAGCGGCCAACGAAGAGGTGCAGTCGGCCAACGAAGAGCTGCAGAGCATCAACGAGGAGATCGAGACTTCCAAGGAGGAGATCCAGTCGAGCAACGAGGAGCTGGCGACGGTCAACGAGGAGCTCCAGACGCGCATGGCGGAGCTGGGTCAGAGCAACAATGACCTCACGAACCTGCTCACCAGCGTGCAGATGGCGATCGTGATGCTCGGGCCCGACCTGCGCATCCGGCGCTTCACACCGATGGCCGAAAAGATGTTGAACTTGATCGCGACGGACGTCGGCCGTCCGATCACCGACATCAAGCTCAACGCGGACGTCCCCGACCTCGATCGGATTCTGACGGAGGTCCTCGAAACCATTCAGCCGTATCAGCGGGAAGTCCGCGACCGCGCCGGGCGCTGGCATTCGTTGCGGGTTCGTCCCTACCGGACGCTGGACAACCGGATCGACGGTGCCGTGATGGTGTTCGTCGACATCGATGCGATCAAGACGAGTATCGAGTCGATCCGCGTCAGCGCCGAGCGCCTGCGCATCATGTACGACCGCGCCCCGGTGGGGATCTTCGAGACCGACCTCGAGGGACGCTTCGAGCGGGTGAACGACAAGTTCTGCGAGCTGACGGGACGCACGCGCGAGTCGCTCCTTGGGCAGCGCTCGGCGGACATCACGCATCCCGAGGACATTGACGCCGACGTGGACGCATTCGATCGCATCCGCAGCGGGCAGCAGCCAGTGATCCGCCGGGACAAGCGCTACATCCGCGGCGACGGCTCGGCGGTGTGGGTCGAGCTGCATCGCTTCAGCGTGCCGGACTCCGCGGGGCAAGCGGCGTTCACCGTCGGCATCGTCGAGGACATCACCGACCGCAAGGAGATCGAGACGGCGCTGCGGCGGCGCGAGGCGCGCTTCCGGTCCGTGATGAACAGCGCCCCGGTGCTGATCTGGGTGAGCGGGCTCGAAGGGATGGAGTACGTCAATCAGGCGTACCTCGAATTCCTCGGCGTCGAATCGCACGAGGTGCTCGGGAACGCCTGGACCTATTTCCTCCATCCCGAGGACCGCGACGGCTTCGCGTCGGCGTACGAGCGGGCCGTGGCCAGCACGCAGCCGTTCGAGCACCAGTTCCGGTTTCGGCGTGCCGACGGCGACTACCGCTGGATGATGTCGGTGGCGCTGCCGCAATTCGGCGCCGCGGGCAAATTTGCCGGTTACACCGGCGCGACGTTCGACATCACGTCGTTCAAAAACGCGGAAGCGAGCCTGCGCACGGCGGACCAGCTCAAGGACGAATTCATCGCGATGCTGGCGCACGAGCTGCGCAACCCGCTCGCGCCGATTACCAACATCGTCCAGATGATGCGGACGCAGGCGCTGGATGAGAAGACACTCGCGTGGGCGCACGACGTCCTCGACCGCCAGCTCCGTAACGTCGGTCGCATGGTCGACGACCTGCTCGACGTCTCGCGCATCAGCCACGGCAAAATCCAGCTGCATCGCGAACGCGTCGAGCTGGGCGACCTGGTGACGCGCTCGATCGATGCTCTCCGCCCCAGTATCGAGGCGGGCGACAAGCAGATCACCGTGGAGCTGCCCGTCACTCCGGTGGTCCTGTTCGCGGACCCGGTGCGAATCGAGCAGGTCATCGGCAACCTCGTCCACAACGCCGTGAAGTTCACGTCGCATGGTGGACACATCTGGATCGCGGCCACGGCGCACAATGGCGGCAAGGAGGTTCGGGTCAGCATTCGCGATGACGGCGACGGCATTGCGGCGGACCAGCTCCCAACCGTCTTCGATCTGTTCATGCAAGGGAACTCGTCGCTCGACCGTGCCCAGGGTGGCCTGGGGATCGGACTGACGCTCGTGCGAGGGCTCGTCGAGCTGCACCGCGGCACCATCGAGGTCAAGAGCGACGGGCCCGGCCGGGGGAGCGAGTTCATCATTCGCCTGCCGGTGCTGGAGGCGCCAGCCAGTCAGGCGGCGCCGCCTCCGGCCACCCGCACCGCGGCCCCGCAGCGCATCCTCATCGTGGACGACAACGTGGATGCCGGCAACGCGCTCGCCGCACTCCTCCGCCAGGCCAAGCACACCGTGTCCGTCGCGCATGCCGGAACCGTCGCCATCCAGCTCGCGCGGACGTTCAAACCGCAGGTGGCGCTGGTGGATCTCGGCATGCCGGGCATGAACGGCTTCGAAGTCGGCGAACGGCTTCGGGCTGCGGACAAGGATCTCCTGCTGGTTGCCGTCAGCGGGTACAGCGGGGAAGAGAGCCGCCGCCGCGCGAAAGCCGCGCAGTTCGACCACTACGTCATCAAACCCTTCGATCCCCAAATCCTCGACGAGCTGCTCTCTCGCCGCACGCGTTGATCGGCTTCGCGCTTCTCCTCCAAATCACCGTTCCGCCCCCGCAGGGATACGTGAACGACTTCGCGGGCGTCCTGGACACCGCCTCGATCCGGCACATGGAGGCGGTGATTACGGAGGTGCGCGCGAAGACACGCGGCGAAATCGCGGTCGTCACGCTGGCGGACATCGGCGACCGGGCGGCCAGCGACGTCGCCGTTCAGATCGGACGGCAGTGGGGCGTTGGCGCGAAGGGTGAGGCCGGCGACCCGGCGAAGAATCTTGGCGTCCTCATACTGCTCGTGCCGCGGAAGAACCATCGACCCGGCACGGGCGACGTCTTCATCGCGACCGGCCGCGGTGCGGAGGGATTCCTCCCCGACGCGCGCGTCGGCCGGATTCGGGATGCCATGGTGCCCCAGCTCGCGCAGGAGGAGTACGGCCAGGGCCTGTCCCTCGGCGTGGATCTGATCGCCCAGGCGTTCGCTGGCGAGTTCGGCGTCACGCTCACCAATGCCGTGTACGAGCGGCCGCCGCCGGAATCGCGCGGGCCCCAGATCCCCGGCGCCTGGATCATCATTGCGCTCATCCTGCTGCTCATCGTCACGCGCGGCCGTTTGCTCTGGATCCCGTTCTGGATCATGAGCCAGGGCAGAGGTGGCGGAGGTTGGGGCGGAGGGAGAGGGGGCGGGGGAGGGGGGGGGGGCGGGGGTTTCGGCGGGTTCGGCGGCGGCGGTGGATTCTCGGGCGGCGGGGCGGGAGGGAGATTCTGATGGCGCGCATGACACTGGATGCATTCACCGGCCGCGTGGCCGAAGCCGCGGGCGCCCGGCTCGTCGCGCTCCTGCTCTACGGCTCCGCCGCGCGGGAGCTGGGAGCGGAGAGCGCGATGAACACGCTGCTCATCGTCGAAAGCGTGGACGACGAGCTGTTCCGGCGCCTGAGCGAGCCGGTGACGGAATGGCTGCGTGCGAAACATCCGCCGCCGCTCGTGCTCACCGATCAGGAATGGCGCAGCTCCGCCGACGCGTTCCCGATCGAATACGACGACATCCGGGCGCACCACCGCGTGCTCGCCGGCCGCGACCCGTGGCGCGGCATCTCGGTGCAGCGCGCTGACGTGCGCCGCCAGCTCGAGCAGGAGCTGATGGGGAAGCTGATGCATCTGCGGCAGGCGTACCTCGCGGCATGGAGTCGCCCCAAGCGGCTCGCGGAAACCGTCCACGATACGCGCGCGGGATTTCTCACCATGCTGCGGGCGGTGCTGCGCCTCGTCGGCCGCCCTGTGCCCGCCGCTGCCGACGCCCTGGTGCGCGACGCGGCCGCGCTGATAGGATTCGCACCAGATCGACTCGCCGAGCCGGCCGCGTATCTCGACGCGGTGACGCGCACGGCGGGGTATGTGAACCGCATGGAAAGGACGCCTTCGTGAACGCGTATCGACGTCGCATCACCATTGGTCTTCCGTTGGGGCTCGTGCTGCTCGCCGGCTGCGGTTACAACACGATCCAGACGCTGGACGAGAAGGTGAACCAGGCGGAGGCGCAGATCAAAGTGCAGCTGCAACGCCGCGCCGATCTCATCCCCAACCTGGTCGAGACCGTGAAGGGATATGCCAAACAGGAGCAGACGATCTTCATACAGGTCGCGGAGGCGCGAGCCAAACTGGCGGGGGCGGTGCAGAGCGGGGATCTGCAGCAGATGGCGCAAGCGAACGCGGCACTAACCGCTCCGTTGGGCCGGTTGATTGCGATCGCCGAGAATTATCCGCAGCTCAAGTCGAACGAGAACTTTCGGCAGCTGCAGGATCAGCTCGAGGGCACCGAGAACCGCATCGCCGTCGCTCGTCAGGACTACAACGAGAGTGTGAACTCGTACAACGCGTATATTCGCCGCTTCCCGCAGGTCCTTACCGCGAAAGTCCTCGGTAAAAAGTCGCGGCTCTACTTCGAGCTCCAGACGCCGGGCGCGGCGGAGGCGCCCAAGGTCGACTTCTCCCACTAGGGTCGTTCAGGGAGGCGTCGGCAGCGGTTGGCCGACCACCCATTTCACGATCTGGCCGGGCTCGAGCGGGGTGCTCTGATCGACTTGATTGATCAGGGCGAGTGTCGCGACCGTGACGGGGGCGGGCGGAGGCCGCTGCCGCGCGAGCTCGGCGATGGTGGTCCGACGATCCAGCGTGATGAGCGTGACGTGCTGCGGTTGCAGGTTGAGGATCGCCGGATCGGTGAGCGGTCGAAAGCTGCTCAGTGCGCGCTGCGCGGCGTCCTGATGGTTGGCCCACGTCGCCTCGGTGCCGTAGGCGAGTAACCGGTACACATTGGTGCCGTACTCGACGAACACGGCGTTGCCGCGCAGCGTGCCTTGCTCGCTGGCCGCCGCGAATGCCGCCGACGCTGCCGTGAGTCCGTTGACCCTCGAGCCCGTCGGCGTGCCGCCTTCTATGCCCTGTTGCGCCACGAACGCGCGCGCGGCCGCGTCGGCGCTCGATCCCGGTGCCAGCTTCACCTCGATGATCGCGTCCTGCTGTGGGCTTTGCGCGCCGACGGTCTGCTTGGTGTTTGCCACCTGCCAGCCGCTCGGGAACGACATGCGGAACCTGAGATCGGGATGAAAAAACTCGGTGCCCTTGAAGAATCCTTCGCGCGGATTCATGCCGAACATGATCCCGTCGATGCGCCGCTCGTAGCCATTCCGGTTTACGGTCGCGTGAGAGAAGTCGGTCTGCGTCGCTGAGAGGATCGCGTTGATGTGCGCGATGCGGTTGGCCGGGGCCGGATGGGTCGCGAGCCATTCGGGTAGCTTGCCGCCACTCTCGGTTTCGATCTTGTCCAGCATTTGCATGACCTGGATCATCTCGCGCGAGTCGTACGTGGCGCGGCTCGAGTACCGAATGCCGAGCTGGTCGGCCTGGCTCTCGTCGTCACGGGAGAATTTGAGGAACAAGACCTGGAGCGCCTGACTGGCTTGACCGGCATACTGCGCGATCCGGGAGCTGGCGATGCTACCGATCGCGAGGCCCAGGCCCGCGAGCTGCTGCTGGGTCATCTGCTGCGCCGTGTGACGCGCCGTGACGTGGCCGATTTCGTGGCCCATCACCGTCGCGAGCTCCGCCTCGTTCGTCATGTGCGCCAGGATGCCGCGCGTGATGTAGACGTGTCCGCCCGGAATGGCGAACGCGTTGACGCTCGGGTCATCCACCACGCGGAACGTCCACGCGAGGTTGGGCCGCTCGGACGTCGCCGCGAGTTTTCTGCCGAGGTCCGCAACGTAGTCTTGCAGCGCGGGATCGGGGTACTCGCCGATCGACAGGACGACCTGGCTGTCGTACTGCGCGCCCATCTGTATTTCCTCGCCTTCGCTGACGAGCATCAGCTGGCGCTTGCCGGTCGCGGGATTGACGGCGCACGCGGCGAACAGCAGCACCCCCACGGCGAACATCGAGGCTCTGCTTTTCATTAGCGGACGAATTTGCGACGGTCACCTTTCGGGGGTGTCTTCTTGTGCGCGTGCGCGGCGATCTGAAGCCGGCTATGCAACGCGAGTTTCTCCAGGATGTTGTGCACGTGACTCTTGACCGTGTACGTCGCGATGTTGAGCCGCTGCGCGATCTCCTTGTTGCTCAATCCCTCGGCGATGAGATCGGTGATCTGCTGCTCGCGCTTGGTCATCCGCACCGACGCCATCATCGGGGTGTTGCGCAGCACGGAGGCCTGCTTGGCGATGTGCGACAGCAGCGTGCCGGTGAGCGCGGACGGGACCACGTCACCGCCGTTCGCCACCTGGCGGATGGTGCTGACGAGGTCCTCGAGCGCGGCGTCTTTCGAGAGGAAGCCGTTCGCGCCGCGCTTGATGAAATCGATGACGTCTTCTTCCTCGGGCTGCACGTCCATCATGATGATGCGCGAGTGCGGCGCGGCTTCTTTGATACTCTCGACGAGCCGCTGGCTGCGATTCCGGCCCAACGCGGCGTCGACGAGCACGACGTTGACCCTGTGTTCCTGCAGCCGCTGCAGCGCGCTCGATGCCCCCTCGGCGGAGGCGACGACCTTGAATTCGGTTTGGGAGTCCAACAGGGCTGCGAGACCATCGCGCAGCAAACGATTGTCTTCGATTACCAGTATCTGAATTTTTTTGGTCATTGCACTGACGGCCCTCGTTCGGAGGAGGACGAGAGGATTCGGCACGGGTAGGGTGGCCAATTTCGGAGGTATTAGTCAAGAGGGGCAATGAAGGTTCCGTCTCATCCTTTGGGATGAGTCGCCAAAACGGCCGTCTAACCCTCCTGACTCCGGCCGCGAGCACGCGCCGGGCCATCCGCTTGCCTATTGCGATGCGAAAGTGAATGGTAAGGGGGACTTGCGCCCTCAAGGCGGGTGCTCGCATGATCCATTTGCATTGCCATTTCTGTGGGGGTCTGATCCAGGACGCCGCGACAATTGATTACCGGCCGCCGCGCGCCAGCGCTCAGTTCGCGGTGCCACATGGCGCGCCCTGTTCCTGCTCCAGCCCCGTCGTGTACGAACACCCGCCCATGCTTGGCGGTCCGGAGGAGGATCAGACGCCCGACGGCCAAGCCGCCTAAAAGAACACGGCGCCCCCTCATCAGGTGGCGCCGTGCCGCATCAGGTGCCGTGGTGGCTTACAGCTTGACGACGTTCTGCGCCGCGGGACCCTTCTGGGCCTGCACGACTTCGAACTCGACGCGCTGGCCTTCGGCTAGCGACTTGAACCCTTCACCTTGAATCGCGGTGTGATGCACGAAGCAGTCCTTGCCGCCGTTCTCGGGTGTGATGAACCCAAACCCCTTGGCGTCGTTGAACCACTTCACGGTACCAGTAATACGTTCCATCTGTGCATTGCTCCTAGCTAGGTGCGTTGAGCTGCGGGAGGCCAGAAACGCGACGAGGACCAGAGGCGAACAGCCCAGGTCCCCGATCAAGTCCACTGGTGTTTAGCACACGGCACCGTGCCGTGGCCCCTTCGCTCGTCCAAACGATGATCAGCGTGCACAATGAAGTCAAGCCTGAACGCTCGGTTGACGAAGCCACATCGCGGTGCAACTTACTCGCCCTATGCTAACCCGTGTCACGGTGCCGCTGCTCGTTTTGCTCGGCGCTGGGTGTAGTCTATTCCGCGCGCCGAGCACGGAGCCCGCGCGCGCGCCGGCCGATACCGGGCGCACCGGCACGCGGCGGCAGCCGGTCGTCGCGCGCGATACGGCATTGGAGCAGCGCGCCGCCCGGCTCGAGCTGAAGGTGCTCGAGCAAGAGGCGCAGGTCGCGGAGCTGCAGAGCCGGTTGGATGACGCGCGCCGCGAAGTCGTGCGCGCGATGGCGAAGTTGCAATCACTTGCCACACGTGCCGAAGCCGCGTCTGGCATGGCTGAAGCGGAGATCGCGCTGCAGGCGCTGCGCTCGGCAAACGGCAACAACTCGCCCGCGTCGCCGGAGTACGGTCAGGGGAGCCAGCTGTTACAGCTGGCGACCGCGGAATTCGATCAGCAGAACTACGCCGGCGCGCTCTATCTCGCGACGGAAGCGAAGAACGCCGCGGCGGCGGGGCAGGGGCGCGTGTCGAGCGATGATCGCGCGTCGACGCGGAAGGGCGAGGTGCCGTTCGCGCTGCCGCTGCCGCTGCAGACCACCGGCCGCGCGAACGTGCGCGAAGGTCCGGGCGCGAACTTCAAGGTCATGTTCACGCTGGAGACCGGCGTCCCGATTGTGGCGTATTCCTACGTGGAGCAATGGGTGCGCATCAAGGATGGCAACGACCGGCCCGGCTGGATTCACCAGAGCCTGATCGACCGGCGCCAGTAGGCGCTTACTTCGCGGGAACTTTGGGACGCGCCGCCGCGATCACCCGATCGCCGCCGGCGCGTTTGGCGAGGTACAGCGCGGCATCCGCTTCGGCGATCAGCTGTTCGGCGGTGTCGCCGTGCATCGGGAACGCGGCGATCCCCAGGCTCAGCGTGATCTTGCCGTCGGGCAGGCGCTCCGTTGCGAGCTTCTTGCGGATCCGCTCCGCGAATTGCGTTCCGCCTTCGAGCTCGGTCTCCGGCATCATGATGAGGAATTCCTCACCGCCGTAGCGGGCGACGAAGTCCACGTCGCGACTCGCTTCCCGCATGATCGCCGCGGCACGCTTCAGCACGAGATCGCCGGCGGGGTGGCCGAACTCGTCGTTGTATTTCTTGAAGAGATCGACGTCCGCCATGACGACGGTGAACTGGTGATGCAACCGCCGCGAGCGGCGCACCTCGTTCTCGAGCGCCTCCATCAGCCGGAGCCGGTTGAACAAACCGGTGAGCGGATCGGTCACCGACAGGCGCTCGAGCTCGGTACGGCTCTCGCGCAGGCGCGCGACCATGTTGTTGAAGACTTCGGTCAGATACCCCACCTCGCCGCCCGTCGTGACGGGAAGGCCAACGTCGAGATCGCCCTTCGCGACCGTACCTGCCGCCTGTGCGAGCCGCGTGAGCGGGCGGACGATCAAGAGGCTGAGGAGATAGGCGAGCGTGCCAAGCACCGCGAGCAGGACCAGCACGACGGCCAGTGAGAAGTTGCGCAGCCGAGCCACCTGCCGGAACGCTTCGCTCGTCGGAATCTCGGACACGACGATCCAGTTGAGGGCGGGCACGACCCGCGCACTGCCGAGGACGCGATCCCCGGTGAAGCTGCCGAATTGGACGGCGCGCCCCTCGCGTGCCAGCAACGAGTTCGTTGCTTCGCGGGAATACCCGTCTCGCATCAACTCGCGCGAGCTCCCGCGCGAGCTGACGATGAGTCGTCCCGTCCGAGTCATCAGGTAGATCTGTCCCGACTCGCCGGGCGCAAAGCGGCGCAGCGTATCGGCGACCGTGTGGAGATTCACGCGCGACGCCAGCGCGCCCACGAGGTGCGTACTTCCGGCACCCCGGCCGGCGCGGCGCGCCGTCTCGATCGGCACCGAGACGAGGATCTCAGCGTGTGTCCCGGTGGAATCCCAGTATGGCGCGCCGACCGCCCACTCGTTGCGCTTCAGCTCGCCGGCCCAGTCGGGGGGCAGCGGTACGGCCCGCGGATGCTGGCTGCTGGTCGCGACCACGTGGCCATGCTGATCGAGCACGAGCAGCTCGGCGTAGTCGGGAAAGCGGTCGCGCACCGAGTTCAGGTAATCGGTGAGCCGCTTGAAGTAGATGCCGGTGTGAGTAGGTTCGCCGTTGACCAGCGGAATGCGCTCGATGTTTTCGGTGACTTCGTAGGAGCTCGAGAATACGCGCAGATCGTAGCGCAGCTCCTTGGTCCAGAGATCGACTTCGCGGAGGGCCTGGGCGCTGACGCCCAGCAGCTCCTCGGATGCCTTGGCCTGGAGCGCGCGCTTGTTTTCGATGTACGACATCCAGACCGTCGTCAGCGACGGCAGCAGCGTCGCGACGACGGCAAACGTCAGCATCTTGGTGCGGATACTGCCGAGCCGCAAAAAGCGCAGGAAACTCAGGCCGAAGTCCGTGTCAGGGATGCAACAAGATTCATGCGCGCCAGTTTATTGCAAGGTGGCCGACGTAACCGTAAGGAGAATCACGCGATCTGGCGCAGCGGCCGTCACGGAATCAGACTAGGGCGACCCTACCGGAGGCTTTTCATGAAGGATCTCAGTCGGCGCGCCTTCCTTAGATACGGTGCGACCACCGTCGCAGCGTCTGTCATGACCCAGTCGGTCGGAGCGCCGCAGGCTGCGCCCCCCAAGACCACTGCTGCTGCGGATGATCTCGAAGAGGCGACGATCGCCCAGCTTCAAGAGTCGATGCGAAGCGGTGCCCGCACGGCGCGTTCCATCTGTGCCGCCTACCTCGCGCGGATCGCCGAGCTCGATCCCAAGCTGCATGCGGTGCTGGAGACGAATCCCGAGGCCCTGGCGATTGCGGACAGGCTGGATGCCGAGCGCAAGGCGAATCGGGTGCGTGGGCCGTTGCATGGGATTCCGGTGCTCGTGAAGGACAACATCGCGACGGGCGACCGCATGACGACGACCGCCGGCTCGCTCGCGCTCGCCGGCGTCACGGCTCCACGCGACGCCGCACTGGTCGCGAAGTTGCGCGCCGCGGGCGCCGTGATCATCGGGAAGACCAACTTGTCGGAGTGGGCGAATATCCGCTCCAGTCATTCCGTCTCGGGATGGAGCGGTCGCGGCGGACAGTGCCGCAACCCATACGCGCTCGATCGCAACCCCTGCGGCTCGAGCTCCGGCACCGGCGCCGCGATCGCGGCAAACTTCGCGGCGGTCGGCGTCGGCACGGAGACCGACGGCTCCATCGTCTGCCCGTCGGGCGCGAACTCGCTCGTTGGTCTGAAGCCCACGCTCGGACTCGTCAGCCGCTCCGGGGTCATCCCCATCGCGCACAGCCAGGACACGGCGGGGCCGATGTGCCGCACGGTCACCGACGCCGCGATCTTGCTCGGCGCGCTCGCCGGCGCAGATCCGGCCGACTCGGCGACAGCGGCGGCGCCCGCGAGCGTCCCCCCCCCCGACTACACGAAAGCGCTCGATCCCAACGGCCTGAAGGGCGCACGCATCGGAGTCGCGCGGGGCGCGTTCGGCTCACCGGAGGGCGACCGCCTGGTGAACGCGGCGCTCGATGTGCTCAAAGCGCAGGGCGCGACGCTAGTTGACCCGGTCGAGATTCCACACATGAAGGATTATGGCGACCAGGAGTTCACGGTTCTCCTGTACGAGCTCAAGGCCGATCTGAACACGTATCTCGCGGGACTCGGCTCGGCGAGCCGGATGAAGACATTGGCCGACGTGATTGCTTTCAACGACGCGCACAAGGAAACGGAAATGCCGTACTTCGGTCAGGAGACCTTCATCCAGGCGCAGGAGAAAGGTCCGCTCACCGACGACGCGTACGTCGAGGCGCTCGCGCACTGCCGCCGCTTGTCGCGCGCGGAAGGCGTGGACGTCGCGTTCGCGAAAGACAAGCTCGACGCGCTCGTGGCGCCCACCGGCGGACCGGCATGGTTGATCGATCTGGTCAACGGCGACTGCTCGGGGGCGGGCGGCAACTCGAGCATCGCCGCGGTGGCCGGCTATCCCACCGTCACGGTACCCGTTGGCTATTCCTTCGGGCTACCGGTCGGCATGTCGTTCATCGGGAAGCCCTGGACCGAGGCAACGCTGATCAAGCTGGCATACGCCTAC
>Ga0134079_10000260_pt1 | contig 13583 bp, 14 predicted proteins | sample 15_taG_2_FD_119770 | JGI IMG/M metagenome (GOLD analysis project Ga0134079, IMG submission 119770) | Grasslands soil microbial communities from the Angelo Coastal Reserve, California, USA - 15_D_Rain_40cm_2_09182015 | ecosystem: Environmental > Terrestrial > Soil > Grasslands ...
CACCCCGAGTTTGATGCACAAATGCTGGAGCAGGATGGCCATCAAATTGGAGATCATGATGACCGCCAGAAACGAGTAACCAAACCGGGCCCCCCCAGCCAGATCGGTGGCCCAGTTGCCCGGATCCATGTAGCCGACCGCCACGAGGAACCCCGGGCCGGAGAAAGCCGCCAGTTTGCGCCAAAATGAAGCCGTCGTCGGAACGGCGATGCTGCGGTGGACTTCCGGCAGGGAAACCTCGCCGGCGGTTCTCCGCCAGGCTACATGAGATTTTGCTGCAATTGTGCCGTCGCGTTGCGTCATCACTTTCCCTAGCCGTTTCTTTTTCGAGACCTTCACTGATGAGTAAGCTTGGTCTTGAACATTAGTCTGACCTAATTTAGTTGGATAACAATATGATTCTGTCAATCATCAATTATTTATCTCTTTGACTATTTTGTCCTGAATCATATTTTTCGAAGCATGCGCCGCAAAACGTCCTACTCCGCGCTCGGCAGTTCCACAGCGGTCGAGGATTACCTGGAACGCATCCTGGAACTGATTAACTCAAAAGGATACGCCCGCGTGGTGGACATCGCGGCCGCCTTAAGAATTTCCCAGGCAAGCGTGACCAATATGGTTCAGAGACTGGACGCCGAGGGTCTTCTGAAATACGAAAAGTATCGCGGACTTATTTTGACTGCAGCCGGTAAGAGCCTGGCCCATAAAATCGCCCAGCGGCATAAACTTCTGACTGATTTTCTGGGACTGCTTGGCCTCGACGATCGCGTCATTTATCATGATGTAGAGGGAATGGAACATCACATTAGCCCCCCCACCTTGCGCGCAATTGAAGCTCTCACCGCTCAACTGCGGCGCCGACCGGCGCTGTTGGCGAAATTGCAAGCTGCGATTGCATAGGCGACCCATGAGAAAGAAAAAGATCTCATCGCGTCCGGCTGCGATTCCCGTTCGAGCGCTTGATTTCGTGATGTATAACACGAAAACATTCGCCGAGCCCGGGCCTTTTATCAGAAGCTTTTTGGCCTCAAGCGCGGAGAGGAGTGGAATGATTTCTGGAGCGAGTTCGCCACCGAACCGTTGACTTTCAGTCTCAACGGCACGGGACATAAACGCCATCCTGAATGGGACTGGAGTGGGCCGGCCTGCGTCGCGCTAGCGGTGGACGACGTTCGCGCCGCAATTGATATTTGCCGCAGACACCGCGTCAAAGTCCTCATCGAGCCTGTTGAGACACGCGTCTGCTGGATGGCATGGATTGCGGATCCGGACGGCAACCGGATTTGCCTGCATTCACGCAAAGACGGGACAGCGGGATAGGACTATACCTTGCCAGACGCGGGGACTGTCGCTGCCGTGTTGCCGCTCAATTTCTTAAAGTGAAGTTGATTTACACGGCGACCGTCGCTTTGAGAAACCGTAACGATATAGTTGTCGATCTTGACCTGTTCGCCTTGCTTCGGCAGGTGACCAAGCAGGTGCGTGACGTAACCGCCGACGGTACTCACGTCTGCGCTCTCCAATTCTAGTTTCGCAAGCTCGTTCAATTCGTAAAGGCCCAGCGCGCCGTCCACAGTGAATTCGTTTGCATTGATCTTACGAAACTCTTCCTTTTCAAAATCGAATTCGTCCTGAATGTCACCAACCAACTCCTCGAGGACGTTCTCCATTGTCACCATGCCGACTGTGCCGCCAAATTCATCCACCACCAGGGCCAGGTGGGCATGCTTGCTCAGGAATAACTTGAGCAATTTCTCCAGTGGCATCATCTCCGGAATGGGCATTAAATCTCGTTTGATCTTCAGGAGATCGGGATGCTCCGCGCGCATCACCGTGAGCAGTTCCTTGATGTGGATGAGGCCGATCGTGTTATCGAGGTTCTCGCGACACAGCGGAAACCGCGTGTGCCGGGATTCGATTGCTTTTTTCACATTGGCTTCGAAACCGTCTTCCAGATTGAAGTAAACGATTTCTCCGCGTGGCGTCATGATATCGCGCACCACGCGGTCACGCAGATCCAGCACATTAAAGACAAGCTCCCGGCCGAGAGGTGTGACCTCGGCGGATTTTACGCTTTCACTAACGATCAAGCGCAGTTCTTCTTCGCTGTGGGCCAGTTCGCCTGCGGCGATGGGTTCAACACGAATAACGCGACGAAGGACCCAATTACTGGCGGCGTTTAGGAACCAGATCGCCGGTTTAAAGATCGCGTAAAACAATCGTAGCGGCGCGCTGACAAATAGCGCAGCCGACATGGATTTGCGGATGGCGAGAATTTTAGGGGCCTGTTCCCCAAGCACGATGTGCAAAAACGTGATGGCCGAAAATGCCAGCGTGAAAGAAATCGACTTGATTACCGCCGTGGATTCGATTCCCGCAATACCGAAAAAAGGTTGAAGCATTCGCGCGAGGAAAGGTTCGCCCACCCAACCAAGGCCGAGGCTGGCTGCAGTAATCCCAACCTGACAGGCGGAAAGATACGCGTTCAGGTTGTCCCTAATCTGTTTTACGAGGGATGCTCGCTTAACTCCTGTATCAGCCAGCGTCTTGAGCTGGCTGTCGCGGATTTTCACCAGCGCGAATTCGGCGACGACAAAGAACCCGTTGACCAAGACCAACGCCATAACCGTCATCAACTTGACGATCAGGAGCATCAACGGGTCCCAATGCTGCGCCACTACGTCAGCAATGAACGCCAACGGGAATAATGAGGGGAAGTTCATCCAGATTCGTGTAGGCAGCCGGTTTATGACCGGCCGATTCACGCGCCGCACGGCGACGCGCCTACGCTGCAAAATTTACCAGCTCGACTTGGTTACGCCAGGAATCAAGCCTTGCGAAGCCAGCTCACGGAAAGTCAGACGGGACATCTTAAACCGGCGAATAAAAGCGCGCCGGCGGCCGGTAACCTCGCACCGGTTCACGACACGCGTCGGACTAGCGTCACGCGGCAATTGAGCAAGGCCGGCATAGTCCTTTTTCGCCTTCAACCCAGCGCGTAACGCCGCGTGCTTCTTCACCGTCGCGCGTCTGCGTTCATTGCGATTGATCCAGGATGTCTTGGCCATAAAGAGTGCTGATTATAATGCAACACCTATAGTTTGCAACAGGACCCAGCTCCTGATTGCTCACCCCAAGGCGCTTGCTCGCCGTCGTTTGACCAGTGCGCTGGTCGACCGTCGGCCGCTCGATGGACCGGACGCACGCTTTTGCTTGAGTGATTGCGTCCGGTTCAGGCTGTCCTGCAACACCTTAACCAGATCGACAACATTCGTGGGCGCGGGAGGAGCAGGCGCTTTCGCCGCGATCTCTCTGTTCTGCGCCTTCTGCTCGATGATCTCCATTAACGCCGTCCGGTATTCGTCCCGATACTTTTCTGGTTCCCAGGAGACTGCCATGCTCTCGATTAGCGCCTGCGCCATTTTTAATTCCTTATCGCTCACGGCCGTAGCCGAACCATTCTTCAAAACCTCGGTGCTCAGTATTTCGCTGGCGAAGTGCATCAGTTCCAAAATCAGAAACAATCCATCCGGTTTCACGGCGGCCAGATGCTCACGGTTGCTGATCACGACCTTGGCGATGCCGATCTTGCCGGTCCCGCTGAGCGCCTTATGCAAAACCGCGTAAGCTTTTTCGCCACCCTTTTGCGGCTCGAGGAAATATGGTTTGTAGAAAAACTTTGGATCGACCTGCTCCAAGTCCACGAAGTCGGTAATATCGATGGAATGTGTGGACTCGATCCGCACCTTCTCAAAGTCTTCGTCCTTCAGCACTACATAACGGCCCCGCTCGTACTCGAAGCCTTTCACGATTTGGTCGGCTGGAACTTCCTTTGAGTCCGCCTCCGCCACTTTCTTGTATCTGATAGGGCTAAGATCGCTGGAGCGAAGCTGTCGAAAACTAATCTTCTCTTCGCGCGTGGCTGGATAAACCGCCACCGGAATATAAACCAGCCCGAAGCTAATGCTGCCTTTCCAAGTAGGACGCATCGGTAGGAAACCCTTTTTCCACAGTAGCTTGAGCCTGTCAACCTCCCAGCCTACAGGCCGCCCTCTCCGATTTGCCTTGAAAGTTTGGGAAACGGCTTGATGTTGAAGTCTAGCGCATGAGCCTTATCGCCAGCTTCATGAATTTGGCAGGGCCGGATCTGATCGTCATCCTGCTGATTATTCTGGTCTTGTTCGGGGCGAAGAAATTACCGGAACTTGCCCGCGGAATGGGCCAGGCGGTGAAGGAATTTCAAAAAGCAAAGGACGAATTCAGCGACGAACTGCACAAAGCTGGAAAGTCCGAGACCGAAACCGCGAAGGCTGACGTGAAACCGGCGCAATCGACTGTGCCGCGAAGCCAGAACGAGTCTGCAGCCAGCGTCACACCGCCACAGTCGAACGAGGCAGTTACACCTGGTAATAAAGCCGACCAGGTCTAACTCTCCGAAAATCGACGCGAGCTCGCGTGGCATCGCCAAACCTCCCGCAAAGCAGAGCACATCCGTTCCGCCGCCTCTCACCAGTGCGCGTTTGACCAAACGCGCGATCTACGGCAAAATCGCGGCTCATTTATGGTCGAATCTGATCTACGCACTCGCATCAAAGAGATGCTTGTAAAAAATTTAATGCTGCAGGTTACCCCGGAACAGATTGGGGATGATCTTCCGCTTTTTGGTGCGAACGGTCTCGGTTTGGATTCCATCGACGCGCTCGAGCTGGTGGTGAGCATGGAAAAAACATTTGGAGTCGGTGTGCCAAGCTCGGAAGTAGCTGCCAAAGCACTTCAAACCGTAAATACAATCCACGATTACATTCTCGAAAAGCGCAGCGCGGCTGCCTAAATTGCGGTAACGGCAGTCGTTGCCGATTCCACGTGAACATTCTCTACGTAGAGAGCAGCCGCAGCTGGGGCGGCCAGGAATACCGCACCTGTCTCGAGATCAATTGGCTGAATGCTCATGGGCATGAGGCATGGCTCATCTGCAATCCAGATAGTCAGGTGCACTCCAAAGCCTCTGAACTCGGTACACGGCTGGTCACGATGCCGCTCGGGAGTCGCGTTGACCTGCTTTGCTCGTTGCGGCTGTGGAGATTTTGCCGGCGAAACCGCATCGATTTACTCAAAACCTACAGCTCGAAAGATCACTGGCTTTGTCTGCCGCTCTATTTCTGCGGGATTCCACTAAGCCGTGCGCGCTGCATCACCGATCCAATCGGAAGCAAAGGACGCGCATTTGTCTTCAAGCATGGCTGTTCAAACGTTGTGGCCGATGCATCGGTGATTAAGCATGAACTTGTTCAGGAACACGGTGTTGATCCTGCAAAAATTGAAGTCATCGGTTCAGCCGTCGATTTGGAAAAATTCAAGCCGCCGCGCGATCGGATGAAATTCCGTCGTGAGATCGGTTTTGGCGCAGACGTTCCGCTCATTGGAAACGTCGGTATGATCCGGCCGGATAAAGGCCAGCTCATTCTCGTTGAAGCTGTTCCTCTGGTTTTGGCAGAGCGACCGGATGCGCGCTTCGTCATCGTGGGACAGGGTACCGGTATTCTAAAGCGCGGGATCAACGTAAGGACAGCTATCGATCGCGCCGGCCTGGCCGACCAAGTCGTCATGGCGGGGTATCGGTGGGACACACCCGATGTTTATGCGGCGTGCGACATGATAGTGATTGCTTCGCTGCGTACCGAAGCATCGCCCATCGTCTTGCGAGAAGCATTTGCCAGCGGACGTCCGGTCATCGCGACAAAGGTGGGCGATATTCCGGAAATTATTGAGCATCGGCAAAACGGTCTGCTCATCGAGGCCGGCGACGCCAAGGCGCTTGCAGTCGCGATACTGGAATTCATTTCTGATCCAAAACTGGCTGCGCGTTGCGCGGCGAACGGCTTGCGCTATGCAGCCGAACATTTTTCGTTTGATGAAATGATGAAAGCAAAGCTTCGCGCCGACATTGCACTGTTAGGAAACGGCATGGATCGTGGAGCCTCTGTCGGCACGATGTCGTCGCAGGAAGTTGATTCTCGGTCGGAAGCCCTCACGCAGTTGAAGAAGAATTGATCGCATCGATCAACTGACGGAAGCGTCCGAACCGGCTGCGGAAAGGCGTGAAGATCAGCCGGGGCAAATCCCAAATTCCAGCTTCATTTTTTTCCTGAGGCAGCGCCGTGCCCTGGCTGATTTGGCCTTTGCGGATGATATCGGCGAATTGCTTATTAAGAGCAACAATCGCCGCCTTCGGCAAGCAATGATTCATTCGAATCACAAGTCGTTCTCCCACCCAGCGCGCCGAATGGTAGATTTTGTAAAAATGCAAAATCTCTGCAACCGCTTGCTGAACTGTGTGGGTGATTTTGAAAAACGAAAGATCTTCTTCCGAGATCAAACCGCGCTTAAGGAGACGATCGGTAACAAATTTCATCCACTCCTCCCAATAATTTCCACGTGGGCGATTTAGCAACACTACCGGAATAATACGGGCTTTCCCGGTTTGCATCAGTGTGAGCACCTCGAATGTTTCGTCGAGTGTCCCGAAGCCTCCGGGAAACAATGCGAACGCGTGCGCCTCCTTCACGAAATTCAGTTTACGAGTGAAGAAATAATTGAGCGTAATCAGCTTGGGATCGCCCTCAATAATTTCGTTGGCTCGCTGCTCCCACGGCAGGCGAATATTGAGCCCAAAACTATGCGCGCGGCCTGCTCCCCGCTGCGCTGCTCCCATAATTCCGTCGCCCCCACCTGTGACCACCATAAAATCGTGGGCAACTATTTGGCGTGCAAAATCCTTTGCTACTTCGTATACCGGTGAATCGGTTGGAGTGCGCGCCGATCCAAAAACGGCCACTTTTCGCAAATGTTGAAATGGCGCGAAGACCTTCGCCGCATTGCGCATTTCTTTTATCGAACGATTTATCAATTTGAGATCCGCAACGTTCATCCGATCGCGGGCGATCTTCAGCGCAGTAACGATCATTTCCTCGATCAATTCGGGGGATTCGCTAGTGTCCCAATCGCGAACCAATTGCCGCACGCGTGCATCGAACGGTGGATCAATGCTCCATTGTCGCCGCGTTGGCTGATCGTGAATTGCACCCCCTGTGAAATCTTCCTCCATAGCTAAAATGTACTCGCAGTCGTGTCAGCTGCACGTTTGCGAATTCAAACACGTCTTCCGTTAAGCGGAGACCAAGTCTTCTAAAATCTCGCGCATGTGACGGATGGGCAGCGAATAATGCCCCGCGTTATCAATGAACCGCGCGGTGCAGTCAGGCAATCGTCTGGCAACTTCTTCCGCCAGATGAACTGAGAAAGCCCGGTCTTGCTTTCCATGCCAAAGACGGACCGGAACATGTATGTCCTCCAGTGAAAATCCCAACGGCAGTGCATAGATCTGCGCGTCCACCATGACCCCTTCAACCGACCCACGCCAGGCGCGACGCTGGCTTTCAAAGATAGCTTCGAACGCTGCGGCATCGCGCAGGCTTTCTGCATCGCATGGTCGCAACATCAGCATTTTTAAAAGTAATGGCCGAAGACGGACAGGCGGACGCAAAGCCAGAATCGGACGCGCCATACAAAACAACCTTCGCAAAAGTTGCGGTTGCGATCGATGGAGCGCCAGCATCCACCTGTAAAGTGGCAGTAATCCTCTCGCATCCTGAAGGTCAGCCATGGGAATCGCACCGGCTACAATTGCAATTGCCCGCACCCGTCCCGGCATTGTTGCTGCCATTGCGTACGCGTAGGGTGCGCCGCCAGAAATAGCGAGTGCTCGAAATTGGCTAATACCGACGTGATCGAGAACTCGTTCGATAACGCGCGGCCAATCGGCCAATTTTCGATTCAGCTGCAAACTCGATCTGCTAATGCCTGGTCGGTCGGGCGAAATAATGCGAATACCGAGGTCGCGCGCTGGTTCGTCCGTAAGTCGCGCCATGGTGCGTGAGCTCGGCCAGCCGTGACAAAATATCACCGGCTCTCCATTTGGATCACCGTATTCTTCAAAAGCAACGACAGCATCGCCCTCGAGTTGAACGAAATTCTCCCTGTTCATGCTAAAACAGTGATCGCCTTTTTTTTGGCACTTGTATTGCAAGCATCTAATCTGTAAGGCAAAGTGTAGTGTGAACAAGGCGCCCCCGTGGCCTTCGCATTATTGGTTATGAATGAGCAATCACAACCTCCCGCGGGAAAGATCTCGTTGCACGGCAACGGGCTGGGTGCCCCTTCGCCGGAGGAGGTGGAAAGACGCGCCAGGGAAATTGCGATGATCGATGAGCGCAACCCTGATGAATTTACCGAAGCAGATTGGAAACAGGCCCGCCATGAATTGATGGGGGCGGAAAATAATACTCCTCCCGAGGAAACTCCGGACAATGCCGATCTTACTGAAGAATGGAATGTCGTTGCAAGTTCCAAAGGCCACCGCGCGCCGCGTCCCGGTACCGAGGAAGAGGAAACGGTCGGCGAGCATTGCGTCATTGACGGTCTCGAAGAAGCGACTCATGACCAGATGCTCGAAGCGCGCAGGGAAGAACTCGAACAAGAGGGAGAAATTCTTTGAGCTCAGCTTCAGCGGAAGCCGCCACCGACTCGGTCGCGGCCAAACCAGCCCACTTTCATCCGAGTTCGGGACGTGTTGAGCGCCTTCTTACGCGTTTTCATCAAATCAGAGACTTCACCAACAGTCTCTGTGCGGATCTAGAACCAGAAGACTGCGTCGTACAATCGATGCCGGACGTCAGCCCCACGAAATGGCATATTGCCCATACCACATGGTTTTTCGAAACGTTTATCCTTAAAAAGTTCAGCCCAGGTTATCGTCCTGAAATTCCGCAGTACGCTTATCTCTTTAATTCGTACTATAACGCCGCAGGCGATATGCACCGGCGCGATCTACGCGGATTAATTTCGCGTCCGACGGTAAGGGAGGCCCAGCGCTATCGAGCATCCGTCGATTCGCATATTGATAATCTGCTATCCAGCGCGGACGAAAAGTTGCTCGACGAAATCGAACCGATCCTCATTCTCGGATTTCATCACGAGCAACAGCATCAAGAATTGTTGGTCACGGACATCAAGCACGTCTTCGCCCAGAATCCGCTTTATCCTGTTTTTCGAACGCCGAAAACTGGAGGGCGTAGCTCTGCGACGCCAGTCTCACAGAGTTCGCCTCTTCAATTCGTCGATTTCGACGAAGCAACCGTTGAGATTGGCCATGACGGCCGCGGATTCGCTTATGATAACGAAGGGCCACGACACCGCGCCTTGGTTCCCGCGTTTTCGCTTGCTACGCGGCCGGTCACAAACGGAGAGTATATCGCATTCATCGAAGACAATGGTTATGGGCGTCCGGAATTCTGGTTATCGCTCGGCTGGATGACTGTGAATGACCAACGCTGGCGGGCGCCGCTTTATTGGACGAAACACGAAGGCGCCTGGTGGAACTTCACTCTCTCAGGATTTCGCCCAGTCGATGAATCCGAGCCTGTGACGCACGTGAGTTATTTCGAAGCTGACGCGTATGCCAACTGGGCGGGCGCGCGCCTGCCGACAGAGTTTGAATGGGAGCGCGCTGCTTTGGATTACCCGATCGAAGGAAATTTTGTCGAGGACGAAAATTTTCATCCGCGCGCATTGCCTGTCTCAGGCGACGATAGACGTCTGCACCGAATGTTTGGCGATATTTGGGAATGGACGCGCAGCGCCTACTCGCCCTACCCTGGCTATCGCGCCGCGCCGGGTGCACTTGGCGAATACAATGGCAAGTTCATGTGCAACCAATACGTTCTGCGTGGCGGTTCGTGTGCAACCTCACGCACACATATTCGCCGCACTTATCGCAATTTCTTCCAACCAGAAAAACGCTGGCAGTTTACAGGGATCAGACTCGCGCGCGATCCACAATGAATCTGTAGGGCGCGACCGGCAGGCGCGCGCCGAACGATATTGCCATAATGACCGCAGACCAGCTAACGGCCATACAACCCGCTTCTGCGGTTCCCCCAACGTCTGATTTGCTGTCGGACGTTATCGCGGGCCTTTCCTCCGATCCGCGCACCCTGCCTTGCAAGTATTTCTACGATGAGCGCGGTGCCGCGTTGTTCCAAAAGATTTGCGAACTGCCGGAGTATTACGTCACGCGAACCGAGATCGATATTCTGGATCGAAACCGCGCAGAAATCGCGGCGCAGATTGGACCAAATATCGAGCTAATCGGGCTCGGCACCGGCGCAGGCACCAAAACTCGCATCCTCGTTGAAGCGCTGGAGCAGCCCGCTGTTTATATCCCGGTCGATATCTCTGAGAAGCAATTACGTAAATCCGCCGCGCTTTTCCGGAAAATTTTTCCCAAGTTGGAAGTTCTGCCTGTGTGCGCCGATTACTTGCAACCTGTTGTGCTCCCATCACCGCGCCACGAGGCTGCGCGCAATGTTGTCTATTTTCCCGGATCGACTATCGGCAATTTCGAGCCCAGTGAAGCGTTAGAATTTTTACGGCGCATTGCCAATGTTGCTGGTCGGGGCGGCGGCCTGCTGATTGGCGTCGATTTGCAGAAGGATCAAGGTGTCATCGAAGCCGCCTACAACGACAGCGCCGGGGTGACGGCGCAATTCAACTTGAACTTGCTGGAGCACATCAATCGCGAGGTCGGCGCAGATTTCGATCTAATCCAGTGGCGACACCGCGCCATTTACAACTCAGAAGCCGGTCGCATCGAGATGTATTTGATCAGTACGATCGACCAAACAGTTCATATAGGCGCTCGAGAGTTTCGTTTCCGCGCCGGTGAAAAAATCCTGACCGAGCATTCTTACAAGCACACGCCAGAAGGTTTCATCGTGCTGGCTCGCCAGGCCGGGTTTGATTTCGTTAAATTGTGGACCGACGATCCCCGCCTGTTTGGCATTTTCTATTTTGTAATGGCTAAGTGAGGCAGACAATTCTGTCTTGCTCATCAGCGTATTTGCGGACCAGAACCTTGCAGGCAGGATTGCCTGCATCACGGCCCCAATGAGCGCCCTCGTTAAACTCGTCGGTGTGAGCAAACGCTACGCGGATGCAACTGCGTTGTATTCGACGAATCTGTCCGTCGAACGCGGCAAGACTACCATTCTCATTGGTCCAAGCGGTTGCGGCAAATCAACCTTGCTCCGGTTGATTATTCGTTTGATTGAGCCCGACTCTGGCTCGATCGAGTTCAACGGTGAATCGATCACATCCGATACAATTGGCGAGCTTCGCCGGCGAATTGGATACGTGATCCAGGAAGGCGGTTTATTCCCACATCTGACAGCAAGAGCCAATGTCCTGTTGATGGCCCGCCACATCGGGAAATCCGAAGATGAAATGCAGAACAGGCTCGTCGAACTATGCAAGCTGACGAGATTTTCCGTCAATTTGCTCTCGCGCTATCCTGTCGAACTCTCCGGAGGTCAGCGACAGCGCGTCGGCTTGATGCGCGCATTAATGCTTTCACCGCAACTACTGTTGCTCGATGAACCGCTCGGCGCGCTGGATCCTTTAGTGCGGGCTGCTTTGCAGAAGGATCTTAAAGAAATCTTTGTGCGATTGCAGCAGACGGCGCTCTTCGTCACCCATGATTTGGCCGAGGCGATTTATTTTGGCGATGAAATCGTGCTCCTGAAGGAGGGCCGAGTCGTGCAAAAAGGCTCGATTACTGATCTTCGCGAAAAACCAGCCGACCCTTTCGTGTCGGAATTCATCAACGCGCAACGCGGAGTCTTGCTGACGTGAAGGTGGCTCGCCTCATGCTGATAGGGCGCGACCGCCGGGCGCGCCGCGCACGGCCCATCGTTTTCTTGCTATTGTTGTTGATTCCTGTCGCGGTGGTCATCTCCGCTTCAGCGAATCCGATCGTCATCGGCTCAAAAAAATTCACCGAGTCGTATGTTCTGGGCGAAATCGCCAGGCGCGCGCTAAACGATACCGGAATTGCAACGGAACATCGCCAGGGAATGGGCGGCACAATCATTCTCTGGCAAGCGCTCCAAGGCGGACAAATTGATGCCTATCCGGAATACACGGGAACAATCGCGCAGGAAATTCTGAAAAATGGTCAGCAACTTTCGTTTCATGAAGTTCGAGACGCGCTCGGGAAATTCGGTGTTGGCATGACGGAGCCCCTCGGGTTCAACAACACTTACGCGCTGGTGATGCGACGCAGCGAAGCGCAACGCCTCGGAATTCGCACCATCAGCGATCTGCGAAAGCATCCTGAACTCAAGGTCGGACTGACTCATGAATTTCTAGATCGTCAGGATGGCTGGCAGCCGTTGCGCGGGCGCTACGGGCTTCCCCAACAGAGCGTCATTGGGATTGATCATTCCCTCGGTTACGCCGCGCTCGCCAATGGTTCAATTGATTTGAAAGACGCTTATTCGACGGATGCAAAGATTGAAGAAAACGATCTGGTAGTTCTTGAAGACGATCTTCGGTTTTTCCCAAAGTATGAGGCTGTATTCTTGTTTCGGTCGTCCATGTCCCCCGGCGCAATTAGTGCCTTAGGCGGGCTTGAAGGGACGCTGGATGAAAAACGCATGATACACCTCAATGTGGAGGCAGAGCGCACCAAAAATTATACCTTCGCGGCAAACTTATATTTCGAACGCGGCGAGAGATCGGCAAATTCGGTGGGCGAATCCTTTCCGCACAAGCTTGCGCGCTGGACACTGCGCCATCTCGAGCTCGCAGGATTTTCGCTGTTGCTTTCAGTAGTCATCGGGATTCCGCTGGGCATTCTCGCCAGCCGTGGTGGATTGATTGGGCAGGGAATTCTTGGCTTCGCCAGCATTGTGCAAACGATTCCGTCTCTCGCCTTGCTGGCATTGCTTGTCCCTCTTCCGTTTTTCGGTATCAGCGTGCGCACTGCGATTACGGCCCTGTTCCTTTACGGGTTATTGCCGATCGTGCGGAATACTGCGAGCGGCTTGCAGGACATCCCGCGATCGCTGCGTGAATCTGCCGTTGCGCTGGGACTCAGTCCGTTCACCCGGCTCTGGGAAATTTATCTGCCGATGGCGTCACGCTCTATTCTTTCGGGAATCAAGACCAGCGCGGTGATCAATATCGGTACCGCTACTCTCGCTGCGCTGATCGGCGCTGGCGGGCTCGGTGAACCGATCCTGAGCGGCCTCAATTTGAACGATCACGCAACGATTTTAGAGGGAGCTGTTCCTGCCGCTTTGCTGGCGCTGCTTGTGCAATGGATTTTCGACGTGCTCGACCGCGTTCTGATTCCCAAAGGACTGCGAATCTAACTCGCAAAGAACGTGGAGGGCGGAGCTCTGCGACGCCGGGCTCACGGAGTTCGCCCCTCCATTAATTGGGAATGCGATGTAAGGTAATGATATGGCAATCGCTTCGATTAATCCGGCTACGGGCGAAAAGGTGAAGGAGTTTGCTCAGTTCGACGATACCGAAATCGAGAAACGACTGAAAGGCGCCGAGAACGCATCCAGAAAATATCGGCGAACTGCATTTAGCCAACGCTCGGAACTCTTGGAGGCCACAGCCGAGCTGTTGTTGCTGGAAAAAGACAGACTCGCCGAAATCATCACACTCGAAATGGG
>Ga0134079_10000261_pt1 | contig 13560 bp, 10 predicted proteins | sample 15_taG_2_FD_119770 | JGI IMG/M metagenome (GOLD analysis project Ga0134079, IMG submission 119770) | Grasslands soil microbial communities from the Angelo Coastal Reserve, California, USA - 15_D_Rain_40cm_2_09182015 | ecosystem: Environmental > Terrestrial > Soil > Grasslands ...
CCGTCTTTACCGTCGGCGCCTGGAAGACCCGGAGCACCGTCTTTACCATCGGCACCCGGAGCTCCGTCTTTACCGTCAGCACCCGGTTGACCCTGAGGTCCCTGGGCGCCATCTTTACCGTCGGCGCCGGGGGGACCGTCTTTGCCGTCCGTACCGTCGGTGCCCTTCAGCGAGACACCTGCCGGCCAGCTGTCGCCGGCCTTGGGGCCGTAGAGCTTGTTTTCGGTGGTGTCGATGTAGAAGTCGCCGTTTGCGCCTTCGCCATCGTCGGGAGCGACGGTGCCGTTGAGGACCGTCTTGCCGTCGGCACCTGGGGCGCCGGGAGCACCCGGGGCACCGTCGTTACCGGCGGGACCTTGGGGACCTTGCGGGCCTTGGGCGCCGTCTTTACCGTCGGCGCCGGGGGCACCGTCTTTGCCATCGGCACCCGGTAGACCCTGGGGTCCCTGGGCACCGTCTTTGCCGTCGGCACCCGGAGCGCCGTCTTTACCGTCGGCACCCGGTAGACCCTGGGCGCCATCTTTACCATCGGCGCCGGGGGCACCGTCTTTGCCGTCCGTACCATCGGTGCCCTTCAGCGAGACACCTGCCGGCCAGCTGTCGCCGGCCTTGGGGCCGTAGAGCTTGCCTTCGGTGGTGTCGATATAGAAGTCGCCGTTTGCGCCTTCGCCATCGTCGGGAGCGACGGTGCCGTTGAGGACCGTCTTGCCGTCAACACCGTTGGTTCCGTTAGTTCCGTTGGTGCCGTCAGCGCCGGCGGGACCGGCTGGGCCCTGCGGGCCTTGAGGACCCTGTGGGCCCTGGGCGCCCTGGGCGCCGTCGTTGCCATTAGCACCCTGTGCGCCTTTGAGGGACACACCGGCGGGCCAACTGCCCCCCGTCTTGGGGCCATAAAGCTTGCTTTCAGTCGTGTTGATGTAGAAGTCGCCGTTCTGGCCGACTCCGGCGGTCGGCGCCGACGCGCCGCTGAGGATGGTCCTTCCATCGACGCCATTAGTTCCGTCAACGCCATTGGTTCCGTCGGTGCCATCCGTTCCATCAACACCGTCAACTCCATTGGTGCCTGGGGCTCCAGCATCGCCCTTCGGGCCGGGCTGGCCCTGGGCGCCTGCAGCACCAGGCTGGCCGCTGCTTTCTTGGATTCCCAAAACCCCCTGACTGCCGGATCCGCCCACTACTTGGACGAGCTGCTCGCCCTTTTTGCAGTGTTTGGTTGCGGAGAAATGCACGGTGCCCTTGTCGGGCCCGGCCTTCGTGATGCAGAGGTTGATCGCGGTCAGCGTTTTCGGCGCCGCCGAGGCGGAGCTGGAAATCGCCGCTATCCCGACGAAGACGAGGCAAACCGCAAAGGTAAGCGCAAGCCAACGACGAGGCGAAGTGAGCGTGGTGGCAGTCATCGAGTGAGTCTCCTTACTGGTGAGTTGAAGCCCCTTGACGCCGCCAAATCGACTCCCACGGCGCCACAGCAGGCGGCTCAAAGTACAGACCCACTGGACGTTTGACCAGTTTATTCAGTCATACATCTGGCCAATCTAGGCACTTTTGACTAAAGGCCCTTCAAATAGTGTTAGTTGCAGGCACAAACCACCTCTGCAACTACGCGCCCAAAACTCAACCCCGTGGATTGGCTCCTACACTTTTTTCAAGCGGGAACGCTGCTCTTGGCGTTCCACTACCTGCGCCACGAGCTTCTTCACGTTGGAGTCACCGGTGGCCTTGATGTGACCAGTCTCGACCGCCTTGCGGTAACTCTTCAGCGTTCCACGCTCGGCCAGCTCGTTGAACTGAGGGCGATCGATTTCGACCAGAACGCGCTCGTCTTGAGCCAAGTCCTTACTGATCTTGGGGCCCGGCAACTCGACCCGGTAAAGCTGGATGTCACCCCTGCCCTTCAACTCCAATCCAAAGACCAGTTTCAGCTTCTGCAGGGCTGGGACTTCGGCCTGGAAGCGCTCGACTGCGGTGCGGATCAGCTCAGAGGTCGACGCCATCAACCGATGCTAATCGATGTCCTTCTCGATCTCTTCCGCGCGACGCAAGCCCCGCGCGGCAGCCTCATTGTCGCCGCGGGCTATCTGGGCTGAAGCCAACGCGCGGAGCGTCGGGGCGAACTCCGGGTGACCAACTGGCAAGGTCCGTTCTTGCATCGCCAGTGCCCGCGTCAAGCAATCAGTGGCCTCATCCGTTCTACCGAGCGCCAGCTGAGTCTCGCCAAGTCCACGCAGGACCAGGGCATGAGTATCTGGCTGCTCGCTACCCGCTTCAAATATGGCGAGGGCGCGTTGGAACGAGCTTAATGCGCCGTCCAGATCCCCCATCGCGCGCTGCGTCTCTCCCAAGCTTCGGAGCGTCTCGCCGACCGATGGATGATCTGGGCCCAGCTGAACCTCCTCAATTGCCAGCGCGTTGTTCTGCAATTCACGTGCCCTCGGGTACTCGCCCAGGTCCCGTAGGACATCGCTGAGATTGACGAACGTTGCCGCCAGCCGAAGGCTGTCGGGCTCGAGCTCACGTTCCTCAATTGCCAGCGCCCGCTCAAGCAGCTCTCGGGCGTCCTTTGCCGCGCCGAGAACTTGCAAGCTAGCGCCGAGATTGCCAAGGGTAAGCGCCACGTCGAGGTGGCTTGGCCCAAACTCTTTTTCCTTGATCGCGAGTGCTCGCTCCTGCAGTCTTCGCGCCTCCTTGTAGTCACCGAGCCACAACCGGGTAATCCCAAGGTTGCCAAGGGTCCTGGCGATCTCCACATCAGCACGACCCAGCGTTCGTTCCTTAATTGCCAACGCCCGCTGCTGCAGGGCCACGGCTTCCGTTCTATCGTCCAACGAGGCCCCTAGTAAGTCGAGCGTCATAGCCACGTTGAGGTGCTCGGACCCCAGCTCTCGCTCCTCAATCGCGAGCGCCCGTTTCAGTGCCTCACGCGCCCCCTCGCGCTCACCAGCCCGCAGCAGAGCAAAGCCTAAATTGCTGGCCGTTAGGCCGACTTCGAGATGATCGGGCCCTAGCTTCCTCTCCTTAATTGCCAATGCTCGTTCATATGCTGCCCGTGCCTCGATGAATTGCGCCCGCCTGCCCGTTGCGACCCCAAGCTGATGCCAGGCACTTGCATCGTCTTCGTCGAGCACGGTCGCTTCCCGGAATACCGTAATCGCCCCCTCCCAATCCTCATGGCGTTCAAGCAGGAGGCCAAGGTTGATCGCGGCTTTGACGTCACCCGCTTTCATTCGACGGCGATAGTCCGAAATCCGACTTCGATCGGTGTCGGGCCTCGGAACGAGCTCCTCCAGGACTTCGCCAACATCACCGTCCGGGGCCTCTTTGGCCGCTTCGAGGGCCTCCTCGTCCCGATTCTGCGAGTTCAAGAGAGCGGCCAGGAGGTCGCTGGCCTTCCTGTCGCCGCGTTTAGCTCCGTCCTGCAACACCTGCTCGGCTTCGTCGTAGTCCTCGAGAAACACATGCAGCGCGCCCATCTCCGCGTAAGCCCGGGTAACGCCCTGATCTGCCGCGAGCCGAAGTGACTCCAGTGCATCCTCATGTTCTCCGGCTGAGGCTTGAAGGTTGCCGAGACGAAATGCAGCGCCTGCGTCACCGCCGTCCTTTTCGGCTTTCAACTGCCACTCCAACTTGTTCCGCTCCAATGCGGCATCGACCGAGGCCTCAAACGCACTCACTAGTGGGGCGTCGACCTTGCCGATGCGAAGAACCTTGGCGAGGAAATCCCCCGCTTCGTGTTGACGCTTAAATCCCTGCGGCAGCAGGAGCACCGCCGGAACGATCGCAAACAACCACCATGGATCCCAGGTCAGGATGAAGAGGAGGATCGCCAGAGCCGATAGCGGGATCGAGACGGTGATTCTCAGGTCCGCCTCGGCTTGAAGCCGATCGAGCTCGCCAACCAACTCTGGATGCTCACCCAGAAGCAAGGCACGAGTTAGAGGGAGCTCGTCGAGGATCGCGTTCTCTTCCGGCGCTTCGTCGATTCCGCGTTCGCCCGGCGAAAGAGCGATCTGGAAGAGCCTTCGAGTAATCCCATCCATCCGCACTTCAAGTGAGCTCATCAGCACCCGCCTGCCTCGTTCAGTGGTGTGGATGCCCGGTTCCGCGTAAAGGGGCTTGCTTGGCGCAAACCGCCGACCCATTGACTTCAGCAACTCCTGCATTACAGATCCGATGAGATAGGCGGCCACTCCGGTAACAGTCGCCAGACCAAGAACCGAGAGTCGATCGCCGAGGTCAAAGATCGGCTGGATAGCCGGACCGGCGTCGCCGCGCGACGGCAGAGCGGAGTGCAGAGCGAGAAACAGGAAGATGAGCCAGAGGTAACCGCTGACGACGGGCGCACGTATCTCCCGCAGACCCGGCAACAGGTTGGCTAGCACCATCTAGCTCAACCTCTCTCCTTAGGTACTGCACTCGCCCCCACTGGGCTCGGCACAATATCTGAGTTCTCCGCCTCGCGGGAGGTGCTGCCTAGATCTTGTAGCGCTGCAGCAGCTTCTTGCCGATCACCACGCGCTGGATCTCAGAGGTTCCCTCGCCGATCAGCAGTAGCGGTGCGTCACGGTAAAGGCGCTCGATCTCGTACTCCTTTGAGTAGCCGTAGCCACCGTGGATGCGGAAGCACTCCTCGACGCACTCCTTGCCGGTCTCCGAGGCGAGCAGCTTGGCCATCCCCGCCTCCAGATCGGAGCGCACGCCGGCGTCCTTCATCCGCGCGGCTTTGCGGGTGACGAGCCGGGCCGCCTCGATCTTGGTCGCCATGTCGGCGAGCTTGAACTGGATCGCCTGGTGCTGGGCGATCGGCTTGCCAAAGGTCTTGCGCTCCTGGCTGTAGCGGAGGGCCAGCTCGAGCGCCCGCTGGGCAATGCCGACGCCGCGGGCGGCGACGTTGACCCGGCCCACCTCGAGCGCATCCATCATCTGGATGAAGCCCTGCCCCACCCCGGCCTCCTCGCCGCCGAGCACGCGCTCTGGCGGGCACTTGTATCCGTCGTAGACGAGCTCGGTCGACTCGACGCCCTTGTAACCCATCTTCTTGATCTTCGGCGGGACGACTAGGCCCTCGAAGTCGCCTGAGTTGGTTTCCGCCCAGGGCTCCTTCTCGGTGATGAAGCAGGTCATTCCCTTGTATGGGGGGTCGGCCTGGTTATCGGTCTTCATCAGGACGAAGACGACGCTGGAACCGAGCCCATTGGTGACCCACATCTTCTGGCCGTTCAGCTCCCACTTGCCGTCGTCGCCCTTCTTCGCGCTCGACTTGATCCCCTGCACGTCGGAGCCGACCTCGGGCTCCGAGAGCGAGAAGGCGGCACGGATCTCGCCCGTCGCCATCTTTGGCAGGAAGTAGTCCTTCTGCTCGTCGGTACCGAACTTCATCAAGAGGTAGGAGCCGATGAAGTGGGTGTTGACAACCCCCGAGATCGAGATCCAGCCGCGAGAAAGCTCTTCGACGATCATCGAGTAGGTGGTCAGATCGAGGCCCATGCCGCCGTACTCCTCGGGGATGGTCACCCCGAACAGACCGAGCTCCTTCATCTGCTCGACAATCACCTCGGGGAAGGAATCCTCGTGGTCGTGCTTCTCGGCATTGGGGATGATCTGCTCGTCGGCGAACTGGCGCACCATCTCGGTGATGTCGCGCTGGATGTCGGTTTGGTCGTTATAGGCGGCGGTGTCTACGGCCATGGCTCCTCGGGATCGAATTTGCGGAAGGAGCGCAAGGATATCGGCGCGCCCACTTCGATCGCACAGAGCGCTGTTGACTCGCGGCCTCCCCGAGATCTAGTTTCGGGCTCTCATACATCCGTCCAGCGCTGGGCCGATCGACGGGGTTTCGCCTGACTCCCGGCGACAAGGGGAGTGATGGCACGAGGACTCTCATCCATAGTCGCTGTCCTGGCTCTCGCGGCAATGGCGACCGCTTCCAGCGCTTCCGCGGCCGGCATCCAGGACCACCGGGTCGCAGCAGTCGCCCCGCCGACCGCCCACAGGGCGGCCGCAGCGACGGAAGGAGGCGAGCTGATCGCTCCCCTGGCCGCCTGCCCCGGCCAGGATGACCTTGGGGCGTCCGCGATCGCCCAGGAGCAGACGATGGCGTGCATGGTCGACTTCGCCCGCCGCGAATCCGGGCTAAGCGAGCTCTCCAGCACCCCCGACCTGGCCCAGTCCGCATCCGACAAGTCACTCGACGTGCTCAACTGCAACAGCTTCAGCCACTTCGCCTGCGGACGCGAATTCACCTACTGGATGAAGGCAACCGGCTATATGTCGACCCCATGCTGGCGCGTCGGCGAGAACCTCGCCTGGGGCACTGGTGAGTACGGCTCGGTGCGATCGATCTTCGTCGCCTGGATGCGCTCGCCCGATCATCGCGCCAACGTCCTCGGCGACTTCGACGAAACCGGCCTCAGCCTGCAGGTGGGCAATCTCGAAGGCCACCCCGAAACGCGAGTCTGGGCCGAGCACTTCGGCTCCCACTGCGACGCGACTGCTACTCAACCGTAAGCGTCGCTCAAGCCGAAAGGGACATCTGCTGCAGGCGCTGTAGGCGCTCGGCTACGCGATCGGCACGGGCGCTGAAGCTTTCCATGCCGCCTTCTCCCGTCGCCGCCGGGACGCCTCTCTCAGGAGCGGCCGTGATTACTTGCTGACCGCGGTTCATCGCAGCACTTGCCCGCTCGGCAAGCACCGCGGCACGCTTGGCTTGTTCGGCGGCGTCCAGGGCAGCGGCGCCAACGGTCATCACCGCAGCCTCCGAAGCGCGAGCAACTGCCAGCGCCTCGTCGATCCTCTCCACCAACTCGCCCAACAGCGGCGGCCGAGAGCGCTCCGGCAGCGTCCAGTCTTCGGCGCTCTCACGCTCACGCTCGCTCATCCCACTCATGTACGGCGGCAAGGGCCGAATCCCTGCGAGCCGCCCATTTCGAGGGTTGACTAGATTTCGGCGCGACCCTTCCCGACCCGAGGAGCAGCTTGAGAAACCCCAGAGACTTCTTTCAGCCACTTGCGATCGGCGCGCCCGAGCCACTGACCGAGATCCCGGTGAAGCCGTCGCGGATGATCCACTTCCTCGACTTCTCCAACGAGAAGATGGTCGCCAAGGCCGCCGCGATCGCCGAGAAGACGGACATCCTGCTCGGCAACCTCGAGGACGCAATTCCGGTCGATCGCAAGGAGGCGGCGCGCGCCGGCCTGATCAAGGCCGCGACCGAGTCCGACTTCGGCCAGACCGCGCTCTGGACCCGGGTCAACTCGCTGGAGAGCCCCTGGGTACTCGACGACCTGACCACGCTCGTCACCGAGATCGGCGACAAACTCGAGGTCGTGATGGTGCCCAAGGTCGAGGGCGCCTGGGACATCCACTACGTCGACCGCCTGCTTGCCCAGCTGGAGGCAAAGGCCGGGCTTGACCGCCCGATCCTGATCCACGCGATCCTCGAGACCGCGCAGGGAGTCGTCAACCTGGAGGAGATCGCCGCCGCCAGCCCCCGTATGCAGGGGATGAGCTTTGGACCCGCCGACCTCGCCGCCTCACGGCGGATGAAGACGACCCGGGTCGGTGGCGGCCATCCCGGCTACCGCGTGATGGAGGACCCAGACGATCCGGAGAACCCAGAGGGAGATCGCGTCAGCGCTCAGCAGGACCTCTGGCACTACTCGATCGCGCGCATGGTCGACGCCTGCGCCTCGACCGGGATCCTGCCCTTCTACGGCCCCTTCGGCGACATCAAGGACACGGCAGGATGCGAGACCCAGTTTCGCGCCGCCTTCCTGATGGGCTGCGTCGGCGCCTGGTCACTGCACCCGGTGCAGATCGATATCGCCAAGAAGGTCTTCAGCCCGCCCCCCGAGGAGGTCAAGTTCGCCAAGAAAGTCCTCGAGGCGATTCCCGACGGCCGCGGCGTCCACATGATCGACGGCAAGATGCAGGACGACGCCACTTGGAAGCAGTGCAAGGTGATGGTCGAGCTGGCAGAGATGCTGGCCGCGAAGGACCCGGAGCTAGCCGAGTCTTACGGGATGTAACGCTGCCGACGGGCCTAAAACGTCGCCTATGGACGCGTTTTAGGCCCGTCGGCGGGTTGTGAACCAGAAGGAGACGCCGTGGCGGTCTACCTGCTCTAGCCCGGGTCGGGACCAGAGGCCGTCCAGCATCGTGCCCAACTGCGAGTCGTTGCTCGCCCACCAAGCTGGCAGCTCGATCTCCACGTCGGCCCCGCCGAGCAGATACGCAGCGAGCATGTACTGCTCTGAGTAGTAGCGATCGGCGATGTCCGCCGGGTAGTCGTCGGGCAAATAGATGTCGTGGATGCCGACGAGAACGCCGGCGGGCAGCGCCGGCAGGATCTCGAGGAAGAAGACAGCGACGTCGCTGTTCATGAAGACCCGGTGAGAGCCGTCGAAGAAGAGGATGTCGCCGGCTTGCAGACCAGCGAAAACCGCAAGGTCGACCGCCTCGAGCGGCTTGCGAATAACCTCGTCGCAGAGCTGGTCGATCTCGGCGCGTGGGTGAGGGTCGATAGAGGTGACCTTCGTGGCCAGCCCCCCCTCACGACAGGCGCGGGCGACGAATTTGGTCGAGTTGCCCGAGCCGATCTCCATATAGCGGTCCGGGCGGCGATCGCGCATCAGCGCGTAGAAGGTCGCCCCGTCGAGACCGGAGATCATCCCGTTGATCCAGGAGGGCTCGCGAGGGTCTGAGGCCGACACCTCGATCCGGGCCAGCTCGTCGGCGTAACCGGAGATCGTCTTAAGGATCCGGTCGTAGCCCGGGGCCTGAGACCGAATCAGCGCCTCCAGCGGCGAGTTCGAGGGGCGCCCATGTCCGTAACGGGGGGCGTTCTCAACGCTCGGGGAATAGTCGAGGTTGACGTAGTAGCCGCCGGCAAACCCCCCTAGCGCGCGAATCGAGCGGCTCGCGACCCTTACCTTGAGATCGCCGAGCCGCCCCACTCGTAACGCCTAGGCGTTCAGTCGACGCTCGAGGTCGGCCAGCTGCTCGCGCAGCTGTGCCGGCAACTGCTCGCCAAAGCGGGAGAAGTGCTCCTCGATCGCCGGCAGCTCGGCCTTGGCGCCGTCCACGTCGACAGCGAGCAGCTCGGCCACTTCCTCAGCCGATATCTGTAGGCCGTCGGTATCGAGGCCGTCCACCGTGGGCACCAGACCGATCGGCGTATCGACCGCCTCGGCGGTCCCGGCGCAGCGGCGGAAGACCCACTCGAGCACGCGGCTGTTCTCGCCGAACCCGGGCCAAAGGAAGTTGCCCTCATCGTCTTTGCGGAACCAGTTGACGTAGAAGACGCTTGGCATCTGCGCGCCCTCGCGGGCACCGACCTTCAGCCAGTGGCTGAAGTAGTCGCCCATGTGGTAGCCGCAGAAGGGCAGCATCGCCATCGGGTCGTAGCGCAGTTCGCCGACATTGCCGGTGGCCGCCGCGGTCTTTTCCGAGGACATGATCGAGCCGAGGAAGACGCCGTGCTCCCAATCGAAGGCTTCACGCACCAATGGCACAACCTTGGAGCGGCGCCCGCCGAAGAGGAAGGCGTCGATCGGCACCCCAGCGGGGTCCTCCCACTCAGGAGCGATCGAGGGACAGGCCGCAGCTGGCGTGGTGAAGCGGGCGTTCGGGTGCGACGAGGGTTTGTCGGAAGCGGGAGTCCAGTCCTCGCCGTGCCAGTCGATCAGGTGCTCGGGCGGCTCGGAGGTCATTCCCTCCCACCAGACGTCGCCATCGTCGGTCTTGGCGCAGTTGGTGAAGATCGAGTCGCGGGCGACCGTCTTCATCGCGTTCGGGTTGGTCTTCTCGCCGGTTCCCGGCGCAACGCCGAAGAAGCCCGCCTCGGGATTGATCGCGTAGAGGCGGCCGTCCTCGCCGAACTTCATCCAGGCGATGTCGTCGCCGATCGTCTCGACCTTCCAGCCTGGCACGGTGGGGATCAGCATCGCCAGGTTGGTCTTGCCACAGGCCGAGGGGAAAGCGCCGGCGACGTACTTAACCTCGCCCTCGGGCGAGGTTAGTTTGAGAATCAGCATGTGCTCCGCCAGCCAGCCCTCATCGCGCGCCATCGCCGAGGCGATCCGCAGCGCGAAGCACTTCTTGCCGAGCAGAGCGTTGCCACCGTAACCGGACCCGTATGACCAGATTTCGCGACTCTCGGGAAAGTGGACGATCCACTTGTTGTCAGCATCGCAAGGCCAGGACACGTCCTCCTCGCCTGCGGCCAGCGGTGCGCCAACCGAGTGCAGGCAGGGGACGAACTCGCCATCGGTGCCAAGCACGTCGAGGGCGCCTTTGCCCATTCGGGTCATGATCCGCATGCTGACCGCGACGTATGGCGAATCGGTGAGCTGAATCCCGACGTGGGCGATCGGCGAGCCGAGCGGGCCCATCGAGAACGGCACCACGTACATCGTGCGGCCCTGCATCGAGCCTTCGAAGAGGCCGCGCAGCATCGCCTTCATCTCCCCCGGCTCGCGCCAGTTATTAGTCGGACCGGCGTCCTCCTCGCGCTCGGAGCAGATGAAGGTGCGATCTTCGACTCGGGCGACGTCGCCGGGGTCAGAAAGGGCTAGGTAGGAGTTGGGGCGCTTAGCGTCCGAGAGGCGCTCGAAGGTGCCCGCCTCGATCAGCGTCTGGGCCAGGGAGTCGTACTCCTCAGCGGAGCCGTCGCACCAATGAATGGCGTCGGGCTGGGTCAGATCTGCAATCTCCCCGACCCAGTCGAGGAGCTTTGTGTTGGTGGTCGGCGCGTCGGCCGCGATGGTTTGGCTCATTCGGCGCACTCTACTTACCGGGCTTGAGTTCAGTTACTTCGACATCGGCATCGGAGTTGACGATCTTCAGCACTGCCGTCTCCTTTTTGCCGCCGGCCAGGACGACCGCGCAATTGAAGGTCGTGCCCGCCTTGACCTCTACTCCGGAGGGACAGTCGACCGAGGAGACCTTCTGCCCCACCGACTTCGTCAGGTTTTCTTCGATAGCCGCCTCGGTCTTGACGTCGTCGATTACCGTTTCCCCACAGCCGGCGGCGAGGAACACTGCGAGAGCCAGCACGATTACGGCGCCGGATCGGGACAGCAAGCTCATCTGTCTCCCTTCGAATAGATCGCAACTAGAAGTATCCCAAGGGAGGATCGGGCCACCCGATCAGCCCCCGAAGAGCGTGGAGCGTGGATTCAAAGAGCGCGCCTGGCGAAAATCGCGAACGGCGGCTGCGGCCATTCCCCGCTCGGCCTCGATCCGCGAAAGAACCAGCCAGTTGCGCCAGTTGGTCGACTCGCGTTCGGTGGCGGACCGCGCGGCCTCAGTGGCAGCCGGGAGGTTGCCCTGCGTCTCGAGGACGAGCGCCTGCTGGAGGCGCGGGCCGGCCGCGTCGGACTGGACGTTCTGGGCGCTGCGGGCTGCGCTCAGCGCTGCGGGAAGGTCGCCGTCGCGGACGTCCGCTTCGCTCTGCCGAACGAGGCTGGTCGTGGCAAGTGGGATCGCAATCGCGACGATCGCGACTAGAGCGACAACGACCGCCGCCACACGCAGCGGCACTGGCAGACCGGAGCGGCGCTCATCCTCCTGCGGAGCTGGGCGCGCCGGCATGACGAGGATCGAGCCGAGCAGCAGCGCCGCCACCACCAGGGCGGGGAGCTGCCACATCCAATCGAACACGGCGGTGATGCAGAACGCGGCGAAGCCAGCCAGCGCGGCGGCGTACAGCGGCCTGTCCCGCGCCGGGGCGGCAAGCAGTCGGCGAATTCCGCCGACGACGATCGCGCCGAGGAAGGCCATGATCAGGACGAACCCGACGATCCCCAGCTCACCCAGGGTCTGCAAGTACAGAGAATGGGTGTCGCGCACGGTTTCGGTCGTGTCCCCATCTCGTGCCCACCAGAATTCGAAGGTGCCGGAGCCAGTTCCAGTGAGGGGCTTGGTCTTGTTCTCCCGCACCGCGGAGCTCCAGAGCTGGTAGCGACTCTGCCCGGAAACGCTGCCCAGCCTTCCCGCCCCTGAGCCGGGTCCACCGCCTTCCTTGAATTCGGCCCAACCGTCGGAGATGCGGCCCGGGGCACCGAAGATCAGCGCGGCGACGATCACGACCATCACTGCGACGATCGCCCCGGTGAGCGCCTGGTCGCGCGAGGCCCGCGTCCAACTCGGGCGACGGTCGGCGACCGAGGTCGAGGACAGGCCCGCCTGGATCAAGCCAGCGACGAGGCAGACCGCCAGGACGATCAAGAGCAGGTCGCTGCCTTGATGCCTCGCAGTCTCGTTTTCGAGCCCTTCTTGAAGGGCCTCGCGGCTATTCGCGCCGGCGACCAGGATCGCGCCGCCAACACTAGTGAGGAGCAAGGTTGCGAGCTTTGGCAGCCGATCAGGACTAAGCACGAGGAAGACGACGACGGCGAGCACGGCCGCAGCGATACCGCCTCGCGAGAGGGTCAGGAAGAGAGTCAGCATCGCCGCCGGTAGCGCCGCGGCGGCCAACGCCCGCATCAGCGTCGTCTTTGCCCCGCTGGCGATCTGCAGCAGCAGGGGAAGACCGATCGCGATTAGTCCCGCCAGCCCGTTCCAGTAATCGATCGGGTAGGAAAGCCGTTCGCGATCTTCGAGGATGATCCCCGTCTGCCCCGCCGAAGGGAACCAGGCCGGGTGCAGTCGCGAGAGCAGTCCGATCGGGAAGACCAGCGAGATCCCGGCGGCTACCGCGCCGATCAACCGCTGCGATTCGCGAAAGCCCCGGCTGAGGATCGCGAACGCGAAGATCCCCAGGTAGCCAAGCAGGCGGGCGAGGTCGGCTGAGGTCTTGTCGATGCTCTCGGTCCAGCCGAGGCTGAGCGCCGTCCAAATCGTGAACGCCGCGAATAAGGCAAGAGCGATCCAGGCGAGCTGGCCGGGCCGCCGCCGCGGCAGGGCCCCAACCGCGACCGTGGCTAGCAGGATCCACCAGACTGCAATTCCGACCTGATCGTGGACCAGCGCGTCGTAGCCGCCTCCTTCGATCCCGAGGTAGACGACCAGCCCGAAACAGAGCAGCCAGATTGCGACAGCGGTCCAACCGACCTCGCGGGCGTTTTCCAGGGGCGCGGAGCGCCGCATCGAAGCCGAGTCCATCGGGTTCTATGCTACGAACGCGGTGCGGACGTTCCCGCGCCGACCCCTAAGGCCGCAACCACAATCCAGGCGTAGCCACTTTATGAAGGCATCCAAGATGGGACTCAGTCTGTTGGCGACGATTGCGATCTTCGCCCTTCCGGCAGTCGCCCATGCCGAATACCTGGTTCCCCCTGGCAACTCGGCCGCCACCCAGTACACGGAGGCCGTGCCGACGGCCGGTGGCCCCAAGGCAACCAACTCCCACAAAAACAGCGGCGGCAAGTCTCCAAAGCAGGTTTTGGGCCACCACAACGCAGAAAAGCTCAACGCGCAGGGTCCTGAAGGCCGCCAAGTCGCGAAAGTAGTAGCGGCGACCGCGCCGAATACGGTCGCCTCAACCGGCGGAGGATCTAGGCCAGACGAATCTGGCAATCCAGATTCGGGCAAGGGGCCTAGTGGTGGCAGCCCAGGCGGTGGCG
>Ga0134079_10000262_pt1 | contig 13554 bp, 10 predicted proteins | sample 15_taG_2_FD_119770 | JGI IMG/M metagenome (GOLD analysis project Ga0134079, IMG submission 119770) | Grasslands soil microbial communities from the Angelo Coastal Reserve, California, USA - 15_D_Rain_40cm_2_09182015 | ecosystem: Environmental > Terrestrial > Soil > Grasslands ...
ATCGGCAAGCGCTCGGCCTCGCTCCTGCAAGAGCTCGGCCGCGAGCCGACCGTCGAAGAGATCGCCGAGGGGATGGACATCTCGGAAGAAGAAGTCGCGAAGACCCTGTCGATCTCGCAGGCGCATCTCTCGCTGGACGCGCCCCTCACGCCCGGCGAGGACAACAAGCTCCTCGACTACTTGCCCGACACGACGAATCCCGGTCCCGACGACGAGATCTTCGAGCACGCCCTGACCGAGTCGATCGAGTCGGTGCTGTCGACGCTCAAGGAGCGGGAGGCCAAGATCCTGCGGCTGTATTTCGGCCTCGAGGGCCAGGAGCCGATGACGCTCGAGGAGATCGGCTCGCTGCTCGGAATCACCCGCGAACGGGTCCGCCAGCTCAAGGAAAAGGCCCTGGCGCGTCTCCGCCACGTGTCGCGGGCTCGGGCACTGGAAAGCTTCCTGTCGTAGGCCCTGGGCGGGTAGATTTACCGCCCTATGGCCTCCACCGCGTCCTTCGACATCTCCACCGGCGCCGACCTCCAAGAGGTCGATAACGCCGTCAATCAGGCCACCAAAGAGGTGGCCCAGCGCTACGATTTCAAGGGCTCCAAGGCTTCGCTGGCGTTCGATCGCGCCAAGCTGACGCTGACGCTGGTGGCCGATGATGATTTCAAAATGAAGGCGCTGTTCGATGTCTTGCAGTCCAAGCTCATCAAGCGCGGCGTGCCGGTGAAGAACCTCGAGCTGGGCGTCATCACGCCCGCCGCCAACGACACCGTGCGCCGCGAGATCAAGCTGACGCAGGGCATCCCGCAGGAAAAAGCCAAAGCCATCGTCAAGGCGATCAAGGACAAGAAGTTCAAGAAAGCCCAGGCCTCGATTCAAGGCGAGGAGATCCGGGTGCAGGCACCGTCGAAGGACGACCTGCAGGAAGTGATCGCGTTCCTGCGCAGCCAGGACTTCGGTCTCGAGCTCAAGTTCGGGAACTACCGCGGATGAAGCTGGGCGTCATCTCGCTCGGCTGCGACAAGGCGACCGTCGATTCCGAACGGGTCGTGGGCGACCTCGTGGGCCACGGCGCCGTCGTCACGGCCGACCTCCCCCACGCCGACGTCATCCTCATCAACACCTGCGGTTTCATCGACGCCGCCAAGCAGGAATCGATCGACGCGATTCTCGGCGCGGCGAAGCTCAAGGAAGAGGGCAGCGTGAAGGCCGTCGTGGCCGTCGGTTGCCTCGTGCAGCGCTATAAGAAGGAGCTGCAGGCGGAAATGCCCGAAGTCGACCTCTTCCTCGGATTCTCAGACCTGCATCACCTCGTGCCCGAGCTGGCCCAGCGTGGCCTGATCGACGATCCCGTCGCCTCGCACCCTGGGGTGCGCGAGTTTCTCGGTGACCAACCCCACGTCCGCTATCTCAAGATCTCCGAGGGCTGCGATCACACCTGCGCCTTCTGTGCCATCCCGCTGATGCGCGGCAAACATCGCTCCGAGCCGCTCGAGCGGCTGGTGCGCGAGGCGCAAACGCTCGAAGCCCAGGGCGCGAAGGAGATCAACCTCGTCGCCCAGGATCTGGGTCATTGGGGTCGGGACCTGGGAGTGGGGAGTCCGAAACTGCCCGAGCTGCTCGAGGCGCTGCTCGCCGGAACCACGGTGCCCTGGTTCCGACTCCTGTACGTCTACTCGGCCGGCATCACGGAGCGGCTCGTGGAGATGATCGCCGGCGAGCGCCGCATCGTCCCGTACATCGACATGCCGATTCAACACGCCACCGATCGGATGCTCGAGCGCATGCGCCGGCCCGAGCGCGTGCGCACGCTGCGCGAGAAACTGGCGTGGCTGCGCGGGGCGATTCCCGATCTCGCGATCCGGACGACGTGCCTGGTGGGTTTCCCGGGCGAGACCGATGAGGACTTCCGTGCGCTGCTCGCCTTCCTCGAGGAGGCGCAGTTCGATCGCTTGGGCGCCTTCGCCTACTCGCCGCAGGAGGGCACGCGCGCCGTGCAGTACGAAGACGACGTACCTGACGCGGTCAAACGAGAACGCCTGGAAGAGCTCGTTGAAGTACAGCGCAGTATCTCCGCCGAGCGTCTCGAACGGTTTGTCGGGCGTGAGATCGACGTCCTCGTCGATCGCGTCAGCGACCCGGACGAGCAGGGCGCCACGCACGTGGGCCGCGTGCAGTGGCAGGCCGACGACGTGGACGGCGTCACCTACCTCGCGCAGGGCGGGTGGGCCGAGGTGGGAAGCTTCGTGCGCGCGCGGGTGACCGAGTCGGAGGACTACGACTTCCGGGCGGTCGCGCTGACGTGACGCCCCCCCCCTCCCGGTCGGAGGAGCTGTTCGAGCGGGCGAAGGGGGTTCTTCCCGGCGGGGTGAATTCTCCAGTACGGGCGTTCCGAGCGGTCGGCGGAACGCCCTTTTTCGTGGCCAGCGCGGCCGGGTGCCGGCTCACGGACGTCGATGGCAAATCGTACGTCGATTACGTCTGCTCGTGGGGTCCGCTGATCCTTGGCCACGCCCATCCCGCGGTGCTCGAGGCGGTGAGGCAGGCGGCTGCCCGGGGCTGGACCTACGGCGCGCCCTGCGAGGCGGAGGTGGACCTGGCGGAGGCGGTGCGGGCGCGCATGCCGTCGCTCGAGGTCATGCGGTTCGTGAACAGCGGCACCGAGGCGACGATGGCTGCGGTGCGGCTCGCGCGCGCGGCCACCGGGCGCGAGTTGATCGTCAAGTTCGACGGGTGTTATCACGGCCACGCCGACGGGTTCCTCGTCAAAGCCGGTTCGGGCGTCGCGACGCTCGGGCTCCCCGACAGTCCCGGCGTCCCCGCGGCCCTCGCCGCCCTCACACTCACCGCGCCATTCAACGACGCCGATGCCGTAGCCGATCTCTTGCGGCGGCACGCCGGACGGATTGCGGCTGTCATCGTCGAGCCCTACGTCGGCAACGTGGGCTTCATCGCGCCGGACCCAGGATTCCATCCGGCATTGCGCGCCTTGTGTGACCGTCATGGCGCGCTGTTGATCTTCGATGAAGTCATGACCGGATTCCGCGTGGCCTCCGGCGGCGCCCAGGCGCGCCTCGGCGTGCGGCCCGACCTCACCACCCTCGGCAAGATCGTGGGCGGTGGATTCCCGGTGGGTGCCTACGGCGGGAGGGCCGACCTGATGCGCCGGATCGCGCCCGACGGGCCCGTGTACCAGGCGGGGACCCTGTCGGGGAATCCAGTCGCCATGGCCGCCGGTCTTGCCACGCTGCGTGAGACGGCGCGCGACGGCTTCTATGAGCAGCTAGAGATGAAGACCGCCCGCCTCTTGACTGGGTTAAGTGCGGCGGCTCGTCGTCACGACGTCCCATTGACTGCCGCGCACGCCGGTTCGATGTGGGGCGTATACCTCGCAGCGGGCCCTATTCGCAACTACGCCGATGCCAAACGCACCGACACTGCCCTCTTTGCCCGCTGGCACAAAGCGGCGCTCACCCGCGGTGTCTTCCTGGCGCCCTCTGCGTTCGAAGCGGGTTTTGTCTCGGCCGCCCACACCGATGCGGATATCGCCTTCACGATCGAGCAGCTGGATGCGGCCCTCGGCGACGCGCGCGCTCGCTAGCACGGTTCTGGCCCTGGTGGCGCTGGGGTGCCCGCACCCCGGGACCGCGCCCACGCCGAGTGGCGGCGAGCCCGAGCTGCGCGTCGCGCTCGCCGTCGGCGTGCAGAGCGTGGTGCTCGGGGGCGACGAGAGTGGCGAGCTGTTCGTCACCGACGACGGCAACGGCCAGGCCGTCGCCGCGATCCCCGCGGGGGCGCGCTGGATCGCTATCCCGGACTCGGCCACCCGTGGCGCCAAGCTGCGCCTGGTGAAGCCCGACGGGACCATGACCGAGCCCCACACCGGCATCGCCCTCGTCAACGTCACGGAGAATCGCTTCGCCATGGCGAATGCCCGCCGCTACCGTGGCCGCATCCATGTGGTGGCGGGACGGGCCGGCGGCGGCCTGACGCTCGTCAATCGGTTGGGCATCGAGAGCTACCTCGCGGGCGTCGTGGGCCCCGAAATCGGGGGGCGCCGGCCCGACGAGCTGGCCGCCGTCCTCGCCCAGGCCGTCGTCTCCAGAAGCTTCGCGCTGGGTAACCGGGGCCGGTACGAGTCGCTCGGGTTCGACGCCTATGCGGACACGCGCGACCAGGTGTATAACGGCGTCGCCGCGGAGACTCCCCAGGTTTGGGACGCGGTGCGGCGGACGGCGGGGCAGGTGTTGCGTTACCGCGGCGCAATCATCGACGCCTTCTTTCATTCGACGTGCGGATTCAGCACCGCCGGTGTCGAGGAGGCGTTCTCCACGGCTGCGACGCGTCCTTACCTGCGTCCTGTTTCGGATGAGTACGCGAAGGGGCGCTACTACTGCGACATCTCGCCGCGGTTTCGGTGGCGTGAAGAGTGGGATGCGCAGAAGCTCCGCGCTATATTCACGCGGACGCTGCCCGCGGTCATGCCGATCGGCGGTGACGGGCTGCAGCCGATCACCGACGTCGAAGTCACGCGGAAGACTCGCTCCGGTCGGGTTGGGGAGTTGCGGATCGTATTCGAACACGGCGATGTGCGCATCCCGGGCGGCACGGTCCGCTCCATCCTGCGGCCCGAGGTCGATCGCGCGCTGAGCAGCACCGCGTTCGAGCTGACCGTGACGAAGGACAGTGGCCGGCTCACCCGGCTCGTGGCTGCGGGGGCAGGATCGGGGCATGCCGTCGGGATGTGTCAGTGGGGAGCGGTGGGCCGGGCTCGCGCCGGCCAGGACCATCGCCGCATCCTGTCGACCTATTTCCCGGGGACGACACTTGATCGCATCTACTAAGATGGAACGATGGAAGGTTGGAACGTTGGAATGTATGGTAGTTGTCTTCCTTTCCATCATTCCATCGGTCCATCTTTCCGCTCAAGGTGTTCTCAACCAGTTCTCCTACGACAATCTCCGTTTCTCGGGGATCCAGATTGACGCGGGGCCGCTCGCCTCGAGCGAGCTCACCGGCACGATCGCGGCCGGACTCCGTATCGACTACGGCATGATCGCGCCGCACGTGCGCGTCCTACTCGGGCTCTCGTACTTTCGGTCGCAGTTCGACAACCAGGCGCGCACGCGCTTCGAACAGCGCATCCGGCAGTTCGTGATCGATCCCGCGGGCGACGACACGATTCGCGTCGGCCGGATCTGGTGGAGCGATCTCACCGCCGATCTCGACTTCCAATACGCGATCCCCCAGGGCCGCGGCATCATGACCTACATTGGCGTGGGGACGAGCATCCACCTGCGGAACGGCAGCGGCGGCTTCATCAAAGGCACGTTCGTCGAAGACGCCCTCGATGAAGTGAGCGCCGGCTTCAACATGTCGGTCGGGGCGGAGTTCGCGCTCTCCAAAGCGTGGCGCTTCACGCTCGACGGCCGCGGCGTGGTGTCGAGCGGGTTGTCCACCGTCAGTATGCGGAGCGGTTTCATGTACCGGGTCGGGAGCGGGGGGGGAACGAGAACGCGGTGAACGATCCGATTCGCGTAGGCGTCATCGGGGCAGGGGCGATCTCGCAGGTGGCCCACTTGCCGGTGCTGCGGCGGTTGCCGGGCGTCGAGGTCGCGGCGATCTGCGATAACGACGTGGGCAAGGCTCAGGCACTCGCGGCGCGATTCGAGGTGAAGGACACCTACGACGACATCGAAGAGGTGCTGCGCTACGGCAACGTCGACGCGGTCGTGATCTGCACGCCCAATCACCTGCACGAGATCCACGTCACGTCCGCGCTCGCGGCCGGCGCTCACGTCCTGTGCGAGCGCCCCCTGGCGCTCAACCTCGCCGGGGTCGAGCGCGTGCTCCAGGCCAGCGAGAAGCACGGCAAACGCGTGATGGTGGGGATGAACCACCGCTTCCGTTCGGACGTGCAGGCGGTCCGCGGCTTCCTCGCGGGCGGCGACCTCGGGGCCCTCCAGGCGGTGCGCGGCGGCTGGTACACGTTTCAGCCGAGCCGCCAGCTGCTCGGCTGGCGCCTGAGCCGGGAGCAGGCCGGAGGGGGCGCGCTGCTCGACCTGGGCCTGCCCCTGATCGATCTCGGACTCTGGCTCGCGGGCTGGCCCGCCCCCAAGCGCATCTCCGCCCATCTCACCACCGCGACGAAGGGCGGCGTCGAGGACATGGGCTCAGTGCTCATCGTGTGCGAAAACGGCGTGTCGATTACGGTCGACGTCAGCTGGCGCCACATGGGAGAAGGCGAACGTTTCTGGTTCGACCTCGTGGGCGTGAAAGGCTCCGCCGCCATCCAACCGCTCCGGATCTTCAAGGAGCAGCACGGCACGCCGGTGGACGTCACGCCGACAGGAGCCACGGGCCGCGAGACGCCGTTCACGCAGTCGTATCGCGCGGAGTGGATGTATTTCCTGGCGGTGATCAAGGGTGACGTGAATGCGCCGCCGCCGCGCGATCAGCTTGCTTTGCAGCGGGTCGTGGACGCGGTGTACCGCTCGGCCGACGAAGGCCACGACGTGTTGTTGTGAAGCTCGTCGCACTGGGGGCCCTCGCCCTCTTCCTGAGCTACCCGCCGTTCCCCCTCCCGCCGCTCAGTTTCGTCGCGCTCATTCCCGCCCTGCTGCTCATGCGTCAGGCCATCCAGGCCGCCGACGCCCGCGCCGCGTTCCGTTGGGGCTGGTGGTACGGCCTCGCCGCGAACGGGCTTGTGCTCTACTGGATGATCGTCGCGCTGTGGCACTTCACGCCCTTCTCGGCGCTCGGGTACGTAGCCACCGTCGCGACCATCGCGCTGATGACCGCGTGCCTCTTCTGGTTCGTCGTGCGCGTGCGGCTCACGACGCCGGCGGTGCCCCTGTGGGTGATTTTCCCGGTGGCGTGGACGGCGCTCGAATGGATCATCGGCCACATCGGGGACATCCGCTTCCCGTGGCTCGGGCTCGGGACGTCGCTCGCCGATGCCCCGGTGCTCGTGCAGTGGGCCGACCTGGCGGGCGCCCGCGGCGTCACGTTGTGGCTGGCGTGGTGCAATGTCGCGATCCTCGAAGCGTGGCTGGAACGGCGCAGTGCGTGGTCCGTGGTGCGTGGTGCGTGGCCGGTCTTGGCGACAATCGTCCTGGCGCTCGGCTACGGCCTGTGGCGTGAGAAGACGCTGCCGGTGCACGAGGTCGGCGTGGTCGGGCTGATCCAGCCGAACGAGGGCTTCCGCGAGAAGTGGGACCCGACGCGCGAGGATGCCGTGGTCGCCAAGCTGCTCGATATGTCCGAGCAGTCGATGAGGCTCGCGCGGCCTCAGCTCGTCGTGTGGCCCGAAGCGGCGATCCCCGGTTATCTGTTTCAGCAGCCGGAGTGGGACCAGACCATCAGCGGACTCGCCCGCGCGAGCCACACGCCTATCGTGACGGGCGGGCTGCACGCGGAGATGCGTATGCCTCCGCCGGTGCCGTACTACAACGCGGTATTCTTTTTTGACTCGACCGGAGACCGCAGGTCTCATCCGGTGTACGGCAAGCACTACCTCGTGCCGATCGTCGAGCGCGTTCCGTTCGTGCCGGTGCGCTGGATGCGGAAGATCCCGGGGCTGGGTCGGTGGTCGGGCGGGTTCGCGCGCGGCACCGACTTGCCGGTCTATCAGGCGGCGATCGGCAAGTTTGGCGTCATCATCTGCTACGAGTCGGCGTTCGAAGACCTGCCGCGCAGATACCGCGCGCTCGGCGCCGAGTTTCTCGTGAACGTCACGAACGACGTCTGGTTCGGCCGCACCACCGCGCCGCGCCAGCACGCCTCGCACCTCGTGCTGCGGGCGATCGAGAGCCGCATGGGCGTCGCGCGCGCCGCGAATTCCGGCATTTCCGAATTCGTCGACCCGCTCGGCCACGCCTACGACGCCTCGGCGCTCGGCACCGAAGCGATCGTTACCGGACGCCTCCGCACGAGCGACGTGATCACGCTCTATGTCCGCTGGGGCGACTGGGTGGGGACGCTGGTCGTGCTCTCGACGCTCGGCTTTGCGGTCGTCCTGTGCCTGAACTGGTGGCAGGTTCGGAAGACCCACGCACCATGAGGGTCGGCGTCGACGTCGGCGGGACCTTCACCGATCTGATTGCCGCCCTCCCCGACGGGACGATACGCATCCGCAAAGTGGCCAGCACGCCGCGCGACCCCTCACAGGGTCTCGTGCGCGCGCTGGACGCCGTCGGGACCGACGCGGCGGTCACCGTGCTGGTACACGGGACCACGATTGCCACGAATGCCCTCCTGGAGCGCCGCGGCGCGCGCGTCGCGCTCGTCACGACGGCCGGGTTCGAAGACCTACTGTGGCTGCGGCGCCAGGATCGTCCCGCGCTGTACGACCTCGCCCAGGATCATCCCCCGCCGCTCGTGGCGCGTGCCGACGTCATCGGCGCGGCCGAGCGCATGGGTCCCGATGGCGCCCTGGTGCCGTTGACGGACCACGAAGTCACGCGCGTGACCGCTGCGGTGCGTGCGCTGGGGCCCGAAGCGGTCGCCATCGCGCTGCTCTTCGCCTTCCGTCACCCGGCGCATGAGCAGCGCCTCGCGGCGGCGCTGCGCGCCGCACTGCCCGGGACTCCCGTCGTCACGAGTCACGAGACGCTGCCGGTCTTCCGCGAGTTCGAGCGCACGAGCACGACGACCGCGGAAGCCTATCTGCGCCCTGCCGTCTCGACCTACCTGTCGAAGACGGCGGGCCTCGCCGCCGCGCGCTCGGTTGGCGTCCTGCGCATCATGACGTCGAGCGGCGGGACGCTCGCACCTGATGCCGCGGCGGCGCACGCGGCCGGCCTCGCGTTGTCGGGGCCGGCGGGCGGTGTGGTGGGGGCTCGGCTCGTGGCCGAGGCCGTGGGGGTCCGGGATCTCCTGACGCTCGACATGGGGGGCACGAGCGCCGACGCCAGCCTGGTCACGGGGGGCGTCGCGCTCAGCGAGGGCGCGGAGTCGGTCGGCGGCGTTCCCCTGGCGCTTCCGGCGATCCTCATCGAGACGGTGAGCGCCGGCGGAGGCAGCATCGCGACCCTGGATGAAGGGGGGGCGCTCAAGGTGGGACCGCGCAGCGCCGGCGCGGAGCCCGGCCCCGCCTGCTATGGACGAGGAGGGACGGAGCCGACCGTCACCGACGCGTGCGTGGTGCTCGGCTGGCTCGACCCCGCGCAACCTCTCGCCGACGCCGTGCGGCTCGATCGCGACAAGGCCGAGAGTGCCCTGCGCTCGATCGGAGAGCCCCGCGCCACCGCCGCCGGCATCGTCGCCGTCGCCACCGCCGTCATGGCTCGAGCCCTGAAACGCGTCAGCGTGGCGCGCGGGATCGATCCCCGGGGAATGGCGCTCCTGCCGTTCGGCGGCGCGGGACCGTTGTTCGGGTGCGCACTCGCGGACGCGCTCGGCATGTCGCGCGTCATCATGCCGCCGCATCCCGGCGTCCTCAGCGCCCTCGGGCTCGCGGCCGCCCCCGAACGGGTCGAGGTCCTGGCGTCGTTTCATCGGCCGCTCGCCGCCATCGATCGCGCCGCACTCGCGGCGGCGTTTCGCCCGATCGTCGCGGCCGCCTCGGCGGCACTGCCACCGGCCGGAAATGGAGCCGTCCTCGCGCGCTTCGCGGATTGCCGGTTTGCGGGGCAGGGGTACGAGGTCACCGTCCCCGCCCCGGGCGACGATCCCGGGGATCTCGCGGCGGCATTCCGCCACGCCCACGCGGCGCGGTTCGGGCACGCCGATCCCGACCAGGCCGTCGAGCTCGTCAATCTGCGTGTTGCGGTGGAGCGCCCTGTCGCGGCGCCTCCACTCGGGCGGCGCCAGGGCGTGGGAAAACCGCCGCCGCGCCGCCGCGAGATCGTCATGCGTGACGGCGCGGCCGTGCGCGCCGAGGTGTGGCCGCTCGGGGCGCTTCCGGCGGGGCTGAAGATCGAAGGGCCTGCGGTACTCGCCGGACCCGATGCCACGGGCCTGATCGAGCCCGGATGGCGCGGCGTCGTTCACGCGTCCGGCGCGATCATCGTGGAGCGGCGATGACGCTCGACGCGGTCGGCCTCGAGGTGATGGGCCATGCCTTCGCGTCGGTGGCGGAGGAGATGGGCCTCGTGCTGGTGCACAGCGCGCTCTCGCCCAACATCCGCGAGCGGCGGGATGCCTCCGCCGCGCTGTTCGATGCGGACGGGGAGATGATCGCCCAGGCGGCGCACATTCCGGTGCATCTCGGCGCTCTCGCCGACGCCGTCGCCGCGGTGCGCAAGGAAGACCCTCGCCCAGGCGAGCTGTTCCTCCTGAACGACCCTTACGCGGGCGGGAGCCACCTCCCCGACCTCACCCTGATCGGCGCGATCGATGTGGACGGCACCGTCGGCGGCTACAGCGTCGTGCGGGCGCACCATTCCGATGTGGGCGGGATGACGCCCGGCAGCATGCCGGCGGGGGCGCGCGAGCTGTACGCCGAGGGGATCGTCATCCCGCCGGTGCGCTGGACACCCGAGGTCGAGCGTCTGCTGCTCGCCAACGTGCGCACGCCCGCGATGCGGCGCGGCGACCTGGCGGCGCAGCGTGCCGCGGCCCTGCGCGGCGCCGAGGGGGTGCGGGCTCTGGCGAGCCGCCACGGCTGGCCGGCGTTACGCGCGGCGGCGCGGGACCTCCTCGACTACGCCGAGCGGCGGACGCGCGCGGCGTTGTCACGCCTGGCGACGCGGGCACCCCTCACCGCCATGGATTACCTCGAGGGAGACGGTGTCTCGGACAGCGATATCGGGATCCGCGTCCAGATCACGATTGCCGACGGCACCTTCCACGCGGATTTCACCGGGACGTCATCCGCTGTTCGCGGCAACGTCAACTGCCCGCTCGCGGTCACGCGCTCCGCCGTGTTGTTCGTGGTGCGCACGCTGCTGGCGGACGACGTGCCGACGAACGGCGGTGTGCAGCGCGCGCTGCGGATCACCGCGCCGCCGGGATGCCTCGTGAACGCCGAGCGTCCCAGCGCGGTCGCGGCGGGCAATGTCGAGACGTCGCAGCGCATCGTGGACACGCTGTTCCGGGCCCTCGCGGAGGGCGGTCTCGCCGTGCCGGCGCAGGGGCAAGGCACGATGAACAACGTCACGTTTGGTGGCCCAGGGTGGACGTATTATGAGACGATCGGCGGTGGGCAGGGCGCGAGTCGTGGGGCAGCCGGTCCGTCCGGTGTGCATGTCGGCATGTCCAACACGCGCAACACGCCGATCGAGGTCCTCGAGCTCGAGCACCCGCTGCGGGTCCGCACCTATGCCTTGCGGAAAGGGAGTGGGGGAGCAGGGGCGTGGGCTGGTGGCGACGGGGTGATACGGGAGTTCGAGGCCCTCGCGCCGATGGAGGCGACGCTCCTCACCGAGCGGCGCCGGCATGGCCCTGAGGGTGCCGCGGGTGGATCGGCGGGCGCCCCGGGGGCGAATCTGGTGAACGGCGCGGCGCTCGCGGCCAAAGTAACGCTCCGGCTCGACGCGGGAGACGTGCTGCGGATCGAGACACCGGGCGGGGGCGGCTTCGGCACTAAACGTTAACCCAGAGGAGGACCGATGGTCTGGTTTCTGGTGGCGCTGCTGGGACTGGTGGCGGGTGTGGTCTCGGGACTCTTCGGCGTCGGCGGCGCGGTCGTGATCATTCCCGGCCTCGTTATGCTCGCCAACCTGCCACAGCACACGGCGCACGGGACATCGCTGGCCGCCCTGCTGCTGCCCGTCGGCATTCTCGGCGCGCTCGAGTATTACAAGCGCGGGCAGGTCAACATCCCTTACGCAGCCGTAGTCGCCGTGGGCCTCTTGATCGGGGCGTACTTCGGGGCGCGGCTGGCGGGGACGATGTCGGATGCGACGCTGCGCAAGGCGTTCGGCGTATTCCTGCTGCTGATCTCGATCAAACTCCTGGCGACTCGCTAGCGCCGTCGCCGCGCTCGAACACCTTGCCGTCGATGAAGAGCCGGAACAGCTCGGCGTCGAGCTGTCCTTCCTTCACTTCCTGCGTCATGATGTCGATCGCGCGCTCGATCGGCACCGCGCGTTTGTAGGGCCGGTCCTGCGCGGTGAGCGCGTCGTAGATGTCGCTGATCGTCATGATGCGTGTCTGAATCGGGATCGACTCCGCGGTGATGCGCCGCGGGTACCCCCGTCCGTCCAGCTTCTCGTGGTGCCCGTAAGCGATCAGCGGCACCTGCTGCAGCTCCCGCGTCCAGGGAATGCGCTGCAGGAACTGGAAGGTGTGCGTGACGTGGCTCTCGATCTCGAGCCGCTCTGCCTCGTCGAGACTCCCCTTCCGGATGGTCAGGAAGCGCACCTCGTCCGGCGTCAGGAACGGCTGGGTCTCGCCCTCGAATCCCAGGTAGGTTCGGCGCCCCCACGCCTGCAGTTCCTCGAAGCTCCCCTCGGGCAGGATGCTGGGCTCGTTGGCCTTGAGGACGATCTCGAGGAACCGATCGAGGTCCTTGAGCTCCTTGGTATGGGCCTCTTCCAGGTCCTTGACGAACCCCGCATACCCCTTCTTGCCGTGCTCCTCGAGGAACTCGGCGCGTTGGCGCCAGAACTCCCGCTCCGCCGTGCGCCGGATGTACGCGTGGCGGTGACGCACGAAGGCCAGATCCGGGGGATACAGCTTCTTGGCCTTGATGAGGACCTGCTCGCGCACGCCGACCTTGCCGAAGTCGTGGAGCAGCGCCGCGTAACGCAGCTCCCGTACCTGCTCCTTCGTGAACCGCACGTTGCGGTAGTGGCCGTCGGGCGCGCGATCCACCACCTCGGCGAGGGAGACGGTCATGCCGGCCACGCGACCGCTGTGACCGTAGGTGGTGGGGTCGCGCTGCTCGATGGCGTGCACGGCGGCGAGCACGAATCCCTCGAACAGTCGCTCGATGTCTTCGTACAACCGGCTGTTCTCGATCGCGACCGCCGCCTGGCCCGCGAGCGCCGTCACCAGCTCCACCGTCCGTTTGGAGAACGGCACGACCCAGCGCTCCACGTCGGCCGGCGTCGTGAGCACCGCGTCGAGCGTGCGCTTGCGGTTGATCAGCTGCAGCACGCCGATGATCTCGTCGCGGTGGTCCTTCATCGGGATCACGAGCATCGACTTGGTGCGATAGCCATAGCGCTCGTCGAAGGAGCGGTTGATCGTGTACTCGACATCGGGGGGCAGGAAATACGCGTCGTCGATGACGAGTGGCTCACCCGTGACGGCGCAGTAGCCGGCGAGGCTGCCACGGTCGACCGGGATCGTGAACTCGACAAAGGGCGCCTCGGGCTTGGAGAACGTCTGCGCCAACCGGAACCGCAGCCGCTTCACGCCCTGGTCGCTCGTCTCGACCAGGTACAGACTCCCGGCGTCGGACTGCGTGATGCGCCGCGCCTGCGTCAGGATCAGGTCGAGCAGCGTCTTCAGATCTCTCTCGGTGCCGAGCGCGACGCCGATCCGCGTCAGCTCGCCGATCTCGCGGGCGCGCTGGCCGGCCTCGCCCCGGGCCCGGGCCGTCTCGGCGCGTGCCGCCGCTTCGCGGAATCCCGCCCGGATGGAGACCAGCAGCCGCCGCGGGCTCGTCGGATA